>Ga0209257_1002090_pt1 | contig 21007 bp, 13 predicted proteins | sample AraplaCvi_mCL_r2_FD_184277 | JGI IMG/M metagenome (GOLD analysis project Ga0209257, IMG submission 184277) | Arabidopsis root microbial communities from North Carolina, USA - plate scrape MF_Cvi_mCL_r2 (SPAdes) (version 2) | ecosystem: Host-associated > Plants > Roots > Endosphere | place: USA...
GCGACCGTATCTCCACCGGGAAATGCGCCGCAGGATGTGTTCCGGCCCCAACTGCTCCGGATGGCTCAACCCCGCCGCCGCCAGCAGATCCCGCAGCGCCTTCAAGGTATTGGCCTGATACTGCTGCACCCGCACCGCCTTGTCCGCCACATCCAGCTTCTGCCACCGGTTGGGGTTCTGCGTGGCTACCCCGGTCGGGCATTTGTCGTTATGGCAACTCTGCGACTGGATGCAGCCCAGCGCGAACATGAAACCCCGGCCCGCATTGCACCAGTCCGCCCCCATGGCCATGGTCCGCGCCAGATCGAACGCACTGGTGATGCGCCCGGCCGCCCCGATGCGGATGCGCTCGCGCAGGCCCAGGCCCACCAGCGTGTTGTGCACCAGCATCAGCGCCTCGTGCATGGGCACGCCCACGTGGTCGATGAACTCGGCCGGCGCCGCGCCCGTGCCGCCCTCTGCCCCGTCCACCACGATGAAGTCCGGCAATATTCCGGTTTCCTGCATGGCCTTGGCGATGCCGAACCACTCCCACGGATGGCCGATGGCCAATTTGAACCCGGTCGGCTTGCCGCCCGACAGCTCGCGCAGCCGCGCCACGAACTCCAGCAACCCCTGGGGCGTGGAGAACGCCGAATGCCTGGCCGGCGATACGCAGTCCACCCCCATCGGCACCCCGCGCGTGGCCGAAATCTCCGCACTGACCTTGGCCGCCGGCAATACCCCGCCATGACCGGGCTTGGCCCCCTGCGACAGCTTGACCTCGATCATCTTCACCTGCGGCGTGCGCGCATTGGCGATGAAGCGCTCCTCGCTGAAAGTGCCGTCGTCGGCGCGGCAACCGAAATAACCCGAGCCGATTTCCCAGACCAGATCGCCGCCGGGCTCGCGGTGGTAAGGCGAAATGGAGCCCTCGCCGGTGTCGTGATAGAAACCCCCGCGCTTGGCGCCCTCGTTGAGCGCGCGGATGGCGTTGGCCGACAGCGCGCCGAAACTCATCGCAGAGATATTGAACACGCTGGCGCTGTACGGCTGCGCCGACTCGCCGCCTATGACGATGCGGAAATCGTGGGATTCGATTTCCACCGGCGCCATCGAATGATTGAGCCACTCGTAGTCGACGCTGTACACGCCCTGCTGGCTGCCGAACGGCACCACGTCCATCACCCCCTTGGAACGCTGGTAGACCAGCGCACGCTGCTGGCGCGAGAACGGCACCTCGGCGGTGTCACCTTCGATGAAGTACTGGCGCATCTCCGGGCCCACCGATTCCAGCCCGTAGCGGAAATGCGCCAGGATGGGATAGTTGCGGCGCAAGGTGCTGCGCTTCTGCGATACATCCCAGGTGCCCAGCAGGGCCAGCGCGCCGAACCCGGCCACGCCCCACCACCAGGCCGGCGAATGCAGCGCCAGCAATAAAGACAGCAGCGCCAGCGCGATGCTCAACCCATAGGCCAGATAACGACTCATCCCACTCCCTGCGTACGGTTCTCGAACGTTCATCGGCCGCGCTGTCCCGACAAAACGGCCCAAGGCGACAACTCTATTCCCCCTGCGCTTGGGAGGCGAGCGAGGCAGGGCTTCGGTTCCCGGCCGACTCCCTGCCCCCCATCGCCCGAGTCGCCTTAACGCAAGGGTCAAGCAAACCGTGATGGTAGTCCATGTTCGGCGCATCGGAGGCCCAGCAATCGGGCACGCGTGAACGCCGCGCTGACGCCAACGCGCGGGGATTAGTGCATGCTGTTTTCATGAGCGGGAACGAAGTGATGTTGTTTGCAGGATGTAGCGCGATTTTTGCTCGGCCGGGGGGACGATCAATTGGAAGCAAGCAGGAGCTCTGAGCCAGGACGGATGCGTCCCGGCAATTCCACCCGCGTATTCGCGATCTCGGGATTGATCTTGGCGGTGCTGCTGGCGCTGGGGTTGGCCTATGTTGTGGTGAACGACCGCCACGTACGCCTGGAAGGCGCGCAGCGGCAGAGTTCGGCACTGGCTGCCGGCGCCGCGCGCCTGCTGAAGTACGAGTTCCGCAATCTGGAACGCGCCTTGCTGGGCGTGGCCGGCGACGCCGAACTGCTGTCCAACGGGCAAGCGAACGCAGACCCCGCCGTGCTGCTTGAGAACATTGCCGGTGTGGCGAGCAGACAGCGCGAGCTCGAGAGCATCGTGCTGGTCGACGCGCAGGGCCGCGCGATGTTCGGTGGACAGGGTGACCCCAGCTTGCCGCGCTGGGTCGCCGAACACCCGCCGGGGCCGGGTAGCGCCTTGCGGATCGGCCATCTGTACAGGACACCGCGCGGCCGCTGGCTGTTGCCGATGGCCGTGCCGTTGAAGCGCGACGGCTATGTGCTTGCGCGTTTCAGGATCTACGAACTGCGCGGGATAGTCGCGGGCCTGGACACGGGCCGCAACGGCACCGTGGCCATTACCGACCGCGACGGCACCCTGCTTGCGCACAGCCCGGAAGCGGTGCGGCTGGTCGGCAAGACTTTCCCTCAGCCCCATACAGCGACCGGTCCCAACGTTCCGCAGGTCAGCGAGATCGACGGCGTGCCGCGCCTGGTGGCCACGGCGGATCTTTCCGAATACTGGATACGCCTGACAGCAGGCATTGCCGCCGGCGATGTGCTGAAGCCGTGGTACCTGTTGCTGGCGACGGCAATTGCGGTCTATGTGGCCTACCTGCTGGTGTACGTGTATCTGTTGATCGTGCTCAAGCGAACCGGCGCAGCGCAGGAACGCCTGCTGGCCGAAATACAGGAAGGCGCAGCCAACCTCAGCCTGGCCCAGCAGGTCGGCGGCGTAGGCACGTGGATCATGTGGAAAGACGCCGGCCGCCTGCAGTGGTCTGGCAACGTGACCCAGATGCTGGGCATCTCCGCTGCCAAGACTTCTGCCTCGCCCGAAGAGTTCTATGCGCTGGTGCATCCCGACGACCGGGCCGCGCTTGTGGCGGTCATCGAGAAGGCGTGGATCACCCAGGAAAAGTTCGAGGCCGAATACCGCACGGTGGCCAAGGACGGTTCGGTCAAGTGGATCTCCTTGCGCGGCGCCTCCGTGCGCGAGCAGGATTCACGGTTGAAGATCACCGGAACCATCGCCGACGTGACTCCGCGGGTGGTGGCCCAGAAGCGCATCGCCGACGCGGAACGGCAGTTCAGGTTGATATTCAACGAGAACCCGCTGCCGTTCTGGGTGTTCGATGCGACTACCTTGATGTTCCTCGAAGTCAATTCCGCGGCAGTGGCGCAGTACGGCTACTCCAGGGAAGAGTTCCTGCAGATGTCGATACTCGACCTGAGACCGGAAGGAGACAAGGAGAAATTGTTGGCCGACGTTTCCGCCGGACGCGAGGGATTCCACCTGCCCCAGGTGTGGACCCACCGGCGCAAGGACGGCTCGCTGTTCGAAGTGAATATCCACACTGCGGACATCGAGTACGGCGGCAAGCCGGCGCGCTTCATCCTGGCCGAGGACATCAGCGCCAGCATCGAGTACGAACAGCAACTGGCCTTCCGCGCGTCCCGCGACCTGACCACCGGTTTGCTCAATGTCGACGAACTGACCAAGCGGCTGGAACGGGATGTGGAAGACGGACACCCGTTCAGCGTTGCCAGCATCCAGATCAAGGGGCTGGACCTGATTGCCGATACGCAAGGTCGTGCATCGAGCGAAGCGCTGCTGCGGGCGATAAGCCAACGGCTCACCGCGCTGATCGATGAAGAGAACCTGGTGGCCCACCTTCCCTCCGATACCTTCGTGGTGGCCGTGCGCCATGGGGACTCGGCGCAGGCGGCCAACGAAGGGCTGACCGAAGCCATCCTGCAGCCGATCGAATCGCAGGGCAGGCCCTACCACCTGGAAGCCTGGGTGGGTTCGGCCGAATTTCCCGCCGACGGACGCGATGCCGCCGAGATCATCAGGAACGCGGCGCTGGCCGCCCATGTGGCGCGCGCCAGAAAGGCGCGCTCGGCGCCCTACGCCCATTCGATGAGCGTGGCGGCGATAGAGCAGCAGGAACTGGTGATGCGCATCAGGCGAGCCATCAACAATGGCGAGCTGGTGCTGCATTTCCAGACCATCGCCGAGACCCGAAGCCTCAAGACCAGCGTGCTGGAAGCGCTGGTGCGCTGGCCGCAAGCGGACGGCACCTTCATTCCTCCCGCCGAATTCATTCCATTGGCCGAAAGCTACGGTTTGATAGTGCAGTTGGGCCAGTACGTGCTGGAGCAGGCGGCGGCCAGCCATCGTGCTCTGGAGTTGGCCGGCTTCGGCCACATTCCGATCGCGGTGAATGTCTCGGCGCAACAGTTCCTGGACACCGATTTCGACCTCACGGTTTCGGCCGCCAGCGCGAAATTCGGATTGCGCCGCGGCGCCCTGCACATGGAACTGACCGAGAGCATCATCATGAGCGAACCGAAGCGGGCGATAGAAGCGATGCGTCGCTTGCGGGCCGCGGGCGTTTGCACTTCCATCGACGATTTCGGGACGGGCTTCTCCAGTCTTTCCTACTTGAAGAGCCTTCCGCTGGACTTCCTGAAGATCGATCAATCGTTCGTGGCCGACGTGCATTCCAACTCCGGCAGCGCGGCGATCTGCCGGGCGCTGCTGACCCTGGCGCACTCCCTGGGGCTGTCGGTGGTGGCCGAAGGCGTCGAGAACCCGGACCAGTACCGCTGGCTGAAGGAGAACGGCTGCGAGCACCTGCAGGGTTATTTCATCGCACGGCCCGAGCCGCTGGGTGCGGTGATCGAGGCGCTGCAGAAAGCGGCTAGATGAGAATGCGTTGGAAGGCCGTAGAGCGGGCATTGCCCGCCCTGGTCGCTGCCGGGAAATCCGCTCGTATTACACCGAAATCCGTGCGTGGTGAGCTTGTCGAACCACGCTTTTCGAGCGCAAAGCGGCGGTGCCGCCCGCCGATGCTCAGCGCGCAGGGCGTGGTTCGACAGGCTCACCACGAACGGAATCGGTTGTTCTGCAGAAAGCGGCGCGACAGGCCGACCTTCAGGCCGCGCGCAGCTGCCGGCGGTACTTCTCTAGATGCTGATCGGTGGTGCCGCAGCGCAACTCGAACGCCAGCAGACGCTTGAAGTAATGGCTGACGTCCAGTTCGTCGGTCATGCCCATGCCGCCGTGCAGCTGCACCGCCTGCTGGCCGATATAACGGGCCGCCTGCCCCATCAGCGTCTTGGCCGCCGACAGTGCGGCACTGCGAGTCGCAGGATCGGGATCGGTGCAGCGCGAGGCCGCCAGGTACGACATCGAGCGTGCCTGTTCCAGATGCATCAGCATTTCCGCCATGCGGTGCTGCAGCGCCTGGAAGCTGCCGATGGGCGCGCCGAACTGGACGCGCGAGCGGCTGTAGGAAATCGTGGCAGCCAGGATGCGATCCATCGCACCGAAGGCTTCGGCGCAAAGCGCGGCCAATCCGTAATCGAGAACGGCCTGCAAAGACAGACGGGCATCGCCGCCCAGGCGTGAACCGGCGGCCAGTGCCACCTTTTCGAAAACCACATCGCCAGCGCGCTGTTCGTCTACCGTGGCGTATGCCGACAGCATGACGCCTGAAGCATCGGCAGGCACCGCGAATAATCCCCACTCCTCGCCGACCCGCGCCGACACCAGCAGCAGATCGGCAGCCGGCGCGTGGTAAACGGCCGACTTGCGGCCGCTCAGTTCCCAGCCCTCGCCGCGGGGCGTCGCGCGGGTTTCGATAGTCATCGCGTCGAAACGCGTGGACGCCTCGTCGTGGGCCAGCACCGCGATCGTTTCGCCGCCGGCCAGTCGCGGCAGCCATTCGGATTTCTGTTCGGCCGAGCCAAGGGAGACGATGGCATGGGTCGCCACCACCGCGCTGGACCAGAACGGCTCCAGCAACATGCCCTCGCCTATCGCATTGCCGACCAGCAGCGTGCCGACCGGACCGGCGCCGATGCCGCCGTCTTCCTCGGGAATATTGATGGCCAGCAGACCCAACTCGGCCAGTTGAGCCCAGACCTCGCGCGACCAGCCTTCGGCCGAAGCGCGCACCCGGTTGCGATGCTCGAAACTGTAACCCTCGGCGATGAAGCGGCGCGTGGTGTCCAGCAGCATCTGCTGTTCGTCGGTGAAGGAGAAGTCCATGGCGGGTCCTTATAGTCCCAGGATCATGTGGGCGATGATGTTGCGCTGGATTTCATTGGAGCCGCCGAAGATGCTGAGCTTGCGCAGATTCAAGTAAGCGGCGGTGGCGCGCGAGCCGTCGTCGTCGGGCCGGTAGGCCAAGGCCGCCGGACCCAGCAGCTCTACCTGCAATTCGGAGATGCGTTGCATGATTTCGGTGCCTCGTATTTTCAGCATCGACGCTTCCGGCCCCGGCGCCTGTTTCGCCGCCTCGGCGAAGATCACCCTCATGTTGGTCACTTCCAGCGCGGTGAGTTCGATTTCCACCTGGGCGATCTTGTTGCCGAAGGCCGGATCTTCCAGCAGGCTGCGCCCGTCCTTGAGCACGCCAGCTGCGTCCTGCTTCAGGCGCAGCAGTTCGCGCTTGAAGAAGCCGATGCCGGCGATGTTGGTGCGCTCATGGCCGAGCAGGAACTTGGCGTAGGTCCAACCCAGATTCTCTTCCCCCACTCGGTTGGACACAGGCACGCGCACGTTGTCGAACCGGATCTCGTTGACCTCGAAGGTCCCGTCCAGCAATCGCGTCGGGCGCACGCTGATGCCGGGCGTCTTCATGTCGATCAGCAGGAAGGAGATGCCCTTCTGCGGCTTGGCCGACGGATCGGTGCGCACCAGGCAGAAGATCCAGTCGGCGAACTGGCCCAGCGTGTTCCAGACTTTGTGGCCGTTGAGCACGTACTCATCGCCTTCGCGCTCGGCCTTCATTTTCAAGGAAGCAAGGTCCGAACCGGAGCCGGTTTCCGAATACCCCTGGCACCACCAGTCCTGCGCCGCCAGGATGCGCGGCAGGAAACGTTGCTGCTGCTCGGCGCTGCCATAGCGCATGATCACCGGCGCGACCATCTTGATACCGAAGGCCAGTTGCGCGGGCGCGTCGGCCAGGGCGCACTCGTTCTCGAAGATGTACTGCTGGGTCTTGCTCCAACCGGTGCCGCCGAACTCGACCGGCCAGCCCGGCGCGCCCCAGCCTTTGGCGTGCAGGATCTGCTGCCAGCGCACGATGTCGTCGCGGATCCGGCTGGCATCGTCGCGGCGCATGCGGTCCCGGATGTCTGCGGGCAGTTCGGTATCCAGGAACCGTCGAACGTCGTCGCGGAACGTTTGTTCCTCCGGGTTGAAATCGAGATCCATGCGGGCTCCGTTATCGAATCAGGCGGTCGTTTGAAAGGGGTAGTAACGCACCAGCATCTGTGCGTCGCAGGCCGGTTTATCGTCATGTTCCAGCTCGACGGTCGCGGCCCAATGCGCCTGCATGCCGCCGGCGACCGACTCCAGGCGTTCCAGCGCCAGCCGCGCCCGCACCCGCTGGCCGACCAGCAACGGCGCCGGGAAACGTACGCGGTCCAGGCCATAGTTGATCGCCATGACTACTCCGTCGATGCGCAGGCAGCTTTCCAGCAGATGCGGCAGCAGCGACAGGGTCAGATAGCCGTGGGCGATGGTCGATTTGTAGGGAGATTCGCGCAGCGCGCGATGCGGATCGGTGTGGATCCATTGCTGGTCGCCGCTGGCATCGGCGAAACGCTGGATGCGTGCTTGATCCACCTCCAGCCAATCGCTGCAGGCGACCTCCCGTCCAATCCACGCTGGCAATGCCTCCAGGTTTTCCAGTACGCGCATGGGCCGGCTCCGCTCAGGCGATCATGGATTGAACGATTTTCCGGCTTCGGCCAGGCGCGCAAGCAACGGCGCAGGCTGCCAGGCGCTGCCCTCACGACCCTTGGCGTAGCGGCGGATGGCATCTAGCACGTTGTTCAGACCCACGCTGTCGGCGTAGAACATCGGGCCGCCGCGCCAGAGTGGGAAGCCGTAGCCGGCCAAGTACACGATGTCGATATCCGAAGCCTTGGCGGCGATGCCTTCCTCGAGAATGTGAGCGCCTTCGTTGACCAGCGCGTAGACCAGGCGTTCGACGATCTCTTCGTCGCTTATCGCGCGGCGGGCGATGCCCAGGTCCTTGGAGTTCTGCTCTATCAGCTCGTTTACCGCTTGCGAGGGATAGGCGCTGCGGTCGCCCGGCCTGTAGTCGTACCAGCCCGCACCGGTCTTCTGCCCGTATCGGCCCAATTCGCACACCAGGTCCGCGGTCCTGGAGTAAGTCATCTGCGGCTTCTCCACATAACGGCGCTTGCGGATGGCCCAACCGATGTCGTTGCCGGCCAGATCGCCCATGCGGAAAGGGCCCATGGCGAAACCGAATTGCTCCATCGCCCTGTCCACCTGTTGCGGCAAGGCGCCTTCGTCCAGCAGGAATCCGGCCTGGCGGCTGTATTGCTCGATCATGCGGTTGCCGATGAAGCCGTCGCAGACGCCGGACACCACTGCGGTCTTGCCGATCTTCCTGGCCAACGCCATCACGGTGGCCAGTACGTCCTTGGCGGTGGCCTTGCCGCGCACCACTTCCAGCAGCTTCATCACATTGGCCGGGCTGAAGAAATGCATGCCCAATACGTCCTGTGGGCGCTTGGTGAAAGCGGCGATGCGGTCGACATCCAAGGTGGAAGTATTGCTGGCGAGAATGGCGCCGGGCTTGGCGACGGCGTCCAGCCGAGTGAAGACCGATTCCTTTACGGCATAGTCCTCGAACACCGCCTCGACGATCAGATCCGCTTGCCCGAGGTCGGCGTAGTCCAAGCTCGACGTGATCAGGTCCATGCGCTGCTCCACCTGGTCGGCGGTCAGCTTGCCCTTCTTCGCGCTGTTCTCGTAGTTCCTGCGGATGGTGGCCAAACCGCGATCCAGCGCGTCCTGCCGGGTTTCCAGCAGCGTCACCGGAATGCCGGCATTGAGGAAGTTCATGGTGATGCCGCCGCCCATGGTGCCGGCGCCGATGACCGCGACTTGCTTGACCTCGCGCAATGCGACCTCCGGCCCGATATCGGCGATCTTGCCGGCGGCGCGCTCGCCGAAGAAGCCGTGGCGCATCGCCTTGGATTCGTTGGTCTGGATGAGGGCAGCGAAGGCCTCGCGTTCCACTTCAATGCCTTCGTCGAAGGGCAGCTTCACCGCCGCTTCTATCGCTTCCAGGCATTTCAGCGGGGCCGGATAGTGGGCCGATTCGGTAGCGATTGCGGCGCGCGCCGAAGCAAGGAAACCTTCGGCATCGGGATGCTCGATGTTCCAGTCGCGCACTTTGGGCAAGGCGCCCGATGCAGCGGCTTCATTGGCCAGTTGAAGGGCGGACTGCAGCGCGTCGGCCTCCACCACCTGGTCGAACAATCGGGTGCCGGCCAGCTTGCCTGCCGCAGCCGGCGTGCCGGACGCGATCATGTTGACCGCCGCCTCGAGCCCTACCGCGCGCGGGAACCGTTGCGTGCCGCCAGCGCCCGGCAACAGGCCCAACTTAACTTCAGGCAGGCCGATCTGCGCGCGCTTGTCGGCCACGCGGTAGTGCATGCCCAACGCCAGCTCCAAGCCGCCGCCCAGGGCCAGGCCTGCGATTGCGGCAACCGTGGGCTTGGGGCTGCGCTCGAAAGCGGCGATGACGGTAGGCAGCGTGGGTTCCATGCCCGCCTGGGGCTTGTTGAACTCGCGGATGTCGGCGCCGCCGGAGAAAGCGCGCGGGCCGCCGGTGACCACGATGGCTTTCACCGAGGCATCGTCCAGCGCCTGCGCCAGCGATTCGACCAGGCCACGGCGCGTCTCCAGGCCCAGACCGTTGACCGGCGGGTTTTCCAGGGTAAGCACTGCGACGCCGTGGCGGATTTCAAACTTGACCGACATGTCTGGTTCCTGTGTCTGGTGAGCAACTGCGGTAAGAAGGGAGATGATCTTTGGGCAAGGCGACAATGCCGTGGCGGTAGCGAATCGTCATGTCATCGCCAGCCGCAGACAGCCCTCGCTGAGCTCCGGCACGACGTCGTGGGTGTCGGATTGCGCAGCGAAATCCACTTCGTTCTGCAGCCCGTGCGCCAGCATGATCCGCCCTACCCGCGAGGCGCGCAGCGTGGCCGGCGCGTCGCAGTTGCGGCAAAGCGACATCGCTGCAAGCGCCGCATCGGTCAGCGCGTAACCGCCGATGCGCTCGAAGTGCGCGGCGATATGGCCGGCGCCGTAGAAGTCTTCCAGATTGAAACTGTCCACCGACCCCGAGCACAGCAGCAGCACCTGGGCCTGCGGATGCTTGCGTGCGACATGGGCGGCCAACGCGGCGCCATTCAACAGCGCGCCGACGTAGACGTGGGCGGCGGCGGCGGCGTTGTGTAAAGCCACTGTGCCGTTGGTAGTGGCGTAGACCAGGGCGGAACGCTGCAGGCCGGTAGCGGCGAGCGCCAGTGGTGTGGGCGGCCCGAAACCCGGCAGGCCCTCGGCCAGATATTCGCCGGCCAGCAGGGGCGCCGGCAGCGTGGCGGCGATGCGCAAGGCATCGTCGGCATCGCGTGCGGGCCAGATGCGATCGATGCCCTGGGCGAAGGCGTGCACGATGGTGGAGGTGGCGAACAACACATCCAGCACGATCACCACCTTGTCCCGAAGGCGACTCTGGTCCAGATCCTCCTTCTTGAACAACACATGCAGCTTCGGCATCGCAGTTTCTCAAAGTTCCACATGATGGAACTATACATTCGACAAGAATCATCGTACTTAGCACGAGCTACTTCGACAAGCGGTAAACAGCTTGCTTGCAAGATATCCAATGGGGCTCTTAGGATGCATGGTGATTTCTAGAACATAGTTCCATTATGTGGAACTATGCTGCAGCGCACGGAGACAGCATGGATTTTTCCTACAGCCCCAAAGTTGAAAAGCTGCGCGCCGAGCTGCTGCGCTTTTTCGATGCCGCCATCTATCCCAACGAAGCGGTGTACGCCGAGCAGGTCAGGCGCAACCGTGCTGCCGGCAACGCCTGGCTGCCGGTACCTGTCATCGAAGAGCTGAAGCCATTGGCGCGCGAACGCGGTTTGTGGAATCTGTTCCTGCCCCGCTCGTCTCGCGCGCAACAGGGTCTATCGAACCTCGAATACGCGCCGCTGTGCGAAATCATGGGGCGCGTGCTCTGGGCTTCGGAGGTGTTCAACTGCTCGGCACCCGATACCGGCAACATGGAAACGCTGGAACGCTATGCCAGCGATGAGCAGAAGGACCGCTGGCTGGAACCGCTGCTCGCCGGCGATATCCGTTCGGCGTTTCTGATGACCGAACCTGCGGTGGCCTCTTCCGACGCCACCAACATCCAATGCTCCATCCGCCGCGACGGCGACGAGTACGTGATCAACGGGCGCAAGTGGTTCGCCTCGGGCGCCGGGGATCCGCGCTGCGCCTTGTACATCGTCATGGGCAAGACCGACCCGGCTGCGCCCAGCCATGCGCAGCAATCGATGGTGCTGGTGCCCGCCGCCACGCCCGGCATCGAAGTGATCCGCCCGCTGCCGGTGTTCGGCTACGACGATGCGCCGCACGGCCACATGGAAATAGAACTCCGCGAAGTGCGCGTGCCTGCCGCCAACCTGCTGCTGGGCGAAGGCCGCGGCTTCGAGATTGCGCAGGGGCGGCTGGGCCCGGGCCGCATCCACCATTGCATGCGCACCATAGGCGTGGCCGAACGCGCTTTGGAACTGCTGTGCAAACGCGTGCAGGCGCGCGTGGCCTTCGGAAAACGCATCGGCGACCAGTCGATCTGGCACGAACGCATCGCCGAAGCCCGCTGCATGATCGAGCAGGCGCGCCTGCTCACGCTGAAAGCGGCCTACATGATGGATACGGTGGGCAACAAGGTGGCGCGTGCGGAGATCGCGATGATCAAAGTGGTGGCGCCCAACATGGCCTGCCGGATCATCGACTGGGCAATCCAGGCCCATGGCGCCGCCGGGGTGAGCGAAGACTTCCCGCTCGCCGGCCTGTATGCGGGCATCCGCACGCTGCGCATCGCCGACGGCCCCGACGAAGTGCACCGCGGCACTATCGCGCGGCTGGAGTTGGCCAAGCACGCGGTCCGCGCCGAAACTTGAACGAGCCCGCTTCGCCTACAGACAAAAAGGAACGAAATGAAGGCCATCGTCTGCGAAACCTGGGGACCGCCCTCCTCGCTGCAACTTCGGGACCTGCCCTCGCCTGTTCCCGGCCCCACCCAAGTGCTGGTGCGCACGCGCGTGGCGGCGGTGAACTTCCCCGATGCGCTGATCGTCGCCGGCAAATACCAGTTCAAGCCGGAACTGCCGTTCTCGCCGGGCGGCGAACTGTCGGGCGAAATCATCGCCGTGGGCAGCGACGTCAAGCGGCTTGCGGTGGGAAGCAAAGTGGTCGGCATCACGATGTTCGGCGCGTACGCGCAGGAGGTTGTGGTGGATGCGGGCAATATTCTTCCTTTGCCCGATGGGATAAGCGATGAGGATCTCGAACTGGCCGGCAGTTTCGTCCTGACCTATGGCACCTCGTTGCACGCCTTGAAGGACCGCGCGCAAGCGCAGGCCGGCGAAACCCTGCTGGTGCTGGGCGCCGGCGGCGGCGTGGGCCTGGCAGCGGTGGAGATCGGAAAGTTGTTGGGCATGCGCGTCATCGCCGCCGCTTCTTCCGCCGAGAAACTTGCGGCCGCGCGCGAACGCGGCGCCGACGAAACCATCGACTACGCCAACGAAGACCTGCGCGAACGGATCAAGGCGCTGACCGGCGGTGCCGGCGTGGACGTGGTCTACGACCCGGTAGGCGGCGACCTGGCCGAGCCGGCGCTGCGCAGCGTCGCTTGGCGCGGACGTTACCTGGTGGTTGGGTTCGCGGCAGGAGACATCCCGAAAATTCCCGCGAACCTGTTGCTGTTGAAAGGCAGTTCGCTGGTCGGCGTGTTCTGGGGCGAATTCGTGCGTCGCGAGGCGGCGTTGAATGCGCAGAACATGGGATTGCTGTTCTCATGGCTGGCCGAACGGAAGATCCACCCTTTGATCTCGCAACGCTATCCGCTCTCGCAGGCGTCGCAGGCATTGGAAGCGCTGCTGGCTCGCAAGGCGGTCGGCAAACTGGTGGTGCTGCCGCAGCAGCTCGATTAGACCGCCCGAGAGCCAGCGGTCGTAAGGCGGGATTGCCCGCCGCGCCTTTCGCGATTGAAGCTTCGTGGCGGGCAGTGCCCGCCCTACGGGTTGACCAAGGCATACAGGACGCGCAGATCTTCTGCGGTCAGCTCCGGACTGGCGTCCTCGCGCCCAAGGAAGTGCAAACGGAACGCGCGCAACGCAGCCGGATAGTCGTCGATGGAATAGCCGACGATGCGGAGCGCGGCGCGAGGATCGAAACCAACGGGCGGATCCACCAACGGCGCGGCTGGCCAGCGCCCGAAACCCGCCTTGGCAAGGCGGTCCCACGGAAACAGCGGGCCCGGATCGACCTTGCGCGTTGGCGCCATGTCCGAATGCGCGATGACCTGATAGCGGGGAATGTCCAGGCGCGTGCAGAGGTCTTCCAGCAGCACCAGCAGCTTGTCGATCTGTTCGTCGGAAAACGGCTCGCTGCCGTTGTTGTCCAGCTCGATGCCGATCGACACCGAGTTGACGTCGCTGATCGTGCCCCAGCTTCCGGGACCCGCATGCCATGCACGCCGGTCGTCGGCCACCAGCTGATACAGGTCGCCCTTGCGCCCCACCAGGTAATGCGAACTCACCGGCCCTCCGCTGTTGCGGGTGCGCAAGGTGTGCAGGCTTTGTTCGACTGAATCCTGGTTGGTGGCGTGGATCACGATCAGCACCGGTTCGCGTGTGTTGTGATTGGGCGAAGGTACCCAGCGCGCCAGCGGATTGTGGGCGGGCGCATGGGCGCAGCCCGCAAGCAACAGGATCGACAACAGCGCCAGGACCCGATGCAACCTTAGCCGCTCACTCATCGCCTGGCTCCATTGCCAATCCCGCGATCCTCTTTGCCAACGCATACGGCTCGGGATCGTCGCGATTGGTCAATACCACCACGGTCAGGCGCCGCTGCGGATAGCGCACGATCACATTGCGGAAGCCGATGGTCTCCCCGGAATGCCACAAGGTCTCTCCGGTAATTCGCCAGCCGAAACCATAGCGGACATCGGGTTCATCGGTCGTGACGTGCGGCGTGAACATCTGCGACCTGGATTGTTCGGTCAGCAAGCGGCCGTCGTACAGCGCGGCATCCCACTTGGCCAGGTCGTCTATTGAGGAATAGATGCCGCCATCGCCCAGCACCGCGCTGGTGCTGCTCTGATCCGTACGGATCCAGCCAGCGGGGGATTCGCTGTAGCCGTAGGCGCGGTCGCCGACGACCGGCCCGCCTTCGACGAAGGCCAGCGTATCGGCCATCCCCAGCGGCTGGAAGATGCGCGAACGCAGGAACTCGGGGAACGGCTGCCCGGAAGCGCGTTCCACGATCAGGGCCAGCAGCGCATAACTGCTGTTGCTGTAACGGTATTGCGCGCCGGGCTGGAAATAGGTTCTGTCCTGCGTCTCCACCAGGTGCAGCACGTCGATATCGTGCAGTTGTCCGTTGAAATCCGCCGGCATCACGTCTTCGTAATCGATCAGCCCTGAGCTGTGCGTCAGCAGGTGCCGCAAGGTGATGGCTTCGGCCGACGCAGGCAACGAAGGCAGCCAACGGCGCGCGCGGTCGTCCAAAGACAAGCGCCCGTCCTGGGCCAGCAGCATGATCGAGGCGGCAGTGAACTGCTTGCTCACCGAAGCCAGCCGGTAGTTGGTGCCCGGCGTGGCGGCAATGCCGCGTTCGCGGTCGGCCATGCCATAGGCCTTTCGCAGCACAGGGACGCCGTCGCGCAGTACCAGCACCGAAGCGCCCGGCGCGTCTCCGGCATAGCTGCGCATCAGGACATCCACCTGCTCTGCAGGAAACGCTTGGTGGGCACTAGCGGAAGAGGTCATGAGCAGAAGGAGGAAAAGCAGGCGCATGGAAAGTCCGTGCAGGCTAACGGAACGGGTTAGTCAATTGGAATGTCGTACAAAGTCTGCGACACGTGCGCCGTCAGCGTGTAGTGCCACCACTCCAGCGGATAGTTCTTGAAACCTTCCTGCGCCATGGCCTGTAACAGGCGCTGACGGTTCTCGCGCTGCGCCGGCGTGGCTTGCGGCGATTCGGTGTTGGCTTTGGTATCGAAGAAGTCGAATTCGGTGCCCATGTCCAAAGGCAAGCACCGGCCATCGGCTTGTCGGCAATCCAGCAACGTGAGGTCCACGGTGGCGCCCCGGCTATGGCCCGAGACCGGCGCGATGTACTCGCCAATCAGTTCGGATTTGTCCAGATTGGGGTAATGACTGGATTTGGTGCGCTGATCCTGCAGGTCGGCGGCCCAGCGCACGAAATGGCCCACCGCGCGCGCAGGCCGGTAGCAATCGAATACCAGCAAACGCATGCCTTCAGCACGCAAGGACAGTTCGACCTTTCGCAGGGCTTGCGCCGCCGGCTCGGTCAGATAGCAGCGGGCAGCGCCGTAACCTTCTACCGCTGTTCCCACGAAATTGTCGGGCCCGGCGTAGCGGATATGCTCGGAGAGATCGGGCACCAGTGTGCGTACGTCGATCAGGCCTGCTTCGCCAAATGATTTCGCATTGGACAGAGCTGGCGCCGGAACCGAGCTGCAACCTGCGGCCGTCATCAGCGCACTCAGCAGCACGGCGGCGCCAGGCCGTATCCTGCTTTCTCGTTCAATCACAACCGCGCACCCGCTTGAAAGCCAGATCTTCGTAGTCATAACTGAAGTCGGCGTCCGGATCGGTCTTGGCTAGTTTCAGATCTGCGGGACCAGACGGTTCCTCGCGGAAATCCAGCCAAGCCTCGGCATCCACGCTGTCGCGATCCCAATCCACAAGATACCGCGCACCGCTGCGCATGATCCGGCCGGTGAGCATCGGTGATTTCTCCGAGGCGAAACGGATCTTCTCCCCCGCCGGGCAGATGCTCACTTCGCCAAACCAGGGGTCGCGATACACGCCGGACCACTGCCCGAACTGTTGCGGGGTTACGGGTTCGCGCGCTGGGGCACCGGCGGGCGCTGCAGCCTGCTTCGATGTGGCTTCGCGCGACAGCTCGTCGGCGTAGTAAGCCACGCCCCGGTTCGCTTCCGGCTTGGTGAAGCGCTTCAGCAGTACCTCGTTCAATACCGTGCGCGCATCCTCGGCCTCGCCGTTGATCAGCACGACGAAACCCGATCCGCTATCGGGCAATAGCGTCATCACCGAGTACATCCCGGACAAGGTTCCGGTATGGGACACGGTGTAGACGCCGTCGACGTCGGCGATGCGCCAGCCGTAACCATAGGCATACAGGCGCGTGCCGTCCCAGGCTTTGCGGCGCGCGGAAATCGGCATCGGCGTGCGCGGAACCCACGCCGCCTGGCGTTGTTCGGGCGACAGCCACGCTGCCTGCGCGGCGCTAGGCGCAAGCCAATTGCCGGCCCACTTCAGCATGTCGTCGACACTGCAGCGAATTCCGCCGGCGGCCGCCGATACCAGCGGCTCCACCGTGGCGCCGTCCGCGTTGACCACCACGTTGCGGCCATCGCGATAGGTGTGGGGCTGGGCCACGTCGCCTTCCTCTGCTGGGCGCCAGGTACCGGCCTTGCAGCGGGACAGGCCCAGCGGCTGGAACAGTTCGCGCTGCACCAGGTCTTCGTAGGACGCGCCACCGGCCGCAGCGGCCACTTCGCCCGCCACCACGTAGAGCAGGTTGTCGTAGGCGTAACCAGAGCGGAAGCTGTAGGCGGGTTTTATGTGCCTCAGCCCGGCGATGATATCCGCACGGGTGAAATGGTTCGGTTCCGGCCACAGCATCAGGTCGCCGCCGCCTTCGGGCAATCCGCTGTTGTGCACCAGCAGGTCCTTGACTTGCATGTTCTGCGTGACCCATGGGTCGTACATGCGGAACGACGGCAGGTGCTTGATCACCGGATCTTCCCAACGCAACTTACCGGCATCGACCAGCCGGGCCAGTACGCTGGCGGTCATCGCCTTGCTGTTGGAGGCGATCTTGAACAGCGTGTTGGAGGTGATGGGCCGGCCGGAACCGCTGCTGGTTTCGCCACGGGTTCCCACGTAAACGACTTTGCCGTCCTCGAGCACGCCAACCGCTATGCCCGGGAGCCGATATCGGGCCACGGCCTGATCGACGATGGCGTCGAGGTCGTTCCCGGACAAGCGCGCGTCGGTGGGCTTGGCGGGTTTCTCATCGGCAAATGCGGTAGCAATTGCACATGCCGAAAACATGGCCAACGCAGCCGCACGCAGTGTTGGCCGTGCGTCGGATATCACAAGGCCCTCCATGCGGTAGCCGCCTGCTCTCCGGCCACCATGTCTTCGAAGGACTGCCTGCGCCGGATCAGCGCATAGCAGCCATCGTCCACCAGCACTTCGGCTATCAGCGGTCTGGAGTTGTAGGTCGAAGACATCGACGCACCATAAGCGCCGGCGCCGTGTATGGCCAGCAGATCGCCGGGCGCGCAAGGCGGCAGCAAACGCGCTACGGCGAAAGTATCGCCCGTTTCGCAGACAGGGCCGACTATGTCGTACGCCAGCTGCGGGTCGGGATCGTCCTCGTTTGCCGATATTTTTTCGATGTCGTGCCAGGCTTCATACAGGCTGGGGCGCAGCAGGTCGTTCATGGCTGCATCCAGGACCAGGAACCGTCGCTGCCCATTGTCCTTGGTGCGCAGCACTTTGGTCAGCAGCACGCCCGCTTCTGCGACCAGGTAACGGCCGGGCTCCAGGACCACCTTGCCTTCGAAACCACTCAGCGCTTCGCCGATCGCCTGCACATAGGCATGCAGATCGACGCCGCGGTCATGGCCCTTCCGGTACACCACTCCCAATCCGCCACCGACATCAATGCTCTCGATGCGGTGCCCGCCCTCGGCCAACTCGCGCCAGAACGCAGCCAATCGCTGCAACGCCTGCCGCAATGCCTCCAACTGCAGTATCTGCGAACCGATGTGCATGTGCAGTCCGTCCAGGCGCACGTTGCCGTGCTGGCCGGCGTTGGCGAACCAGGTTCTGGCCTCTTCGATGCTCACGCCGAATTTGTTCTCGGCCTTGCCGGTGGAAATCTTGCCATGGGTCAGCGCATCGACATCGGGATTGATGCGCACCGCCGCATGCGCAATGGTGCCGCGCTGCTGGGAGATACGCTGCAGCGCCGCCAGTTCGTCGGCCGATTCGACGTTGAAGCGGCCCACGCCGGCATCCAGCGCTTCGCCAATTTCCGCATCGGACTTGCCGACGCCGGAAAACACGATCTTCGAGGCAGGAATGCCGGCCCGCAGGCTGCGGCGCAATTCGCCCGAGGAAACGATGTCCGCGCCCACGCCTGACTCGGCCATCAGTTGCAGGATGGCCAAGGTGGGATTGGCTTTCACCGCAAAGCAGACCACGGCGTCCATGCCGCGCAGCTCACGTTGCATATCCGCGATGCGCCGGCGGATGGCGTTGGCGGAGTAGACGTAGAAGGGAGTAGTCAGTGCGTTCCCGAGCGCAAGCAGATCGATGCCATCGAAGCATTTGCCCTCAGGAACGGTAGACGGGCCTGACTGTGTCTTCGCAGTTCCTGCCAAATGGGTAGAACACTCCAAGACTGTAAACCTCCTGTGCATCGGATCGATGCGCGCTGATACGCGCGCCCACCCTGCTGGCCGTTGTCTTCATACGGGCGGACGCGGCCGTCATTGCAACGACCGCGCCCGGCTTCGAGGAAATTCAGAAATTCCAGGTCACCACCAGTTGCATATAGCGCGGCGCCTGCCAGACAGTGCCCTCGCCGAAGTACGGCATCCTGGTTCCCGGCGTGCTTTCGTAGCGCGAATGGACGTTGACGACAGTCTGACTGTTCAGCAGGTTGAACACGGAGAACCGCGCCTTCAAGTCCACGCCTTCCACCGGAAGCGTCCAGGTAACGTTGGCACTAAGATCCTTCAACCATGGCATGCGACCGAACGCACCGCGCTCGCTGTACACCAGTTCACGGTTGAGAGTGGAGCAGTTCGCAACGCACAGCCAGCCCGATCCACCACCACTGAACTCGCCGGGACCAAAGCCGCGATTGTCGTTCGGCCAGCGCACGCCGAAGGCGGTGATCGGGCCGCCGGATCGCGCGGAGAACGAGGCGCCAAAGCTCCACATTTCGTTGAGTTTGAAGCTTCCGCGCAGCTTGATCTGGTGGCGGAAGTCGTTGAACAGCACACCATAGCGCTCGTTGACCGCCGGGTGGTCGTAGAACTGCACCAGGTTGGTATCGGCGTAGCCGGTATCCGAGTTCACCGGGCCTTCTATGTTGCCCTCGCTCTTTGACCACAGGTAGCTGGCGTTGAACCCCCACTTGTCATCCCAGGCGCGGTCAAGCTGGAGTTCGACCGCCTTGTAGGTTCGCTTGGGCTTTTTGTAACCGGAGATCTCGCCGCTGCCAGAGGCGATATAGCCATCCTCGGAAGAGTCGAAGGTGACCCAATCGTTCGTATCCGGGCACCACAAAGTGTTCGTCTCGCCCGGGTTGATGATAGGGAAATCGCCGGAGTACCAGGGGCATCCGTCCACGTGGTTGATGCGCGTGTCCTCCACCGCACGGTTCACCCTGCGATAGGTGGCATTGATGCCATAGGACCATTCCTGGTTGATCGCCTGCTGGAACCCAAGAATGTACTCGTCCTGGAAGACCTGCTCCAGGTCACGGGCGACGACGGTCCTGAAGTCGGTGGGCGCCGGGATGTTGCCATCGTCGTTCACTGGGCCGATCTGCTGGCCCAGGATAGGCAAGAGGTAAGTACCGGCGACCGGGTGCTGCTCCTGCGTCCAACCATCGAGCACGTAGTACGTATGCTCGTCGGTGGTGCCGGCGAAGTAGTCGGCAAGCTTGTTGGTCAGTGGAATGTAGTAGCGGCCCGCATTGCCGAACAGCTTGGTGGTGCCGTCGCCCTTCATGTCCCAGCTGAAGCCCACGCGCGGCGAAATCATGTCACCGAAATCAGCCTCGGTGAAGGTCACTCCCGACGCGTACTTGTTCTGGAACTTGTCGGCGCGCAGGCCCAGGTTCAGCACGAGGTTGGGAGTCACGCTCCAGATGTCTTCCACATAGATCGCTTGCGCCACTGTAGTGACGGGAGTTCCGGTGATATAGCGGCGTGCATCGACGATCGCGGTGGTGCCGGCGGGAATGATCCCGCCACCGGGAAGACTTCCGCCAGCGTTGGCGGCCTGTACCTGGTAGCTCCAGCCGTCGCCCGGATAGATTGTGGAGGAATTCGAGTCCATTTCCTCCCTGTCTGCCCCGAAGCGCAGCAGGTGGTCGCCCAGCGTCCACTCGAAATCCAGGCGCGCGGCCTCCCGCTTGTCGTGCCGGGTACCGATGCTGACATCGGTCGGATGGCAGCCTTCCGGCGTGGTTTCCTCGCCGAACCTTTGGGTGTAGCTCCCCGCACGAGTGACGATGCTGCAATCGGGGTCCTGCGAACTGCTGTTGGATGCGCTGCGCTTGTTCACGCCATACATCGCCTTGGCGACGAAGTTGTCGGTGAGATGACCGGTATAGGTGAGCGACCAGTTGTCGCCGCCAGAGTTCGAAATACTGTCGCCCTTCAGCCTGTCGAGGGTACCCGCAGCCCACGTGTAGGCGTAGACGTCAGCCGGGGATTCGGCCTTGTCGGAAAACGCCAGCAGTTCCAGCAAGTGGTTGTCGTTGATGCGCCAGTCGAACTTGGCGCCCCAGAAGTCGTCGTTGCTCTTGGTGAGGAACGCGACGTTGCCATCGAAGTCCTTCGGACTGCTGTCTCGGTTTTCATACATCGCGAAGAAGAACAGCTTGTCTTTCACGATCGGACCGGATGCCCATACGTTGGTCTTGTAGAAAGAGTTCGAGTCGCGGCTGGTGTACCCGCGCTCGTCGACCGTACCGATCGTGAAAGACA
>Ga0209257_1002092_pt1 | contig 21002 bp, 17 predicted proteins | sample AraplaCvi_mCL_r2_FD_184277 | JGI IMG/M metagenome (GOLD analysis project Ga0209257, IMG submission 184277) | Arabidopsis root microbial communities from North Carolina, USA - plate scrape MF_Cvi_mCL_r2 (SPAdes) (version 2) | ecosystem: Host-associated > Plants > Roots > Endosphere | place: USA...
CGGCGATGCGGGCGCTGTCGGCCAGGCTGTCCTTCAGCGAACGGTCGACCGAGGCGGCGAGCCCCGTGTACGCGGCTTCGGCCTTCTGGTGGAAGCTGTCCTGGCTGGCCACGAGGCGGTCGTTCTGCGCCTGGGTCTGGCGCTCCATCGCGGCCATCATGGTCTGCAGCTGGCCGACCAGCTCGGGCATGACCTTCGCCACGGGCTGGATGGTTTCGCCGGCGATGCGGGCACTGTCGGCCAGGCTGTCTTTCAGCGAGCGGTCGACCGAGGCGGCGAGCCCCGTGTAGGCGGCTTCGGTCTTCTGGTGGAACTGGTCCTGGCTGGCCACGAGGCGTTCGTTGATCGACTGGCTCTGGCGGTCCATCGCGGCCACCATGGCCTGCAGCTGATCGACCAGCGCGGGCATCGCGTGAGCCTGTTGCTGCATCAGCTTGAACGACTCTTCGCGGCGGTGCGCCAGCGAATGGCCGCGCAGCGACGTGGCGATGAGCGTGTCGAGCGACTGCCCGGCCAGCAGGCGTTCGCGCCGGCACAGCGCCGAGGCCAGGCCCAGCATGGCCGATGCGGCCACGCCCGCCACCGAGGTGCCGAAGGCCAGGCCCAGGCCGCGCACGGGCGCCGACAGCGAGTTGCGGATGGCCTGCACGTCGGTCGCGCTTTCGAGCGCCAGCCCCGTGCCGTTGAGCGTGACCACCATGCCCAGGAAGGTGCCCAGCATGCCCAGCAGCACCAGCAGGCCCGCGAGGTACGGCGTGAGCGCCGGACCCGGCAGGCCGACGCGCTCGCCTTCGATGCGCAGGCGCACCGCGTTGCGCAGCGAGGGGTGCAGATTCGCGAGCCAATCGCCGAGGCTCGTCGGCGGCGCCGACAGGTCGTTCACCGCATGCGACAGCGTGCCGGTGGCCTGGTGGAAGCGGTGCAGCTCCAGCGCGCCCATCAGGTAGAACGCGCCGATCAGCGCCGTGATCACCAGGGCCAGCGGGTTGTGGCCGACATAGCTGGCACCGACCCAGCACACGACGGCCAGGCCCACGAGGAAGACGGCGTAATGGAAAAATCTGTTCATGGAAGCTTGTTGTCTCTTGTAGGGCGGCAGGCTAGCGGTCGCGAAGGGCCTCGAGCAGGCCTTCGACCGGTTGCATGCGAATGTCCAGCTCGGCCCGCAGCACGCTTTGCATGTCGCGGCCGAACACGTCCAGCCAGCCGGCGGCGGCGGTCGCTGGCGGCTGGGGGTTGTCGGGGGTGGCGTCCTGCGCGGCCTGATGGGCCTCGCGCAGGCGCTTGAAGTGTTTCTCCAGCAGCGTGGGCACAGTCGCGAGCAGGCTGCGTTCTCGCGCGCCCACCACCTGTTCCAGGATGGCGTCCACCGCGGCCAGCCGGGCCAGCTCGGGCGAGCGGGTGGCGAGCCGGGCCCGCAGGCGGGCGCGCAGCGGTTCGATGGCCGTTTCCATGGCCTGCTGCCGCGCGAAGTAGCGGCGGCGGTACGGCGGAAAGTCGTCGTTCGCGCCCGGCAGCACCGAGGCCACGCCGCCGTCGGCATTGCCCTTGGCCAGCGCGGCCTTCAGGCGCGCGCACTCCTGCGCCTCCTCGGCGCCCTCGGACGCCCGGGCGCCGGACACGGCGACGCCCAGATCGGAATCCAAAGCTGCAGACAAGGAGATGGCGTCGGTCCAACTGAACCACTGACTCAAACGATCCGCGAGGGCTTGCCTGGATTCGGGAACGTCGATGTCGCTCAATTGAGCGAGCAAGCGAGTGAGCGCCGAGCCGGTGAAGCCTGTGCGCCGTGACACTTGCACCATACCGCGAGAGAGGGAGAAAACCGGGCAGTTTACACCGGTCAACTGGCGGCTTTCCCTCTGTGAACTGGTGCACAGGAAGCGCGGGAGAAGTGAAACGGGGTGTGACAGGAGCCGAGGAAATCCGGGCCTTCCCGCCACGTTCCTTCTGCCTTTTTTTGGGCGGTCTATGAGCGATTTGAGCTGGCCGCGGTCGGGCTCGACGGGGGCCTTGCGATCGAAGGTGATGTCGACCCATCCGCCGGATGACGCGAGGCATACCCCGTCATCTGCTCGAGTTGCTTTTGTCGCTCGGCAATCGCCAGTTCTCGCGCGCGAGGGCCATACCGTCCGACCGAAAAAGCCTTGCTGACCGATTTCTCCGGGCTGACTCTGGTCATCGCGATCCACATCGGATTCTTCCCGCCCGGCTCCTCCCGAAAATACACCCCCGCCACACCACTCTTGTTGTCGCGCCGCACGCGCTGGGCGATCTCGCGCTTCAACACCGGCAAGTGTTCGCGCACGAATTGATCTCGATGCGCCTGGGCGTGCGCCAAGGCACCCTCGCGACCGCCGTGGGTGTTGAAGTAGAACGCCTTGACCATGCGCACCTTGTTACGGCGAATATCGACGCTCCAATAGTCGTCGTAGCCGTAGATTCCGTACATGGGATTGGGGTTGGGGGTGCCTCTTGGCATGGATGCTCCGAAAGATCGCGCCGCTTTGCGAACTCAATTGATCTGCGTGTTGCGCATCTCCATGTGCTCGAAGTAGCTGCCAGTGAAGTCCACATGCTCCCCACGCAGGCCATCGGCCTGAACCGTGGTGCCCGTGCATCCAAGCACGGCGACATCGGACCAGTGACCTCCATCGAAATTCAAGCCGTTCCACTGGCAGTTGTTGAACTGACAAGCGCTGAGCCGACTTTGCTGGAACTGTGACTGCGAGAAGGTGCAGTTGGAGAACGTGCACCCAGAGATGGAAATGCCCTCGAAGTCGCACGTGGTGAAGGTGCAGCCCGAGAACTGGCATCCGGTCCAGCCGGCCTGCTTGAACGTGCACGCAGCAAAGCTGGTGCCGGTGAAGACAGTGGTGGCGAACTGGGCGAGGTTCAGGTCCAGTCCGGCATAGGCATAGCTGTCGGCCATGCCGGCAAGACCTGCGGGGGCACCTCCGGCGCCTTTGCGCCAGAGATTGTGGTTTTGGATGATCACTTGGGAGGGCATGGTCTTGGGCTCATTGATGGCAACACATCAAGACATTTGGAATTTCAATAAAAATCAGAATTGGCAAACAAGATGTTATTTCCAGCAGGATCTTTCAAATAAATCCACTCTCCGTATGGCTGAGAAACGTTTCTTATAACAAGATCACTGAAGCTCTTGAATATCAAGTCCTGCCAACCGAAAAACTCTTCATCCCAAGAAGAAATCAGACCGAATGCCACCACGGGAAGGTCCGCGTCATCGACCTCCTTGTAGGCGCGCAACAAAGAGTTGTTGTCACGAAAATTCAGGACCAGAGACGGTGCGGAGCTGTGAGTCATTCTTGCGATTCTGAGTCCAGATCCATCAACATCATCAGTCGCAAGGGAAAATCCGAAATTCCTATAGAACTCAATGCTGCCCGGAATGTCGCTTGCATGAAGATGGATCAATACTCTAGCCATTTAAATCTCTCAACGCCCCTTCGACACAGGACGACGAAATTCCCATCAGCAACACAGCCCCAAGATTATTCACGCCGAATGTCGCGCAAAACCGGAGGCCTTCCTAGCGATTGTTGAAAAATTCAAATCACAACTTCGCCAAGATTAGATTTGAAATTTCATCGATTTCCTTGCTAGAAAACGAATCAACCGGATCGATCTCCGCACCATATGCAAGATCAATCTTAATATTAATACGCCTCCCCAAAAATCGGCAACACAGCACATCTGCCTCTGCAATAGAAACCATCTCCTCAAGAAGAAGGCCCTCGGCTTTTAATCGATCAATTGATCCTTCAACTTCCTCAATCGCAAGTGCATGGAATTCCTTCATCATAGGCGCCTTAGCTTGCAAGTTAATTCGCCATCAACGCAAAATTTCAGCCGACATCCTGATGGATGCTCCAACTCGAGATGTCGAAATTCAGATCATCCTCGAAGCTCTCCGAGATTATTTCTATTAAATTTCCAGAAGGATCCATGATTCTCGAAAAATAGAACCCAGGAGTGCATGCAAGCATGTCAAACTCAACCCCTTTTTCTTTCAAATTTCGGCAAAGACTGGGAAAACTCTTCTCGACGAAAAATTCATAGAGCGACTCTTTATTTCTTCCACCCCCTCCTTTGGCAAAATTTGAATACTTAAAGCAAATTGCCAAATTTGAATGATTCGGCACTCGCAGGATACTCAATTCCAAATCTCGTTCATAACCCAGAATACCTTCATAGAAATCATTCATCCTATCGAGCATTCCTTTTTCCCGGAGCATCGGAATATGAATAGTGAATGGTTTCGTCATCTTCCGTATCGTCCTTTTGCTTTGGGGCGAGAGCTTTCTTTCGAGCTATCTCTAGCAGCCACGGCCGCACACTGATTGTCTCTGCATGTCATGCCGCCGGCCCTACTCCGCACCTCTCCATCGAAGCGCCCAAAAGCTTGAGTCACGGAATTTCGATACTTCCTAACATCCTGAATTCGTTGCGCAAGAAATTGAGGCACATAGACGCAGCAGAGGCTTCCACCGCAGCTTGCATCCCCTCAGAACCACGTGTTCCCGCCCCTCGGATCGATAACAGATTCACCCCATTTAATTCAAACCAAGGAGGCCAATAGGGACGAAAAATCTTCCGTCAATTTTTCGACATTTCCATAAAATTCATTGCCTGCATTTTCCGCCTCGATTTCGTGTCTCCAAAGATATATTCCGGAGAACCCACCATGCCCTCCGACAAACATCAAAATCAAATCCCCGCCAACCGTTCCTCCAATAGGAATCGAATTTGACGGTATTCGATTTTCATACCCGACAAGCTTCGATCGAATGGTTTGAGAGATATTTTTCGGACCATCAACAGCAAAAAATTCGCTCAGTGAAATCTTTTTTCCATTCAAAACAAATCCATTTCTATCTGGCACCCCGCCGTTAATCGTAGACAAAAATTCTCGATAATCTTCTGGCAAACGGCCAAAATCGGCTTCAAGCTCATTTATTTCAGCCTCGCTCGCCGGCCCTATTTTCGATGCGGCAAGAAGCTCTTTTTTAAGAGATTTTTTATACGGAATTCCAAGTTTTTCAAACTTTGAAAGTTCAGCCTCACTGAGGCCCAGCGATTTAAAATTGACCATGAATTATCTCCTGGTACCACAAACAGCGGCACCTCCGGTGTGCCGAACCGCGTCATGAATATCGGCGGGGATAAGCTGGAGGCGCCCATCATACTGCGTATGATGCCAGCGGTAGCCTGGCGGCGCTTTTGATCCAAATCCGTTATTTGCACCAAATGCTGCATCATTTGCAGCCCTGAAGTCTGCATCGTCGTTATTGAAACTTCCAACATTCACTTTTTTCACCGCATATCTGGAAAAATCGGGAAACCCCAACATATTAAACGGGACGCCATGCGGATACTTGCCACGAACACTGGCCGGCAGATCGGAGCCGGTCATGGTTTTGCCCGCGAAACAGTAATTAAGCGGCCTTCTGCCGTTCACTGGACGGACGTGTGCTCCTGCGTGTGTCGGTGCTCCTGTTTGCGGTCGGCGCGGCTTTAATCCAAGCGGGTCAAGCCATTCAACTGGGTTTTTCGTATATGCGTAAAAATTCGAATCCCCGAAAAATCCAATCGGATCACTCGATACAAACCTCCCACTGTGCGGATCGTAGTAGCGATACCGGTTGTAGTGCAGCTCCGTTTCCTCGTCGAAATACTGCCCTTGGAACCGAATCGGATTCGTGATCCCCGCGACCCCTGCCGCCTTGCTGATCGCCTGCTTCGCCTCGCCCCAGGCCTTGTAGTTCGCGCTCCAGCAGACCTGGCCTTCCGAGTCGGTCAATTCCTGTGGCGTGCCGAGGTGGTCGCACTGGTAGAAAGCGATTTCTTCGGGCCTGAACGGTTCGGCGCTGGCTTGCTGCAGTCCCTGCCCGTTCCATAGCGGGTCCTGCTCGATGTCGTAGGCCCCGCCGTTGGCCTGCATCAGCGCCTTCACGTCGGTGGTGGGGCTCAGATGAAGGGGCGCCTGTCTTCGCACCTGCGCCAGCGGCACGAAGCTGTCCTTCTCGTGGACGTAGTGCACGGTGTGCGCCTGCTCTAGGGCCCTGGGGTCCAGCGGCGTTGCGCTTTCGTAGGCGAGGTTGTCGCCGTCCCAACCGAAGAGGGTCTCTCTCGATCCGCTTGTCTTGGCAATGCGCCGGCCCATCGGGTCGTAGCGGAAGGTCGTGGTGCCCTCCTCGCTCTTTGCGCTGACCATGCGGTTGAAGCCGTCCCAGCTGAAGAGGGTCTTCTGCCCGTTCTTCGTCCGCTCGATGAGGTTGCCGTGCTCGTCGTATTTGTAACGCGTGCCGGCATACTCTTTGAGCAGGTTGTCCAGCAACTTGCCGGGGGCCACGCCCTGTTCGCGCGCGAGTGCTGCCGTGCCGGGCTCCTTCAGTACCGGGTCGGCGATGTTGCCTGCGGGGTCGAAGGCGAACACTTCCTTGCCCAGTTGGCTCTGGGCTTCGAGCAATCTCCCGACCGGGTCGTAGCGGTAGTCCAGGCGCCCGCGCCGGCTGTCGCCGATGCCGGTGAGCTGGCCGGCTTTGTCGTAACGGTAGCTGCGGCGGATGCCGACCGCGGCGGTGCCTGTCGTGCCGGGAGCCGGCTTCGTGTGCGTGATCTGCTGCTCGAGCAACCGTCCGGCGGGGTCGTAGGTTTGCATCTGGGCCAGGCCGTTGTGCTGCTGGCGGCCGACTTCACGGTGGAGGTCGTCGCGCTCCAGGCTCAGGATGTCCTGGCCGTCGAGCAGCAGGCCGTGCACGTGGCCACTGCCGTAGGTGAGCCACTCCTGGGTGTGGCCATCGGGGCGGGTACTGCCGACTCTCTGGTTGAGTTCGTTGTAGCGGTGCTGCCAGATGGCGGTGTGCCCCCTGGCGAGATCGGCGTGGTGCTCACGGGTGAGGTTGCCGGCGGGGTCGTAGAACCACTGGAGCTTGGCATCCTGGTTCCGGGCTTCGACGAGGCGGCCGTTGCCGTCGTAGGCGAAGGTTTCGGCTTGGGCTGCGGCCTCGCGCTCGACAAGTCGACCCAAGGGGTCGAAGGCGAGTCGGGTGAGCTTGTCGTACTCGAAGTGGACCTGGCTGCCATCGGCCTGCGTGTGGGTTTGCAGGTTGCCAGCGTCGTCGTAGACATAGTCGTCGGTCGTGCCGTCGGCGTGCACATGGCGGGTGATGTTCTTGGCGTCGTCGCGGAAGAACCATTCCTCGTTCTCGTCCGGGTGGATGACGCGGTAGGTGTAGCCAAGGATGTCGTAGTAGATCCACGTTTCCTGGCCCAGCGCATCGGTCACATAGGTCAGGCGGATGTTCTCATCCCACTCCAGGCGGGTGTCGAAGCTGCCGTCGTCCGCCCATTCACGAATCGCCTTGGCCTGGGCCCCCGTGCCGTCGTAGGCCAGGTTCATGCCGCGGCCGGTGCGGTCGGTGTAGCGGGTGATGAGGTGGTGGCTGTACTGGTAGGCCCAGGCGGCGCCGTTCTCATCCTGCGCCGCGACCAGGTCGCCAGCCTCGTCGTGGGTGTAGGCGGCGAGTTGACGAACGACCTGCCCGTCTTTCAGCTCCCACACGGATTCGATGCGCCCCGAGATCGCATGAGGCCGGATGCCGACATGCGCGAGCGTGACGTCGCCCTGCTTGCTGACGACATCGCTCAGCACCTGCTCGCCGGAAGGCAATGCATGGTCGTAGCGCAGGCCGATCGCGGCGCCGTCCTTGGCATGTTGAGCCACCAGACGGAAGTGCTGCTTGCCTTGGGTGGCGACTTTGCTGCTGACCGTGTCGACGAGTTCGTAGCTCTCGCGCCAGTCAGCCGGTTCACCGGCGGGCAACGGCTTGCCGAAATCGAGCACCAGCAGCGTGTCGCTCACACGCGTGGCACTGAATTCCTCGATGGCGTTGCGATGGCTTTGGCCCACGGCCAGCCAGGGGATGTCGTGGCTGCGACCGTCGGCGGCACGGTAGACCAGAGCGCGTCGGCCCTTGGATTCGACAACGTCGATGCGCGTCGTGTACGGGATCAGCCAGCGCGCACCGAAGCTGCCCTGGTCATAGGCGTCGAGGTCACTGCTGTAGGTGCGGTTCCATTCGATGGGCAGCGTGGCGGGCAGCACGAAATCCGTGTGGGTGAAGCTCTCGCTTCCTGTGGCGAAGCTGATGGAATTGCGGGTCTTGGCCTTGGCTGCCCCCTGCTTGCAGCAGTTACCGCTGCCGGTGGCGCCAGCCTGGGTGTTCACGGCGCCGAGTTCGTGACCCGGCCTGGCGGCCTGCGCCTGGGTACCCCTGGTAGGCGGCACCACAGCGGCACGCTTGGCCTTGAATTTCTTCACAGCGGCAAACAGGCGCTTGAGCAGCCACATGATCGAGCGCTCGGTCTCGGCACTGGCCAGCGCTGTCAACTTGGCTCGCAGCGCCCCCTTGAAGTCGGTCAGGCTGCTGATGACGATGTTGACCACCGCCTTGGCCTTGTCCGGCAGGCGTGCGGCCGCCACCTTGACGGCGTAGTTGGCCGCCTGTTTGGCATAGCGGTCCGCGGCGGCGAGCATGCGGTTCCACATGCTCTCCTTCTTCGGGTTGTAGGTGTTCCTCTCCGGCTTGGGGCCCGCGATCTTGAACAGGTCTTCGCCGCCGGTGCAGCGGCGCAACACGCTGATGAGGTCGTCGACGACGCCATCGGCCTTGTCCGCGCAATTGTTCAGGATGCCCGAGAGCTTGCTCATCGCACCGTCGACAAACTTCTCGATCTCGCCCGCGATCTTGTCGTTGAGGTGCATCACCAGCACGGAGATCAACGCGTCGCCAATGTTCGAGGCGCTGTGCTTGAGCTGCTGTTTGACGAGATGCAGTGCCGGGCGCAAGCTCATGCGGGCAGCCGCCATGCTCGGCGGTGCAGGAATGACACCGATCAGGTTGATGCCCAGGTTGACCCACGCAAGAAAATCAACAGCCTCTTTCTTGATGAATCGTCCGCTGATCAGGACGATGTCCATGATCACGTCGATCAGCGCCATGATGTTGCCGATGACAGGCAAGCTGCCCGCCACGGTGCTCAAGCGTTCCAGCGTGACGTAGTCGTTGCTGATGTCGCGCAACCACTTGTCGAAGCGCGCCGCGCCGGCACCAATGTCCTGCGGCGCGATGGCGTTGAGCGGCGCGACTGCGGTCTGCTTCTCGCGCGGCTTGGTTTCCTGCTGTCCCTGCGTTGCCATTTTTTGTGCTTCCTCGATCTGATTTGTTCTCTTCAGGCCCTCGCAACCGGCGGGCCTGTGTCACCATCAACCTGCGAAGCCGGGCGTTCTGCCGGTCATGGCTGTCGCAGGGTTCGCGCCGCCCAAGGACGGCAGGCTGGGCAATGCGCCAGGCAGCTTGGGAACGACCGACGCCACCGCACCGCTCACGCTGCTCTGCGCCGCGGCAGCTGCACCTGCCAGCCCGCCATTCATGCCACCGGCCACCACACTGCCGGCCACGCCTGCTGCAGGCGCCCCCATCGGGCCGAGCGCGCCGCCAACGGCCTTGCCAATAGCCTGGGTCGCTGCGCCAGAGGCCAACTGCCCCACTTGTCCCAGCAATGCCTGCGCGCCGCCTTGCTGCACGGCCTGGACGGCCGCAACGGCCTGCTGCGCCGTTCCGGCCACCTGGCCGATCTGTCCCAACGCGCCCTTGGCCCCGCCGAGAACGCCCTTGGCCGACAGCAGGTTCGCTGCAGGCAAGGCCCCTGCACCGCCTGCAGGGCTCGTCGTCGATTTCTCGTCCAGCGGCTTGGGCGGCCATTCGTGCGGTGGCCCGAAGTAACTGCCCTCGTCCCAGGGATCGCGCGGGTCCGGACCAAAAGTGATCTTGGCACCACCGATCGGCAGGCCCGACACCGTCGCGAAGCCTTTGGCATCGAGGTTGCCGCTGTGGGTGCCGCCTTCCGAATCCACCACGGTGTACTCGCCCTGCTTCACGGCCTGCCGCGGCGTGCCATCGCTCTTGATGTAGTGGTTGTGCAGATCCAGCTGCCCTTTCGGCAGCTGGGTCGGCTCCGGCAGCTTGGGCGACCCTTTGCTGTTGGGGCCGACCAGGCTGTGCACGGCCGCATGCTCGCGCCAGATGCCATTGGTGTTCGAGCGCAAGCGCAGGTATCTCAACCACGGACCAAGCCGGGCTTCGTAGAAGGCAAGGTTGCCGTCGGTCTTGACGAGACGGAAGGCGAAGACAATGCCGGTGAAGTGGCGCAGGCTGCCGTCCGCACGCACGAGATCGATGCACAGCATCTTGCCCTGCAGATCCTTGAGCGCCAGGTCGGCATTGCTCGAGAGCAGCTCGGCCGTGTATTCGAAGTCGCGCGACACGCCTTCGCGGGCGTCTAGCCGGTTGATGACAAGCCGCGCACCTGCAGGTTCGCCGCCCTGGGGAAACGACAGGCGCAGCAGCCGGTCGTGCTGACGGTCGAGAAATGCCCCCCCGCTCTGGATACCTTCGGCCATTTGGCTCTACTCCCTCACAAGAAAACTGGTTGAAGACCACCGCCATCGGGTGGCGGCCTGCCGGTATCTGCCATGCTCGTCACAACGCCTCAGGTCGCACAGCTCGCGACGAGGGCCCTTCGATTCTTCGCAGGCCTCGTGCTTGCGATGCGCCCCGCCACCTTCTGGCATTCGGCAAGGCTTTGCTTTCCTGACGCAGCATCGTCTTGACCCGTTCTTTTCACAGCATGCAGGTAATCACTTGCCGCCTCCTGCCATTTCTCTTCGGGCCAGCCAGCGATGGCACTGAACACCGCTCTCTCACCCCTTGCCCAGATCGGATCCCCTCTTGTTCTTGGCGCGACCGCAGCGGCGAGATCTGTGGCGCGCATTCCTCCCACGCACCACTTGAACCGTCCTTTCGCCCGCTCCAGGATGGCCTGGGCAACATCCATGCGACGCTGGCTCAGGGCATAGACAAAAAGATGTTGCAGCGCCTCCTCTCCAACCCGAAAGGGAGGGGCCCGATGCTTGGCGAGCACGTCAAGCATTTCCGTCTGCAGGGGCTTCTGAACCTCCTCCTCGGCGCCGACGGCTCGCAAGTGCTCGACTCGGCGCAGGTCGATCGGCGGCATCAGCCATGGCGTGAGATCGTCCCGTTGCGCGAGCCGCACCACGCAGTGGGGCTGCTCCAGGTCAGGTGAATCGCCCCGCCAGGATGGGCGCTCGCTCGCAGACGCCTGCGCTTCGATCTGTGTCAGGTAGTGGTCCATCACGCGCCATGCATTGGCTTTGAACGCTTCGCCGAGCAAGCCTGTGTAAGCCACGTCGCCAGGACTTTCCTCCACTCGGCACTCGCCTGAACGGAACCGGCCCTGGAAGTGTGACGGTATGGTCCTGTACAAGGACAAGCAAGTTTTCCCGGCATCAGACAGTGCACCGAGGTCGTCAGCATCGATTGCCTTTCGGATCTTCGACGTCTGCAACTCAAAGGCAGCCTCCCACGGTGCGATTTCCACTGCATCTTGCATGAGTCTTTTTGCAGCGAACTGCTCTGATGCCCGCTTGTTGCCAATCCCCCAGGCCTGAAACAAGGCGATGGCCGCAACGAATGCGACAGCCGCCCACCTGGCCTTGACGTTGAGAGCCGCAACGACGCCGAGGCAGATGCCATACGCGATGGCAGCCATGCCGGCCCACAGCAGCCCATCGTAGGTGTCGGGAACTTGCACACCGCGCACCCCGCCGATGGCACCGAGCCCGTAGTAGAGGCGGTACCCGATCCAGAGCCCGCAGAGCACTGGGCCGACAACAATCAGCGCGACTGCGATCAGTGCGAGCGTGCCCCGCCGACACACCCCAGATCGGACACCGTTCTTCTTGCATTCGTTCTCACCGCGCTGATCGGACATTCGCAGCCTTCTCGCGCCTCAACGTGGCAGCTTGATGTTGGAGCCTTCCAGCTTCAAGCTGCGGCCTAACCTCTTTAGGTCGGTCATCCCGCTTTGTTTGAACTCTTTGACTTGGGTGTTGGTTAGGTCCAAGTCATTTGCAATCGCGACATCCTTCATCTCGAGCCTGTCGATCAGGTTGCTGCTTAAATCGACATCTCGAAGTTCCACACGATCCAACTGCATGCGAACGACCGAGACATGATGGCTTCGTAGTTGCGGAATCTTGCTGTTTCGAATGACGAGGCTTTCGGTGATACGTGCGCGTGGTTTGCTTAGGTCCGCACCAGTGCCTCCCGCGATCGTCACCCCATCAGTTCCATTCCCCCCCCTCCGCACCCCAACACCAAATACCGTGTTGTCAATCTCTATCGTCCTGATCCCACCTGCGAAGGCCTCGAACACATCCATGCCGTTGCCTGTGATCTTGCTGTCTCGCACAGTAAAACTGTTGGCGTTCTTGACGTAGCCGAGGATCACACCCGCAGTCACTCGCTCCATCAGGATGTCGCCCTTGACCGTCGCGTTCGTCAAGTTGAAGGTGCCCTCGATGGTGGTGTCTCGGATGGTGAGGGACAACAGCGTGGCAGGCCTCATGTCAAAACCTCCGAGAAGGCGTGAGTTCTCGATCAGCACTGCCGATCCACCGCCGTCTTTGCTGACGCTGCAATCGACGCTCTCGAAGTCGCAGTCGCGAATCAAGTGTTTGGTCTCGCCCGTCACATTCGTCCACTTGGCCTTGCACTTGATGAATGCGACTTCACCGTAACTACCGAAACTCCCCCAATGGTTGGGCTCGGGATCTTCGCCAATCTGCTCGCATTGCTCGAACGTCACGTCCAAGCTGCCTGTGTCGCCGACCACATGGCTGGAGCCGCTGATCAGGCAGCGCACGAACCGCACTTGCTTCAACACGCCGAGATTGAAGATGCCTGCAAACTTGCACCCCTCGAAGCTCGATTGCGCAATCAGTGCCTGCTTGATGTCGTAGACACCGACGAAATCACAATTGACGAACTTGATGTTTCGCCATTCCTGACCCTGGAATTTGACGCCGCTGAACTCGGCGCCTTCCACCACAAGTTGCGCATCGCCCATGTCCCTCTTGCGAAGCGCCGGATCGCTCAGATAGTCGAAGGTCTTGCCGAAATCCTTGATGTTCTTCTTGCCGCTCATTTCACATCCGTACAGAACAGCGCCCGCCATCGCGGCGCCAAGTTTGAGAAATCGCCTGCGGGTCATGGCTTGTTTTTTCCTGCGGCTGAGGCTTTGCCAGCGATGGCGATCTTGGGGTCGATGTAGCCGTTGTCTTCGAAAGTCTGGGCCAACCATTTCCAATCCGGCACCTCCCCCTTCTCTCCGCCGACACGCACAAGATTGGACATCGTTCTCCCTGCGTTCAGGCTCACCACACTGATCGGAAAAACCCACGGATCTGTGCATTGCATGTCCTTGGCCCAGTCTTCGTCTGCCTTCATCGGTTCTGGCTTTCGCAGACCCACCTCGCAAAAGGTCGCCTGGATGCGCCGGAATGCCGAATCGGTCTGCTTGCCCACCACACCTGTTGCAAAGGCTCTGGAGAGTGCCGCCATCCCCTCGTTGCTGATCGTCGCGCTGCTGGGAGAACCAAGCTTGTCCAGCTTGGTGCCAACGCGGTGCCATTTGCGAACGTCGTCACCAGCCGCATCCTTTCCGCCCTCAAACACCCACAGCGTCAAGCTCACAATACAGTTGAGCGTCTTCATCTGTCGACTCAATCGAAGCGGGATCTGCGTGTTGCCTGTGGCGAAACGCGAGATGTCGCCGAACTCGAGTGGCTTGACGATATTGCCCTTCTCCGGCAGGCCGCTCATCACATGCAGGTAGTCCAGCGCCACGCACAGCCTCGGCTTCTCGTTGTACGCCCGGCCGTCTTCGATGCGGCAGCGACTGGTGCTGACCTGGCTGATCCTGCCCGTGACCGGGTCCAGCAAAGTGCCCGCAGGTGGCCGCCCCGTCCATGCGCTGAGTTCGCCGTCCAGGTTCTGGTAGCCGATCGGACCACCACAACTGCTGACGATCAGGGCTGTCTCGGTATCCGGCGGCACCGTCTGAACCTCGTGGATACCGGGATCCTTGGCACTGTAGATTTGCACACGCCGCGTGGCGACGGCACGAGCGTTGTCCTGCTGCCATCGCACTTTGTACACCCCCGAGCGATGGCTGTGGCCCGCAAGATGCCAGTCCGCCCCAGGGCCCTTGCCGCGCCGGCCAGGCACGTTGACGTAGTGCTCCAGATAGACGGCCTGATTGCGTTCGCACGTGCCGACATTGACCTGGTTGAACGCGGCTTTCAGGCCCACCCCGGTCGCCCCGTTATGGGGCACAAAGCTGCACCGGTCCTCGGCCTTGTCCACGTTGCTGAAGGGCTCGGGTTCATCAAAGCTGACGATGGTGAAGTGGCTCGCAACCGTCAGTGTTGATTTGCTCGCCTCCTTGTAAGCTGCCGCCTGTTTGAGCAGAGCGAGCTGGTCGTCGCTGAACGACTCCACCGCCCGGGGCAGGATGCCTGCGCCTTGCCGATCAACACCACCGTCCTTGCTATCGAGGTCGGTAATATTCTTGAAGTTCTCCGAGGTCCCCCAGCCCAGGGCGGCGAGAGTTTGCAACGTGCCTTTGCCGTGCTTGTCATCGCTGTGCGCGCCATACGCAACCGTGACGTCGGCCAGCGGCGTGAACAGGGCATAGAACCAGTCGAACTGGCCGCCGTTGAAGTTGAAGCCCGTGAGCGCCTGCCCATAGGTGGGGCCGTAGGCCAGGCAACCGGATCAGCCATGGCCCCTGATCGGCCAGTTCGGATTCGGGCGTGCCTTCGAACAAGCGCTCCACCTCCAGCCCATGCGTTTGGACACCGAGGGCAATGGCCCCGCGACCGGCCATCTCGCACTGGCCAAGTTCGACCAAGGCGTAGCGCGGCATGCTTGCACTGCACGCCAGCAGCACACCCATGTCATGCACCAGCGTCTGCGCGACTTCCTTGTTGAACGCCACGGGCTCGTGCGGCTGCAGACCGCCGTCGACCGGCGTCGCTTGTTGGGTTGGATACGCTGACACGGTCACTGCCGGGGTGCCACTGCGGCAGCGCGCGCTGCAGCCTTTGCCATGCACTCTTTGCACACGGCTTGAGGTAAACGCATCTCCGGCACCGGCAGGCTCTTGGGGCCCGTCGTGATATGGGAAGCCGCATGCTCGCGCCAGATGCCCTTGGTGCCGTTCTCGATGCCTGCTCCGTTCCAATGGGTGTAGCTGGCACCGCCGTTGATGATCACTTCTTCCTTGGCCGTGATCGTGATCTTGTTGGCTTCGGCCTTGACGTCCAGTTTGGCCAGGATGTTGATGTTGTCCTTCAGGGCCTGGATGTCGATGTCGGAATTGGCGGCGATGAGCCGCATGCCTTTCTCGAAGGCTGCGATGCGCACCGCGTCCTTGGCACTGACCAGCAAGCTCTTGCCCGCCGCAATGCTGGTGTGCGCCCCACTGGTGATCGCGTGGTGCTCGGTGCTCACCAGATGAATCGAACCACCCGTGGTGGCCTCGATCCCCGCAGGGCTGGCCAGCACCACATGCGGCTCGTTGAGTTCGGGGAACTCGCCCTCGGCCTTGTTGCCGCCGCCAGAACCCTTGATCGCATCGTTCTGCGCCTTCAGGCTTTGGGTCACTTCGTCCTGGTCGCCGGCCTCGTGCGCCTTGGCCTGTTGCGCCGCTTCGCTCAAGCCCTCGTGCAGCTCCCGTCCCTGGGTCAGGCGCTGCACCGTCTCGCCCATGTCGGTGATGTGGGCCTGCGCATTGGCGCGCGCCTCGGTGCTGATCAGGAGCCCGTCCTGGGCCCGGATGGCGCCGTGGCCGTCCGTGCGCAGCTCGAAGCCCTGGCCCCGGGCGTCCTTGCGCCCGGCGTTGTCTTCGACGCGCGTGATGTGCCCCAGGCTCAGGGAACTGCTGTCGTGGTCGCTCTTGAGCTGTGCCTGGATCTTGCCTTCGGTGTCGTCCAGCAGCAGGTGGTTGCTCTTGCCGCCGGCCTCGTTGCCGCTGGCGCCCGCGAGTTCACGGCTTCTGAGGCCCATGAGGGCCTTTTGCTCGGGCAGCTTCCACGGCGGCATGCGCTGCGCGTTGTAGACCACCCCCATGACGATCGGGTGATCGGGGTTGCCGTCCAGGCATTGCACGATGACTTCCGAGCCGACGCGGGGCGTGGAGACCGCCCCGGTCTCGCCGCCGGCCCACAGGCTCATCACACGCACCCACGCGGAGCTGCGCTCGTCGCTCTGGCCTTCGCGGTCCCAGTGAAATTGCACCCGGATACGGCCGTACTCGTCGGTGTGGATGCTGCCCTCGGCAGACGGCCCCACCACGGTCGCCGTCTGTGGCGCCATGACGCGCTGCTCCACGCTGTGGAAGCCGCGACCGGGGCGCCACGGGACGAAGCGGCGGCTGCAGACGAAACTGTTCCTGTACTCGGCCCGCGACCCCTTGGGTTTGCCCTCCGCGGTGGCGGGCTCCTGCAGGTAGTTGTTGCTCGCGCGATGCTCCACCGAAAGGACGAGGAATTCGCTTTCAGAGCTTTCGCCTTGCGTGCGTCCGAAGTGGTCGGTCAGCCGGAACCAGCGCCCGGGCAGCACGAATCGATTGTTGCCCTGCGCCTCGAAGCGCTTGGCCTTCGCCTCGATCTCGCCGATGCGCCGACGTGCCACACCTTCGCCTTCGAGCGACGTCTTGAAGTGACGCGCGCCACCGTACTCATGCACCTCCAGGTGAGGCACATCCCCCTGCTGGTTGTTACTGGGCATAGAGGCATGCTGCGGACGCGCGTTCTTGAAGTCGAAGGCGCTGACGGCCGCTTGCGCCGAGACCAGCTCGCGCACCGCACTCCACTGGCCGATGCCATCTTCTTCTTGCGCACCACCTTCGTTCTGGAACCGGATCTCCGGCACCGAACCATCCACGGCCTTGGCAAGCGTGCTGTCGTCGCACGCGTGCAGCGTGTGACCCTCGGCCGAATGCTCGTACCAGTAGCTGTAGCCCGCCGCCTCCCAGCGCCGATGCAGGTAGTTGTGGTCAGTCTCCCCACCGGCCCCGCCGCCCTGAACGGCCATCGTGTGAGGTGCGTCGTCGCCGCGAACGAGCCACTCCCATCGGGGTAGCACGCCGTAGTCGCCGAAGATGGCCTCGGTCTGCGCGCGCAGCGTCTGGCGATGGAAGAGGCGATTGTTCGCGCGCAGCCGCAGGTACTTCAACCACGGGCCAAGCCTGGCTTCATAGAAGGCCAGGTTGCCGTCCGTGCGCACGAGCCGGAACTCGAAGACGATGCCGGTGAAATAGCGAAGCGTTCCGTCGGGGCGCACCAGCTCGACGCAAAGCATCTTGCCCTGCAGGTCCTTGAGTGCCAGATCGGCATTGCTGCTCAGGAGCCCGACCGTGAAATCGAAGTCGCGCGACAGGCCTTCGGACGCAGAGAGTGTGTTGACCACGAGGTCGCCACCTGCGGGCTCCCCGCCCTGGGGGAACGACAGTCGCAGCAGCCAGTCATGCAGGCGGTCAGCGACAAGCTCCGCGAGATGAGGGCTCGACGGGTCGCTCATCGGATGCGACCGTGCAAGAACAATCTCGCCACGATGTGGTTCACGCGGACTCCCCCTTTGATTCTTTTTTCAAGAAAGGCGCGCAATCACGCGCCTTTCTCAATTGCATCCAAATACATCAGGCACGCTCCCTACCTGATCATGTGAAGGTTAATTTTCTTTCTATTTGATCTCTATTTTCTCACGCGTGCCAGAGGAGTTTTCACAGGAGAACTGAGAGTAATCCATTCGTTTTCCAATCGAGCAACGGGCTGCCTCCGATTTAAATGACGCCTTGTTAAGGTGTGAGATCAAACCGGTGGCAATTCATGGGAGTGAAAAATAAATTGAGCCAAAAGTTCAAACTTTCTAATTCGCCGAATTTGTAAAAGCGGGGCGTGTTGGTAGCGACAGCTGTACACGACCTCGATGCGCACGAGAACGTGTTGCGCAAGGGGGCGCTCCACACTTTCAACGCGTTTTGCAATGCGAACTGCTGCCAGTGGCGCGCCGGCAAGCACGCGGGGGAAGGCCACCGAATACCCAGAACAGGTGAGTGTGCTTGTTTACATTTGTCGTAAGAATGAATACTTTCAATTCCCAGTAGCCGAAGAGCCGCAGAGCTTGGTCAGGGTGGGATCTGGACAGCATGGTCACTCTGACAAATGTCGTCGACTCATTCGGTTTCCGCCTGCCCCTGCCACCTTCAGGACATGGACCGCCAGCCGCGCAGAGGGTGGATGCGCCTGTTGCCCTGGCTGCGCCTGTACCGCTGTTCGAACTGCAACAGGATGCGGCTCCTGTCCAAGCAGAAGGTGGACAGCGCCCGCCTCCTGAATGCGGCCCAGGTGCGCGCACGCGGGGGCTGAGGGCGCCGGTTCCGATTTCCCTGCTATCATTTTTTCGTTCGCGCGCCCTGCGCGAACCGGGCCGAGGACGACCTCGGTCTTGCACCTTCACCTTGCAAGGGACGGCCCTTTCCTGACTTCTCGCGAAGTTTCGACATGGCCGCACTGCTCCCTTCCTGGCGCCTCGCCGCGCAACGCTTCTTCTCCCGTTTCCGTCTTTCTCGTGCCACCGTGCCGGATGCCTTCCGGCTGACGCTCGGCGCCGTGCGCCTGCACGTGCGCACGGGCGCGACCCGGCTGTCCTACCGCGCCGAATGCCCGCGCGCACGCGCGTCGGGAGCCGCGCGATGAACGGTCTTGATCTGCACTGGCCCGCGCTGACCATGGCGGTGGCCCTGGCCTACGCTGCATGGCATGCGCGCCGCGAAGGCTGTGAGCTACGCGACGTGAAAGCCCTGTGGGCCGCCAGCGGGCTGAGCCTCGCCGGCAGCGGCCTCTTGGCCCTGGCTTCCCTCTTGATGTCGGAGTGACAACGCCCATGACAACAACACCCTCCCCCGCCCGCCTCGTGCCGCCCGCCACCTGGGCCCTGATCGCCGCCGCCTGGCTCGTGGTCGGGCTCTTCGTGGCCTTCGGCGACCGCTGGCTGGCCGCGCCGATCAGCCCCGTGGTGGCCGGCTGCGTCTTCCTGGCGCTGTTCGTCACCATCCTGGCCGCCTCGTTCGGCGTGGTGCGCGAGGCGGACCATCTGGCGCACCAACTGGGCGAGCCGTACGGCACGCTGATCCTGACGCTCTCGATCGTGTCGATCGAGGTGATCCTCATCGCCTCGGTGCTGCTCGGCCCCGGCGAGTTTCCGACCATCGGGCGCGACTCGATCTTCGCCGTGATGATGATCATCCTGAACCTCGTCATCGGCATCTGCCTGATCGCGGGCGCGGCGCGCCACGGCGACCAGGAATACAACGCGCAGGGCGCCGGCGCCTACCTGTCGATGATCGTGCTGCTGACCGGCACGGCGCTGGTGCTGCCCAACCACACGACGGGCGCGGGCGAGTTCACGCCGGTGCAGGCGATCGGCATGTCGGTGCTCACCGCCGTGCTGTACGGCGCCTTTCTCTGGATGCAGATGCGCAGCCACCAGCGCTTCTTCATCCAGCCGGCGCCGGGGCGGATGTCGGTGCGGGCGACCGCGCCTTCGCCTGCGGTGCAGGCCCGTCACGAAGCCCTGGACAAGCGCGCCGTGGTTGTTCGCTCGCTGCTGTTGCTCGCGATGATCCTGCCCATCGTGCTGCTCGCGCACTACCTCGCGGTGGTCACCGACTACGGCATTGCCGCCGCCGGCGCGCCCGCGGCGGTGGGCGGCGTGCTCATCGCCATCATCGTGTTCACGCCCGAGTCGATCACCGCCGTGCGCGCCGCGATGAACAACGAGATGCAACGCGCCATCAACCTGTGCCTGGGCGCCTTCGTCTCCACCGTCGGGCTCACGGTGCCGGCCGTGCTGGTCATCGGGCTGGTCACGGGCAAGCAGGTGCTCATGGGCATCTCGGGCGCCGAAACCCAGCTGTTCGCGGTGACGGCGGTGCTGAGCCTGCTGAGCTTCAACGGGCAGCGCACCTCGCCGATCCAGGGACTCATGCACCTGATGCTGTTTGCGGTGTACGGGATGCTGCTGTTCCTGCCCTGAGGCCGCGCAACCGGGTTACACCGCGGCCTGCGCCTTTGCCAAGGCGGGCGGACGCCCCGTTGAGGTACCTCACCCTCTCCGGGGCCTCCCCTGCCGGCGCCATGACCTCTCGCCACCCTCGTGCAGTGGCCCATTTATCCGCATGAAATCTAATGCAAATATAGTTACCAAATGTTAATGGAACGAGATTTCAATTGCATCTGAACACCAAAGTAGTAATGTGAACTCGTCACACGTTGTGGTCTCTGGCAAGAAAAAATGTATTCCAAACTGTCACTGCCAAGCGCTTCCGTCCGTACCGCGATCTCTCGCGGTGCCTGACATGGTCCATGCACAGGATGCATCCCCATGCGAGTGCGCGGCTCCGCCCCCAGCATCGACGCCAGCCTGGCGGCGGATGCGCTCATGGTGGGACGCATGCGCCTCGTGCTGTCGATCTCGGCCCTGCTGGCGATCACGGTCGACGCCGCCGATAGCCACAACCAGGTTCCCGCCACGGTCTGGCTGGCCTTCCTCGGTTACATCCTTCACAGCCTGCTGATCCACGTCTGCACGGCGGTGGGCCGGCCTTACTTCCAGGGCCGGTCCATCCACTGGTCCGACGTGCTGTGGTTCACGCTGATCGTGGCGGTGACCGACGGCACCCACAGCCTGTTCTTCCTTTTCTACTTCTTCGCCATCCTCACCTCCTCGTTCCGCTGGGGCTTCGAGGAAGGCGCCCGCGTGACGATCGCCTCGGTCGCCTCGTTCACCGCCTGCGGGCTGGCCACGTGCACGGGCGACACGTCGCAGCTGCTGATGCGCACCGCCTTCCTGCTGGCGCTCGGGCACATGATCGTGTACTGGGGCGGCTCCAAGCTGGCACTGCAACGGCGCCTGGCGCTCCTGGGCGACGTGAGCCAGCTGTCGAACCCGCGCTTCGGCGCCGGACGCACCATCGCCCGCACG
>Ga0209257_1002095_pt1 | contig 20972 bp, 27 predicted proteins | sample AraplaCvi_mCL_r2_FD_184277 | JGI IMG/M metagenome (GOLD analysis project Ga0209257, IMG submission 184277) | Arabidopsis root microbial communities from North Carolina, USA - plate scrape MF_Cvi_mCL_r2 (SPAdes) (version 2) | ecosystem: Host-associated > Plants > Roots > Endosphere | place: USA...
TGCTGCCCGGCGTGCAGAAGATGAAGAAGCAGATCGCCGAGAGCGGTCTGACCGACAAGACCTTCGACCGCCAGGTGGCGATCATCTCCTCGATGACCAAGCAGGAGCGGAAGAAGCCCGAGATCCTGGCCGCTTCGCGGAAGCGTCGGATCGCCAAGGGCTCCGGCGTCGACGTGGCCGAGGTGAACCGGCTTTTGAAGCAGCATCGCCAGATGGCGGACGCCTTCAAGGCGCTGTCGAAGAACGGCGGCAAGGGCTTCGGCCAGATGGCCAAGATGCTGGGCGCGGGCGGCGGCATGGACATGGGCAAGATCGCCCAGATGACCGGCGGCCAGGCGCCCACGCCCGAACAGATGGAAGAGATGGCGGCCAAGCTGAAGAGCATGCCCGGCGGCCTTCCGAAACTCCCCGGCCTCGGCGGCGGCCTGCCGCCGGGCTTCAATCCCTTCAAGAAATAATCCGAAAGACCAAGGACTTATCCAATGCTGAAGATCCGTCTCGCCCGTGGCGGCGCCAAGAAGCGCCCCTACTACTCGATCGTCGTCGCCGACAGCCACTCGCCCCGCGACGGCCGCTTCATCGAGAAGGTGGGTTCGTACAATCCGCTGCTGAAGAAGGACGACCCGAACCGCGTCGTCCTGAAGGTCGAGCGCATCCAGGAATGGATGGCCAAGGGCGCCCAGCCCACCGACCGCGTCGCCCGCGAGCTGGGCAAGGTCGGCGTCGTGAAGTGGGAAGCCGGCAGCAACCCGAAGAAGGGCGTCCCGGGCAAGAAGGCCACCGAACGCGCCGAGGAAAAGGCCCAGAAGGAAGCCGACCGCGCCGCCGCGGCCGCCGAAGCCGCCGCCAACCCGCCGCCGGTGGAAGAGCCGGTCGCCGAGGAAGCCCCGGCCGAAGTCGCCGCCGAAGCGGCTCCGGAAGCCGCCGCTGAAGAAGCCCCGGCCGCTGAAGCCGTCGCCGAAGAGGCGCCTGCTGCCGAAGCCGCCCCGGCCGCTGAAGAAGCCCCTGCCGCCGAAGCCGCCGCTGAAGAGCCGGCCGCTGCGGCCGAAGGCGAAGAGCAGGCCTAAGGCGCTTCTGGGTGAGCGACGAACTCATCCAGGTGGGCCGCGTCGCGGGCGCCTTCGGGGTCCGCGGCGAGGTCCGCATCACCAGCTTCACGGCCGAGCCGCTGGCGCTGGTGGACTACAGGGACTTGCAGCGTGAGGACGGCTCGACCGGCCTCACGCTGACCTCCGGGCGCCCCGCCAAGGGCGGCATCGTCGCCCGGGCCAAGGAAATCGAGACCCGCGAACAGGCCGAAGCCCTGCGCGGCCTCAAGCTCTACATCCCCAGAAGCAAACTGCCCGAGCCGGACGACGACGAGTTCTACGTCACCGACCTGGTGGGCCTGTCGGTGGTCACCGCCGAGGGCGAGGCCCTGGGCCACATCAAGTCCGTCCAGGACTTCGGCGCCGGCGACCTGCTGGAAGTGGCCCCCGCCGAGGGCGGCGCCACCTGGTACCTCCCCTTCACCCGCGAGGCCGTGCCCGAGGTGCGGATGGCGGAAGGCGTCGTGGTGGCGGTAAAGCCGGACGAGGTGGAGTAACCCCAGTTCCTCCCCCATTGGGGGAGGGGGACCGCGAAGCGGTGGAGGGGGTCATCCCGAGCTTTTGAGCGGAATCCCCCTCAGTCGGCATTCGCCGACAGCTCCCCCGACGGGGGAGCAGCTATTACGTCTTCGCCCGCGGCTTCCGCATCCGCATCAGCCCTTCCTGCGCGCAGCTCGCCACCAGGGCGCCGTCCGAGGCGCGGTAGATGTAGCCGAGGTTGAAGCCACGGCCGCCCGAGGCCGAGGGGCTTTCCTGCACATAGAGGTGCCACTGGTTGAAGTCGGTGGGGCGGTGGAACCACATGGCGTGGTCCAGGCTGGCCGACTGGAAGCCGGGCGTGCGCCAGCTCACCCCGTGCGGCCGGATCGCGGTGCCGAGCAGGCTCATGTCGGAGGCATAGGCCAGGATCACCTGGTGCATGTGCTGGTCCGCGCCGATCGGATGCCTGGCCCGGAACCACACCTGCTGGCGCGGCGCGCGCGGTTCGGGCGCGGCCACGTCGAAGCGGCCGCCGACGGTCCGCATCTCGATGGGCCGCTCACGGTCGATCCAGTCCAGGTCCTCGGGTGGCGCCTCGGCGCGCAGCTGACGACGCATCTCGGCGTCGTCCTCGACGTCGTCCCAGGAGGGCGCGTCCGGCATGTCGGACTGGTGCTCGTAGCCGTCCTCCGCCACCTGGAACGAGGCGGCGAGGTTGAAGATCTGCTGCCCGTGCTGGACGGCGATCACCCGGCGGGTGGTGAAGCTGCCGCCGTCGCGGCTGCGGTCCACCTCGAAGACGATCGGGATCGACGGGTCGCCCGGGCGGATGAAGTAGCAGTGCAGGGAGTGGCAGATCCGGTCCTCGACCGTCTCGTAGGCCGCCAGCAGCGATTGGGCGATCACCTGGCCGCCGTAGATGCGCTGGCGCTGCTCCTCGTCCGGCGTCGTGCCGCGGAACAGGTTCACCTCCAGGCGCTCGAGCTTGAGCGTTTCGGCGAGCGTCTGGCTGGTCATGGCGTCCCGGATGCTGCGGTGCGAAAGGCGCTGCCTTACGCCGGGGCGGGATGAGCGGCAACCTTCCCTCCCTTGATGGGGAGGGACGTCACTTCCCCGTCTTCATCCGCATCAGCCCTTCCTGGGCCACCGAGGCCACCAGGGTCCCGTCCTCGGCGAAGATCTGGCCGCGGATGAAGCCGCGACCGTCCGAGGCCGAGGGGCTGTCGTGGACGTAGAGGTGCCACTGGTTGAAGTCGGTGGGCTTGTGGAACCACATGGCGTGGTCGAGGCTGGCCGACTGCAGGCCCGGGGTCTGCCAGTGCACCGCGTAGGGCCGCATCGCCGTGGACAGCAGGTTCATGTCCGAGGCGTAGGCCAGGATCACCTGGTGCATGTGGGCGTCGCCGCCGATCGGCGTGCGGCAGCGGAACCAGTTCTGCGACACCGGGTCCTGGGCCTTGCCGGTCGTCCAGTAGGTGCGCGCGTCCTTGGAGCGCATCTCGATGGGCGGCGTGCGGCTCAGCCAGCGCCTGGCCTGCTCGGGCGCGTCCTTCATCAGCTCGCGCATCACCTCCATCTGGTCCTTGAGCTCGCTCCAGTGCGGGCCCTCCGGCATCAGGGCCTGGTGGTTGAAGCCCTCTTCCGGGTCCTTGAACGAAGCGGCCAGGTTGAAGATCTGCTTGCCGTGCTGGACGGCCACCACGCGCCGGGTGGTGAAGCTGCCGCCGTCGCGGCTTCGGTCCACCTCGAAGACGATCGGCACGGTCGGGTCGCCCGGCCGGATGAAGTAGCAGTGCAGCGAGTGGCAGACGCGCTCGTCCACCGTCTCGTAGGCCGCGAGCAGCGACTGGGCGATCACCTGGCCGCCGAAGATGCGGCCGGGGGCGTTGTCCGGCGTCGTGCCCCGGAACAGGTTCATCTCGATCCGCTCGAGCTGCAGGGTCTCGACGAGGGTCTCGTCCTGGCCTTGGCTTTCGGGGGCGTCGGTCTCGTTCATCCGGCGCGCTTACGCTGCGGACCCGCCGCGGGCAAGCGGCTGAGCCTTGCGCGCGTTCGATGACCGCCCTCATCTAGGGATGATGGGAGAGACGCCGTACAACCGGCCCGTTTGGCGCACGCGGCTCGCGGCGGTGCTGGCGGCGTGGATGGTCCTGGCGCTCGGCGCGACCCTGGCGGCCGCCCGGCTGATGGAGGTGACGCCGCCCGCGGCCGCGCCGCTGTTGATCGCCGCGCTCTTCGTCCTCGCACCGCCTGTCCTGCTGGCCTGGAGCTTCTGGCACATGCTGCGCGAGCCGGTGACGGGCTGGCTGGCGCCCACGGTGCTGATGGCCTTCTGCGGCGGATTCGTGCCCCTGGCGCAGCCGCTGTACGACACTGGCGTGCGCCTGAACTTCGAGGCGCGGCGGCCGGCCTACGAGACCATCGCCGCCGACGTGCGCGAGGGGCGGATCGGCGGCGTCCCCAATCCACGCGGCTGGATCTCCGGCGAGCGCGAGGGCGTCCGCTACCGCTTCCGGGCCGCCGACCGGGGCGTGATCGACTTCGCCTGGACCCAGGCCTACGGCTTCAAAGCCGGCGTCCGCTACGACGACACCCCCTGCGTCAGCCGCAAGGGCGCCCTCTGCATCGACCGCGGCGAACGCCTGGCCGAGCGCTTCACCTACTACGCGCGGTTCTTCTGAGACTTGACGGCGCGGCCTTGAGCAGCGCCTTCACGCGCCATGTCCTTCGACTGCACCGTGCTGACCATGTTTCCGGAGGCGTTTCCGGGGCCGCTGGGCGTCTCCCTGATCGGGACGGCGTGGCGAGAAGCCGCGCTCTGGTCCTTGGAAACAGTGGACATTCGGGCCTTTTCCACAGATAAGCGCGGCTTCCTCGACGACACCCCCGCGGGTGGCGGTCCTGGACAGGTGATGCGGGCGGACGTGATCGCCTCTGCGCTCGACAGCGTGGAGCGGCGGGAACGGCCGCTTTTGTACATGAGCGCACGGGGTCGCCCCCTCACCCAGGCGCGCGTGAAGGAGTGGGCTTCCGGCCCGGGACTGATCGTCCTGTGCGGGCGGTTCGAGGGGGTGGACCAGCGGGTGCTCGACAGCCGCGGGTTCGAGGAGGTCGCCGTGGGCGACGCGGTGCTCGCCGGCGGCGAGGCGGCGGCGCTGGTGGCGATCGAGGCTTGCGTACGGCTGGTCCCGGGGGTCCTGGGACAGGCCGAAAGCCTCAGTGAAGAAAGCTTCGAGGACGGGCTCCTCGAGCATCCGCAGTACACGCGACCGCGGACGTTCGAAGGGCTGGACATCCCCGAGGTCCTGCTGAGCGGCCACCACGCCGATATCCGGAAGTGGCGGCGGGCGCAGCGGGAAGAGACGACGCAGGAGCGGCGGCCAGACTTGTGGGCGCAGCGACCTGCCAATCAACAGGCAAAGGGCGGTAAAGCCCAGTAAGGACAGACGAAAATGGCTGCGAACATCATTGAAACCCTGCGCAAGGAAGAGGCCGACCGCCTCCTCGCCACCCGCAAGATCCCCGAGTTCCGCCCGGGCGACACCGTCCGCGTGAACGTGAAGATCAAGGAAGGCGAGCGCGAGCGCGTCCAGGCCTATGAAGGCGTCTGCATCGCTCGGGCCGGCCAGGGCGTCGACGAGAACTTCACCGTCCGCAAGATCTCCTTCGGCGAAGGCGTGGAACGCGTGTTCCCGATCCTGTCGCCGAACATCGAAAGCATCGAAGTGAAGCGCCGCGGCGTCGTCCGTCGCGCCAAGCTGTACTACCTGCGCGACCGCCGCGGGAAGTCGGCCCGGATCGCCGAGCGCCAGATGGGCGCCAAGGCCGCCGAAGAGGTCGCGCCAGAAACCACCGAGGGCTGATCCCTCCCGGATCGTTGAGACTGCAGACGGCGGCTGGAGCGATCCAGCCGCCGTTTTCGTGCCTGCCTGCGGGGAGGTCCGATCAGGCCGCCACGGGCGGCGGGCCGGCGGCCAGGGCCGCGCGCCAGCCGTCGGACGTCATGGCGGCCAGGTATTCGGCCTGCATCTCGGGCGTCAGCACCTCGATCATCAGCCGGTCCTCCAGCCAGACCTCGATCACGCCGAAGGCCCCGCCCCGCTTGCGGTACTTGGCCGTCCAGCCCTCCTCGGCGGCCAGCGCCAGCACCTCGGCCTGGGCGAGCGGCGTGGCGATGGCCACGTGGGTCGCGGAATAGCCCTGCGGCGGGCTCGCGACCCCGACGTCCGGGTCGGCGTCGCCGTCGCCCGGCCGCAGCTCGACCCCGCGGGGATAGACCTCGACGGCCGAGTTCCGGTGGTCGCCGGCCAGGACGATCACCGACCCCTCCGCGACGGGCGGGAACGGGAACACCTCGGCGCGCCAGAGACGGGCGATGGCGGCGCCCACCCGCTGGGGATCGTCGGCGTCGATGGAGAAGTGGAAGATCATCTCAGAAGGTCCGTTGTCTGGGTTGGGCCGGAACCTAGGGAGCGGCGGCGAACGTGGAAATCGGCGATGTCGCGGACCGGTGCTGCAGGAACGCAGCGCATCCAGACGTCAGCCTGCCACGAACCCTCGCGCGTGCTGCGGCAGGCCGTCGTCCAGCGCCAGCCACGCCAGCTTTTCGCTGACCCAGATGTGGGTGTCGGGCCGCACCGCATCGCGGTCGTCGAAGGTGGCCAGCGCGACGCCCACGCGGGCCGGCGCGTCCTTGGGCTCGGCGAACATCGGCGTGCCGCAGCGCGCGCAGGACAGCCGCTCGACCCGCGGCGAGGTGGCCCAGCGGGTGACCCCGCCCGACCATTCGAAGACGCTTTCCAGGAAGATCGCCCGGGCGAAGAACGGCCCGCCCGTGGCCCGCTGGCAGAGCCGGCAGTGGCAGACGCGCACGTTGGCCGGCGGGCCGCTCGCCCGCCACCGCACCTGGCCGCAGAGACAGCCGCCCTCGTGCACCGGATCGCTCATCGCCCCAGTGAAGCGGCCGCCGGCCGCGCGCGCAACGGCCAGAGTGGGACTCGCTCACCGTCTTCCCCCAGCAAGGGGGAAGTGGCCCGACGCCGCAGGCGGGGGTCGATGGGGGGAAGTGATTCAGAAGAGAATTCCCCCTTTGTCGCCCGCCTTCGGCATGGGCGACATTTCCCCCGCAAGCGGTGGAAGCCAATCTCAGGCCGCCACGGGCTGCCGGCGCCGCCTCGCCTCAGTTCACTCGGGCGGAATAGGCGCCGAGTTCCTGGGCCAGGTGGTCGAACATCAGGCGCATGCGGGGGCTGCCGCGCAGGGTCTCGTGCATGCAGATCCAGATATCGAGCTTGAACGAGAAGGCGTCGGCCATCACCGGGGTCAGGCCGAACCGCCGGCCGAGCTGGATCTGACAGGCGCCGATCCCGAACCCGGCCTTGAGCGCGGCGAACTGCGCCACGTCGCTGTCGGTGCGCAGGGCGAACAGGTCGCGGGTGATCGGCCGGCCGATCGACAGCTCGCGCACCATTTCCGGGAACGCCCGGTCGAAGCCGATCAGCGTGTGTTCGGCCAGTTCGTCGAAGTTGGTCGGCAGGCCCTTGCGCTCGATGTACTCGGGCGCGGCGTAGAAGCCGATGGTGAGTTCGCCCACCTTCTTGGCCACCAGGCTGTTCTGGGTGGGCCGCGACATGCGCACGGCCACGTCGGCGTCGCGCCGGGTCAGGTCCTCGTTCTTGTTGGACAGCGTCAGCTCGACGTCGACGCCGGGATTGGCGCGGCGGAAGCTGGCCAGGATGTCGGGCAGCACCTCGATGCCGATGACTTCGCTGGCGGCGAGCCGAACCACCCCGCCCTCGCCGCTGGCCACGCCCGAGGCGTCGCGCCCGGCGGCTTCGGCGGCGGCGGCCATGTCGGCCAAGTGCGGCCGGAAGGCCAGGGCCAGGTCCGTGGGCTGCAGGCCCCGCGGGCTGCGCAGGAACAGCGGCGCGCCGAGCTGGCGCTCCAGCTGGTCGATGTGGCGGCCGAGGGTGGGCTGGGTCAGCCGGCGGATCCGCGCGGCGGCCGAGAAGCTGCCCGCCTCCAGCACGGCGTGCAGGCTCTGCATGAGGTCCCAGTCTGGTGTTCCCGGCATACGCGCATGTTTAGCCGTTCCAGGCCCGGCGGCAAAATCAGGGTTCCTCGTACACGATCAGCCAGCTGCCGTAGCGCCGCGCATTGGCCAGCGCCGGCCGGAAGTCGTCCGGCATGGCCGCCGCGTCGATCACCTCGGCGGTCCGCAGCACCCGCGCGTCGGTGAAGCCGTCGCGGCCCGTCTCGCGGACGGCGCTCGCCTCGGCCTCGGCCATCCCGCCCGCCAGCACGAACGCCAGGATGGTCAGCGGCGTCGGCGCGCCGGCCTCGCGCGCCTCCAGCGTCACCACGAACACCCCGGCGGCCACGTCCATGCCGCTCTATCCCGCGATCCGCGCGGGCGCAGAAGCTCCGAATGCAATCTTATTCATTAGCATTCTAATCAAATGCGGCGTTGCAGCACTAGACGCGCCCACCCCTGCGGACCTACATGCAACGCCATGTCCGGCAAGACCCTCTACGACAAGATCTGGGACGCGCACGTCGTCGACATCCAGGACGGCGAGTCGATCCTCTACATCGACCTGCACCTCATCCACGAGGTGACGACGCCGCAGGCCTTCGCTGGCCTTCGCGCCAACCGCCGCGCGGTGCGGCGACCGGACCGGACGCTCGCCGTCGCCGACCACAACGTCCCGACCGAGGGCCAGGCCCTGGGCGTCGACGCCGTCGCCGACGAGGAGGCGCGGCTGCAGCTCAAGACCCTGGCCAAGAACGTCGAGGACTACGGCATCGAGTTCTTCCCGATGGGCGACATCCGCAACGGCATCGTCCATGTGGTCGGGCCCGAGCAGGGCCGCACCCAGCCGGGCATGACCATCGTCTGCGGCGACAGCCACACCTCCACCCACGGCGCGTTCGGCGCCCTGGCGCACGGCATCGGCACGTCCGAGGTCGAGCACGTGCTGGCCACCCAGACCCTGCGCCAGAAGAAGGCCAAGAACTTCCGCGTCCGCATCGAGGGCGAGCCGGCCTTGGGCGTCGGCGCCAAGGACTACGCCCTGGCCGTGATCGGCGAGATCGGCACTGCCGGCGGCACTGGCTATGTCATCGAGTATGCGGGCTCGGCGGTCCGCGCGCTCTCGATGGAGGGCCGCATGACGCTTTGTAACCTCACGATCGAAGGCGGCGCCCGCGCGGGCCTGGTCGCCCCCGACGAAACCACCTTCGAGTACCTGAAGGGCCGTCCGGCCACGCCGAAGGGCGGGGCGTGGGAGATGGCGCTCAGCTACTGGAAGACCTTCTTTACCGACGACGACGCCGTCTTCGACCGCGAGATCGTGCTGGATGCCGCCCAGATCGCCCCGACCGTCACCTGGGGCACCAGCCCCGAGGACGTGGTGGCCGTGACCGGGACCGTGCCCTCGCCCGACAGCTTCGACACCCCCGACAAGCGGGCCTCGGCGGTCCGGGCGCTGGAGTACATGGGCCTGGAGGCCGGCCAGCCGATCACCGAGGCCAAGGTGGACGTGGTGTTCATCGGCTCCTGCACCAACAGCCGCATCGAGGACCTGCGTTCGGCGGCCAAGATCGCGGAAGGCCGCCAGGTCGCCCCGGGCGTCCGCGCCATGATCGTCCCGGGTTCCGGCCTGGTCAGCGCCCAGGCCGAGGAAGAGGGCCTGGACGAGATCTTCAAGGCCGCGGGCTTCGAGTGGCGCGAGCCGGGCTGCTCCATGTGCCTGGGCATGAACCCCGACAAGCTCACCAGCGGCCAGCGCTGCGCGTCGACCTCGAACCGCAACTTCGAGGGCCGCCAGGGCCGCGGCGGGCGCACCCACCTGATGAGCCCGGCCATGGCCGCCGCCGCCGCGATCGCCGGCCACATCGCCGACGTCAGGGACTTCCTGTGAATGCTGAAGGGCCGCGACCGGCTCGCCCTGGCGGTGGTGATCGCCGGCGGGCTGTTGGCGGCCCTGAACAACGCACTGGAGGTCCGCCGGCTCAAAGGTCCGATCGTGGCGACCTCCGCGATCATCACCTCGCTCGACTATGCCGAGGGCCAGCACTCGACGAGCGTCTGGTTCCTCCTGGCCGACGGTCGGGAGGTCACCTGGTCCTGCCGCCTGCCGGGTTGCATGCCGTCATTCCGTGCGCTCAAGGGCCTGGCGTGGGAGACACCCATGCCCGCTGACATGCAGTTCGTCGCCGGCCGCCTTGTCGGGCTGACCATTCGCGAGGGCGAAGTCATCGAGGCCGAGCAGGACATCGCGTTGCGGTCCGGCGCGAATGCGTTCGGCGCGATCCTCGGCGCTGGCGTCGCACTCGCGGCAGCGCTCGGACTGTATTTCGGGCGGGATCGGCGCAAGCTCAGGCCAAAACGTCGCTCGACGCGGAGGAGCGCCCCATGATCACCGCCCTGGATCATGTCGCCGTCGCCGTGCGCGATGTCGAGACCGCCGCCGACGCCTATCGTCGCCTGCTGGGCGTCGAGCCCGACCGCGAGGACGGCGACGGGGCCGCGCGCGCCTGGTTCCGGTTCCCGAACATGGCGCTGGAGATCATCGGACCGCAGGGCGAGGGCGGCGCGGGCGACCGCGTGCGCAGGCAGCTCGACGACAACGGCGAGGACGTCTGGCTCCTGGCGTTCGCTGTCGCGGACATCGAAGCGGCCGCGAAGCTGGTCGAACGCCGCGGCATTGGCGTGGAGCGGATCGGCGGCCACGTGCGCCTGGACCGGGCGCGGACCGGCGGCCTGCAGATGGTCCTGCGCCAGGCCATCGACATCCGCCCGTCGCCCGCCATCGGCGCCGAGCCCGTCACGCAGCTCGACCACGTGGTGGTCTTGACGCCGAACGTCGACCGCGCCCTGGCGATCTATGGCGCCAAGCTGGGCCTGGACTTGCGGCTGGACCGCGAGAACCCGAAGTGGAACGCGCGGCAGCTGTTCTTCCGCGTCGGCGGGACCGTGATCGAGATGGGCGCGAAGATCGGCGTCCCCGCCACCGACGAGCCCGACCGCTCCGGCGGCCTGGCCTGGCGCGTGGCCGACCCCGACGCCGCTCAGGCCCGCATGGCCGCCGCCGGCTTCGACGTCTCCGAGGTGCGCACCGGCCGCAAGCCGGGCACCAAGGTCTTCACCATCCGCGACGCCCCCGCCGGCGTCCCCACGCTGATGCTCAGCGCCGAACCTGCCCTGGAAACTGTCTGATGGAAGCCTTCACCCGCCTCGACGCCAAGGCCGCGCCCCTGCCGCTGGCCAACATCGACACCGACCAGATCATCCCCAAGCAGTTCCTGAAGACGGTGGAGCGAGCGGGCCTGGCGAAGGGTCTGTTCTACGAATACCGCTTCGACGAGCAAGGGCAGCCGAAGCCCGACTTCGTCCTGAACCGGCCGGAGTACAAGGGCGCCGGCGTGCTGATCGCCGGCGACAACTTCGGCTGCGGCTCGTCGCGCGAGCATGCGCCGTGGGCGCTGATGGACTTCGGGATCAAGTGCGTGATCTCCACCAGCTTCGCGGACATCTTCTACAACAACTGCTTCCAGAACGGCCTGCTGCCGGTGGTGCTCAAGGCCGAGCAGGTGCAGCAGCTGATGGACGAGGCGCGCGGCGGCAACCACGTCACCAGCATCGACCTGGAGGCCCAGACGGTGACGTCGCCGTCCGGCCAGGTGTTCGCCTTCGAGATCGACCCGCAGCGGAAGCAGAAGATGCTCCAGGGCCTCGACGCCATCGGCGAGACGTTGCAGGCGGCGGCCGCCATCGACACCTACGAGATGAAGCGGGCCCTCTCGCAACCGTGGCTGGAAGGCGCATAGTCCAGGCTCTCCAAGCTTAGTTTGCTCATCAAACGGTGTTATGCTGAAGCCCTCACTCGGTGGGGGCTCAAGCCATGGTGCGTTGGGGTCTTCTACTGTCGGCAGCCGCGCTCGCCGCGAGCGTTCCGAGTGCGGTCGAGGGGCAGGGAAAGCCTGCCGCCCCGAGCAACGCCCAGAAGATGCAGCGGCAGGCGATGGCCGACATCCCGCACTGCATGCGGAAGCTGGGCACGATCTCGATCACCAACGGCGACGACCCGCGCGGCTGGAACCAGTACAACCTGGCCCCACCCGAGAAGCTGCTTCGCGTGGTGGTCCAGCGGTCGGGCTGCTTCAACCTCGTCGACCGCGCCGCCGGGCTGAATGCGGCCAGCACGGAGCGGGGGATCGACCGCTCGCTCGGCCTGCAGCGCGGCTCGAACGTCGGCGTCGGCCAGGTCAAGGCGGCCGACTATGTCCTGGTGGCCGAGGTCCAGGCCAGCAACTCCAACTCCAGCGGCAGCGCCCTCAGCGGCGTGGCCGGCGGACTGATCGGCGGCCGCGTCGGCGGGCTGGTGGGCGGCATCAGGACCCGCAAGCTCGAGGCCAATACGGTCCTGTCCCTGACCAATGTGCGCACGACCGAGACGGTCGCGGTCCAGGACGGCTATGCGGTGAAGAACGACATCGGCTTCGCGGCCGGCGGCGGCTACGGGACCTGGGGCGGGTTCGGCGGCGCGGTGGGCGGCGGCTATGAGGACACCGATATCGGCCGGATTGTCACCCTGGCCTTCGTGCAGGCCTATTCCAAGATGGTGGACGAGCTGGGCCTGCTGGGCGACGGCCCGCCGCCGGCGCAGGCCGCGCCGTCCAAGACCTTCGTCGCGACCGGGGCGGTGAACATCCGCCGGCAGCCCAACGCCAACGGCGCGGTGATCCGAACCCTGCAGCCCGGTGCCATGGTCTATCCGACCGGGCAAAAGGACGGCCTGTGGTGGGAAGTCGCCGACGAGAATGATAACGTCGGCTGGGTGCTCAACACGAAGCTCGAACCTTCCCGATGACAGTGATCATAGCCGGCACGGTGCGCGTGCCGCCGGAGAACGTGGCCGCCTTCAAGCCGCACATGGAGGCCATGCTCGCCGCCAGCCGCGCCGAGGACGGCTGCCTCACCTACTCCTATGCGGTCGACGTCCTGGACCCCGGCCTGGTGCGGGTGTTCGAGGCCTGGCGGGACGAGGCGGCGCTGCAGGCCCACTTCCAGGCGCCGCACATGGCGGCGTGGCGGGCGGCGTGGCCGCAATTCGGGGTTTCCGATCGCCGCCTCTCGCTCTACGAGGTCGCCGCGGAACGCGCGCTCTAGCCTTCGGGGATTTCCATGACCGACCTGCTCCTCCTGCCCGGCGACGGGATCGGGCCGGAAGTGACCGCCCAGGTGCGCCGCGTCGCCGAGGCGCTGACGCCGGACCTGACGTTGGACGAGCGCCCGTTCGGCGGGATCAGCTACGACCGACACGGCCTGCCGCTGACCGACGAGACCCTGGCCGCCGCCAAGGCCGCCAAGGCGGTGCTGATGGGCGCGGTCGGCGGGCCGCAGTGGGCGGACGCGCCGCGCGACAAGCGCCCGGAGGCCGGGCTGCTGAACCTGCGCGCCGGCATGAACGTCTTCGCCAACCTCCGCCCCGCGCTGTGCTTCCAGCCCCTGGCCGACGCCTCCAGCCTGAAGCGCGAGGTGGTCGAGGGCCTGGACTTCATGATCGTCCGCGAGCTGACCGGCGGCATCTACTTCGGCGCGCCGCGGTTCATCGAGGACCTGCCGGGCGGCGGCCAGCGGGCCGTGGACACCCAGGTCTACACCACCCCCGAGATCGAGCGCGTGGCGCGGGTCGCCTTCGAGCTGGCCCGCGGCCGGCGCAACAAGGTGCACAGCGCCGAGAAGTCCAACGTGATGGACTCAGGCCTGCTGTGGCGCCGGGTGGTCACCGACCTGCACAAGCGCGAGTACGCCGACGTCGAGCTGGAGCACATCCTGGCCGACAACGCGGCGATGCAGATCGTGAAGAACCCCAAGCAGTTCGACGTCATGGTGACCGACAACCTGTTCGGCGACATCCTGTCGGACGCCGCGGCCCAGCTGACCGGCTCGCTGGGTATGCTGCCGTCGGCGGCCCTGGGCCTGCCGGGGACGCCGGGCCTCTACGAGCCCATCCACGGCTCGGCGCCGGACATCGCCGGCCAGGGCGTGGCCAATCCGCTGGCCGCGATCCTGTCGTTCGAGATGGCGCTGCGCTGGTCGCTGGACCGTCCGGCCGAGGCGGACCGCCTGTTCGCCGCGGTGGAAAAGGCCCTGGAAAACGGCGCCCGCACGCGGGACCTCGGCGGGACCCTGTCCACCGCCCAGATGGGCGACGCGGTCCTGGCGGCGCTCTGACTCCCTCTCTGATCGTCATCCCCGGGCTCGACCCGGGGATTCACGCGGCGGCGCAGCACGATGGATGGCCGGGTCGGGCCCGGCCATGACGAGCAAGGGGTGAGGTTACAAGACGAGGCGCCACGTCTCGGACACCTCGGGCTTGCCGAAGTCGTCGTGGATGTAGCTGTCGACCAGCTCGAACCCCGCCGCGGCGTAGATCGCCCGAGCCGCCGTCAGCACCTCGTGGGTCCAGAGCACGATCTCGCGGTAGCCCTTCTCGCGGGCGAAGCAGATGCATTCCTCGACCAGCCGCTTGCCCAGGCCCTCGCCGCGAGCCGCCGGCTCCAGCAGCAGCAGGCGCAACCGGGCGACGTCCTCGCTCTCCTTGACCAGGAACACCGAGCCCACGCGTTCCCCGCCGCGCTCGGCGATCCAGCACCGCTCGCGCTCGGGATCGAAGTTGTCGAGGAAGTCGGCGCAGATCCGCGCGGTCACCGCCTCGATCTTCGGCGCCCAGCCATAGGCCTGGCCGTAGAACACCCCGTGCCGCTCGGTGACCCAGCCCATGTCGCCGACCGCGTGCGGGCGCAGGACGATCGGCGCCTTTTCCGCCTGGGGCGCCAGCAGGGCCTGGGCGGTGTCCAGGGCGGTCGCCAGCTGGGTCCTCTGCGGCCCGGACAGGTCGCCGATCAGGCTCTCCACGCGGTCGACGGTCCTGGCGTTCAGGCTCGCGAAGAAGGTCGCGCCCTGCGGGGTCAGGCTGAGCGTCACACTGCGCCCGTCGCTGGGCGAGCGGGTGCGGGCCACCAGGCCGTCGCGCTCCAGCCGGCCCAGCATACGGCTGAGGTAGCCGGCGTCCAGGTCCAGCGCCTGGGCGATGGCCCCTGGCGTCACGCCGTCGCCGTGGGCGACTTCGTACAGCACCCGGTTCTCGGCCAGGGTGTAGGGCCCGCCCATGTAGCTGCGTTCCAGGACGCCGATGGCGCGGGTGTAGAAGCGGTTGAAGCGGCGGACCGCCGCCACGGTGTCGATCTGGCTCATGACCTCGATTGGGCGGCAGATAGTTGACACAGTCAAGTATCTTCGTCGATCGATTTCACCGCCTAGCCGCCCGCGCCCGGGCCGTGCCATGGTCCCGCCCGAAGCAGCGAGGGACGCCATGGGATCCTATTGGCTCGTGAAGTCGGAGCCGGCGAAGTACGCCTACGCCGACCTGGTCCGCGACGGCAAAACCGTCTGGGACGGTGTGCGCAACAACGCCGCCGCCCTGCACCTGAAAGCCATGAAGGTCGGCGACCAGGTGCTCTACTACCACTCCCAGGAAGGGCTGGCGGTCGTGGGCGTCGCCGAGGTGGTCAAGGAGGCCTTCCCGGACCAGAGCGATCCCGCCGGCCGGTTCGTGGCGGTGGAGCTGAAGCCGGTCCGCGAGCTGAAGCGCCCCGTGACGCTGCAGGAAATGAAGGCCAATCCGGCGCTGTCGGCGCTGGAGATGATCCGTCAGGGCCGGCTCTCGGTCTCGCCGGTGCGGCCCGAGGAATGGACGGCGATCGTGAAGATGTCGGAGGGTTGAGGACGATGAACTGGATGAAGCTTTCGGTGGTCGCGGCGGCGCTGTGCCTGGCGGGCCCCGCCTGCGCGCAGAAGCCCGAGGACACCGAGGTCCACGGCCCCGCGCCGAAGGTCGTCACGCCGGCCGCGCAGCCCGGCGGCGCGCCCTCCGACGCCATCGTGCTGTTCGACGGCAAGGACCTCAGCCAGTGGGTCAACACCTCGGACAAAGGCCCTGCCGGCTGGACGGTCGAGGACGGCGCCATGGTCGTGAAACTGGCCAACGGCAACATCGAGACCCGCCGCACCTTCGGCAGCTACCAGCTGCACATCGAGTGGAAGGTCCCCGCCGGTATCACCGGCAGCGGCCAGCAGCGCGGCAACAGCGGCCTCTTCCTGGCGGGAACCGGCCCCCGCGACGAGGGCTACGAGCTGCAGATCCTCGACTCGTACAACAGCGAGACCTACGTCAACGGTCAGGCCGCCAGCGTCTACAAGCAGTCACCGCCGCTCGCGAACGCCATGCGGCCGCCGGGCGAGTGGCAGGTCTATGACGTGGTCTGGACCGCGCCGACCTTCGCCGCCGACGGGAAGGTGACACGCCCAGCGAAGGTGACGGCCTTCCACAACGGGGTGCTGGTGCAGAACGACTTCGTCCTGGCCGGCCCGACCCGCTACATCGGCAAGCCGTCCTATGCCCCCCATGGCGCCTCGCCCATCAAGCTCCAGGCCCACGGCGGCGCCGGCCCCATCAGCTTCCGCAACATCTGGGTGCGGCCGCTGGAGTAGAAGCGGCGCGCGGTCCTTCTCCCCTTTGCGGGAGAAGGGCTCAGTGCGCATCAGTCTACCGCTGGATCGTCATCTGGGTCTGGATCACCAGGGCCAGCAGTTTGCCGTCTGCGTTGGTGATCCGGGTCTGCCAGACCGAGGAGCGGCGGCCCACGTGCAGCGGGGTCGCCTCGCCCTCGATGGTCGAGCCCGCCGGCGCGCCGCCCAGGAAGTTGGTCTTGCTCTCCAGCGTGGTGGTGCGCGCGCCCTCGGCCAGGTTCATCACGCCCCCGATGGCGCCCAGCGCGTCGGCGAAGGCCATGTAGGCGCCGCCATGCAGGATGCCGCCGGCGGTGCACAGGTCCTCGCGCACGGTCAGGCGCCCGCGCACCCGTTCCTTCGTCCGCTCCACGATCTCCACGCCCATGAGATCGGAAAAGGGCATGCCGGTGTCGGCCAAGGTCTGGTCCTCCGTCGATTGAAGTCAGTCTGGGCGCCCGGCCTGCACGAGGCCATGACCCCGGAGGTCATGGACCTACCGCATCTTACATCGTAGCGGCGTGAGCCTATCTGAAGGGCCGATCAGGATCGCTCAGTTGCCTTGCCGGACCGCAGGGCGTAACGGGACGCTCCCTCAAGTTCTAGGAGACGACCAATGGGTTACCGGGTCGCCGTTGTTGGCGCCACGGGCAACGTGGGCCGTGAGATGCTGAATATCCTCGAGGAAGTGAAATTCCCCGTGGACAAGATTCACGCCATCGCCTCGCGGAAATCCATCGGCCTGGAAGTCGAGTTCGGCACGCGGATCCTCAAGTGCGAGGACGTCGAACAGTTCGACTTCTCCACCGTCGACCTGGTGCTGATGAGCGTCTCGGGCAGCTTCTCGAAGGAATGGTCGCCGAAGATCGGCGCCGCCGGCCCCATCGTCATCGACAACTCGTCGGCGTTCCGCATGGATCCCGACGTGCCGCTGGTCGTGCCCGAGGTGAACCCCGACGACGTCGAGTGGGCGAACAAGAAGAACATCATCGCCAACCCGAACTGCTCGACCGCCCAGCTGGTGGTGGCGCTGAAGCCGCTGCACGAGCGCGCGCGGATCAAGCGGGTGGTGGTCTCGACCTACCAGTCGGTCTCCGGCGCCGGCAAGGAAGGCATGGACGAGCTCTTCGACCAGACGAAGAACGTCTATGTCCTGGGCGCGACGCCGCCCAAGAAGTTCCCCAAGCAGATCGCCTTCAACGTCATCCCCTTCATCGGCGCCTTCAACGACGACGGCTACACCGACGAAGAGGCCAAGATGTGGAACGAGACCCACAAGATGATCGACCCGGCGATCAAGCTGACGGTCACCTGCGTCCGCGTGCCGGTGATGGTGGGCCACTCCGAGGCGGTGAACATCGAGTTCCACGACCCGATCGACGAGGACGAGGCCCGCGACCTGCTGCGCGAGAGCCCCGGGCTGATCGTGATCGATAAGCGCGATTCCACCGGCTACATGACGCCCAAGGAAGCCCAGGGCGAGTTCCCGGTCTTCGTCAGCCGCATCCGCAAGGACCCGACCGTCGAGAACGGCCTGAACCTGTGGGTTGTGGCCGACAACCTGCGCAAGGGCGCGGCCCTCAATGCCGTCCAGATCGCCGAGCTGCTCCATCAGCGCGGCCTGATCCGCCAGAAGGCCCTGGCCTAGGATGAGTCCGCCGAGAGCGCCCGGCGGCGAAGCTCGCCTGGCGCTGGCGGCGGGCATCGGTTGCTACCTGATCTGGGGCTTCGTGCCCCTGGTCTTCCAGGCGGTGAACCGCCTGGGCGTGGGCCCGTGGGAAATCCTGGCCCACCGGATCGTCTGGAGCATCCCCACCGCGCTGCTGTTCGTCCTGCTGGCGAAGCAGGGCCGTCAGGTGGTGGCGGTGCTGAAGAACCCGCGCACGCTGGCGTGGCTGTTCCTGTCGTCGCTGCTGATCGCCACCAACTGGGTGGTGTTCATCTGGGCGGTGACCTCCAACCGCCTGCTGGAATCCAGCCTCGGCTACTACATCAACCCGCTGGTCAGCATGGCGGCCGGCGCCCTGATCTTCCGCGAGCGGATCGACCGCATCGGCCAGGTCGCCATCGGCTTCGCCCTGGTCGGCGTGGCGGTGCAGGCCGTGGCGCTGGGGCAGCTGCCCTGGGTGTCCCTGGTCCTGGCCTTCAGCTTCGGCGGCTACGGCGTGGTCCGCAAACAGGTGGCCGCCGACGCGCAGACCGGCTTCCTGGTGGAGACCCTGCTCGTGGGCTTCGCGGCCGTCGGCTACATCGTCTGGCTGGCCGGACAGGGCGGCAGCCACTTCGCCGACCCGACGACCGCCGCCTGGCTGATCGCCTGCGGCCCGATCACCGCCATCCCCCTGGTGCTGTTCTCCTGGGCCGCCCGCCGCGTGCCGCTCTCGCTGATGGGCTTCCTGCAGTTCATCGCGCCGACCATCAGCTTCGTCATCGGCCTGGTCCAGGGCGAGGCGTTCACGCCGCTGCGGGCCCTGTCCTTCGCCTTCATCTGGGGCGGGGCGGCGGTGTTCCTCTACGGGGCCTGGCGCAGGTCGCGCAGCATCGTGCGGGCGACCCGCGACGTCGCGCAGGCGGCGGCGGAGTAGGACCCCTCCCTTCCCGCCTTGGCGGGGAGGAGGGAAGGTCCTGTGCGCAAACGCATAGCGGTCAGGCGAAATCGCTGATCTGTGCAGTGTTCAGATAGTGCTATCTAACACTTGTCCAGACGGACAGCCCCGCTCCCCCGGGGTTCCCCAGAAGCCAAACTCAAGGTGTGTGTGATGACCCTCTTCGCCAACATCGAACGCCAAGCCGACCGGATCGCCCCCATCGCCCTGCTGGTCGTCGGCATGCTGACCGCCTTCGCCACCGCCGGCCTCGGCGTCTGAACCTTCCAAGCCTCCCCAGCTTCGGATGAGGGCCCCTCGCGGGCCCTTTTTCGTGACTGTGGGTTGTGGGCCACACTTCACACAATGCCACATAGCAGTCGCTTTCCGGTCCCAAAGCGGCGCTGTTCGCAGGGAATCTGACACCTGCCGGACGTTCCCGGCATGAGGAGAGTTCCCGTGAAGCGTCATTTTGCAATCGTCGCCGTTCTCGCCGCGACCGCCGGCGCGGCCCAGGCCCAGACAACCCCACCCAGCGTCTACGGCTCGCTCGGCTACACCAAGAAGGAAGACAGCGGCGTGGGCGCCGTCCAGCTTCGGTTGGGCGGCCGGTTCGGCTCCTACTTCGGCGTCGAGGGCGAATACGCCCAGGGCGTGGATCCGGACACCGTCACCTTCCCGTCGGCGAGCCCGGCGATCCAGTCAAAGACCCAGCTTCGCCACGAGTTCGCGGCCTATGCGGTGGGCTACTACCCGGTCACGCCGAACTTCGACGTCTTCGCCCGCCTGGGCTATGGCACGACCGACTTCAAACGCACCTTCACCGTCGCGCCCAACGTCAACGTGAACAAGTTCGGCGCCGAGTCCGTCAACTACGGCGTCGGCGGCCAGTACTTCCTGGACGGCAAGAATGGCGTCCGGGTGGATTACACCCGCCAGGACTACAACAAAGGCGTGCGGACCGACGACACCTGGTCGGTGGCCTACACGCGCCGCTTCTAGAGCGCCGCGTAGGCGGCTTCGATCAGCCGTTTCGGCCGGGGGTCGCCCATCAGGGCGGTGCCCTGCCGGTTCATGACATAGGCGCCGCCCAGCTTCCGCTCCGGGTCGGCGAAGGCGCAGGCGCCGCCCCAGCCGGAGTGGCCGAAGCTCTGCGTCCCCGGCCCCCAGGGGAAGTTGGGCTCGTTGCGCATGAAGCCGGCGGCCCAGCTCATGACGAACGGCAGCACCAGATCCTGGCCGCGGATGCGCTCGCGGCTGGCCTCGGCGATCAGGGCCGGCGACAGGATCTCGTCGCCCTCCAGCCAGCCGTCGTTGCCCAGCGCCCCCATCAGCCTGGCCAGCGCCTCGGCCGTGGCGTAGCCGTTCGTCGACGGCACCTCCATGCGCCGGTAGTCGGCCCCGGCCTTGCCGGCGGCGGAGGACCACGGCGCGAGGAAGGCCGCGCGCGTCGGCTCGTTGATCTCGCCGAACTCCGGCAGGGCGCTGGGCCGCTGCAGTTCGGCCAGGCGGTCCTCCACGCCCTTGGGCAGGCCCACCCACAGGTCCAGGGCGAAGGGCGCGCCGATGTCCTCGCGGAAAGCGGTCCCGATGCTGCGACCGTCGACGCGGCGGAAGATCTCGCCGGCGATATAGCCCACCGTCACGGGGTGATAGCCACTCGCCGAGCCCGGCGGCCACATGGGCGGCATGGCGGCGAGCTTGGCGCAGATGGCGTCCCAGTCGGTCCAGAGCGCCGCGTCCATCGGCTCGGGGAAACCCGGCAGGCCGTCCTGGTGCGAGATCGCCTGCTCGACGGTGACCGCCTGCTTGCCGGCCTGGCCGAACTCGGGCCAGAGGCTGGCGACGGTCTGGCCGTAGTCCAGCTTCCCCGCATCCACGAGGCGGGCGATCATCAGGGCGGCGACCGCCTTGGTCGTCGAGAAGACCGGAGCCAGGGTGCGATCGTCCCAGGCCACGGTGCGCTTGCGGTCGGCGAAACCGGCCCACAGGTCCAGCACCACTTCGCCGGCCTCGACCAGGGTGAAGCGCGCGCCCAGTTCGTCGCCCGCCGCGAAGCTGGCCGCGAACGCATCCCTCACCGCGCCGAAGCGCGCCGGCGCGAACCCACCGATCTCGACCATCGCTAGAGCGTCACCTTCTGCTCGAAACCCGTGCTGCCGTCATCCTCGGCCGTTTCGACCGTGACCGAACGCACGGAAGCGCCGGCCGGTCCAGTCTCGCAGGCGGCGCGCAGCAGGG
>Ga0209257_1002096_pt1 | contig 20960 bp, 18 predicted proteins | sample AraplaCvi_mCL_r2_FD_184277 | JGI IMG/M metagenome (GOLD analysis project Ga0209257, IMG submission 184277) | Arabidopsis root microbial communities from North Carolina, USA - plate scrape MF_Cvi_mCL_r2 (SPAdes) (version 2) | ecosystem: Host-associated > Plants > Roots > Endosphere | place: USA...
TGCTGCGCACTCGATGCTGCCGGCAAACCCATTTACCGCAGTTACCGGCGTGGCGACCGCGGGTCGCAAATGCACTCCGGCCTGTACATCACCACCAAAGGAGAAAAATGAAGGTCATCGCATCCCTTATCCTGGCCGCCTTTGCGACCGTCGCCAATGCACAAGACCGTGACTGGAGCGCGCCACAAAAGCCCTTTACGATCTACGGCAATACCCGCTACGTCGGCACCGCCGGCATCAGCGCGATCCTGGTGACTTCGCCGCAAGGACATATCCTGGTCGACGGCACAACCGCAAAGGGCGCGGAAGTCGTGGCAGCAAACATCCGCACATTGGGCTACAAGCTGGAAGACGTGAAATACATCCTCAGCTCCCACTCGCACGAAGACCACGCGGGCGGCATCTCGGGATTGCAAAAACTGACTGGTGCCACCGTACTGGCCGGCACCGCCAACGTTGAAACAATGCGCACTGGCGTGTCACCGAAGATCGATCCGCAGTTCGGTAGCTTGTCGAACTTCGCCGGATCGGCAAAAGTACGCGGCGTGAATGATGGCGAAGTAATTAAGCTTGGCCCGTTTAAGCTTGGCCCGTTGGCGGTTACCGCCCACAGCACGCCAGGCCACACTGCTGGCGGTACGACTTGGAGTTGGAAATCCTGCGAAGGAAAGGAGTGCAAGAACGTGGTGTTTGTCGATAGCGTAACCGCTGTCTCTGCCGACAGTTACCGGTTCACCGACCACCCTGAAGTCGTCGCCCAATTGCGAAGCAGTTTTGCCACGATCGATGGCCTTTCCTGCGACATCGCAATTGCGGCGCATCCAGAAGTAAACGACATGTGGGGGCGCCAGAAGCGCGCAATGAAAGAGGGCTCCGCAGCATACGTCGACCCGAAGGGCTGCCACACCATCGTTGAAGCTGGTCGCAAACGTCTCGAAACCCGCTTGGCCAGCGAAAAGAACTGATTGAATCGAGGCATGCTCTTGGTGAGCCTGCAGTGATTGCTGAGCCAGGACCGACATTTAGCACAGAAATTTCTTCTGCCGCCGCATCGCGGAAGCCAGCGTACAGAACTAGCGGAATGATCAGGGCTGCAGAGCAGAGGCGGACAGATTTGCATCTGTGAACTACTTCATATTAAAATTGCCACGAATTTCTATTGATAATCCGTCTCAGAAGGGGCGAGCCTTGCGCAAGCGATTCTCTCTGCTGAGCGCTTCTAGCCCTGCGAACTCACATGAAAAATCTAAGAATCATTCTAAGTACCGTTTTCTGTATCTGTACGTCACTGTCCAGCAATGGTGCCTTCGCAGGCGAATCTGTTGCTGGACGCAAAGTCGTAGGTGTTGGATGCCATAACACGGACGGTACCTGTTTCGTAACGTTGGACGGCAGCCCATTTGGCGCAACGCTCGGTTGTGCCGTTGGGGCTTCGAACGATTTTCGCTTTGATAATGGTGACACGCCAATCGGGAAGCGGGCTTATGCGTCGTTTCTCGCGGCTGCTCTTGCTGGAAAAACTGTTTCTGTTTCCTTGGAGGGGTGTACTTCCCAAGGCTTTTCGCGACTCGCGTACTTTTTTGTTTCGAACTAGTCGTTGCTAGTTTCGGTCCTGACCTATCTGAAAAAACGGGGAGCTGGTGCTAGATACTTTCGCTCCCCAGTCTGCGCTTCACTATTGTTCTTGCCGTCAAAACAAGCTCGACTTACCTAAGGCTGCACCGCGTTAACGTGGCATCTGACACCACGCTACGCAGTAAATTGTCCGGCAAGCGTACCTCTTTGTGCTCTCACTTCTGGACATGAAGCCCAATGATTCGCGGGCGTCCTCCGGTGCATTCCGTGTCGCTGATGATGACGGTTAGGTTTTTTCCTGTCGAGAAAGCCAATAGGGCGGCCGCATAGTGTGTCTTATAGCCCGGCTCTGAAATTCCTGCCATGTATGCATCTGGAGCGGAGCAGCGGGCCGGGTTCACAATTGCCTGTCCCGTCTCGATCGCGAACGTATCAGACCCCCAGCCAGTGCGAATCACGGTGATGGAGACAGTCCCCGAGTTCGACTGAGCATAGGCGTTTCCAGTAAGCGAGATCGCTGCTAACAGCGCGCAAATCCAAGCGTATCCATATCTCATCATTATCAATTTATTAATTGTCACGAAAGAAAAAATGTTAATATTATCACGATTATTTCTGTTGTGAAATGCCATAATGCCACAGAACTCCACAGATCATCATTGATTAATATTACTTTGACGGTCATAATGTGAGGTTTTTGGAAACTCGCGTTGCTCTGGGTTACGAGTGCGGATCCGCATTGTCAAGGGAAAATAAAGACGGTTTAGAAGAGCAGGTGCGGCACGTTGATGATCTCGGCCTTCGTGGGGCTCGGTTTCTTTGTTCCTCCACGGCCAATCAAACTACTTTAGCGTAACCAATAAAACAAACGCCCGGATTGGTGTGCAGGCGCTTCTACCTATACGTAGGCATGGTGGAACCGCTTGCCCAGGCCTGCCCGTATGGAATTCTATAGACGGCAACAGGAAAGCAATTTACACGCAGTTGCTGGCATCAGTTCGTGGGCAAGAAAATGAGTCGAATCGACTATTCACAATCAGGTGGCAGCGGAACGGCTTGCTCGGTTGAGTTGATCGAACTTGCTGAGTGAACTGTCCGGGGATCAAGCTGTCACTATTCGTGGGGAAATAGATTATGAAGTTACGAAGATTGTCATCCCGTATTCGCCGGAAATTTGCCGCAGTCCTCGGGCTGTCGGCGATGCTTGCGTTTCCTTTGAATTCGTTTGCCTACAGTTGCAATGGCACCGTTGCACATCTTGGAATGGATGCAGAGGGCCGGGTCTACGTTTCGCTCGCCAATTCCACTGCGATCCATTCGATTTGCAGCGTGGTGACGCAGGGAAGCTTTGCTATGCCAGTGCCAGTTTGCAAAGCGGCATATGCATCGTTGGTCAGTGCTCGAGTCGCTGGAAAGAGCATGGTCCTTTACTACAACGACAGCGCTTTCACTTGCACCTCTATTCCCAATTGGGGGCAAATGCCATCGGCCTACTATGTTGAAGGGCCTTATTAAGCCTTCGTCGATGTCGAGCAGATAGGCAAAGGCCGACCTGCCGCAACAGCGGCAAGTTGCCTGCAGCGTTCTCCGGGTTATCTATGCTTCTCCCATTTCTTCGTTTTCATGGCGCACGACTGTTCCGCGCCCAGCCGATCGTGATGCCGCTTCTTGCAGTGTCTTGCACTGCATTGATTGCTGCGGTGCTTACATTTGCAGACCAACGGCGCGAAGCGAGGCAGGCGTTTGTTGAATTGCAGCGATTGCAGGAATCAATAAATGGCATGAAGGCACGCGCCCCAGAAGTAAAGTCGGAAAGCCCAGCGGCGATGGAACTCCCTGCATTCGATAACGCCGGCTTGGTGCAGTCTTTGAACGCAATTGCGGCCGAGACGCAGTTGCCACTCGACGAAGTCGCTTATGTGCTGGATGAAAACAGCAGCGAACCCTTCCTTCGGTATCGCATTACGATGAGGGTTAGCGGCAGTTATCGAGCCATTCGCGGCTTCAGCGCCCGCTTCACAAGCGATTTGCACAATGTGTCGCTTGATTCAATTAGCTGTGCACGGAAGGATGTCGCTGTTGCTCCATTGAGCTGCGACTTGGCGTTTTCAGCGTTCTACCGCCGGAGCCTGCATGGATAAGGCCACCCTTGTGCGGAAAGTGATTCTATTCTCGGCACTGGCTTTGACCGTCTACGTTTCAATTGGAACGAGCGACGAGGCGCCCGAGCAAGTCAAAATTCCCACTTCGGAAGCAATTCAAAGGCCTATGGTCTCTGCGCCTGGAACGATGCAGGTCGCAGAAGAACTTGGCGCAGAATCCGATGGCAGCGATCCGTTTGAACCGAGGAACTGGGTACCAGCACCGCCGCCTCCGGAGCCGGTAAAGGAGGTGGTCGCTCCACCATCAATAGCTCCGTTGATCGTTCCCGAAGGACCGCCTGCGCTGCCGTTCCAGTTTATGGGGCGCATGAAGGATGGTGCCGATGAAGTAGTGTATCTGGGGCGCGGCGACCAGCCAGTGGTGGCGCGGGCAGGAGAGGTCCTGGAAAGTACCTATAAGGTGATTTCCATCACCCCGACCCAGATTGAATTCGAACACTTACCGACCAAGCAGCGGCAAATCCTGCCGATGCAGAGCAACTAAACCATGCGTATCAAATCGACGACTCTACGATTGCGGCCGATGGCTGCGATGACTGCGGCAGCAATGACCCTTCTTTTGGTGGGGTGCGACGCTACTCTCCATCACCGACGCGGCATGGCTGCGCTGGATAAGGGTGAGTACGCCAACGCCGTGCAGGAACTGGGTATGGCCGCAGAGCAGTCGCCTGGCGATGTGGAGTATCGTCGCGACTGGCTGCGCACACGCGAAACCGTTACAGCGAAATTGCTGGCAAGCGCTGCATCGGCATACGCTGAAGGGAAAATGACGGAAGCAGAGAAGGCCTATCGCTCTGTCCTGCAATACGACGCTGCGAACGCCCGGGCGCTGGAAGGGTTGGAACTGTTATCGGCAACGGCAATTGCGAACACAGATGCTGTGAATGCGAGGGATGCGTTCAAGCGTGGCAATACACAGGAAGCATCGGAGCTGGTGGCCCGGGTGTTGAATGTTGTGCCAAATCACGCAGATGCGCGTGCCCTGAAACGGGAGATTGAAACGCTGCAGGCGCAGGAAACAATGACATCCCCAAGCCTCGGGGCCATGTACCGCAAGCCGATCAACCTGGAATTCCGGGACGCGAGCCTTAAATTCGTATTTGATGCTTTGTCGCGCACCACCGGTATCAATTTCATTTTCGACCGCGACGTAAGGTCGGACCAGCGCACGACCCTTTTCCTGAAGAACACCACGCTCGACGACGCAATTGACGTAATTCTGTCGACGGGGCAGCTTGAAAAGAAGGTCCTGAACCCCAGCAGCGTGTTGATCTACCCGAATACGTCCGCCAAGAACCGGGAGTACCAGGATCTGATGGTCAAGGCGTTCTATATGTCGAACGTTGAGGCCAAGCAGGCGGCAAGCATGCTGAAAACAGTCCTGAAATTGAAGGACGTATTTGTGGACGACAAGTACAACATGTTGATCCTGCGTGAAAATCCGGAAACGATCGCGCTGGCAACCAAGCTGCTGGCCTTGCATGATCTGGAAGAGCCCGAAGTCATGCTGGAAGTGGAAGTGCTGGAAATTAACCGTTCGCGCTTGCTGAACCTCGGCGTGCAGTGGAGCAGCCAGTTCACCGTGGCTCCATTGGCTAATGGCGGTTCTGGCGGGAGCAGCACCACTGCAGCCACAATGAAATTGAGCGACCTGAAAGCGTTGACGTCCGCCGGCATCGGTATCACGGTACCGTCGGCGACAGTTAACCTGACGAAGTCGGATGGCGATGCCAACTTGTTGGCGAATCCTCGAATCCGTGTGCGCGACCGGGAAAAGGCCAAGATCCTGATCGGGGACAAGGTGCCTGTGGTAACGACGACCACCTCCGGGAATTTTGTCACCGAGAATATTCAATATCTCGATGTCGGCCTGAAGCTCGATGTGGAGCCTGATATCCACCAGCGTGACGAAATTGGTCTCAAGCTGGGACTGGAAGTCAGTTCGCTCGTGTCCTCGGTCAAGACCAACAACGGTTCGCAGGCCTATCAGATTGGCACGCGCAACTTCAGCAGTGCATTACGATTGAAAGATGGCGAAACCCAGATTCTGGCAGGCCTGATCAACGACGAGGATCGCTCGGCGGCCGCCAAGCTGCCATTGATTGGCGACTTGCCGCTAGTAGGCCGCTTGTTTGGCAGCCAGAGCGACAATCGCCACAAGACGGAGATCGTGCTGTCGATTACTCCGCACCTTATCCGGAATATGCAGCGGAAGGATGCAAGCGCGGAAGCATTCTGGTCGGGCACCGAAGCGACGTTGAGCAGCAAGCCGCTACGTCTGCGCAATTTTGAACAGGCGAATGGCACGGCGCCAGGTGCCGCTCCTGGCGCCGTGCCGGCCGCGCAATCGGCGCCGCAGCCGATGCAGCCACCTGCTTCGCCACCAGATGCGCCGAAGTTCCAATGGCAGGGGCCGCCATCGGCAAAAGTCGGTGAGGTGTTTACACTGCAGTTGACGATGGACAGTCCGGAAGCGTTGCGGGCTGCCTCGCTGCAGCTGGCGTTCAACCCTGCTGAATTCGAAATTGTCTCCGTCAGCGACGGAGGCTATTTCGGCCCGGAAGGGAAGGGGGCGTTCAGCCATACCATCGACAATGCAGGCGGGCGCGCGTCTCTGGGAGCCAGTGTTCCGGGTGCTGCTGGCGTCAAGGGGCCTGGCAAGCTGATGTCCGTACAGGTCAAAGCGAAGAGTATCGCACCTGGTGCCCAGATCAGCGTAATCAGCATGACAGCAATTGGCGCACAGCGTGCGGTATCGCGGCCCGGCCTTCCATATTCGCATCAGATAACGGTATCGCCATGATGCTTGTTTTGCGCGTGCGACGCAGTCGTGGATTCAGCCTGATCGAATTGCTGGCGGCGTCGGTGATCGTCGGATTGCTGGCGTCTGTCGCGGTTCCGTTTATGGAGACAGCCTTAAAGCGCCAAAAAGAACAGGCCCTGCGCGTAGCCCTGCGCGACATCCGCAACGCGATCGACGCGTACAAGCAAGCCACGGTGGATGGCCGTATCAAAATAGAAGACGGCAAAACGGGATACCCGGCGAGCCTGCTGGAACTGACGGATGGTATTGAGGATGCCAAAGACCCGAAGAAACCGAGGCTTGTCTTTTTGCGCAGAATTCCACGTGATCCATTTTATGGAGACAACAGAATCGCGGCTGTCAGTACCTGGGGATTGCGCAGCTACGCTTCATCAAGCGAGCAGCCGCAGGTGGGGGACGATGTATTTGACGTGTACTCCATGTCGAACAGGACTGGTCTGAACGGTGTCCCGTACAAGGAATGGTAATGCGCGCGAAGAACGGCTTCACCTTGATCGAACTGCTGGTGGCACTAGCCATTGTCGGCATGATCGTGGCCATTGCTGCGCCACGCTACTTCAGCAACATCGACCGGACCAAGGAAGATGTGTTGCGCGAAGACTTGTACTTGATGCGCGATGCGATTGACAAGTATTTCGCGGATCACAACGCCTACCCGAACGAGCTGGAGGACCTGGTCAAGGAGAAGTATCTGCGCGGGATCCCCAAGGACCCCTTTACGAACAGCCGCAGTACCTGGATCGTAATACCTCCGGAAACCGCAGCTCACGGTGCTGTAGCAAATGTGCGTAGCGGCGCGGCTGGCACAGGGCGCGACAATACCCAGCTTGGGGACTGGTGAGCCATGGGACAGCAGCGCGGCTACAGCTACGTGGTGGTGATGTTCCTGGTCGCGGTGATGTCGCTGATTTCTGTGCGTGCGCTGCGCAATACGCTGACAGAGGAGCGCCGTTCAAAAGAAGCCGAACTGCTGGCAACCGGAGTCGCATATCGCAATGCCATCAAAGCCTACTATGAGAATGCGCCTGGCACCGGAAAGATCTATCCGGAGACGTTGGAGGCCCTGCTCGAAGACAGGCGAGGGACCAAGATTCGAAAGCATTTGCGCAAGCGCTTCCGTGATCCGGTTACCGGTAGTAAAGAGTGGGGCCTGGTGTATCTCGATGAGGAGCATAAGCAGCTTGTTGGCGTGTATTCCTTGTCGGAGCGGAGACCGATCAAGCGTGACGGTTTTCCGGACGAACTGAAAGCGTTCGTCAATGCACCGGGTTATCGCGACTGGAAGTTTGTGTTTGCGCCAGGTCAGGAGAAGCAATGAATCAAAGCGAACGAGGTTTTACGCTGCTTGAACTGCTGATCGTGATCGTCATCGTCGGCATGCTGGCGGCATTTGTGGGGCCGAAGTACTTTTCCCAGATCGGGAAGTCAAAGGTTCAAATCGCACGGGTGCAGATCGAGGCCTTCGACAAGGCTTTGCAGCAGTACCGCATTGACACCGGTCATTACCCGCCGGCGTCGGCGGGCCTGGTCGCGCTGTATTCGCAGCCGGCCAATGAGCCAATGTGGCATGGTGCCTATGTGAAGAAAGGCATTCCTCTCGACCCGTGGGGGAGCCCGTACCAGTACAAGATTCCTGGTGCAGATGGCCGTGATTTTGAGTTGATGTCGTTCGGCGGCGATGGGAAGCAGGGTGGTGAAGGCGAAAATGCCGACATCCTGAATGACTAATTTTTTATTGATTGATTGATGCGATTCAAGGCAAAGGTACTGAGCGCTACGCAGGGCGTCCAGCAAGTTGAAGTCAGCGCCGCCAGCGAGACTGAGGCGCATCGCGTACTTGCCTCGTCTGGCGTGCGCGTGCTTGACTTGCGCGCGGCGGGATCAGGCCTTGCATTTGGGCGCAAGCGTACATCTTTCAATTTAACCGTATTTAACCAGCAGCTTTCTTCGCTCCTGGAAGCTGGCCAAACCGTAGTGGATGCCATCGAGATCCTGGGAAAGAGCGACCGTCGCGAACAGCATCGCACTGTCTATAACGCGATCCTGCAAAGCCTGCAACAGGGTAACCAGTTGTCCGAAGCGATGGCCGGCCTGCCTTCCGTTTTCCCGGCTCTCTACGTGGCGATGGTGCAGGCTAGCGAAACTACCGGCACCGTGCGCGCTGCTGTGGAACGCTATATGCGTTACCAGAAGCAGGTGGACGATATCCGTGGCAAGTTGCGTGCGGCGGCCACCTACCCGGCAGTGCTGATGAGCGTTGGCTTGCTGGTGATTGGCTTTCTGATGTTATACGTGCTACCGCGCTTCAGCGAGATATACGATGACGGTGCAGCAGGGCAGGCCCGTGGGGGCTTTGTGCAGATCTGGGGCAGCTTTGTCCGTGAAAACACTTTGATGGCCTGGTCCATCGCCGCCGCTGTGTTTGCGACGGTGGCTGCAATGGTTCTCCATCCAGGCCTGCATGCGCTCGCCTATCGCAGGCTCATGGCCACACCGTGGATCGGCGAGCGTGTCTGGATTCTTCAGTTGGCACGCCTGTATCGAACCTTGGGCATGCTGCTGCGCAGCGGCGTGAGCGTGCTGGCCGCCATGCGCATGACGCAAGCATCGCTCCCTGAATCTATGCAAGACGACCTGGCAGCAGCTTTGCAGCACGTGAGCGAAGGCAAGGCTATGTCCCGCGCGATGACGGAATCGCGCCTTAGTACGGAGGTGGCCGAGCGTTTGCTTGTGGCCGGCGAATCTTCCGGTAACCTCGACGAAATGATGGAACGCATTGCAGACTTCTATGACCAGGAATCAGCCACTTGGATCGACACTGCGGGCAGGCTGATAGAGCCCGCGTTGATGCTGGGTATTGGCCTAGTCGTTGGCGCCATCGTGCTCATGCTATACAGCCCCATTTTCGACCTGGCGAATATCGCTTGATACCCATGCTGACAACAAAGACACTCAATGAGGCGCGCCAGGCCGCACATCCCCCGCAGCGCTGGCTGGAACTCCTGGCTGAGAAGCTGGAGGCACCGCCAGCCGAAGCGTTAAAGCAGGCGGCGGACGCTCTTGGCTATTCCTCCATTGATGCGGGCGAGGTTGGACGCCTGGCGCCGGCATTTGATCGTGCACCTTACAAGGACATGCTGGAGCGCGTCGTAATCATTGCCGAGCAAGCCGATGGTCGCCTGGTGGCCGTGCTCGGCCTGCCATTCGATGCTGCCGCAGGAGCGTGGCTCGCAACTTTGCCGCTGGCCGACATTTTCCTTGGCGACCCGGCTGCCATACGTGAGCGCCTTGAGTCTTACGAGGGCACGTTCAGCGCCGTAGCCGATGCAGTGGGTATCGAGGAGGCGAGTGAAATCGAACGCGACTCGAGCGCCGACCTGACCCTGACCGGCATCCAGGGCGAGGCCAGTCCCGCCGTCCGCCTGATTAACTCCACAGTGTTCGACGCCTTGCGAATGGAGGCCAGCGACATCCACCTGGAGACCTTGCCGCAAGGCCTGGTGATCAAGTTCCGTATCGACGGTGTACTGAATCACATTGCGTCAGTAAATAACCCGGCCCTTGCGGACCAGGCAATTGCCCGCGTAAAGGTATTGGCAGACCTGGACATCGGCGAAAAGCGCATACCGCAAGACGGCCGTTTCCGTGTTGCGAGCAGAGGGCGTGATATCGACATCCGAGTATCGATCATGCCAAGCATTCATGGCGAGGATGCCGTGCTGCGGGTGCTTGACAAGAAGGCGCTGATTGACAGCGTTCAGCGGTTGACGCTTGACTCGCTCAGTTTCGACAAGCAGACCATCCGCCTGCTGCGCCGCCTTGCAGGAGAACCTTACGGGATGATGCTGGTGACCGGTCCCACGGGCAGCGGCAAGACCACGACGCTGTATGCAGCGTTGACTGAGATTAACCGCGGCGAAGACAAAGTCATCACCATTGAAGACCCGGTTGAGTACCAGTTGCCGGGCGTGTTGCAGATTCCGGTCAATGAAAAGAAGGGACTGACCTTTGCGGTCGGCCTTCGGTCGATCCTGCGCCATGACCCCGACAAAATCCTGGTAGGCGAGATCCGTGACGCGGAGACCGCGCAGATAGCGGTGCAATCCGCGCTGACTGGTCACATGGTGTTCACGTCCGTTCACGCCAACAATACGTTCGACGTGATTGGCCGTTTCATGCACATGGGCGTTGACCCTTACAACTTTGTCTCGTCATTGACTGGCGTGGTCGCCCAGCGACTCTTGAGGCAGAACTGCCCGCATTGCAGTGAGCCAGTGGAAATCGATGCGGCGTTGCTGGAAGAGTCCGGTATTCGAGATCCGGAGAATTATCGATTCCACGCAGGCCGCGGCTGCGCTCAGTGCCGAAACACTGGCTTTAAGGGGCGCCGGGCGATTGCTGAAGTATTGCGGCTAACGGACGAAATCCGCGAGATGATCGTCGCGCGGGCATCGATTCGCGCCCTGAAGGAACAGGCGCGGCGCGAAGGAATGCGCTTCTTGCGCGACGTTGCGCTGGACCTGGTGAAGGAAGGTCATACCACTCTGCAGGAGGTGAATCGTGTCACTTTTGTGGCCTGAGCGCTTGAATATCGGCCTGTTCCCAGGCCAGTCCTGGATGGAGCGCGATGCTGTCGTCACTCCGCATGACGCGGCGGATCTGCTGGATGCGCTCGAAAGCATCCTGAGCGCCCAAGCGAAGCCGCTACGCAAAGGTAGCCGTGTGCAGCTGTTGATCTCGGACAGCGTTGCATTTGTCATGCCCTTGGCCTGGCAGGAGTTGCTGACTTCTCCGGACGAATTGCGCACATACGCGCGTGCCGCCTTTGAGCAGCGTGGCGCACCCGTTGACGAGGGGTGGATCGTGCAGACCGGCTTCCGTCATTTCCGTGCTATGGGAATTGCTTATGCGGTACGCCGGCAATGGATGGAGCGGGCATTTGAGCTCCTTGCGGCGAAAGGCCTGCAACTGTCATCGGTTCTGCCCGTGTCGGCTGCTGCGTACTGGCGCCTGGCAGGGGCGGCGCAAGCCAAGCAGATTGTGCTGCTGCGCGAGCCTGCCCGCCTGACGGCAATTGCAGGGCAGGGTGCGAGATTCCTGGATCTTGACGTGCAGCCTGTTGCCGGCTCGCTCGAGCAGGCGGCCACACGTCTCTTGAAGCGGGTGGCGGTTGCACAGGGAGACGTTCAGCAAGTCTCTGTCTGGCACGCCGAGCCGGAATGTTCCGTGTCGATGGATTCCATCATCTCGGCATGTCTGCCGAATGCCGCGTCCGTGCGACTGCCTTTGTGTGCGTGGAGGTGAGCATGGAACGAATGATGGACTACCTGAAGCCAGAGCCGCGCCACACCTCAAGCCTGGTGCTGATTTGCGTCGCCCTGGCTGCCGTATCGATCTGGCTGGGACTGTTCGCGGGAGCAGAGCACGGAAGGGCCAACACATGGACCGCCCAAGAAAAAGCGCTGCGCACCGCAAACAGGCCGAAACCTGCGCCGGCCTTATCGAAAACCCAGGTGGAAGACTTAAAGCGCTGGAACGCACTGAAGGCTGAGCGCAGTTTTAATTGGGAGCCGGTCTTTGTGGCAGTTGAGAGAGCTGGTAACGCTGACATAGAGCTGCTGGCCTTTCAGCCCGACAAACCCGCACGCCAGCTGGTGCTGCGAGGTGAAGCAAAAGATGGGTTGGCGGTAGTTGAATTCATCGAGCGCTTGGGGAGGCAGAAAATCCTGACGGACGTGCATCTTACGCGCCAGAAGAACATTCAGCGCGTCCGGATGACGACGATTGCATTTGAAATCAAGGCGGCATTGACGCAGTAACTGCGATGATTTTTAGCTCACTACTGTTGCTTAGAGTGAATACATTTTGCTACAATTGAACGTTTATCGACATGAGATGGCTTGATGCGTTCGAGAGGGTCGGCGTTAATTTAAAAACTATGAAACTAAAAAAAGCACTTATTCGGAGTTTGTTGCTGGCTTTTCCCTGCACCGCATTTTCGGCCTCGTCCAGTCCTGTGCAGTTTGAAAGGATTGCGACCCAGGAAGATGGCACAGTAATTCTGTATGCGAAAAACGGTTGGGGGAGCGCCGCAAACAACTCTTGCTCATCTGGGACAGGTGTATTGGCTTTCCAAGCCACCACCGCAGGTGGTAAAGCCATGGCCAGTGCAGCCTTGGCCGCTCACTTTGCGCAGAAAACCGTGATCGTCAACACGAGTGATAGTCAATGTACTGCGGTGGGCGGCATGGCACCTACTGTCGTAAGAATAGATGTGGTTTATTAGTCTTTGTTGTCTGTTCTGAGGTTCCCTCGTTAGTCATTCCATGATTGACCCCTATAGCTCGAAGAACGTGAGGTTTGAAGCCGATGGTTGCACCGGTTGGCTTCAAAAGTTCGCGCGATTTTTGTCGATGCCTAGGGCGGCTCCGAAATTGGCTGAAACTCCTTAGAAATGCATCCAGCGGCGAGCTCTTTGTCGTCGCCTCTTCGCTTCAAATCATCTTAAGAATCAATGTTGAAGAAGAACTTTATTGCGCTCATTTGCGCAACGTTGATGTTGCCCGCGATCGCGGCGGACACTACGACTCCGAGCCCCGATCCAACTGCCGTGAAAGCGGCGATGAATGCGATCTTCAGCCTTTTGCTGGACGATGACTCCGGAACTTCAACTAACCCGCCAAGTGGTGGAACGGGGGGGGGCGGCAGTGGCGGCGGAACGAGTACACCCGGGCAACTTACGCTAGCTAACTTTACGACGCCACACATAAACGACCCGGATGCAGGCACTTTGCCGGGAGAGCTTGGTGTTTCCAACTCTGGCACGGCGACATATAGCATTCCTCTAGTTGTGCCACCTGGCACTGCGAGTCTCCAACCAAGTCTGTCGTTGAACTATAACGGTTCGACTCAGAACGGCCTGCTGGGTGTTGGTTGGACGTTGGGCGGATTATCAAGTATTCACCGCTGCGGGAAGACCATCGCTCAGGATGGCGTTAACGAACGGATTGGTTTTACTACTGCCGACCGGCTGTGCCTGGATGGTCAGCGCCTGGTTCTTGTGAACAGGGCGCTCACAGATGAGAATTATTGGGCAGAGGGGGCCGAATACCGAACCGAACTAGAGTCGTTCAGCCGAATTACTGCGCTGGGCGGCATCGCCGCGCGTACCTTTAAGCTCGAATCCAAAGATGGCAGGATCATGACCTATGGCGGCGGCACAGCTACAGTCGCGGTCGTTGTTCAGCCTGTTCAAAGCGGTGTAGACGGCAAACAGCCCGACGCTGCAAGTAAGTTGGGTGCTCAATCTTGGGCCATTGGCCGGATCCAAGATCGCATTGGTAATTACATTCGATTCGAATACACCCAGGATATGACACGTGGTGAGCATCGTCCGTCCGTGATTCGGTATGGCGGCATGGGGGCTTCAGGCGTAAACGCTTCTCACGCAGCTGTTCACTTTAGCTACGACAACTCGCGGGTCGATAAATGGAAGCGCTATCTGGACGAGACTCGGATCGACTTGGTCAGCCGTCTGAATGGAATAATCACTTACGTCGGCGATAACCTTGATGGTGCCGTGTCCAACGGCCTAGTCCCATCGGGATGGCGAGAGGTACGCCGTTATAACCTGGCTTACGATGCAAGTCAGAGCAGCGGGCGTAGTTTGCTCAAGTCGGTTGAGGTGTGCGCACGTGGAAAGTGTCTTCCAAAAACTGAATTTGCATGGGGCCAGCCGGATCCGTCGAAGGCAGCAGGGTTTACATACATAGGTAACTGGGCTGGCGCGCCGGTACTGACAACCTTTAACCCAGCTGGGGATAAATGGTCGACCCACCATGCCGATTATTTCGCGTTCAGCGACTTCGAAAGCGACGGCTTTACTGACGTTCTTGAGAAGCGCAGGGCATCCCCGCAGGATACGGACGAAGTGACCAATTACGGTAATCCTATCGCTCCCGGCACTTTGTTCAGCTCTTACGCGTATTACCATAATACTGGACAAGTGAATTCCGGCTTTGTCAGATACAGCTATGCCATCAACACCGGCGAGCGCTTTGTGGTGCTCGAAGTGGGTGATTTTGATGGTGATGGCGCTTTGGATATCTTGGCACGAACCTCCAGTGAGACGAAGATCTGCCTGTCGCCATTAGCAAATCCTGCTGCCTTAGGGGCGGCTGGGTCTGTTATCACATTTAATTGCAATAGCGGACTGGCAGCGAAGGGAGAGAATACTTCGAGCGGATCGCCATACGTGGTTGATGTGTTAGGTGATGGTCGTTCGGCACACTACACGCAGATGGACAACTCAGGAAAAGCCTATCTATGCTCGGGCAATTCCTGCATCCAAGATGCTAATCCACCGTACCGTGTTCTGAGCAACTGGCAAGCGGACCGAAACTTGTGGGGTTACGCGACGCGTAATTACATGGACTTTGCGCAGATGGTTGACTATTCCGGTGTGGGCAAACCATACGATACGCGTTGGAGTAGTCCGTATTTCGTCCAGCCATACGATCCAGAATTCGGAGCGTTGGACCCTTATTGGGTAAACTCGCAACCTTGGATCGGCATTGACGGGTTCCGTAAGCCGGGCGAGCGCATGACGTCGGTAGCGGACTACAAATATCCAGAGATCCCGTGCACGATCACGATCACTGCCTGCACTTGGTATACGTTTGAGGGGCCATATCAAAGCGCTGGCTCGGCGGCTGACTTCAACGGTTCCGGCTATAACGGCCTAGTTTTTGGCTACCTTGAGCACAGTCAGGCCCCTGGTCCACGTTTCAGAAAACTGGAAACTACAGTATGTCTTTCGACAGGGCGCGCCCTCGACTGCGACGTACGTAGAAAATTCAGCGGCACGCGCTCTGAAGCGGCCGGAGATACAGGGTACTCGCGGATTCAAGCTGTTGGTAATTTTGTAGGTGACGGAGCGCCATCGATCTTGGTCGAGAAGTATTCGTACGCGACATCAGTACCTGGACTGACCGGGCAGTTGCAGATGTGCCGAATAATCGGAGATGCCACCGCCACCGATAAATCGGATGCTGCTATGACCTGCTCGGACTGGGCGGGGCCGGCATTAAGAAGTCTGAGTTACGGACTGCGCGCCGGCGACGAGTTCTACTTTATGGACTTGCTTGGGACCGGACGCACGCAACTGGTGAAATATCGCTCAGGGAAGTTCGTCAATGGCACTTGGGCAGAGGACGGCCGATGGGAGGTCTACGCACCAGTAGACGTTGCTGTATCGGGGCAAGCACTGGACCGTATCCATCGCGTTACAAACGGCCTCGGGGCAGTGTCGACCGTGGAATATACGGAGCAGGGGGCGGCCAGCCAATCGAACCGCATCTATGGCTATCCGCTGCAGCGTACTGCAACGGTTGGAAAAATCGTCAATCGTCTTGTTCATAGCAACGGAGCGGGGATCTCGCGTACCGCAGCTTATGCGTATCAAGATGCTGCAACAAACCTGCATGGCCGTGGTTCTGCTGGCTTTGGAAAAGTCATATCCACAGATTTGGAAAACGGCATTGTAACTACGAGGGAATATAGTCAGGTTTGGCCTTTCGTGGGGCAGTTGACCTCTGAGCGTGTCGAGAATAACGGCTGCGCGCTGAGTAATAAAACTAACTCAATTCGTGCTCAGTCCATCGTGCAAGCTAACGGTGTGTCAACCCAGTTCCCTTATTTGCTGCAGGAAGTGACCCAGCTTCGTGATTGGAACTGTGCTGACCTTGGCACGCTCACGACGACTAATACTTTTGAAGACGCGCCAAGTTCTATCTATGGCAATTTGAAACGCCAGGAGACAGTTAGGGAGGGGGCCGGCAATAAGTTCGTTACCCTGATTGACACCGTCTTCCAAGATAACGCAACAAATTGGATGATTGGCCTGCCAGTTTCGGTGACCAAAACACAATACGACACCCAATCGAGTTTGACCCGAAAGGTCGCCTTTGCCTATGACGCCAACGGACAGGTCAGCAAGGAGATCGTCGAACCTGATGCTACCGGCGAGGAACGTGACCTCTATCGCGTGGAAACGGATTACATCCGTGCTGGGAATACGTTCGGCCTTGTTAAAGAGAAGAAGCAGACCTGGAAGGACAAGAATTCGGGTCAGATGCTAACGCGTACAGTCAGCGATACAACCTATGACAGCCGTGGGCGTTTCCCCTCGACAGTAAAGAACGCGCTGGGTCATCAGGAGAGTTATGGCTACGACGATGGTACTGGGGTAAAGATCAGCCTGAATGGTCCGAATGGCGTCGCGACTACGTGGGGCGTTGATGGATTTGGGCGTGTTGAGTCGGCAATTCAAGACGTCGATGGCGTACGGATGCAGACTTTGAATTACTTCAAACGCTGTATCGGCGACTGCCCTGGTGGGGCGAGAGTCGTACAGGTCACAGAGGTTTACAGTGGAAACTCCAGGTCCGAGGTGCCGGTGTTGGCGTACTCGGATTCGCAAGGCCGCGTATTGACGACCGAGACGTGGGGATTTGACGCTACCCGTATTCGAGCCGATAAGGAATATGACAGCCAGGGGCGTCTGCGCGAAAGCTTCAAACCGGCATATGTGGGCCAGCCGCGGTATTCGGACGCGCTGTTTACATACGATGGGCTTGGCCGTGTCACCTCGGTCATTTCCGGGGGCGAATCGGAAATCAAAACAGAATATAGTGGGTACAGGATCGTAGAGACCAATGCCAAGGGTTACCAACGCACCATTGAAAAGGATGCGGTGGGGCAGGTGCGATTCGTCATCGATGCGAATGGTAAGGCGACAACTTACAGCTACGACCCATTCGGCAACTTGACCAGAACTACCGATCCAAATGGGAACGTGACGACAGTCACCTACGACCGTATGGGTCGTAAGACAGACCTGCGCGATCCAGACCTGGGTTGGACCCATTTTGACAATGATCCGCTCGGTCGTGTGTGGAAGCAGGTCTCGCCGAACCAGCGTGCTGCAGGTCAGTTCACTCGCAGTGAATATGATCCTTTGGGGCGCATGACTGCAAGATATGAACCGGACTTGGAAAGCCATTGGATCTATGACACTGCGGCGAACGGGATTGGTCTATTGGCTGAAGCCTACACTGGTACACCGCTGAAAAGAGATTACAGTCGCGTGCACGAGTACTACAGCCTCGGTCGTCCAAAGCAAGTAACGCAGAAATTAACCGACGGCGTTTATAAGCAAACGAATGAATATGATGCTTGGAACCGCCTAAGTGCGCAGGTATATCGACGCAACGATGAGGCCGTAAAACGCTTCGATCTGCGCTTCAACGGTATGGGCTACCTTGAACGAATCGAACGAGGCAATCTCGTGTTGTGGAAGGCAACCAAACAGGACGCTGCGAATCGCGTGACAGCCGCATTGCTCGGGAATGGCCTGTTGCAGACCAAGGTCTACAACGCTGGCAATGACACGCTGACCTCGATTCAAGCTAGTGCTGCCGGAGTCCGTCGGGTTGAAGTCGGGTATGAGTACGACAAATTGCGCAACGTGACCAAGCGTACCCAGTACTGGGAAACCGCTGGTTTTAGCGAGGACTTCGGTTACGACCGTTTGAATCGCGTGTCGAGCAGCAAAGTGCTTTCAGTGGAACAGGCATATTCCTATAACGACGACGGTGGTATATCGAGTAAGACGGGTGTCGGTTCATATACTTATCCAACTCCAGGATCTGGTGTGGTGCGTCCTCACGCTGTGAAGAGCATCGCTGGCATTGGCGATTTCAATTACGACGACAACGGCAACCTGGTGAGCGGTGCTGGGCGGACCGCTGTGTGGACAAGTTTCGATATGCCGAAGAGCATCCGCAATGCCAGCGGCAGAAGTGAGTTTGTCTACGGACCAGAACATCAGCGCTTGCGGCAGGATCGTGGCGACGGAACGCAGATCGTTTATGCGGGGCCGCAGGAAGTCGTGACTTCCGGCAGTACCGTTACGGTAAAGACGTATTGGCCAAATGGCATCGGCTTGGAGATCGACCGATCCGGCAGTCCGACGGAGTTGCGCTGGTCTCATGTCGATCACTTGGGTAGTATCGTCGCGCTGACTGACGAATCTGGCAACGTGAAAGAACGTATGTCTTATGACGTCTGGGGCAAATGGCGTCGCTTGAACGCGAGCGGCCTCCCAATCGCATTCGATGGAATTCCGGACAATAGCGGTTACACCGGCCATGAAATGCTGGAGCAGTTGGATCTCGTTCACATGAATGGCCGCATTTATGATCCGGTTGTCGGGCGATTCCTTTCGGCGGATCCGTTTGTCGAGGATCCTTTGAACGGTCAGTCTTTTAACCGTTACAGCTATGTGATGAATAATCCGACCAATCGGATTGATCCGACTGGCTTCACTGGATGCGGAGACCAAGCTAACGGCAATTCCTGTGATCCAATGCCAACGGTACATGTCCCAGCCCCGGGGAGCGAAACAACGATTCATGGGCAGCCGATGGGGGCATTCACGGACCATCTCTCGATGGGGACTGGTGAAGGTGGCATGAACGTATTCCACCATGTTGGCACTTTCGGCCCGACAGCAAAGCGGCAGGCAAATGCAAAGCTGGGAGGGGTGAGTCTTAATGGTGTTTCTGCAGGCGGTGGCACTGAAAGCAAAGAATCGTCTTCTTATGATCGATTCAGCAAATGGGCGCATATCGGTCTTAGCGGCGCGGGAGCAATTCCGCTCTTTGGTGTCGGAGCCGACCTAATTGACTTAGGACTGACCGCGATTGAGTATCCGTTTGGGAAATCAGATGGTTGGGATCTTGGACTTGGTGCGGTAAGTATCCTTGCGACGTTGACGCCAGGACCGGGTGACGGAGCTGCTGCCGCTGCAAAAATGGCGCGCCGTGCTGCTAAGGTTTGCAACTGCTGCTTCGCAGCTGGTACGCCTGTTATGACTGTAGATGGCGAAATCCCTATCGAGACTGTTAAAGTTGGGCAGTTAGTATTTGCACGAAATGCAGAGAACGGTGAAACTGAGCTGAAGCCTGTGACCGAGCTAATAGTTACCGAGCAAAAGCTATTGTATGAACTGGTAACCCTGTCGAAATTTGGTGTGGAAGAACGTCTTGAGGTAACTGACAATCACCCCTTCTGGGTGAGGGGGCATGGCTGGATAGACGCAGCAAAGCTTGAACCTGGCATGGAGTTGGTTGATCTAAAAGGGGATCCGCTCATTGTGCAGTCGCTTCGAAGCCTGGATCGCGTCGACGAAACCTATAACGTCACGGTTGCTGATTTCCATACTTATTTCGCTGGCAAACAACGGGCCTTCGTACATAATTGCACGTGTACGAAAGCGGTCGCATACTCAGTCGCCTTCGAGACTCAAATTGCAATGAAAGGAGCTGGCACTCGGGGATCTCATTTCACAGATGCCAACAAGACTTTGAAAGCAGAGATGGCGAAGGATGCAAAGTTTGCCGAAATGATGGAAAAATTAGGGGTCGCGCTTCCATCACGTCTGGATCAAAGTCCGGCCGGATGGTCTTGGCATCATGTTCCTGATCAACCAGGGTTGATGCAGCTTGTGCCAAGGCCGCAGCATCAGGGGAGCTCTTGGCAGTGGTTACTTCACCCCGGACAACAAGGTGGATTCAAGCTTTGGGGTGACCTATATTAGGAGAATGCAATGAACTTGGGAGAAATCCTGGAGAAATTTGAAGAACTCGGTGATGATGAGGTCATCTTTGCCGAAAAGCCTTGGAGTCAGTCAGCCCGAGCTGAGATTGGTCGTTTGGATTCGGAATGTAGGGTTCCCGAATCAATTCGGTCGATCGGATTGAGTTACTTTCTAGAGGTCATTACAGCCAAGGAGGCTTTGGAAGTCTTTGGCGATAAACCGCCAACAGTGGAAGAGCGGACTGCGCTGCTTTTGTTTTATGCAGAGAATGATGCGTTTCCTGACTGGGTATTCGAACGATAGGACCTGCTACCCCAAAATAGTTCCCATTAACTTGCAGGCACGCGCACATTTGACCCGCCCCCAAAAATAGTACCGGCTTTAAGTAGAAATTTCCGGCTTATGACCCGCCCCCCAAAATAGTACCGGCTTTAAGTAGAAATTTCCGGCTTAACAGATGAGCTCAATTCGGCTTTCTCCCTTGCCTGACGGGCGAATTCGGATGGCGTCGCCCACTGCAATGCAGAGTGGGGACGCGTCTCATTATAGTACCGGCGCCATTCTTCGATCTTGGCCTTGGCGTCATCGAGCGATAGGAACCAGTGGGCGTTCAGGCACTCCTGTCGAAAGCGTCCGTTGAAGCTTTCCACCTTGGCGTTGTCGGTTGGCTTGCCTGGCCGGCTAAAGTCCAACTCCACCCTGCGCTCGTAGGCCCATTTGTCCATGACCTTCGAAATGA
>Ga0209257_1002103_pt1 | contig 20845 bp, 15 predicted proteins | sample AraplaCvi_mCL_r2_FD_184277 | JGI IMG/M metagenome (GOLD analysis project Ga0209257, IMG submission 184277) | Arabidopsis root microbial communities from North Carolina, USA - plate scrape MF_Cvi_mCL_r2 (SPAdes) (version 2) | ecosystem: Host-associated > Plants > Roots > Endosphere | place: USA...
TATCCTTCGTGTCTCTTCAGCATCAGCAAAGCGGCTGTAGCTCAGTGGATAGAGTATCGGCCTCCGAAGCCGAGGGTCGTGGGTTCGATCCCCGCCAGCCGCGCCACCCCTCCCATTTTCCCGTCCCCTTCTCTTTGACGGGAACATAACTTCGCCGTTTGGCAAAGTTATGCGTCCAGATCCGAGTGGCAAAGTTATGCGTCCAGATGGCGAGGCGCTTAACACTCATTACGGTAACTTATAGTTGCGAAGAATTAATTCCTACGCATAAGATGTCCTATTTCCAACAGATATTGGGAATCCTATGCGTAATCGTACCGTCACTATTTCTGCTCTAAATGTTGTGCTCCCAGAGCCGCATCGGCCGGAGCGTTACCGAGCACTTTGGCTCGATGCGTATACCAAGCAAAAACCCATTCGCTTGCGTGGCGACACTGGCGGTATGGTTCGGTATGCCAACACGCCGAGACGGGGCGAAGATCGCATCTGGGGAGATCTGTTAAAGTTTACGAATATTGATGCAGAGGGCAAATGGCTTGACTTGGCGACTGGCGAAGTGGCTGATCCTGAGGACGTGGAGCGTCGCGTTGTAATCCCCCCGACCTATCGCCCCAACCTTCACTCCGTGCCATATCTGTTCTTTCCAAAGAAGCATCGCTTGCTTTTCATGAGCCGGCTTGATCAACGCAACACACTGTCTCCTGGAATGGCGAAGACGTTGGTGGAGCGCTTTTTGAACCGGACCGATTTGGTCGAAAAGCATGGTGTAGCGACGGTTTCGGTGGAGCCGGATAGGGAAACGCTCCCAAGGATTTTCGCGATCCCTACGCTTAAGGCGATTACGATGGAAGTTTCTCCGCCGAATGCATTGGGCAATATGGAGCGGCAGTTGATGCGTTTCCTCGCAGATCAGAATGCAACACGCTATGCCCAAGAACTCTCTACTGCTCACCCTGATGGGCTACAGCTTTCTCAAAATACTCGCCAGATTGCTGAGGTAGCTCAATCGAACGGTTATGTTGCTGCTCGCGGCTTGGACGAGAATGGTCGTGCAGTCCAGTTTTCGACTGCAAATCATCCATACGAAGAGCGCATCGAGTTTGACCCTTCAATTACTACTGCCGGTGACCTTTTTGATGAGGTATCCGGTCAGATCCTAAGGGAAATTAGTAGACCCGCAGACCAACGGGATTGAGCATGGCACAAAGTGAACCTCCGCATCTAATAGTTGAGTACCGCGACCTGATTGAAATCGTCGGAAGGTACTGGCGTGCCTATGGCGGTATGAGAGAACTGCTGGGGTCACCTTATGTTCATGCGGCCATAGTGCTTACCACCATTTGCGCTGGCTATTGGATGTCGGCAGTGTGGGCGGATCTTGCTGTTAGCGTGCTTCCAAACTTATTAGGATTCGGTGTTACCGGCTATGCAATTTGGATTGGTTGGGGCGATGAGAAGTTGCGTGAGCTGCTCATTGACTTGGAAGATGATGGTAAAGGCTCCTTCTATGTTCAAATAAGCTCGATATTTGCGCATTTCGGTTTGGTGCAGGTTGTAGCGTTGCTTTCGGCATTTTTATGCAAGGCGCTGGACTATGAGTTAAGCCCGAGAAGCGGGTTGGCGCATGTAATGACGTGGTTCGGTCAACCGGCATACTTCTTTTCACATCTGAAGCCAGTCGGGAACGCGGTTGCGTTCTTTTTGTTTATGTATGCAATCTTGACTGCGCTTGAAACGACCTTAGCGCTATTTAGGCTAGCAACGTGGCTGCAAGCAGAGAGAAAAATGGCAAAGTTAAGGCAGCAGCATGCCGGGCATCAATGAGCTTCGCCTTTCTGACTTTTTTGGGCCTCCGATTATCTCCGTTTCCGATGCGACCAAGCTTGTTTTTCTTGAGGGCTTTGCGCAAGCCAGTTCGCAAAAGTAGTTCACTCATTATCAGTCTGTTATCCTGACCAGAAGTAACTTTGGTCAAATGTTAGCCATTCAGGCACAGAACTACAGGAGGCACAGACTTGATGAAGCCCGCTTTGCGCCATTTTGAACGCGCAGCCCGCGAGATTGCTGCGCATGGAGATAACGATACTCTTCCATTTGATTTGGACGTTAAGTTTTGCGGTGGTGAAGCTGCGGCACTGGCATCCATTGCGTTCGGCTATTTTGGCGAGTTGCGTGATGGGCCGCCGAAAGAGAATCATGAGCGTGTCGCCGGTCTTCATTTATACAGTGAAAGGCTTATTGCGCCCTCCGGGCCAGCTGGATTCCGAGTTGTCACAAAGATTCATCCGTTTTGGAACATTTATCTGAATGGCTTAGCCATTGCAATTGCCGAGTCCTTAGAGCCTCTTCGCGCCCCTAACGCACATTCATACCGGTACGTTGCTGGCGATGATGCCCAACTATTCGACATAAATCGTTCTTGGCGAGCCTTTAAAGAGGCGACAGTTGTGCATGCTGAAGCAGCAGGTCCAGATGCACTTGTTGTGCAAACGGACATCTCAAGCTTTTACGAGCATGTATCGCACCATTACATTGAAAACTTTATCAATGATTTGGGTGGTGAGTGCGCTGCAGTCTCAAAGCAGATGAACGCGTTGTTAGGCAAACTCTCCGCAGGGCGTTCCTTTGGCCTCCCCGTTGGTGGACAAGGGGCCCGTGTGCTGGCTGAACTCTTTCTTAATCAAGTAGATTCTGCACTTTCTGCATTCGGGGTTAATTGGCACCGATATGTCGATGACTACGTTTTGATCGCGGCAAATACCTCTGATGCGTATCGAGCATTGGGCATTCTTGCGCATTGTCTGATGGACTATGGCCTTAGTCTCAACAAGTCAAAGACAGTCCTCTTAACTACCAAGCATTATCGAGACTATGTCAGCGCACAACTCGGTGGAGATGACGCAGAGGCCGCCAAGCTCAGAACTATCGATTTGAAGTTTGACCCGTATTCTGACAAGCCAGATGAAGATTATGAGTCGTTAAAGGAAACAGTTGAAACTTTGCAGGTACGGGGTCTGTTAAATCGCGAGTTGGAGAAAGCCCTTCCTGATACTTTTCTCGTCGCGCAGATTGGACGCACCATGCGCCTTCACGAACCGCAGATTGCTTTGGAAATAGCATCAACTTTGTTGAGTGGGCCGAACCTCCACGCATTCCGCTCATCGTTTTCCACCATCATGCGTGGGATAGCGAATCTTCGCGGCGATGAGCGGTTTGTTCACATCTATGATGGGATCGACGTGCTGCTCGATGCAATTCCCAATCACTCGCCGCACCTGCTGAAAGTTGACACCAGCCTACTCCATTACATGCGCTGCTTACGGTTCCGTAGCACCCCGCCACGCGCACAGTACGTTCGTAGTCTTTACGAAACCAATCAACTTGAAACGGTTCAGCTCGCGTGCATGGAATGCTGGCGAAACTGGGGTGACAGAGCAGGCTTCAATTATCTTCGTAACCGATGGCAGCAAATGACTGCCGAGGCGAAGCGTCGCTTTTGGGTTGCGACCTACAGGTTCGGTGATGAAGGGGATGCTGCGCGGCGTCAATTCCGGCACTCGATCCCGGCGGCTTGGGCGCTTGGCGTGGAGTTGCCACTTGATGAAAAGAAGGACAAGGAAAAGCTGAAGAAGCATCCACGCGGGGCTGAGCCGCGATTCTTTGCTGTGTTCGAAACCTGGTCTGAGGGCGTAAAAAATGCAGATTGACCCTCGAACCGTTGCTCGAGATATCCCTGGCATTTTTGATGAAGTCTTCCCACAGCTAACGCCTGGAATTGTTGCTCATTTTAATTCTGGCGCGACGAACGTTGAGATTGACGAGCTTCCACCGGGATTGCTCGCGCAGTCCAAGCTGCAGAGAGCAATGTTGTTCGAGCTTGGTTACGCAGTTGGCGAACAATTACTCCTTGGGAGACCAATTGACTGGCCAGCGTGTTTCGAGACAACGTTGAGACGACAGCAGGCTTACTTCGATGCCAAGCTACCCGCGCAATTCTGTGATGCTGATTTAACATTAGCGGAAATTGTCGGTAGGAACTTATTAAAGTCAATCGATGAAATACACAAGGCCGCAGATTTGCCAGTTGTTTTTCGTCCGTGTATTCCTGGTCTCGAGTGGATTGCCAGTGGCGCTGGCGATTTTGCCGTGGGCAAAAAGCTTATTGAAGTAAAGTGCACAGCCAAACGATTCTCCGCGCCAGACTACCGTCAAGTCGCTATTTACTGGCTTCTGAGCTATGCCGCTGATATTGAAGGACGAGGCTTAGAGTGGAGCGAATTTATACTTTTGAACCCTCGTCGAGGCGAGAGAGTGTCAATGTGTTTTGATGATTTTCTCATGGTTATTAGCAGTGGACGGACGAAGGTTGATATTGTTCAGCTATTTCAATCGCTAATCACCTCCAGGTTGGCTAGGTAACAGATAGCTTGGAAATAGATGCGATCCCGGTACCCAATCCGCGAGTTCGGAATTGCAGCCTTCTGAATTTTCTCGCCATGGAGATGCACTAATGTTTGATGTGATGCCTGATGACATCGCCAACCTGGACGACGACGATCTCCGGGAACTGGTAGCTCGCCTTGCGGCCGCCGAACTCGCGCGGTACGGGCAATCTCCATTAGCTGTTACTGCAGGCGGACACCAAGATGCGCCAGATGACGGGCTCGATGTGCATGTAGGGCTCAAGGATGGCGTCACTGCCGGCCCCAACATTCCACGTAATCGAATCGGTTATCAAGTCAAAAAGCCCGACATGCCAAGGGCTAAGATCCGTGATGAGATGCGCCCGGGAGGAGTTTTGCGGCCCGTAATTGCGGACCTTGCAGCAGCAGGTGGGGCGTACATCATCGTGAGTTCGAAGGGGTCAACTGCGCATGGGCCGCTTCAAGACCGACGGGCGGCAATGCGCGAAGCACTGGCCGACTGTCCACACGCGGCTCAGTTGGATACCGACTTCTATGATCGCACCAGGATTGCGAATTGGGTGCGTCAACATCCCGGGCTTATCGTGTGGACGCGCGAAAAGTCCGGACGCGCGATAGCAGGCTGGAAAGCATTCGCCAATTGGAGCAATCCTGATGAGCCCGAAGATGCCGAATATCTAATTGACGATCGCGTCCGCATTCGCTTCGAAGGTGAAGATAGTGCCGTGCCGGTACTGGAGGCGATCACAAGGCTTCGCGAAATGGTACGGCACCCTGGACGTCCGATACGACTAGTTGGACTTTCGGGTGTTGGAAAGACGCGCTTCATACAGGCATTGTTCGATCCAAGAGTTTGCGAAGACTCGCAAGTATTGCCGAAGAATGAAGTTGTTTATACCGATTTCAATGAGTCCTCGACAATCCCTCAGCCCGAAGTAATGGCTGGCGATCTGATCGTGCAGCAACGCCAGGCTATTTTGATCATTGATAATTGTGGAGGTGAACTTCACGCACGCCTAGCAAAGCAATGCAAGGAAGCTGGTTGCTCCATCCGACTGCTGACTGTGGAGTACGATGTACAGGGAGAGGAGCCAGAGAACACGCGAACTGTGGAGATGGAGACTGCGTCAGAGTCACTGATCGAGGAGCTATTGAACAAACGCCATCCGCGAATGGCGCGCGAAAATGTCGGCACAATCGCCCACGTATCTGGTGGTAACGCACGAATAGCTTTGGCGATCGCCGAAACTGTGCGCCGTGGCGATAAGCTCGCCGGCCTGCCCCCAGGAACCATTTTTGATAGGTTGTTCCAGCAACGCAAAGCACCCGATGACAGTCTTCTTCGCGCTGCCGAGGTGTGTTCGCTCCTTTACTCGTTTGATGTTGAAACTGCTGTAGGTAATGACGCCGAACTGCCGGTAATGTCCCAGCTATCAGAGATTGGAGAGGGTGAACTGTATCGCCATATTCAGGAAATGCGAGGGCGTGGCTTGGTCCAAAGTCGTTCAAGATGGCGTGCGATTCTTCCACACGCACTGGCCAATCACCTGGCAGGAAGTGCCCTCCGTAAAATCCGCCCACACCAACTGCGCCGCTATCTTGTAGAAGGGAGCAATGCTCGGCTTTTGCTCTCGTTCACACACCGTCTTTCGTACCTCCATGACAGCCCCGTTGCGGTTGGTTGGTGTCAGGAGTTTCTCAGGCAGGGCGGTATTCTGGGCCAGTTGCTGGGGTACACTCAGCAGCACCGCCTGATGTTCACGTATGTGGCGCCAGTAGCGCCTGCCGCTGCATTGGACGTAATGGCTCGAGCTGCAAACGAGGACACTAATCAATGGTTGAACGATATTCACAGCTATACGGAATTGCTGCGCCTTATTGCTTGGGACGGCGATCTGTTTGGGCCGTGTATAGAACTCTTAGCTAGCCCCGTCCGAGCTAATCGGCGTCAGTACGAAGTAGATCAAGCGCAGAATATTCTCGTGTCGTTCTTCAAACCAAAGTATTCGGGTACACACGCGACAGTGAGCCAACGATATGCTTTAATTTCACAATGGCTGAATGAATCAAGCGAACCATTGCAAAGACTGGGCAAGCGAGCATTGGCAGTAGCCATGTCAGCGCAGATGATGACGATTGGTCATTACAATTTCGGTGCAAGGCGACGCGATAGTGGCTATATGCCGCAGACCTCGGAAGATTTTGCCAATTGGTTTAAACAAGGACTAGCCCTTCTTAAACAACTTGCGAAGCCCGAGGGCTTGCATTCGGTGTTTGCTCGAGAAACGCTCGTATCCAGCCTACCTGGCCTTTGGGTATTGCCATCGTTGCGCTCAGAATTGGCTCAGCTTTTAATCACATTAGCCGCCGGCACATTCTGGTGTGAGGCATGGCTCACTGTTCGCCGGACATTACGCTACGGGCCGAGCGATGCAGAAAGTGTGACGCAGTTGCGTCAGCTGGAAAGGACACTGGAACCCAAGCAGCTACCCGATCGAATAATAGCTGCCGTTCAGACAGTCGATGGATCATTCGTCACTCCCCGACCAGGAGAGGACCACACTGCTGCCATGCAGAGAGATAAAGCCGCCATAGAGGAACTGGGAATCGAAGCGACGTCGCATTTGCAAGCGTTGAGGGAATTGGCACCGGTGTTGATAACTCAACCTGGCCGGACATTTGAGTTTGGCATTGCTTTGGCGCAAGTCGAGAACACTCGTCAACAAATCTGGGACATATTGACGACTGAATGGGCGAGAATTCGAGAGACAAGCCCCGACAACGCTGACACTCACTTTTTGCGGGGATTCCTCTTTGCTTTGGCGTGCTTAGATCGAGCAGTGGCTGAACAATATGTTGAACAATGCGCTGGCAGCCCTGTATTGGCTGCGGCACTCCCTGGCTTGCAGGCGGCCATCGGTTTCAATCTCGCAGGACTGGGACGAATCGAGTATGAGTTGGGCGCCGGGAATATTCCATTAGGGGAGCTTATCTTCCTCGGCGCTGCAGCCAATTGCGCATCGGAAGTGCGGCATGCCGCACTCGCTTTGCTGATAAGGGTCGCTCAGATGCCGGAAGGTAGTCGATTGGCATTAGATGCGATTCAGCCTTACTTGAACTTGGCCGAACAAAAAGATGCAATACATGACTCTATCCTCATTCTGAGTTGCCAGTCCTTGCTCGAGAACTTGCCCTTTACGGACCGAGACTCGCAGGTTGCCTATAGTGTCTTCCGCACAGCGCAACATGCGATACAAGGAGAGCGTGCATCGACCTTGGCCGGCACGCTAGCTACTCGTATGGTTGCGGCCACGCGCCACCTTCCCACATTGCCTGTCGATTACGAGGATCTGACTCAGCTCATATTGAAACGTGCACCAGAAGAAGTCCTCACAGCGTTGTGCAATTTCGACCCAGAGCGGCCGTACCTTGGTACGGCGTTGTTGGAACAGATGACTCGGGATGGAAAATTCCCTCTTGACCAAGTCGCCCCAGAACTATTGGCAACTTGGTGTTCCACAGATCCGTCTGTTAGAACGACATTTGCATTGCGCGTCATCCCAGCTGTTGCCAACTATCCAGAAAGCGGCAATGTTCATCTGACTAGGCAAGCTTTGGCTGTGATGCAGCTAGCTCCGGATCGCGAAGACGCATTGGCAATTCTGGTAGATCGTATTAGACATCAATCGCTAGGACATTCCAGGGGGGCGAGGATGGAACATAACGCCGTTGCGCTCGACGACCTCCTTAGCATGCACGACGCAAATTTCCAAGCCGCGGTGCGTCGGGCCCAAAGCGAATTGCGTGAAGCAGCTGCCGATCGCATACGCATGGAAAATGATCGTGCACGACAACGAAATGAGGTTTTTGAACCTTCAGTCACCTAATTTGCATTTTTTGCGAAGGCGTCTTCGCGTGGCTGGTCGATTCTTGAGCACAAACTGTCTGCTGGCTTTAGTTGTAGCTGTACAGCTAATATGCAGAAAAGGCCTAACATGGCTTGGTCGCGAACGCTCCGTGATCTACCTCAATGTTTGAGGAAAGCTTGGTAGAGCTGTTCACGCAAAAGCAAGTGTCTGTGCGGCTTACGGGTGGATGGCAACGATATGGGTCCGGAAAAGTGCGGCGGCAACGTTATGGTTCCGTACCGCCGATTAGAGGGCAAATCGGCGTGCGCGCTCTCGGGCTGGGAACGCGAAGTTGAGGAGACGAGCGGCAAGATTATGTGTCTGACCGCAGCAACATTATGGGTCTAGGGACACCTTCAGCAGGGTTTTGCGTACCCGTCGGCTCGTTAAGGCGTTGCACCGACCCATCAATCGCCACTTCGAAATTGTATAACTTGCAATTCTGATGCAAAATGTGAATTCGACTTCCCGGGTAATGCGACATGATGAACAAACCGAACCTTGACCTGCTGCGCGCGGTAGCAGTGCTGTTCGTGCTGTTCTCGCATGTATTCCGCACCGCATACGGCCAGGCTACCCCGGCCTCCTATGCGATGGGACAGTTGGGCGTGATGATCTTCTTCGTGCATACCAGCCTGGTGCTGATGCAATCGCTGGAACGCCAGCAAGTCGGCGGTACCGCGCTGTTCAAGCGTTTCTACATCCAGCGCATTTGCCGCATCTATCCCTTGTCCATCACGCTGGTACTGGCGATCTACTTTCTGGCGGACCAGCAGTGGACATATTTCGAGCTGTTCACCAACCTGGCCCTGGTCCAGAACCTGACCTACACCAGGCTGATGAGCGATCCGCTGTGGTCGCTGCCGCTGGAAGTCCAGATGTACTTCATGCTGCCCTTCCTGTTCGTGTTCTTCCGCCATCGGCCAGTCAAGTGGCTGCTGCTGTTCTGGCTGGTCTCCCTGCCGATTGGCATGCTGCCGAAACTGTTCATGCCGCGGCTCGAAGTCTTCGCCTACGTGCCCTGCTTCCTGGGAGGCGTGGTCGCCTGGCGCTTGCAGGGTAGGGAGCGCTTGCCCGCCTGGCTGTGGCCGCTGGCCCTGGCTATCGCCAGCCTGGCTTACATCCTGTTTGCCGAGACGCGCGCCAACTACTATTCGCGTTGGGCGGTCTGCATGGCGCTCGGGCTGACGATCCCGTGGGTGCAGCAACTGGCCACGCCGCTCCTGAACCAGGCCAGCAAGACCATTGCCAAATACAGCTACGGCATCTACCTGTTCCATTACCCAATGCTGGCCCTGTGTTTCGAGGTGCTGACAGGCTTGCATCCGGTGTTGCAATGGAGCCTGTTCTGGGCCCTGATGGTGGTGTTGCCTTACGCGGGCTACCACCTGATCGAACATCCGATGATCAAGGTCGGAACGGCATGGCGCGAACGCAAGTCGGTCGCCGCAAGCCAGCTCACCGGCGCATGATGCAACGCAAAGCCTAGGCGCCGGCCGTCGTGCAGACTGAAGGTTCTGCATCACGCGACCGGAGCCAGGATGCTCAAGCCGAATCTCGATTTCCTGCGTGCGCTTGCCGTGCTGATGGTGCTGGTCGCGCACCTGGCCGGCTACACCATCCGCACCAATGCCGTTTCGTTCGCGCTGGGCCAGCTCGGCGTCATGCTGTTCTTCGTGCATACCAGCCTGGTGCTCATGCAGTCGCTGGAGCGCCAGCAACTTGCCGGCGCAGCGCTGGTCCGTGCCTTCTACCTGCAGCGGGCCTGCCGCATCTATCCCCTTGCTGTCGTAATGCTGCTGGGGCTATACCTGGTCGAAGATACGCAGTGGACCCCGTTCGAGCTGGCCGCCAACCTGCTGCTGGTGCAGAACCTAGTGTATGCGCGCTACATGTCTTCTGTGCTGTGGACGCTATGCCTGGAGGTGCAGATGTACCTGCTGCTGCCGCTGCTGTACCTGCTGTTGCGGCAGCGTCCGCTGCGCTGGACGCTGGCGCTGTGGCTGGTGTCGGTGCCGCTGGCCTTGCTGCAGCCGCTGCTCAGCGCACGCCTTAACGTGATCGAATTCGCTCCGTGCTTCCTGGCTGGGGTGCTGGCCTGGCGGCTGCAGGGCCGGGCGCGCCTGCCGGGCTGGCTGTGGCCCTTGCTGCTGGTGCTGGCCAGCGCGGGCTTTGTCGCTTACGCGGAGCCGCGTGCCAATCACTACGGCCGCTGGCTGGTCTGCCTGGCGGTAGGGCTGCTGCTGCCCTGGATGCGCGAGATGGCAGCGCCCCGCTTGAACCGCGCCAGCCAGTTCATCGCCAGGTACAGCTATGGGATCTATTTATTCCATCCGCCGCTGATGGGGCTGGCCTTCCGTACGCTGGAAGCACTGCATCCGTTCTGGCAATGGAGCCTGTTCCTGTCGCTGCTGGTGCTGTTGACCGGGGCCGGCTACCACCTGGTCGAACTGCCGATGGTCAGGCTTGGTGCACGCTGGTGTGCGCGTCCGCCTCCTGGGCCAGCGGCCGTGCCGCCAGTTGTTCCGGGGTAGAGTAGATGGTCAGGTGCTCGCCGGCCAGGTGCTGCAGGTGGTCGAAGAATCCTTGCGCGGGAATCCACCAGGACGGCGCCTCGCCCACCTGGCCGGAATGCAGCAGCCCGGCCCGCTTGAACTCCGCCATGAAGTAAGCGCGCAAGTCCTGGCGCGAAGGATGGTCGATGCGGCGCTGCGCCAGCACCGGGTCGAACGGACGCAGCGGCACTTCGCTGCGCTGGCCGGCCTGGTCGATGCAGGGCAGGCGGAAGGTTTCCGCGCCCCATACCGGGACCGGGAAGGCCTCGCCCATTGCATCTTCCAGCACATGGTAGAAGGTGACCGGGCCCATCGAGATGCCCAGCCCCAGCACCTTGGCGTTCTCCAGCCCGACAAAGCGCTGCCATGGCGAACCCTCGCCAAACACCGATGGCGCGCGGTGGTGGGCTTCGGTCAGGTAGGCCGCGTGGCGGCCCCAGGCGGAAACCGAGTGCGTCGGGTGCACGCTGCGCGCAATGCCGGCGCTGGCCAGGAAGGCTTCCGGCAGGCGGCCCATATTGGTGCCGTGCTTGCGCACGTCGAACACATAGTCCTGCATTTCGCAGGTGCCGCGGATCGAGCCGCCCGGCATGTAATAAGTCGGCAGCACCAGCGTGCCCTGCGGGCCAACGGCTTCCTGCAATGCCCGCACCACGGTGGCTGCGCCGCCTTCCACATAACCCAGGCTTTTCAGGGAGGAGTGGATGAACACGGCATCGCCTTTTGCTATGCCGAGGCCGGCCAGTCCCGCCACCAGTTCTTCGCAGCTGACATGGCGCTGCGTCTGCTTGACCTCCCTGGCACTGCTGCGCCGGCGCAGCTTTTCCAGCACGGCCTTGGCCAGGCGCTTGGCCTGCTTAAGCATGGCGCGCCTTCAGCAGGTCCTGCTCCAGCAGGTTGGCGTCGATGCAGAACTTGACGGCCCAGTTCAGGAATTCGTAGCGGCCGTAGTCGCCATTGACCGGGAACGAACCTTTGACGGCGCCGCGCGTCTCTTTCGGGCCCTCGATCTTGACGCTGCGCCGCACGTACTGGTTAAGGCGCTGGGCGGCATCGAAGTAGCGCTGCTGGCTGGTGAGCTGGAACAGCAGGAACAGGCAGTGCGCATTTTGCACCGAGCCGGTCAGGCAGGCGTACTCGACGGCGGGACGCCATTGGCTGTCCATGCGGCCGGGCAGGAAGCCGTCGGCGCCGACCACGGCGGCCAGCGCGTCGCCGGTACGCACGGCCGCTGCCAGCAGTTCCGGGCGCTGCGACAGCAGGTAGCCTTCCAGCACGCCGCGCAGCACGTAGCCGATGGTGTGGCTCAGCGGGTGGACGGGATCGTTCAGGCAGTTCGACGCAAACCAGCCATTCGGCTGCTGCTTGGTCAGCGCCCATGCCACCTGGCGCAGGCCGGCTTCGCCGTAGCCATGGCCGGGCGCCACGCGTTCGGCGGCGAACAGGCCCCATGACACATGGGTTTCATAGGCCTTCTCGCCCGGCTGGGCAAACGGGGTGGGATGCTTGCGCCAGCAGCCGTCCGCATCGAGCGAATCGCGCAGCCAGGCGGCGGCGCGGTGCATCGCGTCGAGGTATTTCTGGTCGCCGTAGTGCTGGGCGCCGGCTGCCAGGCCCAGCAGGATCTGGCCGGTATTGAAGGTGACCGGCACGCGCGGCGTGGAGTCGATGCGGCCGCCCTGGAAGCCCCCGTCGGGGAACTGGATGGCGACGAACCAGTCCAGCATGCGGCGCGCGCGCTGGTGCAGCTCGTCGCTTTGCTGGCGCTGCGCCAGTTCGATCACGGTCGGCACGATATAGCCGGTGGTCTCGGGGTAGGAGGTGGCCCAGCCTTTGACCAGGCTGAAGTCGCGCGCCACGCCGCCGTCGGCCGAGGCCGAATGGTCCTGGGCCGCGCGCAGCCAGTCGGTGCAGGCGGCGATGACGGCCTCGATGCCCGGGTCCTGCACTGGCAAGCCGCGCTGGTCGGCCTCGCGCTCGGCCACGGCGCCCATCGGCAGCGGGGCCTCCGGCGTGAATTTGTTCTTGATCGACCTCAGGAGCTGGAGCATTTGATTCCCATTAAATGTTGTCAATTGACCATCAAGATGATGCCAGCCGGGCTGCCTGGTGTCAATTTCAGGATTGCCGGAACAATGCCATTAAGATAATATGCTGGACGTTTTGCCAAGTGGGTGGCGGGGTGCTTGCGACGACAAGCCAACTCCCTTATCCTGATTGCAATTACTCTCCCTGGACCGTCATGAATCCCTCGTCCCCGCAGCAGGCCTCGCTGCATGGCGCCAAACTGGACCTGCTCTTCCCATCGCCCGTCATGTATTTCGACTGGCCCGACAGTGAACAACTGAACCGGGACTTGCGCGATGTGGTGCTGGCGCGACGCACAACCAGTTGTGGCACCGTGAAGACCAACCGCGGCGGCTGGCAGTCCGATGCCGACCTGCAGGACTGGCAAGAGGGGCCGGCGCGCAGCCTGCTGCAGCGCATGACCGGCCTGGCGGCCGAATATGTGGCGCGCCAGACCGGCCGGGATGCCGCCGAGTTCGCGACCGGCTGGAAAGTCCGGGCCTGGGCCAACGTCAACGAACAAGGCCACTACAACCGGCGCCATGACCACCTGGGCGTGCATTCCTTCTTCTCCGGCGTGTATTACGTCAACGTCGGCGATATCGAGGCTGGCCAGGCGGCCGGCGGGCGCACCCGTTTCGAAGATTGCAGCATGGTGGCCATCGATATCGACCGCGATGCCGATCCGCTGCGGCGCGACTATTTCATGACCCCGCGCAATGGCCGTATGCTGCTGTTCCCGGCCAGCCTGATGCACTCGGTGGAAACCTATGGCGGCACCCAGCAGCGCATCACGATCGCGTTCAACCTGTACCACCCGAGCTTCACGGTGCCGCGCCTGGCCGAACGCCTGCAGCAGGACGACTGGTGGATGACCAATTTCCGCGGCCTGGTCCTGCTCAAGCGCAAGGTCCCGGAAAAGCTGTATGCGATGCGCCTGCTGCCGCGCCAGCTGGCCGCGCGCAAGGTCAGCAACCCGCTGTCGCTCTCAGCCTGGGCCCGCCACATCGAGGCGGCCATGCAGCACGCGACCGCGCTGGCCTCGGAACATTTCGAGGCGCGCCGCAATGGCTGACAAGCCGGGCATGGCGCGCAGCTTTTCGCTGTACCTCGACCTGCTGCGCCTGCTCGCTGCGCTGGCCGTGATGCTGGCGCACGCCGCCAGCACCAAGACCCTGGCCGCGCCGCTGCTGCCCAATTCGGTGGGCCACAATGCGGTGGTGGTGTTCTTCCTGCTGTCCGGCTACGTGATCGCCTTTGTGGCCGATGGCAAGGAAGCCAGCGCGCGCGACTTCTGGATCAGCCGCCTGGCGCGCATCTATTCGGTGGCGCTGCCGGCCGTGCTGCTGGCGCCGCTGGCCGACCAGATCGGCCTGGCGCTCAACCCGCAGCATTATGCCGGCGGCCTGACCACCTATGACCATCCGGTGCTGCGCATGGCAGCCAGCCTGCTTTTTGCCAACGAGCTGTGGCTGGTGTCCATCATGCCGTTCTCGAATTCCGCCTACTGGTCGCTGTGCTACGAAATGTCGTATTACCTGTTGTTCTCGCTGTGGTGCTTCGGCAGCGGGCGCAGCCGCTGGCTGTGGCTGGGCCTGGCAGCGCTGGTGATCGGTCCCAAGATCCTGCTGCTGGCGCCGGTCTGGGCACTCGGTGTCGCGCTGTACCGCTGGCAGGGCGGCTACCGGCTGCCGGCCGCCGTGGCTTGGGCTGCCTGGCTGGTGTCGCTGGCCGGCCTGGCGGCTTTCCAGTACGCCGACCTGGGCGAACAGCTGGCGCGCTGGAGCGGCAGCCTGCTGGGCGCCGAACTGCACCGCCAGCTGCATTTTTCCAAGCATTTCCTGGGCGACTACGTGCTGGCACTGCTGATCGCCCTCAATTTCCTGGGTTTCCGCAGGATCGCCAGCCACTTCGACCCGCTGTTCAATGCCTGCGCGGGCGCGATCCGCAAGGCGGCCAGCTACACCTTTTCCATCTACCTGTTCCACCTGCCGCTGCTGCTGCTGTTTGAAATCCTGCTGGCTGGCATGGGCAAAGGCTATGCCTACCTGGCCGCCGTGCTGGCCGCCACCCTGGTCTCGGTGGTACTGCTGGGCAGCGTCACCGAGCAGCAGAAAGAGCGCCTGCGGCGCTGGCTGGCGCACGTGATCCCGGCCGGCAAGCCGGGCAAATTCGGTTTCCCGGCGCGGAGTACGGCCAAATGAAAATGCATTCCGACCTGGCGCGCGGCGTGAAATGGGTGGCCGGCGCCAAGCTGGCCTCGCAACTGATCACCTGGGGCGTCACCATTTACGTGATGCGTTTGCTGGCACCGTCCGATTACGGCTTGCTGGCCATGTGTACCGTCGTGCTGGGCTTGCTGGGCATGTTTGCCGAAGTGGGCCTGGGACCGGCCCTGATCCAGCGCAAGGAAGTCAGCGAACAGGACTTGCGGCAAGCCATGGGCGTGGTGTGGCTGGTCAACCTGGGCCTGTTCCTGCTGGCCAATGCGCTGGCGCCGCTGGTGGCCGCTTTCTATGGCGAGCCGCGCCTGCAGCCCTTGCTGCACGTGCTGTCGCTACAGTTCCTGTTGCTGCCTCTGGCCATCGTGCCGGACGTGCGCTTGCAGCGCCGCCTGGAGTACAAGCAGCGCTCGCTGGTCGAACTGAGCGCGGCCCTGGTCGGCTCCCAGGCCACCCTGTTCATGGCGCTGTTCGGCGCCGGCGTCTGGTCGCTGGTGGCCGGCATGCTGGCCACCCAGGCCTGGCGCATGGGGGCCTTGAACTGGTGCGCGCCCGGCCAGCCGCGGCCGGAATGGTCGCCGAAGGGCATGGGCAGCCTGCTCGGCTTTGGCGGCAGCCTGACCGCCACCCGCCTGCTGTGGTACAGCTTCACCCAGGCCGACGTGGCCATTGTCGGCCGGGTACTGGGCGACCAGGCGCTGGGCTGGTATTCGGTGTCGATGCACCTGGCGTCGCTGCCGGTGCAGCGCATGGCTGGCATCCTGAACCAGGTCCTGTTCCCCATCCTGTCGCGCAACCAGCATGACCTGCCGGCGATCCGCGCCGGCGTGCTGCAGATGCTGGGCTATATCGGCTTGCTGTCGTTCCCGCTGCTGTGGGGCATGGCCAGCGTGGCGCCGGAAATTGTCAGCGTGGTGCTGGGCAAGGGCTGGGAAGGGGCCGTGCTGCCGTTGCAGGTGCTGTGCCTGGTGATGCCGTTCCGTACCCTGACCCAGATGCTGCCGACCGTCACCGACGCCCTGGGGCAGCCGGGTATCAATTTCCGCAACGTGCTGCTGTCCTGCCTGCTCATGCCGCCGGCCTTCTATCTCGGCACGCGCTGGGGCATCAAGGGCGTGGCCTATGCCTGGCTGCTGGCGTATCCGGTGGTACTGTTCTTCAATATGCGGCGCATGCTGGCCGCGATCGGCGTCTCGGCCGAAGCGGTGGCCCGGCGCGCTGGCCCGGCCGTCCTGTGCGCCGCGCTGATGTTCGGCGCCGTCACCCTGCTGCGCGCGCCGCTGGCCGGCCAGCCGCGTCCCTGGGCGCTGCTGGTGGAAGTACTGGGCGGCATGCTGGCCTATGGCCTGGCCAGCCTGCTGCTCAATCGCGCCATGGTGGCCGAAGTGCGCGGCGTACTGCAGCGGCGTGCGCCGGCCTGATTGCGAGTTCGCAACAGTTAACCGATTGTATTTTCCTATTGCAACTTTTGGTGAGTTTCCACAGCGCACCATCTTCCTATACTTATTTGCATGACATGGCCCGGCAGGCCCGATCGCCTGCCAGGCGGCCATGCGAACCCGAGCTCCCGGTTCGTGCCCGATATTCCCGATAGCCAGCCGAACAAGGAGCAGTGCCATGCGCCTCAATACCCCTGTCACCAGCCAGGAATTCATCCTGGACGATGGCAAGACCATCGTGTCCACCACGGACCTGAAAGGCAAGATCACTTACGCCAACCCCTACTTCATTGAAGTCAGCGGCTTTTCGGAAGAAGAGCTGATCGGCGCGCCGCAGAACATCCTGCGCCACCCGGACATGCCGGTGGAAGCCTTTGCCGACCTGTGGGCCACCATCAAGGCCGGCATGCCCTGGAGCGGCATGGTGAAAAACCGCTGCAAGAACGGTGACTTCTACTGGGTGTATGCGAATGTGACGCCGGTTATCGAAGCCGGCCAGTCGGTCGGCTTCATGTCGGTGCGCACCAAGCCCAGCCGCGAGCAGGTGGCCCAGGCCGACAAACTGTACCGTGAACTGCGCGAAGGCAATCCGCGCCGCCTGCGCATCGAGCGCGGCAGGCTGCGCCATCGCGGCTGGCGCAACTGGGCCGGCCTGTGGCGCGACCTGTCGCTGGCCCGCCAGATCGGCCTCGGCATGGGAGCGCTGAGCGGCCTGCTGGCCTTGCTGGCCGTCAGCGGCGCGCTGCACGGCGCCCCGCTGTGGCAGAGCCTGCTCAATGGCGGCGGCATCGCGCTGGCCCTGTATGTCTGGTATGCGCTGCAGCGCGCCATCGTGCAACCGCTGCGCCAGGCCACCGGGTTTGCGCGCCGGATGGCCGGCGGCGACCTGACCGGCGCCATCGACGTCGGCGCCGACAATGAAATGGGCCAGTTGCTGGCGGCGCTGCGCCAGACCAATGTCAACCTGCACAGCATCATTGCCGACGTGCGCAGCAACTTCGACGAGATCCAGACCGCCACCAGTGAAATCGCCAGCGGCAACCTGGACCTGTCGGGCCGCACCGAATCGCAGGCTTCGAGCTTGCAGCAGACTGCCGCCAGCATGGAGCAGCTGACCAGCAACGTGCAGCAGAGCGCGGCCAGCGTGCACAGTGCCAATGAGCTGGCCGGCCAGGCCTCCAGCGTGGCCGAGGCCGGCGGCTCCATCGTGTCGCAGATGGTGCAGACGATGGACGACATCAGCCAGTCCTCGCGCAAGATCCTCGACATCATCGGCATGATCGACGGCATCGCCTTCCAGACCAATATCCTGGCGCTCAATGCTGCCGTGGAAGCGGCGCGCGCCGGTGAGCACGGCAAGGGCTTTGCCGTGGTGGCAACCGAGGTGCGCAGCCTGGCCCAGCGCTCGGCCACGGCCGCCAAGGAAGTCAAGCAACTGATCGACAGCTCGCTTGCCAAGGTCGACGCCGGCACGCAGCTGACCAGCAATGCCGGCGCCACCATGAGCGAAGTGATCGAATCGGTGGGCCGCGTGACCCGCGTCATGGATGAAATCCACCACGCCACCCAGGAACAAAGCCGCGGCATCGGCCAGGTCAACCAGGCCGTGCTGCACATCGATGACATTACCCAGCAGAATGCCGCCCTGGTGGAGCAGGCGGCGGCGGCGGCCGGCAGCCTGGCGCGCCAGGCCGAGTGGGTGGCGCAAGCGTTTGCCGTGTTCAAATTGAAGGAAATTGCCGCTCGCAGTGCCTTGCCGGCCCCGGTCCGCCATCAGGTCATCGCTTTGTCGCAATAATCGATTATCATTTGGACAATGATGGCGGCCCCTCGGCCGCCGCGTTGCTTTGTGGTGCCGGGCGGTCGAAAGGCTGTGACAGCTTTGCCGCATCCGTGTAAAATTGACAAGCCGTATCAAATGGACAAGTTACTTGGCAAATATTCCATACATTGCTGTCGCATTTGACCAACGGATCCTCAACTGAATTGTTACGCGCTCCATAGAGCGAGGCGCAGTTTTTCCCTGTCGGCGGGGCGGAAATTGTGAACCGTACATTGTAGTTGGTGGGCATCTAGGATATATTGTTAGCATAATAGTAAGTGGTAATTCTTACGGGAATCGATATGGAAGACAACAAGGTGGTAGCGGTTGTGGGGCTGGGCTATGTGGGCCTGCCCCTGGCGGTGGAATTCGGCAAGAAACGCAAGACCATCGGTTTCGACCTCTCGCAGTCCAAGATTGAGAACTACCGCAACTTCTGCGACCCGACCGGCGAAGTGTCGGAGGCGGAATTGCGCGAAGCGACCCAGCTGCATGTCACCTACGACCCGGCAGCGCTGGCCGAGGCCGATTACATCGTGGTGGCCGTGCCGACCCCGGTCGACATCGCCCACTCGCCGGACTTCAGCCCGCTGGTCGGCGCTTCGACCACGGTCGGCAAGTACATGAAGAAGGGCGCCATCGTTGTCTATGAATCGACGGTCTATCCCGGCGCCACCGAGGAAGTCTGCATCCCGGTGCTGGAACAGCATTCCGGCCTGAAATGGCCGCAGGACTTCAACGTCGGTTATTCGCCGGAACGTATCAATCCGGGCGACAAGCAGCACCGCCTGACCACGATTTTGAAGGTGGTCTCCGGAGATAATCCTGCAACCCTTGAAGAGGTTGCTAAACTATATGAATCGATAGTGACTGCTGGGGTATACCGGGCTTCCAGCGTGAAAGTTGCGGAAGCCGCCAAGGTGATCGAAAATACCCAGCGCGACCTGAATATCGCGCTGATGAACGAGCTGGCAATCATCTTCGACAAGATCGGCATCGATACGCTGGAAGTGCTGCAGGCGGCAGGCACCAAGTGGAATTTCCTGCCTTTCCGTCCCGGCCTGGTTGGCGGCCACTGCATCGGCGTCGATCCCTACTACCTGACCCACAAGGCCGACATGATCGGCTACCACCCGCAGGTGATCCTGGCGGGGCGCCGCATCAATGACGGCATGGCCAAGTTCGTGGCCGAGAAAACCGTCAAGCAGATGATCGCGGCGGGCTGCCACATCAAGGGCGCGAAAGTGAACGTGCTGGGCCTGACCTTCAAGGAAAACTGCCCGGACTTGCGCAACTCGAAGGTGGCGGACGTGGTGTTTGAACTGAAGTCGTACGGCCTGGACGTGCATGTGCATGACCCGGTGGCCGATGCGGAAGAATCGGTGCACGAATACGGCATTCGCCTGGAAAGCTGGGACAGCCTGCCGCAAGCCGATGCCGTGGTGGCTGCGGTATCGCACAAGGAATTGCTGGCGCTGTCGCTGGGCGAACTGGTAGCGAAGCTGAATCCGGGCGGCGTCTTCATCGACGTGAAATCGGCATTTAACATGGCAGGCCTGGAAGAAGCTGGCTACAGCGTCTGGCGCCTATAAAAAAAGAATATCTAGGGAAGCCTGGGAGGGCTGTTGTGGGCAAGTTTGACGACGTGCGGCTGCATCTGCGTGGCCAGCGATACCATTGGCTGGTGACGGGGGCTGCCGGTTTCATCGGCTCCAACCTGGTGGAGGCGCTGCTCAAGCTCGGCCAGCAGGTCACGGGCCTGGACAATTTTGCCACCGGCCACCAGCACAACCTGGACCAGGTGCGCGAAGCCGTCGGCTCCGCGGCCTGGGCTTCGTTTACCTTCATCGAAGGCGATATCCGCGACCTGGCGACTTGCCAGCAAGCATGCGCCGGCAAGGACTACGTCTTGCAGCAGGCGGCACTCGGTTCGGTCAGCCGCTCGATCGACGACCCGCTGCTGACCCACGGCACCAACGTGACCGGCTTCCTCAACATGCTGGTGGCGGCGCGCGACGCCAGGGTGAAGCGCTTCGTCTATGCGGCATCCAGTTCCACCTACGGCGACCATCCGGGGCTGCCGAAAGTGGAAGACACCATCGGCCGGCCGCTGTCGCCGTATGCCGTCACCAAGTATGCCAACGAGCTGTACGCCGACGTGTTTGCGCGTACCTATGGCATGGAAACCATCGGCCTGCGCTATTTCAATGTGTTCGGCCCGCGCCAGGATCCCGAAGGCGCCTATGCGGCGGTGATACCGCAGTGGGTGTCGGCCCTGATTCGCAACCGTCCCCTGTTCATCAACGGCGACGGCGAAACCAGCCGCGATTTCTGCTTCATCGACAACGTGGTGCAAGCCAACCTGCTGGCAGCCATGGCCGACCGGCCGGGCGCCGCCAACCAGGTGT
>Ga0209257_1002108_pt1 | contig 20806 bp, 19 predicted proteins | sample AraplaCvi_mCL_r2_FD_184277 | JGI IMG/M metagenome (GOLD analysis project Ga0209257, IMG submission 184277) | Arabidopsis root microbial communities from North Carolina, USA - plate scrape MF_Cvi_mCL_r2 (SPAdes) (version 2) | ecosystem: Host-associated > Plants > Roots > Endosphere | place: USA...
CCGCTGCTGGCGAACCTGGTGGCCGCGTGGGACGAGACCGCGCCCGACGACGCCGCCCGGCGCGAGGCCCTGCGCTTCCTGCTCTACGACGAGGTGCGCCGCGCCCGGACGCTCGACCTGGGCCTGCCGCGGGTCCGCGACCCGCGCCTGCTGCGGGCGGCCAACGCCCTGCAGACCGACCCGGGCGACCCGCGCGGCCTGGACGAACTCGCCGCCCTGGCCGGCATGAGCCGCCGCTCGTTCATCCGCCACTTCCAGGCCGAGACCGGCATGGGCTTCGCCGACTGGCGCCGTCGCCTGCGGCTGCTGATGGCGCGGCAGTTCCTGGCGGAAGGGACGTCGGTGACCGAGGCGGCGGCGGCGCTCGGCTACGGCTCCCCCAGCGCCTTCATCGCCATGGTCCGCCGCGAACTGGGCGTCACCCCGGGGCAGTTGCCGGGGAAGGGGTGAGCACCAACCTTCTCCCACAAGGGGAGAAGGGCGTATCGCGACCGTCAGACCGCCGGGAGGGCCGTGGCGCGGCTGTCGTCCAGGTAGCGGGCGGCGGTGGGTTTCAGACCGGCGTCCAGCTCGATCACCAGCGGATTGCCGGTGGGAATCTCCACGCCGACGATGGCGTCGTCCGAGACGTCGAACAGCAGCTTCACGATGGCCCGCAGCGAATTGCCGTGGGCAGCCACCAGCAGGGTCTCGCCCGCGGTCAGGCAGGGCGCGATGTCGGACTCCCAATAGGGCTGCACGCGCACCAGGGTGGTCTTCAGGCTCTCGGTGCTGGGCAGGACCGCGCCGGCGTAGCGGCGGTCCTTGGAGAAGTCGAACTCGCCGCCGGGCGCCAGCGCGGGCGGCGGGATGTCGTAGCTGCGGCGCCAGACCTTCACCTGGTCGGCGCCGTGCTTGGCGGCGGTCTCGGTCTTGTTGAGGCCGGTGAGGCCGCCGTAGTGGCGCTCGTTCAGCCGCCAGTCCTTCACCTCGGGCACGAATGTCTGTCCGGCGCTGTGCAGGGCGAGCCAGGACGTGCGGATCGCCCGGGTCAGCACCGAGGTGAACACCCGGTCGATGGCGATGCCGGCAGCCTTGATCAGCTCGCCGCCCTTCGCGGCTTCGGCCTCGCCCTGCGCCGTGAGGTCCACGTCCACCCAGCCGGTGAAGCGGTCTTCCAGGTTCCACTGGCTCTGGCCGTGACGCAGCAGGATCAGGGTGGGCAAGGCGCAGCTCCTTCGGACGGGGAGCTTCGGCTAGGCTACGGGCCCCTACCCCGTCAACCCAACGCGGGCTATAGCGGGCCGATGCTCGACCGCTTCTACCTGCCGCTGCTGGCCCTGGGCGCCGCCGTCGCGATCGGCCTGGCCATGGTCTGGCCGCAGGGCCTGGGCGACCGCTCGCCCGCGCCTTTCGGCCACGAGCCGGTGCAGCGCACCGCCGCCGCCCAGGCCGCCATGCGCCGCGAGACCGAGGCCGCCCAGCGCCGCGTCGACCAGGCGCGCGAGGCGGTCCGCAACATCCAGAACCAGGCGATCGCGCCTTCACAATGACCCTCAAGGACACCATCGCCGTCGGCCGCCGCGTGCTGGAGACCGAGGCCGAGGCGCTGGGCCGGATGGCGGGCGAGCTGGGCGAGCCCTTCGCCCAGGCGGTCGAGGCCCTGTTCAAATCCCACGGCCGCATCATCTGCACCGGGATGGGTAAGTCGGGGCACGTGGCGCGCAAGATCGCCGCCACCCTCGCCTCCACCGGCTCGACCGCCATGTTCGTGCACCCCAGCGAGGCCAGCCACGGCGACCTGGGCATGATCGGCGCCGACGACGTGATCCTGGCGCTCAGCAAGACCGGCGAGACCCGCGAGCTGGCCGACGTGATCGCCTATGCCGCCCGCTTCGACATCCCGCTGATCGCCCTGACCGCCGCCTCGGACGGGACCCTGGCGCGCGCGGCCGACATCGTGCTGCTGCTGCCGGACGCCGCCGAGGCCACCGACGCGGTCAATGCGCCCACCACCTCCACGACGCTGCAGATCGCCATGGGCGACGCCCTGGCCGTGGCCCTCTTGGAGCGGCGCGGGTTCCAGCCGCACGACTTCAAGGTCCTGCACCCCGGCGGCAAGCTGGGCGCCATGCTGCGCACCGCCGCCGACCTGATGCACGGCCGCGAGGAGCTGCCGCTGGTCGGGCCGGAGACGCCCATGCGCCAGGCCCTGCTGGTGATGACCCAGATGCGCTGGGGGATCGTGGGCGTGGTCGACCCTCAGGGCCGCCTGCTGGGCGCCATCACCGACGGCGACCTGCGCCGCCACATCGACGGCCTGTTGGACCACACCGCGGGCGAGGTGATGACTCCCGGCCCGAAGAAGACCGTCGCGCCCGGCATGCTGGCCGGCGAGGCCCTGGCCCTGATGAGCGACCCGCCGCCGGCGGTGACCGTCCTGTTCGTCGTCGAGGACGGCAAGCCGGTGGGCATCCTGCACGTCCACGACCTGCTGCGCGCGGGGGTGATGTAGCGAACGCGTTACCCGCGTTAAGCCTTCCGCAGTGGCCCGCGACATATTGGCCCGTTAAACACGCCGCGAACCGTCGTTGCCCCCGGAGTCCCGATGCTGCCCACCCCTCGCGCCGACCTCTCCGAAAACACCTGGGATTATGAAGTCACCCCACTGGTGAAAGCGACCGGCTTCCGCGAGTACGACGCGCGCTGGCTGTTCGGGCCCGAGATCAACCTCCTGGGCGTGCAGGCCCTGGGCCTGGGCCTGGGCACGCTGATCCACGAGATGGGCCAGAAGCGGATCGTGGTCGGCCACGACTACCGGGCCTATTCGCTGTCGATCAAGCAGGCGCTGACCATCGGGCTGGTGGCCGCCGGCTGCGAGGTGCTGGACATCGGCCTGGCCGTCTCGCCGATGGCCTATTTCGCCCAGTTCGACCTGGACGCGCCCTGCGTGGCCATGGTCACCGCCAGCCACAACGAGAACGGCTGGACCGGCGTGAAGATGGGCGCCCAGCGTCCCCTCACCTTCGGCCCCGACGAGATGGGCCGGCTGAAGGAGATCGTGCTGGAGGGCAAGTGGCAGCAGCGGCCCGGCGGCTCGCTGGCCCACATCGGCGGCGTCGCCGAGCGCTACATCAAGGACGCGGCCAGCCGGGTCAGGCTGAAACGCCCGCTGGTCGTGGTGGCCGCCTGCGGCAACGGCACGGCCGGCGCCTTCGCGCCCCAGGCCCTGCGGGACATGGGCGTGGCCGTGGTCATCGAGATGGACTGCGACCTCGACTACAACTTCCCGAAGTACAATCCGAACCCCGAAGACAGCATCATGCTGCACGCCATGGCCGAGACCGTGAAGATCCACGGCGCCGACCTGGCCCTGGGCTTCGACGGCGACGGCGACCGCTGCGGGGTCGTGGACGACGAGGGCGAGGAGATCTTTGCCGACAAGATCGGCCTGATGCTCGCCCGCGACCTGTCTGAGCTGCACAAGGACGCCACCTTCGTCGTCGACGTGAAGTCGACCGGCCTCTTCGCCACTGACGCGGTGCTGAAGAAGAACGGCGCCAAGACCGTCTACTGGAAGACCGGCCACAGCTACATCAAGCGCAAGACCGCCGAGCTGGGCGCCCTGGCCGGCTTCGAGAAGAGCGGCCACTTCTTCATGAACCCGCCCATCGGCCGCGGCTACGACGACGGCCTGGTGGCCGCCGCCGCGATCCTAGCGATGCTGGACCGCAACCCGGACAAGAAGCTCAGCGACCTGAAGAAGGCCCTGCCGGTGGCCTATACCTCGCTGACCATGAGCCCGCACTGCGCCGACGAGACGAAGTACGGCGTCGTGGACGACGTGGTGGCCGAATACACCGCCCTGGCCAACGCCGGCGGCACGATCCTGGGCCGCAAGATCGTCGACCTGATCACGGTCAACGGCGTGCGTGTGGCGCTGGAGGACGGCTCGTGGGTGCTGGTCCGGGCCTCGTCGAACAAGCCCGAGATCGTGGTGGTCGTGGAGAGCACCCAGTCCGAGGACGACATGCGCGCCCTGTTCCGCGAGGAGGTGAAACCCCGCCTCGCCAAGCGGCCGCAGGTGGGCGCCTACAACCAGGAAATCTAGACGCGAAAACCGGCGGCGCAGATTTTGCTGCACTGCGGGATGATGTGCCGTTGCGGCCGCCTTCGCCGCATGGTGAAAGGCGCAGCCTTCAAGGAGAGTTCTGAATGCGCGTGGCGATGATCGGGACGGGCTATGTGGGCCTCGTCAGCGGCGCCTGTTTCGCCGACTTCGGGCACACCGTGACCTGCATCGACAAGGACGCGTCCAAGATCGAGCAGCTGAGGAACGGCGGCATCCCGATCTACGAGCCGGGCCTGGACCTGCTGGTGGCCGCCAACGTGCGCGCCGGCCGGCTGTTCTTCGATACGGACGCCGCCCAGGCGGTCCGCGAGGCCGACGCGGTCTTCATCGGCGTGGGAACTCCCTCCCGCCGCGGCGACGGCTACGCCGACCTCTCCTACGTCTACGCGGCGGCCGAAGAGATCGCGGCCTACGTCGACGGCTTCACCGTGGTGGTCACCAAGTCGACCGTTCCGGTGGGCACCGGCGACGAGATCGAGGCCATCTTCAAGCGTGTGCGGCCCGACGCCGACGTGGCCATCGTCTCGAACCCCGAGTTCCTGCGCGAGGGCGCGGCGATCGAGGACTTCAAGCGTCCCGACCGCGTGGTCGTGGGCACCCAGGACGAGCGCGCCCAGGCGATCATGCGCGAGCTGTACCGTCCGCTGTACCTGAACGAGACCCCGATCCTGTTCACCAGCCGCCGCACCAGCGAACTGATCAAGTACGCCGCCAACGCCTATCTGGCGCTGAAGATCACCTACATCAACGAGATGGCCGACCTCTGCGAGGCGGTCGGCGCCGACGTGCAGCAGGTGGCCAAGGGCATCGGCCTGGACGGCCGCATCGGCGGCAAGTTCCTGAACGCCGGCCCCGGCTACGGCGGCTCGTGCTTCCCGAAGGACACCATCGCCCTGGTGCGCACCGCCCGCGACGCGGGCAGCCCCGTCGAGCTGGTCGAGACCACCATCAAGGTCAACGACGAGCGCAAGCGCGCCATGGCGCGCAAGGTGATCAAGGCGCTGGACGGCGACGTGAAAGGCAAGACGGTCGGCATCCTGGGCCTGACCTTCAAGCCCAACACCGACGACATGCGCGACGCCCCCTCGCTGGCCATCGTGCCGGCGCTGCAGGACAAGGGCGCGAAGATCCAGGCCTTCGACCCCGAGGGTCACGAGGCGCAGAAGCTGCTCACCGGCGTCGACTTCAAGGACGACCCCTACGCCGTGGCCGAGGGCGCCGACGTGCTGGTGATCATCACCGAGTGGGACCAGTTCCGGGCGCTGGACCTCGACCGCATCAAGCTCACCATGAACAAGCCGGTGCTGGTCGACCTGCGCAACATCTACAAGCCCGCCGACATGCGCGCCCGCGGCTTCGAATACGCCAGCATCGGGCGGATCTGAGGTCCTTCCTCCACCAAATTCAGTTCGTCATCGCCCGGCTTGTCCGGGCGACCCACGATCTCCGTATCGCGAGTTGCAGCGAAGCGGCGCCGCTGAAGGCGGTTGTTTGCTGCGATCATGGGTGGCCCGGACAAGCCGGGCCATGACGAACAAGATGGAGGGGGAAGATATCAATGCCCCCCGCCCGGCGCGGCCATGCGCTTGGGTTTCGGCGCGATCCAGATCACCGAGGCGGCGATCGCGAACACCGCGGCGGTCGCCAGGAACATGCGGTTGGTGGAGATCATCACCGCCTGCACCTGCACCAGCCCCTCGAGCTGGCGCAGCGCCTGGTCGGGCGAAAGCCCCCGGCCGGTCATCACGTCCAGCACCCGCTGCGGATCCGGCAGGGCGCCGGCCAGGACGCTGCGCTGCCCCGATGAGGTGTTCTCCCACGCCGTCGTCATGATCGAGGTGGCGAACGCGGCCGAGGTGGTGCGCAGGAAATTCTGCAGTCCCGCCGCGGCGGCGGTCTCCTCGGGCAGCACCGAGGACAGCGACAGGCTGGTGGTCGGGATGAAGAAGAATGGCATGGCGAAGCCAAGCACGAACTGCGGGATCGCGATGTCCCAGAACGTGGCCTCGGTTGTGTAGAACACGCGCCAGAGCGCGCAGCCCGCCATCCAGAAAACCCCGAACGAGATCAGAAGGCGCACGTCGTAGCGGCCCATCAGCTTCGCCACGATCGGCGACATGATGACGGCCAGGATTCCGTTCAGGCACCCGGCGTAGCCGGCCCAGGTGGCGGTGTAGCCCATGGTGGTCTGCAGCCAGAGCGGGATCAGCACGACGCTGGCGAAGAAGGCGCCGAAGGTCAGGCTGAGCACCACGACCCCCACCACGAAGCCGCGATGGCGGAACACCCGCAGGTTCACGATCGGGTTCTGGGACGTCAGCTCCCAGATCAGGAAGGCGGCGAAGCCGACGGCCGCGATCACCGCCAGCGCCACGATCACCGGCGACCCGAACCAGTCCAGGTCCTTGCCCTTGTCCAGCATGATCTGCATGGCCCCCACCCAGACGACCAGCAGCAGGAGGCCGATGTAGTCCACCGGTACGCGCCGGGTGGCCGTGTCGTGGGCGATCAGCATGCGGTAGGCGCCGACGCCGACGATGGCGGCCACCGGGATGTTGATCAGGAAGATCCAGCTCCAGTGGGCGTTGTCCGAGATGATGCCGCCCAGGATCGGCCCGGCGATCGGCGCCACGACCGTGGTCATGCTCCAGAGGCCCAGCGCCTGGGCGCCCTTGTCCTTCGGGAAGATGTGCAGCAGCAGGGTCTGCGACATCGGCATGATCGGCCCGCCGCACAGGCCCTGGGCGATGCGGAACGCCACCAGCATGCCGAAGCTGGGCGCCAGGCCGCAGAGCATCGAGAAGAGGCCGAAGCCGGCCATCGCCGCGGCGAACACCCGGACCGGCCCGAAACGCTGGGCCAGCCAGCCGGTGAGCGGCACGGTGATCGCCTCGGCCACGGCGTAGGAGGTGATCACCCACGTGCCCTGGCTGGGCGAGACCGCCAGGGCGCCGGCGATGTGCGGCACCGAGACGTTGGCGATGGTGGTGTCCAGCACCACCATGAAATTGGCCAGTCCCAGCAGCAGGGCCGCGCCCAGGAGGCGCGCGCCCGTCAGCGGGGCCGGCGCATCATGCGCCTGCGACATGGCTCACGCTCCGACGTCGATTTCAGCCGTCATCGAGAGGCCGACCCGAAGCGGGTTCCGGGCCAGTTCCTTGGGGTCCAGCGCGATCCGCACTGGCACCCGCTGGACCACTTTGATCCAGTTGCCGGTGGCGTTCTGCGCCGGGATGATCGCGAAGGCCGAGCCCGTGCCGCCCGAGAAGCCCTGGACCCGGCCGTGGAACTTCACGCCCGAGCCGTAGAGGTCGCTGGTCAGGGTCACCGGCTGGCCCACGCGGACCTTGCGCAGCTGGCCTTCCTTGAAGTTGGCGTCGACATAGGCGCGCTGGATCGGGACCACCGTCATCAGCGGCGCGCCGGGCTGCACGCGCTGGCCCACCTCGACGGTGTTGCGGGTGACGACGCCGTCGGTCGGCGAGCGGATCACCGTGCGGGCCAGGTCCAGCTCGGCCTGCTGCAGTCGGGCGCGGGCCGCGGCCACCTCGGGATTGGAGGCCACGTCGCCGCCGGCGATCAGGACGTTGGCGGCGCGCTGCTGCTCGCCCGACGCCACGGCGTTGGCGCGGGCCTGGGCCAGGGCGGCCCGGGCGGTGGTCAGGGTGGTCTCGGCGGCGGTCAGTTCGTCGCCCGAGATCGCCGCCTGGGCGGCCAGGCCCTTGCGGCGGCCGTACTCCACCTGCGCCCGGCGCAGCTCGGCCTCGGCGCGGGCGATGTCGGAAGTCCGGGCGTCGGTCTGCGCCACGAGAGCCCGGTCGTTGGCGAAGTACTGCCGGACGCGACGCTCGGCCTGGTCGAGGTCGGCGCGGGCGCGGTCCACGGCCAGCTGGTAGTCCGCCGGGTCGATGACGGCCAGGACCTGGCCCCGCTTCACCGTCAGGGTCTCGTGGACCGGGACCTGGACCAGCGGGCCGCTGACCAGGGCGGTGATCTGGGCGCTGGAGGCCTGGACGTACGCGTCGTCGGTCTCCACGCGCCGCGAGCCGATCAGCAGCCAGTAGGCGAGGTAGATGAGCGCCCCCGCCGCGACCACCGCGAGCAGGGTCAGCAGCAGCCGGATGCGCCGGCCGCGTTGCGGGTTGGCGGCCGGCCGCGGCGGGGCGGTCCGAACCGTCGGGGCGTCGAGGATGGCGGTGTCGGCCGCGGGGCCTTGATCTCTGGCCATGGTGTGAGCTTTCCGGGGGAAGGAGGTCAGGCGCGGAAGCCGCCGCCGAGGGCGCGGACGAGGCTGGCGTCGAGTGTGAGGGCGCGGGCCTCGAGCTGGGCGACCGCGCGGCGTTGGGCGATGACCGCGTCCTCGGCGGTCAGCAGGGTGAGGTACGAGGTGAGGCCGCCTTCGTAGCGGAGGCGGGCCACGCGATAGGCCTGCTCGCCGGCCGTCAGGCTGTCGCGCGCGGCGCCCAGACGGGCCTGCAGCGCGCGCTGGCCGGCGGCGGCGTCGGCCACCTGCTGCAGGGCCTGGACCAGGGTCTGGTCGTAGGCGGCGACGGCGGCGTCGTAGTCGGCGCGGGCGCCGCGGTAGGCGCCTTCCAGCCGGCCGCCGTCGAAGATCGGCAGGCTGATCGCCGCGCCGGCCTGGCCAATACCCGACCCCGAGCTGGTCAGGTTGTTCAGCCCCAGGGACTGCACTCCGATGAAGGCCGCGAGGTTGACGTTCGGGTAGAAGCCGGCGCGCGCCACGTCGATGCGCTTGGCGGCGGCCTCGGCGCGCAGGCGGGCCGCCTGCAGGTCGGGCCGGCGGCCCAGCAGGTCTGCGGCCAGGTTGGCGGGCAGCCCGAACCCGCTGGCCGGCTGGGCCCTGGGCCGCTCCAGCGACAGGCCGCGGTCCGGTCCGGCGCCGGCCAGGGCGGCCAGCTGGTTGCGGGCCACGGCCAGCTGTTCGTCCAGCGCCGCCAGGTCCTGGCGCGCCGCGGCGGCGGCGGCGCGGGCCTGGTCGGCTTCGCCCGGATTGGCCGCCCCGCCGGTGACGCGGTGGGCGACGAGGTCGGCCGAGGCCTGGCGGTTCTTCAGCGCCGCGTCGGCGGCGTCGTGCTCGGCGGCCAGCCGGGCGAAATCGGCATAGGCGGCGGCGATCGCCGTGGTCAGCGCCAGGCGCGCCTCCGCCGCGTCCATCCGCGCGGCCTCCGCCTCGGACGTGGCCGCCTTCAGCGCCGCGCGGTTCCGGCCCCAGAGGTCCAGGTCGTAGCCGAGGTCCAGGCTGGCGCGGCCGGTGTCGTTGTAGCCGCGCGGGACGAACTGGGCGGGGATGCCGTTGTTGTAGGACTGCTTGGTCTCCGAGGCCTGGCCGTTGGCGTCCAGGGACGGCAGGGTCGCGCCCCTCGCCTGCTGCGCCCGCGCGTCGGCGGCGCGCAGCCGGGCCGCGGCCTCGGCCAGGCTGGGCGAGCCGGTCAGCGCTTCGTCCATCAGCGCGTCGAGCTGGGGATCACCATAGGCCGCCCACCAGCGGTCGACGGGCCAGGCCGCCTCGGGCGCCTGGAAACTGCGGGCGGTGGCGAAGCTCTCGGCCGAGGCGGCCTCGGGCGCCGCCGGGAGTTTGGGGACGGTGGCGCACCCGGCGAGCGCGGCGCTCGCCAGGAGGGCGATGATGGAACGGGACATGTCCGGCCTCGGGGAGGAGGTAGAAGAAGTGCGACGGTTCGGACCATTGATCTGACCGTACGGTACGGTCATATATTGCCGATGGCTGGACGTCGTCAAGGCGGGGCTTTAGGGAAATTGCATGTCGATGGCGCAAACCATCACGAAGCGGGAAGACCGGCGCGAGATCATCCTCGACGTCGCGCGCGACTGTTTTCTGGCCGAGGGATTCGCGGCCACCTCGATGTCGACCATCGCGGCGCGCCTGGGCGGGTCGAAGGGCACGCTCTACAACTACTTCAAGAGCAAGGAAGAGCTGTTCGCGGCCATGATGCAGCGCCTGTGCGGCGAGCTGCAGGGCACCCTCTTCGACATCGGTCCCGACGCAGGCGACGCCGAGGCGCGGCTCACTCACATGGCGCGTGGCTTCCTGGGCCACCTGATGACCCCCGAGGCCATGGGTATCCAGCGGCTGATCGTGTCCGAGAGCGAGCGGTTCCCCGAGCTGGGCCGGGTGTTCTACGAGAGCGGGCCCAGGATCGTGCTGGGGCGGATCGGCGACTACCTGGAAGAACTGATGGACGCCGGCCGCCTGCGCCGGACCGACCCGCTGATCGCGGCCCAGCACTTCAAGGACCTGGCGATCTCGGGGATCTACTGGCCCCGCCTGTGGGGTGTGGCGAGCGCACCGACTCCGGCCGAGGTCGACGAGCAGGTGACCCGGGCCGTCGACACCTTCCTGCGCGCCTACGCGCCCTGAGCGGCTCGGCTCGGCGCCGAGCCCTTACGTCGGCGGATTGTCGCGGATCGGGGCGGGCTTAGAAGCCGGGGCCCGGGATCCGCAGGAACGCATCGGCGATCCAGATGGCGCCGGCCCAGAAGGCGGCGGCCAGGACAGCCACGAAAGCGAGACAGGCGATCGAGCGGGCGGGCCGCTCCACCTGCCGCGCCGCGCCCATGAAGGCGAGGTCGCGACGCATATTTCCTCCCAAACCAGCTCTTGTTTCACCTCGGTCCGGGTCGAGCCGGCCGATATGTGACGATGGTGACACAAGATTTTGCCCTTAGCCAGGGTTACGGCGTTCCCGTTGCCGTGACGTCAGCCCGGGCGATCCGCCGGTCGGCGCGCGCCTTCAGATAGCCCTGCAGCGCGGCGATCTGCTCCGACGTCAGATCGCCGAACCGGGCCGGCGCCACGGCGCTCATCAGGCCCAGCTTGCGGTTGCCGGCGGCCACGCCGGTGTGCAGCAGGCGCTCGAAGTCCTCGGGGTCATAGGACGCGACGATGCTCAGGTCGGGCGACTTCACCATCGCGCTGCCCGCGAGCGTCTGGCCGTGGCACTCGATGCAGGCCCGCGCCAGCTCGCGGCCCTCGGCGTGCTGCGGGCCCAGGTCCTCGAGCTTCAGGCCGGGGCCGTTGGCCTTCAGCACGTCAGGCTCGGACTTGAACTGGCCCAGCAGGACTCCGAGGCGGCCGACGGGCCCCACCTGGAACCGGGGCTGCTTCTCGCCCGTGGGCCTGTAGGTGCGCAGGTAGGCCACGAGGTCCGCCGTCTCCTGGTCGCTCAGATGGGCGAAGGCGCTGGACGGCATGATCCACAGCCGGCGGCCGTCGGCGGCGACGCCATGGCGGATGGCGCGGTCCAGGTCGGCGTCCGTCTGCTTCGTCATCAGCTGCGAGAGGTTCGGACCCCAGGCGCGGATGATCGGCATCTCGTCGTGGAAGAGCTGCCCCTGCAGGTCCTTGCCGTGGCAGTCGTGGCAGCCGTTCAGCTTGGCCACCACGCGGCCGCGTTCCACCGCGCCGGGGTCGCTGGCGGCGACCAGGCGCACGGTCGGCTTCTCGGCCGGCCAGCGGATCATCGCTTCGGAGACCGCGAAGGCGCCGCCGATGACGACAAGCAACAGGGCGACGATGCCGGCCAGGCCATAGCCGGCCCACTTCAGCAGACGTTTCATTTCACACACCTGGTCTTGGACGCGGCCCTTTGGCGGACCGTCGTTCTGGGACCGGCGGAATACGGTCACCCGCGGGCGCCTACAATCCGCGTGATTGCAGGGCGCTTCTGCAGCTTTGCAGTGCGTCGAAAACGGGGGTGCGGACGTAGGGTCCGTGCAAGGCTCACCGCCGCCCGGCTTCCCCCGCTTGCGGGGGAAATGTCGCCAATGCCGAAGGCGGGCGACAATGGGGGAGGTCTTTCTGGGGCCACTTCCCCCGCTGAGCGGGGGAAGACGAAAGACAGCCGCCTTTACGCCGCGGCCTTCTTCACCGCGCCCGCGATGTCCTTGATCACCTGGTTGACCAGCTTCTCGTCGTCGGCCTCGGCCATGATGCGAATGAGCGGCTCGGTGCCCGAGGCGCGGACCACCAGGCGGCCGGTTCCGTTCAGGCGCTGCTCGGCGTCGGCCATGACGGCCTTCACCTGGGCGTTCTCCAGCGGCTTGCCGCCGGCGAAGCGGACGTTCTCCAGCTTCTGCGGCACCGGCTCGAACTGACGGGCCAGCGCGCTCATCGGCTTGTCGCCCTCCTTCAGCACCGCCAGCACCTGTAGCGCGGCCAGCAGGCCGTCGCCGGTGGTGGAGAAGTCCGAGAGGATCAGGTGGCCAGACTGCTCGCCGCCCACGTTGAAGTCGCCCTGGCGCATGCGGGCCATCACGTAGCGGTCGCCCACCTGGGTCCGTTCCAGCTTCAGCTGCCGGGCCGCCAGGAACCGCTCGAGACCCAGGTTGGACATCACCGTGGCCACGATCCCGCCGCCGCGCAGCGTCTGGCGCTTGGCCCATTCGGCCCCGATCAGGGCCATGATCTGGTCGCCGTCGACGACCTGGCCCTTCTCGTCGCAGATCACCAGCCGGTCCGCATCGCCGTCCAGGGCGATGCCGATGTCGGCGCGGTACTCCTTCACCGCCTTCTGCATGGCGGCCGGATGCGTCGAGCCGCATTCCTCGTTGATGTTGAAGCCGTTGGGCGCGACGCCCACCCGGATCACCTCGGCGCCCAACTCGTACAGCGCCTCGGGCGCGACCTTGTAGGCGGCGCCGTTGGCGCAATCGATGACGATGCGCATGCCCGACAGGTTCAGCCGGCGCGGGAACGTCGCCTTGGCGATCTCGACGTAGCGGGCCTGGCTGTCGTCGATCCGCTGCACGCGGCCCAGCGCCGACGGCGAGGCCAGGTTCTGCTGCAGGCCCTCGTCCATCAGGGCCTCGATCTCCAGCTCCTTCTCGTCCGACAGCTTGTAGCCGTCCGGGCCGAACAGCTTGATGCCGTTGTCGGAGAAGGCGTTGTGCGAGGCCGAAATCATCACGCCCAGGTCGGCGCGCAGACTGCGCGTCATCATCGCCACGCCCGGCGTCGGCAGCGGGCCGAACAGGCGCACGTCCATGCCCACGCTGGTGAAGCCCGCCACCAGGGCCGGCTCGATCATGTAGCCCGACAGCCGCGTGTCCTTGCCGATCACCACCAGGTGCCGGCGCTCGTCGCCCGACATGAACATCTTGCCGGCGGCCATGCCGACCCGCAGGGCGACCTCGGCCGTCATGGGGTGGCGGTTGGCCTCGCCCCGGATGCCGTCGGTGCCGAAATAGGCGCGCTTACTCATGAAAAATGCTCGTCGGAAGTGGTCGGGGGAACGATCCGAAACAGACTTTTAGTCGCCGGCGCCCTGGCTGATGGTAAAGCGCCGCATGTTGGCGAAACCGTGTTGGATTCGCCTTACCACAAAGGAAGCCTTGGCCACATGTGCGGCATCATCGGCATCGTCGGGACCAAGCCTGTCCAGGATCGGCTGATCGAGAGCCTGAAGCGGCTGGAGTACCGCGGCTATGACTCCGCCGGCATTGCCGCGGTCGTCGGCGACGGGGTGGAGCGCCGTCGCGCCGAGGGCAAGATCCGGGCGTTGGAAGAGGTGTTGGCCGCCCAGCCGCTGAACGCCACGGTGGGTATCGGCCATACGCGCTGGGCGACGCATGGCGCGCCGTCGCTGCGCAACGCCCACCCGCACAGCCAGGGCCGGGTCACCCTGGTCCACAACGGCATCATCGAGAACTACGCCGAGCTGCGCGAGCGGCTGAAGGCGGCGGGCCGCACGTTCGAGAGCGACACCGACACCGAGGTGATCGCCGCCCTGCTGGACAGCGAGCTGGCCACCGGCCTGCCGCCGATCGAAGCGCTGAAGGCCACCCTGGACCAGCTCAGCGGCGCCTATGCCCTGGGCGTGCTGGTGGCCGGCGAGGCCGGCCTGGTGATGGGCGCCCGGCGCGGCAGCCCCCTGGTGGTCGGCTATGGCGACGGCGAGATGTTCATCGGGTCCGACGCCCTGGCGGTCGGCCCGTTCACCGGCCGCGTCTGCTACCTGGACGAGGGCGATTTCGTCGCCATTACCCACGGCGGCGCGCAGATCTTCGACCACGACGGCAAGCCGGCCGAACGGCCCGTCCGCACCGTCCCCGCCTCGGCGGCGCTGGTGGAAAAGGGCAACTACCGCCACTTCATGGAGAAGGAGATCCACGACCAGCCCGAGGGATGCCAGCGCACCATCGCGGCCTATGTGGACACCCTGACCGGCGCCGCGGCGATCCCCGGCGGCGTCGACTTCACCGCCCTGGACCGGATCCAGATCGTCGCCTGCGGCACCTCCTACATCGCCGGCCTGCTGGGCAAGTACCTGATCGAACACCTCGCCGACCTGCCCGTGGACGTCGAGATCGCCTCGGAGTTCCGCTACCGCCAGCCGGCCCTGTCATCGGGCGCCCTGGTGATCGCCATGTCGCAGTCGGGCGAGACCGCCGACACCCTGGCGGCCCTGCGCTACTGCCAGGCCAAGGGCATGAAGAGCGCCGCCGTGGTGAATGCGGTGGAGTCCACCATGGCCCGCGAGGTGGACGTGGTCTGGCCGATCCACTGCGGCCCCGAGATCGGCGTGGCCTCCACCAAGGCCTTCACCGCCCAGGTCAGCGTGCTCACCGCCCTCGCCGTGGCCGCCGCCCGCGCCCGCGGCCGGATCGACGCGGCCGAGGAGCAGCGGATGGTCCGGGTGCTCCTGGAGGCGCCCCGCCTGATCGCCGAGTCCATCGAGCTGGAGGAAGCCGTGCGCAAGGTGGCGCTGGAGGTCTCCAAGGCGCGCGACGTGCTCTACCTGGGCCGCGGGCCGATGTATCCGCTGTCGCTGGAAGGCGCGCTGAAGCTCAAGGAGATCAGCTACATCCACGCCGAGGGCTATGCGGCCGGCGAGCTGAAGCACGGGCCCATCGCGCTGGTCGACGAACAGACGCCGATCGTGATCCTGGCGCCCTTCGACAGCTATTTCGAGAAGTCGGCCTCGAACATGAACGAGGTGATGGCGCGCGGCGGCCAGGTCATCTTCATCACCGACCCCGAGGGCCAGAAGCACGCCCCGCCGGGCGCCCGCGTCGTGGTGACCGCGCCCCGCTGCGACCCGCTGATCGCCCCGCTAGTCTATTCGCCGCCGATCCAGCTGCTGGCCTACCACGTGGCCGTGCTCAAGGGCGCCGACGTGGACCAGCCCCGCAACCTGGCGAAGTCGGTGACGGTGGAGTGAGAATTCCTCCCCCGCTGGGGGAGCAATTCACACAAAGAAAAACGGCCGCCCCATGGGGACGGCCGCCTTCCAGCAATCTCGTGGAGAGAAGGCTTACTTCTTCGCCGGTTCGGCCGGCGGAGCGGCCGGGGCGGTCGACGACATCGCGCCGGCGTCCGCGGCGGGCGGAGCAGCGGCGGCGTCGGCCGGCGGCGTGGCCGCGGCGTCGGCGGGAGGAGCAGCCGGGGTGGCGGCGGCGTCGGCGGCCGGAGCGGCGGCGTCGGCGGCCGGGGCGGCTTCTTCCTTCTTTTGGCAAGCGGCCAGGCTCAGAGCCATGACACCGGCAGTGGCGATCGTCAGAATGCGAAGCTTCATAGAGGTAGGCTCCCCTGGGGGTGAATCCCCGACGAGGCGACCCTACACAACTTCGTGCGATCTCAAAATCGTGATCGTGGCCCGGTCACCAAAAATTCTCGCCGAGCGTCCGCGGAACGCATTAGGGGAACGCGGGCCGAGTGTGTGGAGGGATTCATGGGCAAACGCGTGAGGAAAGCCGTCCTGCCGGTGGCGGGCCTGGGGACCCGGGTGCTGCCGGGCGCCAAGACGACGCCGAAGAACCTTCTGAACGTCGTGGACCGCCCGATCCTGTCCTACATCGTCGAGGAGGGCCGCGCGGCGGGCATCGAGCACTTCGTCTTCATCGTCGGCCGCGGCCAGGGCGCGATCGAGGACTATTTCGACGCCAGCCCCGAGATCGAGAACGCCCTGGAGGCCAAGGGCAAGACCGACATCCTGGCCGACGTGCGCCGCGACCTGCCGCAGCCGGGCCAGATGAGCTTCATCCGCCAGATGGCGCCGCTGGGCCTGGGCCACGCGGTGTGGTGCGCCCGCGACGTGATCGGCGACGAGCCGTTCGCGGTGATGCTGCCCGACATGCTGATGATGGCGAAGACCCCCACCCTCGCCCAGGCCGTGGCGGCCTACGAGCGGAAGGGCGGCAACATCGTCGTCGTCGAGCCCGCGCCGCCGGGCGAGGCCCACAAGTACGGCATCGTCGCCCTCGACGGCCAGGACGGCCGGCTCAACCGCATGACCGGCATGGTCGAGAAGCCGGCGCCGGGGACCGAACCCTCGAACCTGTTCATCTCCGGCCGCTACATCCTGCAGCCCGAGATCTTCAACATCCTGGAGACCCAGGAGCGCGGCGCGGGCGGCGAGATCCAGCTCACCGACGGCATGTTCAACCTCATGAAGGCCCAGGACTTCCACGCCCTGGAGTACGAGGGGACCACCTACGACTGCGGCGACAAGATCGGCCTGCTGCGCGCCAACGTCGCCTTCGCCCTGGCCCGGCCGGAGCTCGCCGCCGACGCCCGCAAGGCCATCACGGCCCTGCTATAAGGGCGGGATGCGGCTCTTCCTCTTCGGCTACGGGTTTTCCGGCCGGGCCCTGGCGCGGCGGATGGCCGCCAAGGGCTGGGAGGTGGCCGCCACCCATCGCGACGCCGAGTCCGGGGCGCGGATCGCCGCGGACGGCTGCCGGCCGGTGGACCTCGCCGACCGCACGGCCCTGGTCGCGGCGCTGGCCGAGGCCGAGGCCCTGCTGGTCACCGCGCCCCCCGGCCCCGACGGCTGCCCCGGCCTGAACGCCCTGGTCGGGCCGATGGCCGAGGGTCGCGCCTTTCCCGACTGGGTCGGCTACCTCTCCACCACCGGCGTCTACGGCGACCGCCGCGGCGGCTGGGTCACCGAACAGAGCCGCCTGGCCGCCCAGTCGGTGGAGGGCGCCCGCCGGGTCAGCGCCGAACGGGACTGGTGGGACGTCGGCCAGGGCATGGGGCTGACGGTGGCGGTCTTCCGCCTGCCCGGCATCTACGGCCCCGGCCGCTCCGCCTTCGACCGCCTGCGCGAAGGCCGCGCCCGGCGCATCGCCGCCGAGGGCCAGGTGTTCTCCCGCATCCACGTGGACGACCTGGCCGCCGGACTCGAGGCTTCCATCGCCCGCCCCCGCGCCGGCGCCGCCTACAACCTCTGCGACGACGAGCCGGCCGCCAACAGCGACGTCATCGCCCACGCCGCGTGGCTGTTGGGGATGGAGCCGCCGCCGGAGGTGAGGATCGAGGACGCCGCGCTCTCCCCCGCCGCCATGCGCTTCTACGCCGAGAGCAAGCGCGTCTCGAACGCGCTCGCCAAGGCCGAGCTGGGCTGGCGGCCGATGTATCCGACCTATCGCGAGGGGTTGGCGGCGATCCTGGAGGCGGAGCGCAAAATTGCTTCCCCGTCGGGGGAGCTGTCGGCGAATGCCGACTGAGGGGGTCCTCAACGGCGTTCCGAGCGGAAGCCCCCTCCACCGCTTCGCGGCCCCCCCCCAGGGGGAGGAACTAGAACTCTCCTACCGCCGCGATGATCCGGGCGATGTCCTGCGGTCGCGACAGCCGGTGGTCGCCGTCCTTGATCAGGGTGAAGACCACGTCGCCGCCCTTCAGGCCCTGGGCCAGCTCCAGGGCGTGGCGCCACGGCACGTCGGGGTCCTCCCCGCCCTGCAGGATGCGCACGGGCATCTCCAGCGGGACCGGCTCGCCGCCCAGGATCGACCAGCGGGCGCCGTCCTCCAGCAGCGCGCGGGTGATCGGATAGGGATCGCCGTACTCGGACGGCCGCAGCCAGACGCCGTCCGCGGCCAGCGCCGCCCGGCCCTCGGGCGGGATCTCCGGCGCCATCAGCTTCTCGGTGAAGTCGGGGGCGGGCGCGATCAGCACCATGGCCTTCACCCGCTCCGGCATGGCCATGGCCGCCAGGCAGGCGATCCAGCCGCCCATGGACGAGCCGACCAGCACCAGATCGCCGGCCGCCAGCTCCTCCAGCACGGCGATCGCGTCTTCGCGCCAGCGCGTGATCGTGCCCGCGGCGAAGTCGCCGGACGACTCCCCGTGGCCGAAATAGTCGAAGCGCACATAGGCCCGCCCCGCCGCCTGCGCCCAGTCGGCCAGGGCCTGGGCCTTGGTCCCGCTCATGTCCGACTTGAAGCCGCCCAGCCAGACCACCGTCGGGCCGGCGCCCTCCACCCTGCGCCACGCCAGCCGCGCGCCGTCGGGCCGGTCCAGGAATCCATGAAGCTCGCTCATGCGAGCCTCTTAGCAGGCGGGCGCAACTCAGTTTAGAGAAGGCGCGTGGCCCTACCCCCCGACTTCACCCTGCTGCAGGTGGTCCCAGAGCTGGAGACCGGCGGCGCCGAGCAGAGCACGATCGACGTGGCCCAGGCGGTCGTCCGCGCGGGCGGCACGGCGCTCGTGGCGACGCGCGGCGGGCGGATGGTCGCGCGGCTGGAGGCCGACGGCGGGCGCATGGCCCAGATGCCGGTGCAGACCAAGAACCCGCTGGTGATGCTGGGCAACGCCGCGCGGCTGGTGGCGCTGATCCGCCAGGAGAAGGTGTCGATCGTCCATGCCCGCAGCCGGGCGCCTGCCTTCTCGGCGCTCTGGGCCGCCCACGCCACGGGCACGCCGTTCGTCGCCACCTACCACGGCGTCTACAAGGCCCAGTCGGGGCTCAAGCGCTGGTACAATGCGATCATGACCCGCGGCGACCTGGTGATCGCGAACTCCGACTACACGCGCGACCACGTGCTGGCCGAGCACCATGTCGATCCGGGCAAGCTGGTCACCATCCCGCGCGGCGTCGACCTCGACCGCTTCGACCCGAGTTTCGTCACCCCTAACCGCGTCGAGGCCCTGCGCACGGCCTGGGGCCTCGACGCCGGCGACCACCGCACCCAGGTGCTGCTGGCCGGCCGCCTGACCCGCATCAAGGGCCACCTGGTGATCGTCGAGGCCGCCCGGCGGCTGGCGGCGCAGGGGCGGCGCGACTTCCAAATCCTGTTCGCCGGCGACGACCAGGGCCGCACGGGCTACGCCGCCGAGGTGCAGGCCGCCATCGACGCCGCCAGCCTGGGCGACGCGGCGAAGATCGTCGGCCACTGCGACGACATGCCGGCCGCCTACCTGCTGGCGGACTTCGCCATCCTGCCCACCAGCGTGCCCGAGAGCTTCGGCCGCGCCGCCGTCGAGCCGCAGGCCATGGGCCGCCCCGTGATCGCCTCCAACCACGGCGGCGTCACCGAGACCGTGCTGGACGGGACCACCGGCTGGCTCGCCCCCGTCGATGACCCGGACGCCTGGGCCGCCGCCATGGCTCGCGCGATCGACCTCGGCCCGGGCAAGCGGCTGGAGATGGGCGACATCGGCCGAAAACGCGCCCGCCAGCTCTATTCCGCCGACGCCATGTGCGCCCAGACGCTCGCCGCCTACGAACGGGTGCTGGAGGCCCGCGCCTGATGCCCCGGCACGTCGAACGCATCCTGGTGATCAAGCTGTCCGCCCTGGGCGACTTCGTGCTCGCCCTGGCGGCCATGAAGAAGATCCGCCAGGTCCACGCCAAGGCGCACATCACGCTGCTGACCACGCCGCCCTTCGAGGCGCTGGCGAAGATCTGCCCCTACTTCAACGCCATCGATACCGGCGGCCGGCCCGAGAGCTTCCCCGAGTGGATGGCGCTCAGGAAGCGCATCAAGGACGCCGGCTACGCGCGGGTCTACGACCTGCAGACCTCGGCGCACTCGAACCGGATCTTCCAGCTCCTGCGGCCGGGGCCGCCGGTGTGGTCGGGCATCGCCTTCGGCTGCGCCCTGCCGCACAAGAACCCTCTGCGCAACGGCATGCACACCCTGGAGCGCCAGGCCGACCAGCTGATGTACGCCGGCATCTGGGAGGACGCGCCCACCGAGCCCGGGACCGCCCCGCCGCCGGACCTGTCGTGGGTGATCAAGTCCGCGCCCGCCGACCGCCCGGTGCCGGGCGCCAACAGGCCGCGGCCCTATGTGATCTTCGTGCCCGGCGGCTCGGCCCACCGGCCCGAGAAGCGCTGGCCGGTGGAGCGCTATTCCGAGCTGGCCCGCATCCTCTACGGCCGCGGCTTCGACATCGTGGTCATCGGCGGCCCGCAGGAGTCGGACTTGGCCCACGCCATCCAGCGGGCCGTGCCCCGCGCCCGCGATCTGACCGGCCGCACCGATTTCGCCTCGATCGCGCTCCTGGGCGCCAAGGCCGCGCTTGCGGTGGGCAACGACACCGGCCCGCTGCACCTGGCCGCCGCCGGCGGCGCGCCCACTATCGTGTTGTTCTCGAAGGCTTCCGACCCCGCGCTGTCCGCCCCCCGAGGGCGCGTGGCGATCCTGCGGGCCGAGAACCTGAGCGACCTGCCTGTGGCCCAAGTGGCGCAGGCGGCCAACTCTTTGGCCTCGGCGCCCGCTCGCGCGCCTTGATACGACGGGACCCGCGCGTCATATACTGACCACGACGACCGGATCGCCCTCGCGCTCCGGCGATCTTTGCGTTTCAACAGTCCGGAGCACTGCCTATTCGCCGCCCCATGCAAGCGCCGCCCGTCAAGGAAGGGCCGCGCATGAACGAAGATATCCGCGTTCCCCGCGTCCTGCTCATCGACCAGCACGGTGAGA
>Ga0209257_1002110_pt1 | contig 20791 bp, 15 predicted proteins | sample AraplaCvi_mCL_r2_FD_184277 | JGI IMG/M metagenome (GOLD analysis project Ga0209257, IMG submission 184277) | Arabidopsis root microbial communities from North Carolina, USA - plate scrape MF_Cvi_mCL_r2 (SPAdes) (version 2) | ecosystem: Host-associated > Plants > Roots > Endosphere | place: USA...
TGACCACCGGCGGCTTGTGGCGGCGGAACTGCAGCACGGCGCTGGCGACGTCGTCGGCCGTGACCGACTCGAAGCGGTCCATCGACCACTTGAGCTGCTTCTGCAGCGCGAGGTCGTCCTCGACGATCAGCAACGCCGGAGTCTGTGCACTCATGTGGGCTCCCCCCGCTTCGCGGGCCCCTCCGGGAGGGGCGGAGTGCCGCCTTCGGGCGGCCGTGCGGCGTCACTCATGTGGGCTCCCCCCCGCTTCGCGGGCCCCTCCGGGAGGGGCGGAGTGCCGCCTTCGGGCGGCCGTGCGGCGTCACTCATGTGGGCTCCCCCCGCTTCGCGGGCCCCTCCGGGAGGGGCGGAGTGCCGCCTTCGGGCGGCCGTGCGGCGTCACTCATCTCGCCTCCACCAAGCCGGCGTCGCTGCCCGACTGGGCGAAGAACAGCGGCAGCAGGATGATGACCTTGGTGCCTCGTGCGGGCGCGCTTTCCACGTTGATCTTCCCCCCTAGTTCCTGCAGGTACTGGTAGCTCTCGTAGGCGCCGATGCCCATGCCTGCGGCCTTCGTCGTCTGGAACGGCTTGAACAGCCGCTGCTCGATGAATTCCTGGGTCATGCCGCAGCCAGTATCTTCCACTTCCACCTGCGCGTGGCTGCCCACGCGCTGCAGCCGCAGCGTGACCCGCCCGTCGATGGGCGTGGCGTCCAGCGCGTTCTGCACCACGTGGCCGAGCACGCGCTCGATGCGCTCCTCGTGGCCGCGGGCGCTGACCTCGTCGCGCAGTTCCAGCTCCAGCGCGCGGCCCTTGCTGACGGCCGCCGCCGCCAGGCGCCGCGCGATCGCCGTCAGCGCCACGCCGCCGGCGCTGCCGTGATGCGGCTTGTCGCCCTCGCGCAGCTGCAGCATCAGCTGGCGCATCTTGTCCAGCGAGTTCTCCACCGTGTCCAGCATGTCCTGCTGGAACTCCGGGTTGTCGCGCAGCCGCTTGGCGTTCTTCATCATCAGCGACAGCTGCGTGACGATGTTCTTGAGGTCGTGCACGACGAAGGCCGACATGCGGTTGAAGGCCTCGAACTTGCGCGCCTCCAGCAGCGCCTCGGCCGCCTGCATCTGCGCCAGGTAGCTGGCCGCCTGCTGCGCCGCGGTGCGCAGCAGGTCGCGCACTTCCCAGTCGAGCTCGAGCCGCGTGCGCGGCTGGCCCAGCACCACCCAGCCCGTCAGCGCGCCGGCGTTGATCAGCGGCACCAGCAGCCAGTGGCGCGCGTCGCCGGCGAGCGCGTCCGGCAGCGGCGCGTGCTCGTAGGCGCCGGGATCGCGGCGCCATTCGTCCAGATCCACGATCCAGGCGCGCTCCTTGAGCAGGCGCAGCAGCGCGGCATCGGCCTGCAGCGGCTGGCGGTCGTCGTTGAGGTTCCAGCGCGCGGCCTGCAGGTACTCGTCGCCGGCGCCGGCCGCCGCCGCGCGCCGCAGCCAGAGCGCGCCCGACGGGCTCTCCACCAGGTGCGCCAGGCCGCGGATCACCGATTCGCCAAGCTCCGCCGGCGAGGCGCTGGCCGACAGCATCGCGGTGAAGCGCAGCCATTCCTGGCGGTAGTCGTAGCGGTAGCTGAAGAAATGCTTGCTGATGTAGACGCGCAGCTTGGCGCGCAGCGAGCCCGACAGCCCCATCGTCAGCAGCGCCAGCACGCCCACCGCGAGCAGCACCTGCTGCAGCGCGCGGCCCCACTCGCCGCCGGTGTAGCGCACGTAGTAGCCGATGCCCGAGACGCCCAGCAGGTAGACGCCCACGATCAGCAGCGTCGCCGAGTGAAAGGCCGCGGTGCGCGAGACATGCAGCTTGTCCAGCCACTTCTTGTGGCGGCGGCTGGCCAGCCACAGCAGCGGCACGGCCAGGCTGTGCACGGCGGCACGCACGCTGAGCGCATCGCCATCGAACTGGTGGAACAGCGAGGCCTGCGAGAACACGAACACGTCGAACGCGAAGACCGCCCCCAGTCCCAGGCAGACCGGCTTGGCGTTCCAGCGCGCGTCGCTGTGGATGTTGCGCAGCATCTGCTCCAGCAGCACCAGCCCGAAGATGCCCAGGCCCAGCCAGGCCATCGTCATCGGGCGCTGCATCGCCGTCAGCGGCGCGCTGCCCCAGTAGCGCCACAGCGGCAGCGCCACGGCCACGGCCACGCCGGCCCAGGCCAGCGCCTGCAGCGGCCGGGCCACGCCGGCGCTGCGCGGGCGGCCGTCGTCGCCGCGCGCCTCGATCAGCGCCAGGATGAAGGAGAACCACGCCCCATAGCGCAGCGCATCGCACACCGGCAGCAGCACCAGCGCGGGCCACTGGCGATCGGCCAGCCAGCCCTGCTCGACCGCCGCGTCAAGACCGGCCCACAGCGCGGTCAGCAGCAAGGCCGCTTCGAGCCGCAGCGCGCGGCGCCGATGCTGGCCGAACTGCGGCAGCACCACGACCGCCAGGGCCAGATGCGCCAATACCGCGACGATCCCCGACGCGGCGCCGAGGCTCAGGGCGTTTTGCCACATGGATCAAGGTCCCGGCGCGCGCGCCGCGGTGATTGGCGGGCGCGGGATCGGGACGCCGGGAGCGCAACGCTCCGTCGCCGCGCTCAGCGCGCCCCCCGGCCCGTCAGGACCACGGCCACCGTCTCGAGCATGATCAGCAGATCGAGGAACAGCGTGTGGTTCTTGACGTAGTACAGGTCGTACTGGAGCTTCTCCAGCGAATCCTCGATGGTCGAGCCGTATTCGTAGCGCACCTGCGCCCAGCCGGTCACGCCCGGCTTCACGCTGTGGCGCACCGCGTAGTACGGGATCTTGGCGACGAGCTCGTCGACGAAGAACGGGCGCTCCGGGCGCGGGCCCACCATGCTCATCTCGCCGCGCAGCACGTTGATCAGCTGCGGCAGCTCGTCGATGCGCACCTTGCGGATGATGTTGCCCACCCGCGTGACGCGGGCGTCGTTCTTGGTCGCCCACTGGGGGCGGCCGTCCTTCTCGGCATCGTTGCGCATGCTGCGGAACTTGATCACCTTGAAGGTGCCGCCGTTCAGGCCGACGCGCTCCTGCGTGTAGAAGATCGAGCCGGGCGATTCCAGCTTGATCAGCAGCGCCGTGATGGCCATGATCGGCGCCGTCGCGACCAGCAGCACCAGCGAGGACAGCAGGTCGAAGACGCGCTTGACGGCGCTGCGCAGCACGCCCTGGTTGAAGCCGTCGCCGAAGATCAGCCAGCCGGCATGCACGTGGCTGATCTTGATCTGCGCCAGCGTCTTCTCGAAGTAGGTGGCCAGGTCCACGACGCGGATGCCGTAGAGCTTGCAGTCCAGCAGCTGGCGCAGCGGCATGGAGCCGCCGCGGCGCTCGGACAGCGCCACCACGATCTCGTCCACGCCCAGGCGCATCGCGGCGTCGGTCAGCGTCTCGCCGGCGGCCAGCAGCTCATGCGCCGGGACCTGCGGGTCGATCTCGTTGGGACCGGGCAGGAAGCCGACGATCTGCGCATGCGGGTCGGCGGCGCGCAGACTCTCGCTCACGGCCAGCGCGGCGTGGCCGCTGCCGAAGATCAGGATCTTGGTCCGGCCCGCGCCCTGGGCGCTGGAGTGCGCGGCGTAGACGCGGTGCACCATCACCAGCGCGACGGCCAGCATCGCGGCGGTGGTCAGCAGATCGCGGTGGGAGACGGTGGCGGGGATCAGGCTGAACAGGCCGTAGGCCAGCGGCAGGCCGATCAGCAGCGCGAACAGCGCGCGGGCGCAGGACTGCGTCAGCGAGCGCTTGTGGGATTGGGAGTAGAGGCCGGAGGCGGAGTTGATGACGAACATGCCGCCCGCCAGGGACAGGCCGTAGGAGGCCGCGAAGCTCATCATGTGCTCGCTGGTGCCCTGGCTCAGCGCCACCGCGAGGACCGCCGCCACGATCAGGCCCAGGTCGAAGAGCACCTGGATCAGGGTACGACGATGGAGGTAGTGGTTAAAGATTCGAATCATGCCCGTCCCCAAAGCTGGTCACGGCATCCTCGTGGGATGCTCTCGCCGACCCGGGTGAACCTCTCAGGACCGCTTGCCGCGAAGCCTTCGCCCCCAGAGGAGGCCCGGTTCGCTGCGGGGGGCATCATGCCTCCCGCCCCTGGCGTTGAAAGCCCCCCGTTTGCAGGGGCCCTCGCCTTGCAATCCGACTCGGTTGAACCCGGTCCGCCGACCGCCGCCGGATCCCCGAATCGATCCCGCGGCACGCTGACGGAGGCCATTGTCTGTAGGCCCCGGGAGGCGCAAACCCCCTGACTGAATGCTTTGAGGGGCTCTCGTGCGGGAATGCACGCGAGTGAGGGGGTGATCCCTCGATCAGGGGACAGTGGCATGTCGCCCCGCTGCCGCCGCCCGGATGAGGTCCCCGCGTGCCATCCCGGCACGCCATGAAAAACGCCCACCGAAGTGGGCGTCCTTCAACCTTGCAGCACTGGGAGGATCAGCGCACCACGGCGATCTGCTCGCGGTTGCCGCCCTTGTACGTGTACAGCGTCAGCGCGCCGTTCTTGATGTCACCCTTGGCGTCGAACGCGATCGTGCCGGTCACGCCCTTGAAGTCCGAGGTCTTGGCCAGCACGGGCAGGTAGACCTTGGGATCCGAGGACTTGGCCTTGACCATCGCGTCGACCATCACGTTGACCGCGTCATAGACATACGGGGCGTAGATCTGGACGTCGACCTTGTACTTGTCCTTGAACTTGGCCTTGAAGGCGTCCAGCGACTTCTTCGACTCGCCTTCCACGCCGCCCGCTTCCGCGCAGACGACCTGGCTGTCGGCGATGGTGCCGGCGGACAGCTTGGGCAGCTCGGCCGTGCAGATGCCGTCGCCGCCCATGAACTTGGCTTCGATGCCCAGCTGCTTCATCTGGCGCAGCATCGGGCCGGCCACGGCGTCCATGCCGCCGAAGAAGACGACATCGGGCTTCTTGCCCTTCAGGGAGGTCAGGATGGCGGTGAAGTCCGTGGCCTTGTCGTTGGTGAACTCACGGCCGACGACCTTGCCGCCGGCGGCCTTGACGCCCTTCTCGAACTCGTCGGCGACGCCCTGGCCATAGGCGGTGCGGTCGTCGATGACGGCGATGGACTTGCCCTTGAGCTGCGTCACCGCGTACTTGCCCAGCGTGCCGCCCAGGTGCACGTCATCGGCCACGACGCGGAACGCGGTCTTGTAGCCGTTGCGGGTGTACTTGGGGTTGGTCGCCGACGGCGAGATCTGCGGGATGCCGGCGTCGCTGTAGATCTTGGACGCGGGGATGGTCGTGCCCGAGTTCAGGTGGCCGACCACGCCGTTGACCTTGGAGTCGACCAGCTTCTGGGCGGCAGCGGTGCCCTGCTTCGGATCGCCGGCGTCGTCTTCCGCCAGCAGTTCGAACTTGACCTTCTTGCCGCCGATGGTCACGCCCTTGGCGTTCAACTCATCGATGGCCATGCGAGCGCCCAGCTCGTTGTCCTTGCCCAGGTGCGCGATGGCGCCACTGGTCGGACCCACGTGGCCGATCTTGACCACCGCATCCTGCGCCATCGCGACGCCGCTCGCGGCAATGGCGATTGCGCCCACGATCACATTCAGCTTGGATTGCATCTAGGAACCTCCGACTCGGGATATGTGGAATGACGTTGAGTTCTCAACGCGAGCGACCATACCCCGAAGGCGGGGGAGACTCCATAGTGAAAATGCTGTGAACGCGGCCGAGGGCCGAGCGTTGTCGCGCCCTTGTCACCGGGGCAAACCCGGATAGTTTTCGCAGGAGTGCGAAGGCGCACACAACCCTCGCACGAAGAGTGCGGAAATCCGCCCACCCGCCTGCTTGAAAGCCCCGCCAGCGCCCTGTCCATGGGCATCGCGGCACCACGTCCGCGCGCCGCGGCACCAGGGCGGCGCGATCGTTCGCGATGCTCGATGCCGGCGTTCAAGCCGACATCACGTGATGATTCAGAGTCAGTCCGAGGGCCTTGTAGGCCTTGAATCGCGCGCGTCCCGCGGCGACCTGGTCGGCGTCGGCGGAGACCAGCTCCAGCACGCGCTCGAAGCGCTCGAGGCCGGGCGGCACGCCGGGCTCGAAGTTCAGCAAGACCTGGCACCCGGCCAGCGCGTCGAGCTGGTCGCAGAGCAGGATCGGGGTGCGTTCGCGCAGTTGCGCCGGCGTGTCGGGACGCAGCAGCAGGTGCGGCAGGAACTCGCCGGGTTCGAAGGTCCAGAGCGTCTGGTCCAGCCGCTCCAGCAGGCGCATCGGCCCCCACACCCCCACGGTCAGCCCGGCCGCCTGCGTCTTGCGCAGCAGGCGGCAGGCATAGATCTGGCGGTCGGGCACGCCGGTATAGAAGTTGACCTCCGTCACCGGACCTGCCCTTCCCTTGTCAGCTTGCGAGGAATGCGCCGCGCGCTCAGCGGACCTGCGACAGCACGAAGTGCGTCAGCAGGCCGACCGGACGGCCGGTGGCGCCCTTGGCGCCGCCGCCCTTCCAGGCGGTGCCGGCGATGTCCAGGTGGCCCCAGCGGTACTTGGAGGCGAAGCGCTGCAGGAACTTCGCCGCCGTGATGGAACCGCCCTCGCGGCCGGCCACGTTGGCGACGTCGGCGAAGTTGGTCTTCAGGCCGTCGGCGTAGTCGTCGTCCAGCGGCAGGCGCCAGCACGGATCCAGCGCCGTCTCGCCGGCGGCCGACAGCGCCGCCGCCAGTTCGTCGTCGCTCGCGTACATGCCGGAGCGCACGCCGCCCAGCGCGATCACGCAGGCGCCGGTCAGCGTCGCGACGTCGACCACCGCCGCGGGCTTGAAGCGCTCGGCATAGGTCAGCGCGTCGCACAGGATCAGGCGGCCTTCGGCGTCGGTGTTCAGGATCTCGATGGTCTGGCCCGACATCGACGTCACCACGTCGCCCGGCTTGACCGCGCGGCCGCTGGGCATGTTCTCGCAGGCGGCGATCAGCACGACCAGGTTGATCCTGGGCTTGAGCTCGGCCACCGCGCGCAGCGTGCCCAGCACGGAGGCGGCGCCGCCCATGTCGAACTTCATCTCGTCCATGCCGGCGCCCGGCTTGAGCGAGATGCCGCCCGAGTCGAAGGTGATGCCCTTGCCCACCAGCACGATCGGCGCCTGCGTCCTGGCGGCGCCTTCGTACTTGGCGACGATGAAGCGCGGCGGCACGTCGGAGCCCTTGGCCACCGACAGGAAGGAGCCCATGCCCAGCTTCTCGATGCCCTTCTGATCCAGCACCTCGACCTTGATGCCGTGGCTCTTGGTCAGCGCCTTGGTCTGGTCGGCCAGGTAGGCCGGGGTGGCGACGTTGGGCGGCAGGTTGGCGCATTCGCGCGCGACCGCGATGCCGGCGCCGATGGCCTGGCCGCGCGCCAGGCCGGCCTTGACGGCCTTGGCCTCGTCCTTGCCGTGCAACAGGGCGATCTTCGTCAGCTTCGACGCGGCGGGGGCGCTGGGCTTGGTCTCGCGATAGACGTAGACGGCGTCCTGGGCGGCCAGCACGGTCTGCTCGGCCAGGGACTCGGTCAGCTCGGCGCCGAAGCCGGCGTAGGCGATCGAGGCGCCCGTGGCGCCCTTGCCCTTGATCTGGCCCAGCGCCGCGGTCAGCGCGGAGCGGGCCGCCTTCAGCGTGGCGGCGCCGCTGGCGGCGATCACCAGGCGCGGCGCCTTCAGGCCGGCCGGACGCACCAGGGTCAAGACCTGACCCGCCTTCAGCTCCAGCTCGCCCAGCTTGATGGCGTCCTTGACCAACGCGGCCACGGTCTTGTCGAGCGATGCCGGCAGGCTGTCGCCCGCGACGATCAGCACCAGGGCGTCGGCACCGTGCGACGCCAGCGCGTCGAGGGACGCGATCTGAGAGCGAAAGTCCATAATATCGAGAAGTAGATAAAGTGCCCGGATGTTATTCGATTCATCAGTACGCAAAGAACTCGCCCGCAGTTTCGGATTGGCCTTCGTGGTCATCCTGACCATCGTCGTGACGATGCTGCTGGTGCGCTCCCTCGGCCTGGCGGCCAAGGGCTCGGTGGCCCCGCAGCATGTGCTGCTGTCGCTGGGATACCTGGCGCTGGCGCAGCTGCCGGTGATGCTGAGCCTGTCGCTGTTCGTGGCGGTCGTCATGTCGCTGGCGCGCATGTACAAGGAATCGGAGATGACCATCTGGTTCGCCTCCGGCCTGGGGCTGACGCGCTTCGTGCGGCCGGTGCTGGCGATGGCCTCGCCGGTGCTGGTGGTGGTGGCGGTGCTGATGACCATCGTCTGGCCCTGGAGCAACGACAACAGCGCGCAGCTGCGCGAGCAGTTCGAGCAGCGCAGCGACCTGTCGCGGGTCGCACCGGGGCAGTTCCAGACCTCCAATGACGGCTCGCGGGTGTTCTTCATCGAACGCGATCCCGCCGACGAGGCGGCCGCGCGCAACGTCTTCATCATGAACAACACGCCGCACCTGGAGTCGGTGACGACCTCGGCGCGCGGGGCGCTGCAGTACCAGGACAACCAGCGCGTGCTGGTGCTGGAACACGGGCAGCGCAACGACGTCGACCTGCGCAATGGCGACAAGTCGGTGGCGCGCTTCCAGCAGTACCGGGTGGTGGTCGATGACGAGGTGATGCGCGTGGGCGGCAGCCGCGCGCCCAAGGCCCGGCCGACGCTGGATCTGCTGCGCGATCGCGGTCCGCAGAACGACGGCGAGCTGGCCTGGCGCTTCGGCATGATCCTGGGCTGCCTCAACCTGGTGCTGCTGGGGATCGGGATCTCGGCCACCAATCCCCGGCGGGCGAGCAACTGGAACCTGCTGTTCGCGCTGCTCGCGTTCGTGGTCTATTTCAATCTGATCAACCTGACCCAGACCTGGGTGACCGGCGGCAAGGCCAGGCTGGGCCCGGCGCTGCTGGCGCTGCATGGCGGCGCCTTCGCGGTGACGATGCTGCTGCTGCTCTGGCGCGAACAGGGCGCGCGCCTGGGGGCGCCGCGCAGCGGCGTGCTCCCGGCGCCGCCGGACAACCCCGCCTATGCGGAAACGGTGCTCGCGCCGCCGCCCGCCGCGGTGATCGCGCCGGCCTCGATGTCCTCGTCCACGCCGGGAGTGCCCACATGAGAACCGTGCGGCGGCTGCTGTACCGCGACATCCTGAGCTCCTTCGCCCTGGTCATGGCCGGGTTCCTGGCGCTGTTCTTCTTCCTGGACTTCATCGACGACCTGGACCGCTTCCAGCGCCTGGGCCTGGGCATCGGGCTGGCGGTCTGGTCCAGCGTGCTGAAGCTGCCGGGCCGCTTCTACGAGCTGATGCCGATCGCGGTGCTGATCGGCACGATCTTCAGCATGGCGCGGCTGGCGCAGTCCAGCGAGTTCACCATCCTGCGCACCGGCGGGCTCGGGCCGCAGCGGGCGCTCGGGCTGCTGAGCGTGATGGCGCTGGCCTTCGCGGTGCTGGCCTTCGTCGTCGGGGACTTCGTCAATCCGTGGGCGGACAAGCAGGCGCAGTTGCTGAAGTCCTCGGCCAGCGGCGGCGTCACCAACGCGCAGGGCGCGTGGATGAAGGACCGCGACGGCGATTTCACCTACGCGGTCCACGTCGGCCGGGCGCGCGCGAACGGTGCGATGGAGGACGTGCTGGTCTTCGAGTTCGACAGCAAGGGCGCGATGGCGACGCGGCTGACGGCGAAGAACGCGACCGTCGACGCCGGCGGCCGCTGGCTGATGAACGACGTGCGCCTGACGCAATGGTCGCGCACCCCGACGCCGCTGAGCCGGCCGGCCGCGGCCGCGCCCCAGCCCGCGGACCCGGCCGCGCCGCAGGACAAGCTGGCCGAGAACCCGGCCATCCGCGAGATCCTGCTGCCGGCTTTCGAGTGGCAGAGCCAGCTCCCTGCCGGCGTCGTGTCGGCGGCGGTGCAGCCGACCTGGAACATGTCGACGCTGGAGCTCTACCGCTACACGCGCCATCTGTCGTCGCAGGAGCAGTCCTCGGCGCAGCCGGAGATCCAGTTCTGGCGCAAGGCCTTCTATCCCTTCGCCTGCATGGTGATGGTGGCGCTGGCGCTGCCGTTCGCCTACCTGCACTTCCGCTCGGGCGGCATCAGCATGAAGGTGTTCGGCGGCATCATGCTGGGCATCAGCTTCGTGGTGCTCAACGCGATCACGGGCCACCTGGGCCTGCTGCGCGACTGGACGCCGTGGCTGGTCGCGTCGGCGCCCAGCCTGCTCTATCTCGGCATCTCGATGGCCGCGTTCTACTGGCTGGTCCGCTATCGATGACCCGATCGCCGGCCGCTTCATCCCAGCGCATCCAGGGAGGTCTCTGATGGACGGTCTGCTGCTCTTCGCCCATGGGGCCCGCGATCCGGCCTGGGCCGCGCCTTTCCACGCCATCGCCGCGGAGCTCCAGGCGCGCCGCCCGGAGCTGCCGATCGCGCTGGCCTACCTGGAGCTGATGACGCCCGACCTGGCCACCGCCGCCGGCGCGCTGGCGGCGCTGGGCTGCACGCGCATCCAGATCGTGCCGATGTTCCTGGGCGCCAGCGGCCACGTGCGCCGCGACGTGCCGCCGCTGGTGGAGTCGCTGCGCGCGGCGCACCCGCGCGTGCTGTTCGTGCTGCATGACGCCATCGGCGAGCAGCCGTCGGTGATCCGCGCGATGGCGGGCGCCACGCTGGACCTGATCTCCGCCGTCACCCTCCCCGCCGACCCGCTCAACCCGGCCACGCCGACCGTCCTTCCCCTGCCGTGACCCCGCCATGAACCTGCACCAGTTCCGTTTCGTGCAAGAGGCCGCGCGCCGCAACCTCAACCTGACCGAGACCGCCAAGGCGCTCTACACCTCGCAGCCGGGCGTCTCCAAGGCGATCCTGGAGCTGGAGGAGGAACTGGGCGTCGACATCTTCTCGCGCCACGGCAAGCGGCTGCGCAGCATCACCGAGCCCGGGCGGCAGGTGCTCAAGTCGATCGAGATCATCATGCGCGAGGTCGGCAACCTCAAGCGCATCGGCGAAGAGTACTCCAAGCAGGACGTGGGCACGCTGTCGATCGCCACCACGCACACGCAGGCGCGCTACGTCCTGCCCGGGCCGGTGACGCAGCTGCGCAGGCAGTTCCCGCAGGTCAACATCGGCCTGCACCAGGGCAGCCCGGACCAGGTCGCGAAGATGCTGATCGACGAGACCGCCGACGTCGGCCTGGCCACCGAATCGCTGTCGCAATTCGAGGAGCTGGTGACGCTGCCGGCCTACGAGTGGCAGCACGTGCTGGTGATGCGCGCGGAGCACCCGCTGGCGCAGCTCGAGCGCATCGACCTGGAGCACCTGGCCTCGCAGCCGCTGGTGTCCTACCACCCGAGCTTCACCGGCCGCACCCGCATCGACCGCGCCTTCGCGCAGCGCCACCTGACGCCCAACATCGTGCTGGAGGCGATCGACTCGGACGTCATCAAGACCTACGTGCGGCTGGGGCTGGGCGTGGGCATCGTGGCCGAGATGGCGGTGCGCGAGGACCCGCCCGGCGGCGAACTGGTCTCGCGCCCGCTGGGCCACCTGCTGGGCCAGAACGTGGCCCGCATCGCGTTCAAGCGCGGCGCCTACCTGCGCAACTACGTCTACAGCTTCGCCGAGCTGCTGTCGGACCGACTCAACCGCACGCTGCTGCAGCGCGCGATGAATGGCGACGCCAGCGACTACGACCTGTGAATCCCTGATCCCGAAGGTTTCCCGACCATGCGTGTCCACACCCCCGTTCCCGCGAGCCGCCTGCCCCATCTGGGCGTGACGGTGTTCAGCGTCATGTCGGCGCTGGCGCAGCAGCACCAGGCGGTCAACCTGGGCCAGGGCTTCCCCGATTTCGAGGGCGACCCGGCGCTGCTGGACGCGGTGAACGCGGCGATGCGCGCCGGTCACAACCAGTACCCGCCGATGCCGGGCGTGCCGGCGCTGCGCCAGGCGATCGCCGCGAAGATCGAGACGCTCTACGGCCACGCCTACGACGCGGACACCGAGATCACCGTCACCGCCGGCGCGACGCAGGCGATCCTGACGGCGCTGCTGGCGGTGGTGCATCCCGGTGACGAGGTGATCGTGCTGGAGCCCGCCTACGACAGCTACGCGCCCAACATCGCGCTGGCGGGCGGGGTGATGGTGCCGGTGGCGCTGGATCCGGCGACCTTCCGCCCCGACTTCGACCGCCTGCGCGCCGCGATCACGCCGCGCACGCGCGCGATCATGATCAACAGCCCGCACAACCCCAGCGGCGCGGTGTGGAGCGAGGACGAGCTGCGCCGGCTCGCCGCCCTGCTCGACGGCACCGAGGCGCTGCTGATCAGCGACGAGGTCTACGAGCACATGGTCTACGACGGCGGCCAGCACCAGAGCGTGTCGCGGCTGCCCGAGCTGGCGGCGCGCGCCTTCGTCGTGTCGAGCTTCGGCAAGACCTACCACGTGACCGGCTGGAAGGTCGGCTACGTGGCGGCGCCGGCGCCGCTGATGGCGGAGTTCCGCAAGGTCCACCAGTACAACGTGTTCACGGTGAACTCGGCGATGCAGCACGGCATCGCCGCCTACATGCGCGATCCGGCGCCCTACCTGGGCCTGAGCGACTTCTACCAGCGCAAGCGCGACCGCTTCCGCGCGGGCCTGGCCGGGACCGGCTTCGCGCTGCGGCCCTGCCCCGGGAGCTATTTCCAGAGCGTCGACTACGGCGCGTTGCCGGCGCCGCTGGCGGCGCTGGACGACATGGCGATGTGCCAGTGGCTGACGCGCGAGATCGGCGTCGCCGCGATCCCGCTGTCGGCGTTCTACAGCCGCGGCAGCGACGCGAAGGTGATCCGCTTCTGCTTCGCGAAGAAGGATGAGACCCTCGATCTGGCGCTGGAGCGGCTGCGCAAGGTCTGAGGCCGCGCGGCCGCCGCTCCCGGGCGCCCAGGCGCCCGGATGCTCTGGGGCCTTGGCGCTTCAGCGGCGTTTGGGTTCGCGCGGCACCTCGTCCTCGACCAGCGACAGGTCCAGGTCGATCGATTGCGTCAGGCTGGCCCGCGCCGCGGCGACGCCCGGCGCCGATGGCGGCGACTGCCACACCATCGTGGCCATCTGATCCGGATGCGACGTGGCGTCCAGCGGCAGTACCACGTCGATCTCGTTGCCGTCGATCTCATGCTCGGCGCGATCGCGCGCCACCGCGTAGAGCAGCAGCAGGTCGCGGTAGGCCGGCAGGCCGAGATCGCCGCTGTACTCCTGATGTTTGGACAGCAGGTCCTGCAGCAGGCTCATGCTGCCCTCGGGCTCGGACCACGCCGCCTCGAGCCGGTCGATCAGCTCCGGATGCCCTTCCAGCCCATCGCCCTCGTTGAGATCATCGCTCCACGACGGCGCACGCGCGTGGAACTGCTCGGCGAAGCGCGCGCCGACGCGGTCGAAGGCCTCGCGGTCGCCGCGGCGCTGGTAGAGCTCCATCAGCTTGAGGAAGGGCAGCCCGCTGGCCGCGTCGCGCAGATTCAGACGCGAGGACAGCAGCTCGATCGCCGCGTCGTCCTGGCCCAGCACCATGAAGAAGTCGACCTGCTGCTCGAGGTCGATCAGTTCCTCGACGGTCACCATGCCGCCGGGCGCGCCCAGGTCCGAGGTGAACGGTGCCGGGCGCGTCTCGTCGCGGTCCAGCTGCAGGCTGAGCGGCTCCATCGCGTCGAGCGCGGCGAGCGCATCCAGCGCGTCGTCGGCCGCCGTGGTGGGCGGACGCGCCGGCACGCGTGGCGGAGGGGGCGCCACTGGCGCGGGACGCGCGGGTTCCTCGGCCACGCTCAGCGGCATCGGGATAGTGGTCGGCGCGGACGAGACCGGCGGCCCATCCACCGAGACATGCGACATCAGCGGCGCCGGCGAGCTCTGCGGGTCGGTCGGCGTGAACGGCGACGGGCCCGTGGGCATCGGCGGATGCGGCGCCTCGCCCAGGTCCTGCTCGCTGTGCCGCGAGTCCGTCAGCCAGTGCTGCGCGTCGCGCTTCTGCAGCCGGTTGCTGCGCCACAGCAGCAGGCTGCTCGCGGCCAGCGCCAGGCTCAGCAGGCTCAAGCCCAGCACCCAGGCCGACGACGCGCCGCCGCCCTGGCTGGCGGCCCGCTCGCGCGCGGCCTGCAGCTCCTGCCGCAGCGTGTTCATCGCAGCCAGCGTGCGCTTCTGCTCGGCCTGCATGTCGGCGATCTGCTTCTGCATCGCCAGCATCTGGTCGCGCGCCTGCTCAGCGGCGCTCGCGGCGCTGGCGGCGGCCTCCGCGGCCAGCAGCGCGGGCGCGGGGCTCTGCAGCGCCTCGGCGGGTTCGAGCGCCAGGCGCGGCGCGGACGCGCGCGCGATGGCGGGCGCCTCGCGGCTGCCCTTCGATTCGCGCAGCGGCCGCTGAGCGGCCGGGCGGGGCGAGGTCTCGGCGCCGTCGGGGGAGCGGCGCGCGCGGCGGGTCCGCTCGGGCGTGCTCGAGGCCTGCGGCTTCGCCGCGGCGGCCAGTGCCAGGCCGGAGCCCGATGCCGGCGCGACGCTCGCGGAGGACTCGGGCGTGCGCACGACCTGGCCCTCGCGCTGCGCCTGCAGCGCCGGCGACACCGTGGGCATCGGCGGCGGGCCGGCCTCGGCCATCGGCTCGGTGTTCAGGCCCGGCGGATCGATGAAGGCGGTGTACTGGCGCGTCAGCCGCGAGGCGCAGCCCACGCTGAGCTGCACGGCGACGATGGGCTCGTCGATGCGCTGCACGCTGCGCAGGCGCACGCCGGTGACGCGGCCGGGCTCGCCTTCGATCTGCCAGTGCAGGCCGGTGGCGGAGAGCGGGTTGTCGCCGGCGGAGACTTCCGCGCGGACGCAGTCGGGGGTCAGCGATTCGCCCGGATTGAGCTGGACGGGGAACAGCAGATTCAGCGGCTGGCCCAGGGACGACGCGGCCTGGGGTCGGCCGACGCCCAGGCTCCAGGCCGCTGGCGCCGATACCGTGAGGAGGGCAAGCACGAGAACGCTATGCGCCGGCAACACGCCGCGCGGGTCGTGATGATCTCGATCCATTCCCGCTGTTTGCTCGTTGGAGTTGCGTTTCACTCTAGCACGGCGCTCCCCGGGACAAACCCGGAAAAACGGCCCTCCTTCGCCCCGGATGCGCATCGCCCGCGCATCATTCGCGCCGCGGCGCGCTTGCCGGCGGGGCCGGCGCGCGTCCCTCACAATAGGCCGATAGAAGGCCGCGACGCACGCGGTCCGTCCGCATCTTCCAGGAGACGGCTGGCCTGTCACGCCAGCGACAAAGCATGAACAGCTCGGTTCTTACAATTTCCGAACGCAACAACATCGAGACGGGGCCGTGGTTTTCCAAGCTGTCACTGCCGCTGCGCAGCGACATTCTGGCGCGCGCCACGGTCAGACGTCTCGCCGACGGCGCGCTGATGTCGGTGCGCGGCGAGCCGGCCGAGGAATGGATCGGCGTGGCGCGCGGCGCGGTGCGGGTGAGCTCGGTCTCGCTGTCGGGCAAGCAGGTGACGCTGACCTATGTGGAGCCGGGCATCTGGTTCGGGGACATCGCGCTGTTCGACGGCCTGCCCCGCACGCACGATGCGAGCGCGCATGGCGAGACGACGCTGCTGGTGATCCGCAAGCCCGATTTCAAGGACCTGCTGCAGCGCCACACGGAGCTGTACGAAGCGCTGCTGCGGCTCAACTGCCGGCGGCTGCGGCTGATGTTCGACCAGGTGGAAGACCTCAACACCCGGCCCCTGGCATCGCGCCTGGCCAAGCAGATCCTGCTGCTGGCGCGCAGCTACGGCGTGTCGCAGGGCGAGGAGATCCGCATCGGCCTGCAGCTGGCGCAGGAGGACCTGGCGCAGCTGCTGGGCGCGTCGCGGCAGCGCGTGAACCAGGAGCTCAAGGGCTTCGAGCGCGAGGGCGCGGTGCGCGTGGAGCCGACGCGGCTGGTGGTGTTGAGCAAGGAAAAGCTGCTGGCCATCGCCAACCGCTGAGCGCGCCGCGGGTCTGCGCGGCGCGCTCGGGCGAGGGCTCGAGACACCCGTAGAGAACCACTTCAGGAGACCTTGTGGACGACGCATTCACCGGCACCCGTGCCCCGTCGCAACCGATCGACGCCGAGTCGCTCGCCGCCTGGCTGGCGCGCGAGATCGAGGGCTTCGCCGGCCCGTTGACGATCGAGCAGTTCAAGGGCGGCCAATCGAATCCCACCTACAAGCTCATCACGCCGGGCGCGACCTACGTGATGCGGGCCAAGCCGGCGCCGGTGGCCAAGCTGCTGCCGTCGGCGCACGCGATCGAGCGCGAGTTCGCGGTGATGCGGGCGCTGTCGGGCAGCGACGTGCCGGTGCCGCGCATGCTGGCGCTGTGCGAGGACGAGGCCGTCATCGGCCGGGCGTTCTACGTCATGGAGTTCATGCAGGGCCGGGTCTTGTGGGACCAGACGCTGCCGGGCATGGCGGCGCGGGAGCGCGCGGCGATCTATGAGGAGATGAACCGCGTGATCGCGGCGCTGCATCGGGTGGATTTCCGCGCGGCGGGCCTGGAGGGCTACGGCAAGCCGGGCAACTATTTCGAGCGCCAGATCGGCCGCTGGAGCAAGCAGTACCAGGCGACGATCACGGGCCCGAACGAGGCGATGGACCGGCTGATCGAGTGGCTGCCGGCGCACATTCCGGACTCCGCGCGCGACGAGCGCGAGGTGGCGATCGTGCATGGCGACTATCGGTTGGACAACCTGGTGTTCCATCCGACGGAGCCGCGCGTGCTGGCGGTGCTGGACTGGGAGCTCTCGACGCTGGGGCATCCGCTGGCGGACTTCAGCTACCACTGCATGTCGTGGCACATCCGCAAGAGCGGTGCGGCGCGCGGACTGGGGGGCGTGGATCTGGCGCCGCTGGGCATTCCGGGCGAGCTGGACTACGTGCGCCGCTACTGCGAGCGCACGGGGCGCGGGGATGCGGGCGCCGTGATGAAGGACTGGAACTTCTACCTGGCCTACAACCTGTTCCGGATCTGCGCGATCCTGCAGGGCATTGCCAAGCGGGTGGAGGATGGCACGGCGTCGAGCGCGCAGGCGCGCGAGGCGGGAGCCGGCGCGAAGCCGATGGCGGAACTGGGCTGGCAGTTCGCTCAGAAGCTGTCGGACTGAGCGCGAGTCCCCTCAAAGAGCGATTTCGAATCGTTCTTCAGAGGGAGGGAAATTCCACGCTACAATCTGAGGCTTCGTCGGGGCGTAGCGCAGTCTGGTAGCGCATCTGCTTTGGGAGCAGAGGGTCGCGAGTTCGAATCCCGCCGCCCCGACCACCTCTTCAAAAAGCCGCAAGGAGTTCTGCTCCTTGCGGCTTTTTCATTTCACAGGTTCTTCCACTGCTGGTTGGTGCCCGTGCCGCAGGCCCACTGGATCACGCTGGCGCCGTCCGCCGTGCTGACCGCATTGACGTCCATGCACAGGCCGCTGAACCGCGACTTGAGCCGGAAGTAGCCGCTGCCCATGTCCTCCGTGACCCACTGCTGGCTGGTGTTGCCGTTGCAGGCGGCCTGCACGAGGGCGGTGCCATTGGCTGTGCTCTGGCTGGCGAGATCCAGGCATTGGCCGCTATGGCTGACCTTGAGGCGCGACCAGCCGCCGCCGGCGTCCTCGAAGCTCCACTGCTGGTTGCCGCTGCCGCTGCAGCCCCACTGGATCAGCGTGGTGCCGGCGCTGGCGCTGGCGCCTCGCACGTCCAGGCACTTGCTGCTGTGACGGGCCTGCAGCATGCCGCCCGCGGGGGTGCCAGAGATGAGGCCGCGGCCGACGCTGCTCATGTAGACGCGGCCCTCGGTGTTCATGTCACCGGTGATCAGGCTGCCATTGCCCGGGCCGCCGAACTGGTGGGTGTCGTCATTGATGCGCACCCAGTTCGCACCGGCGTCGGTGGAGCGGTAGATGCCCCGCTTGCCCGTGCCCACCGTGCCCCAGATGAAGACGGTGGGGTAGCTGGAGCCGCTCATCGCCTTGCCGAAACCGACGGCGCCGGCATAGCTGACGTTGGCGATGTTGGCGAACGAGCTGCCGGAGTTCGTCGAGCGCGCCAGGCCACTGCCGTTCAGTGCCACCCAAACGTCGCCTTCGCGGCCGGGGGCGGTGCGCAGCAGTGCCGATCCCCATTGGGCGATGGTGGCGGTGGGGCTGAAGCTGGCGCCGCCGTTGGTGCTCACGCGGATGGTGCCGTTGTCGTAGACGTAGAACTTGTTCGAGTTCACGGGATCCGCCACGGGAGCGATGCTCCCGGTGCCCAGGCCGCCAACGGCAGTCCAGGTCGGCGAGCCGGACGTGAAGTTGGTGGACCGGTAGGTGGCGTAGGTGCCGTCGGAGTTCCTGAAGGTGTGCAGCAGCGCGCTGCCATTGGCGGCGAGCGCGACGGTGCCAAAGGTACCCCTGATGCCGGGAACGTCGGTCCAGGTGGCGCCGGTGTCGCTGGATCGCTTCATCGAGTTGCCCACGCGCACCATCGTCGCGGTCGCGCCCGCTGCGACGGCCAGACCCGAGGTCGTGCCGATGCGCGGCTTGTGGACCTGGCCGTAGCTGTCGATGCTGCCGGTGTGGCGGAAGCCGTCGAAGTCACCGATGACGGAGACCAGCGGCCCGCCCGGCACGCTCACCACCCCCAGCGGCACAGTCTCCTCCAGGCCCTTGACCGTGAAGGTCCAGGCCGGGGCCGCGGCGTCGACGTTGGCGGAACGGAAGATCCCGTTGCCGGACGTGACCCAGGCGGCCTTGCTGTCGAAGGGATCGAACTCGATGTCCGTGGCCCAGTGGATGGACTCGGTCGAGATCCAGCTCACGCCATTGGGGTCCAGGCTGTAGCCCTTGGCGACGAGATCGGTCCAGGTGGCACCGCCGTTGGTGGAGAGGAAGAAATGGTCGCCCCAGACATTGGGGTTCTGTTGCATCCACGTGTTGCTCGTGGAAATGATGACGCGCTGGGCATTGGCCGGGTCCACCGAGATGCCGGAGAACGGGCGGGTGATCCCGCTCGGCGTCACGTTGGTCCAGCTGCCGCTGGCGACGTTGTACTTCCACACCTGGCCGGCATCCAGCGGCTCGGGCGGGTTCACGTTCGTGCCGCCGTTGCCGTCGGGACTCGGACCGGCGCCGTTGGCGTAGGTGACGAAGAGATTGCCGTCACTGGCCAGCGCCGCTCGCTGCGGCAGGTAGGCAGCAGGTGCGTTAGGCACGGCCGCGAAGCTGGCACCACCGTTGTCGCTGCGGTAGAAGTTCGTGCCCACCGAGCCGTAGCGCGACACGCCCACGAAGATGCGCTGGGCAGCGCCGTTGACGACGCTGGTGGGATCCATCAAGACGAAAGCGACGCCCGCGCCGTTGGGCGTGCTCGTCACGGGCAGCGACGTCACGCGCGAGAAGGTCGCGCCAGCGTCCGTGCTCTTGAAGAGGCCGTTGGCGCGCGAGCCGGCGTAGACCACGTTGCCGTTGCCGGGGTCCACTTGCAGCCGCTCACCGTTGCCGCGGCCCATGCCATTGCCATTGGCACGCCACAGGTTGCTCACGTCCGTGATGCGGCTCCAGGTGGCGCCATAGTCGGTGGAGCGCATCACCACCGTCTTGCCATTGCTGAAGTAAGGCACGCCGGCGACGGCGTAGACGATCGCGCTGTTGTTTGGATCCAGCGCCAGCGACTCCACGTGGTAGAGGCCGACGTCGTCTTGGGAGAAGCCGTCCAGCAGCGGAATCCACTTCGAGTTCGTGACGTCCCAGCGGTAAGCACCGCCCACGTCGGTGCGGGCGTAAAACAGGTTGCGCTGCGTCTTGCTGGGAATGACAGCGGTCACGTAGCCGCCGCCGCCAATGGCGACGTTGCTCCAGCGGTAGGACTGGGCTTGGGCGTGGGGGGCGCCCGTGAGCGCCAGAACGGACGCCACCAGGGGCGCGAGGATCCAGGTCTTCATGCGGTTTGTCTCCGTGTGCCGGTCCAGGCGCCGGCGTGTTGACAGGACATTCCGCGTTGGCTGCCTCCCTTCAGGCCGGACTCGCGCCACAGCACCTTTTGGTCATACCAAAACGGAACAGGGGCATGTTCATCGTCAACATCAAATGAGAAATATGGGGTTTGCGCCAACAAATACGAAGTTTTTGCAACCAGAACTTCGTCTTTTGAAACTTTTGGTCAGGCCAATTGCTTTTGAATGGCCCGCCAGGCACTAGAACTTCCCAAGCATGTTGAGGAACACCCCGCGGCTGCGATAGCTCAGGTCCGTCAGGTCATCCGAGAAATCGGTGAAGTTGTAGCCCAGCCCCACCTTGAAGTTCTCGTTGACGTGGTAGTACCCCGCCGTCAGCAGACCCGTCTTGCGCTCGCTGAGCTCGCCGGCCCGCAGCATGCGCAGCTCCACCAGCCAGTCGTAGCGCCGCACGACCTTCCAATCCACCCGCGCGATCGCCAGCTGCGCGCTGCTCTTGAACCACGGCGCGCTGTCGTCGCGGCTGGGCCGCAGCTCGCCGATCCGCCACGCCAGCTTGCCGCCGATGGTCCAGCGCGCGCTGACGTCGTAGGTTGCATCCACCGCCGCCACCTGGCTGCGCTGCTGGTAGTCGATGCCCGTCGTGCTGACCATCGTCTGCGTCACGTCCGTCGCCACCACCTGGCCCGGCGACGACAGGTCGTACAGGTAGGTGTACTTCAGCAGCACGTTGAGCTTGTCGTTGCTCACCGGCCGGAACGCGTAGCCCAGCACCGCCTCGGTGTACTTGGCCGCGGCCAGCGCGCTCGCCGCGCTGTCGCTGTCCGCCCAGTTCAGCTTGCCCAGCCAGCGCGCGTTCG
>Ga0209257_1002113_pt1 | contig 20759 bp, 20 predicted proteins | sample AraplaCvi_mCL_r2_FD_184277 | JGI IMG/M metagenome (GOLD analysis project Ga0209257, IMG submission 184277) | Arabidopsis root microbial communities from North Carolina, USA - plate scrape MF_Cvi_mCL_r2 (SPAdes) (version 2) | ecosystem: Host-associated > Plants > Roots > Endosphere | place: USA...
CCATCGAGAGCATCAACGCGCAGCTGCGCAAGATCATCAAGTCGCGAGGCCATTTCCCCAGCGACGATGCGGCGAGCAAGCTACTCTGGCTGGCCTTGCGCAACATCACCGCGGACTGGGGCCGCGCTGCCAAGAACTGGCGAGAGGCAATGAACCAATTTGCCATCCTCTACGCAGACCGATTCACCAGGACCGGCTCGTAGCCTCGTAGAAGCGCCTCGAACACAGAATTCCTGACACTCCCGCTAATCCGGAGAACACCTGGAGTGGTCGCGGTCGTGCCGCGCGATGGCTCGCTGACTATGAGGCGCAGGGCCGCAAGCGAGACGAGTTCAAGGTCTGAAGGCCCGGATTCAGAGGAAGGCTGCGCATCGCGCAGCCTTTTTTTCGTTTATTCGCTACGTCGCCGACCAGTGAGCTTGTACGTCGCGATCCCGGTTCCGATCATGCATATCGCTTGAATCACCAAACCGGCGATCATGAAGTCGCTGATGTCCGAGTCGGACTTCACGTACTTCGGCTCGTACCACTGCCAGACGAAGCGGAGCAAGTAGTACGTCACGACGATCGAGATGATTGCGGCCAAAACCGCGTAGACCGAACGCTTCATTTGACTTCCCAAAACCAGATCGCCTTGGACTTCTTGTAGTCGCTGAATCGCCCTTCGTACGAGAAGCCGGTCGCGATACGGAACCACGAGAACAGGGTGGTCATCCGATTCTTGCTGAACAGGTCGATGTGGTCGCCGCTTTGACCCGGACCGTAATAGTCCTTTAGGAAGATCACGCCTGTCTTACCGTTGATCTTGTCGAACGAGCCAGGCACGTCCTTGCCCGAGAACTTTGTGATCTTTCCCGGAAGCAGGGCTGCATTCTTGTCGAGCCAACCCGCCAGCTCTTCCGCCCGAATCGGGTACTTCGGCTTGTCCTTCTCCCAGGAGCGAGCCCCTGTGAACGACTTCAGATCGATCCCGCTCCGCATCAGCGACGCGGACATGTTGATCGCGCACTGGTTCTCGTAGACCTTGGTGTCGAGGAGCGGCGCGTCACCCTTGATCGTCGGATGGTTGCTCCAAAGTTCTGCGAACGTAGGCATCAAAGCTCCCTGAATTGACTCTGTTCTCTAGCCGATTCTGGGCCAGCGACAGCGGGAGGAGGCGCAAGGCGGGATGACCATCTGCACCTGCCGTCGCCAAGCCAGCAGACAGGACGCACTGCTTATGCCACTGCCTAGCCTGCATTAGACGGTGAACATGGGCTCGGTAGCGCTCAGGGGAGAGTGGGGGATGCATCCGATGGCGCATTTCGTTGCACCGAAGGCAGGCCGCAGCGATGTTGTCAGGCTGCTCGGCGCCGCCTTCTGACTTCGCTCGCAAGTGCTCAGCTGTGCATCTCAGCTTCGTTGCGGCTCGCTGAGGGATGCGCAGCTCTGTCGGGTGACGGAGCCACATCTGTACATCGCAGTAATAGCAACGGCCGTTTTGGTGGGCAAAAGCCCGGGATCGAAGGGTCTGGATCTTGGTCATGAGGACTCCGTGAGGAAAAGTCCCCGTGCCCAGCATCCTGGAACAGCGGGCGCCGGCTCATGCGATGCGCGACTGTGCCGACTCATGCGAACGCGGCGGAACTGGTCTCCCGACCAGAAGCGAGCTGATTCTGAGAGCACTGCGAAGTTGATGCAACGTCCTTCTGACGGCAACCGGTCGCTCGTTCGCGACGTTCTTGAAACATCCCAAAAACGTCTGCTATAGTCGCAGTCTTCCCAAGGGATGCAAGTTGCATCACCGAGCCACAGGGGTTGCATCAAAAGTTGCATCACCGGGCGAGGCGGTAGCAGCAACGGTGCCGAAACGCCGTGTTCCCGCGGGTAAGCCGGTGTAGCTCAGTTGGTAGAGCAGCGCATTCGTAATGCGAAGGTCGGGAGTTCGACTCTCTTCACCGGCACCAATCTCAAGGGCTCGATGTGCAAGCATCGGGCCCTTTTCTTTTGCCCCGTCCCTACCGCGGGATGCCGTGACGCCGCGACCAGCTCGCGGTGGGGGCAACATCGGGCGCCATGACTGCTCCTACGCTTGGCGCCACGCCCGCATCTCGTTCCGCTTCCGAGGCCGCAACCGGTGATGGCCCGGTGCGGCTGAAACTCGATGCCGTCCTCGGCCAGCCGCTGCCGCCGACGCTCAAGGGCCTGCCCGCCAGCGCCGAGGGACTCTTCCCTCGCGATCTCGAGCGACTGAAGCTCTCGCTGCTCGACGGCGACCTGCCGTTGCCAGCGGCCGTGCTCAAGGAGTCCGCGCTGGTCCACAACGCGCGCTGGATGCGCGAGTTCACCGCCCGCGCCGGCGTGAGCCTCGCGCCGCACGGCAAGACGACGATGGCGCCGCAGCTCTTCCAGCGCCAGTTCGACGAAGGCGCGTGGGGCATGACGGCCGCGACGGCGGCGCATGTGCGCACCTATCGCCGCTTCGGCGTGCCGCGCGTGATCCTCGCCAATCAACTGGTCGGCAAGGCGGATCTGGAACTGGTGTTGCGCGAGCTCGAAGCGGATCCCGATTTCGATTTCTATCTGCTGGTCGACTCGCCGGCGGGCCTGGAGCTGCTCCGCCGCGCTGCCCTCGAGCGGGGTTTGATGCGTCCGCTGCAGGTGCTGCTCGAAGTGGGCACGCCGGGCGGCCGCTCGGGCGTGCGGACGCAGGATGAAGGCCTCGCGCTTGGCCGCGCGATCCGCGACGCCGCGCCGGTGATCGCGCTGCGCGGCGTCGAGGCCTTCGAGGGCGTCTACAGCGGCTCTGACACGGCGCGCGTGGAACTCGGCGCGCTCACGATGATCGAGACGATCGCTGAACTCGCCCGCGCGGGCTGCGCCGAAAGCTGGTTCGCGCCCGGCGAGGTGCTGTTGACCGCAGGCGGATCGGCGTTCTTCGACATGGCGGCCCGCGTGCTGGCCGCGGTCGAAGCGGCAGGCTCGGGTCACGCCTTGCGCGTGGTGCTGCGCAGCGGCTGCTACCTCTCGCATGACAGCCTTCAGTACGAGCGCCTGCAGGATCGCATGCGCCAGCGCGCCGGCGCGCTGTGGGGCGAGGGCCCCGGCCTGCGCAACGCGATCGAGGTCTGGGCCCATGTGCAATCGGTGCCCGAGCCGGGCCGCGCGATCTGCACCGCCGGCCGGCGCGACCTGAGCTACGACGCCTGCCTGCCGCAGCCGTTGTGGTGGTACCGCCCGGCCCTGCACGATGCGCCGCAGGCCACGCCCGCCGAATGGGCCGTCACCAAACTCAACGACCAGCACGCCTATGTCGACCTGGTCGATCCGGCAGGGAAGGGCGGCGACCTGCCGCTCCAGGTCGGCGATCTGATCGCCTTCGGCGTCGGCCACCCCTGCACGACCTTCGACAAATGGCCGCTGCTGTACACCGTGGACGACGGCTATCGCGTCCTGGACGGCATCCGGACCTTCTTCTGAGACGACCACGCATGCACGACATCATCTGCCCGCACTGCGGCAAGGCCTTCAAGATCGACGAGGCGGGCTACGCCGACATCCTCAAGCAGGTGCGCGACAGCGACTTCGAGAAACAGCTCCATGAGCGCCTGGAGCTGGCCGAGCGCGACAAGCGCAATGCCGTGGAACTCGCGCAGGCGAAGGTCGCCGGCGAGCTGCAGAAAGCCGCCGCGGCCAAGGACGTCGAGATCCAGGAGCTCAAGGCCCGGCTCGATGCCGGCGAGGTCCAGCGCAAGCTCGCTGTGGCCGAGGCGCTCGGCGCGCTGGAGAAGCAGCTCCAGACCACCGCGGCCGCGAAGGATGCTGAGATCCAGCAGCTCAAGGCCCGGCTCGACGCGAGCGAGATGGCCCAGCGCCTGGCCCTGACGCAGGCCGTCGGCGCGGTCGAGAAGGAACGCGACCAGTTGCGCAGCGGCCTGGAGCGCGCAGAGCTCGAGAAGCAGTTGGCCGAGAAGTCGCTCAAGGACAAGTACGAGACGCAGATCAAGGACCGTGACGACGCCATCGAGCGCCTGCGCGACATGAAGGCGCGGCTGTCGACCAAGATGGTCGGCGAGACCCTCGAGCTGCACTGCGAGACCGAGTTCAACCGCATCCGCGCCACCGCTTTCCCGCGCGCCTACTTCGAGAAGGACAACGACGCGCGCACCGGCAGCAAGGGCGACTACATCTTCCGCGACACCGACGAGTCGGGCACCGAGATCGTCTCGATCATGTTCGAGATGAAGAACGAGAGCGACCGCACCGCCACGAAGAACCGCAACGAGGACTTCCTCAAGGAGCTCGACAAGGACCGCGTCGAAAAGGGCTGCGAGTACGCGGTGCTGGTGTCGCTGCTCGAGCCCGACAGCGAGCTCTACAACACCGGCATCGTCGACGTCTTCCATCGCTATCCGAAGATGTATGTCGTGCGGCCGCAGTTCTTCATTCCCATCATCACGCTGCTGCGCAATGCGGCGATGAACTCGCTCAAGTACAAGGCGGAGCTCGCGCTGGTGAAGGCGCAGAACATCGACATCACGAACTTCGAGACCCAGCTCGAGACTTTCAAGACGGCCTTCGGGAAGAACTACGAGCTCGCGTCGCGGCGCTTCCAGACGGCGATCGACGAGATCGACAAGTCCATCGATCACCTGCAGAAGACCAAGGAGGCGCTGCTGGGCACCGATCGCAACCTGCGCCTGGCCAACGACAAGGCCCAGGACGTGACGATCAAGAGGTTGACCAAGGGCAACCCGACGATGGCCGACAAGTTTGCCGAACTCAAACGCAACGAAAGTGCTTCGTCCGACGATCCCGACAAGGACCACAAAGGTCTTTTGTTCTGAAGGAGCGATTCATGAATATCGGCTGTGCCCTTGTGGGAGGGTTCTTCGGCGGCCCGCTCGGAGCGATCGGAGGCGCCATTGGCGGCGGACGCGGAGCGCTGCTCGGCAGCCTGTTCAGCAACATGAGCGGGATCGGCGGCGTGTCGCCCTTCGTGACCTTGATGGGCAACGGTTGCATGAACTATTCCATGTCATGCATGCCTTCATGGGGCGGCTACTCGCCCTACGGCCTGGGAGGCTTCGGCATGGGCGGCCACCCGATGATGGGACGCGGTTGGTGGTGACCACCCTCGTCGAGGGCTTGCCGACTTGCGCGCGTTGATGCAAGGCCGGTCGTGACGCAAACGAAGAAGGCCGCTCATCGAGCGGCCTTTTTCATGGTGCCCCGGCGTGGCGCGGGGCGAGCGGCTTACTTGCCGGCGTCCAGGTGGTACTGCGTGACGCGCTCGACTTCGTTCTTCGAGCCCAGCACGACCGCGACGCGCTCATGCAGCTTGGTCGGCTGCACGTCCAGGATGCGCTGGCGGCCGTTGGTCGCCGCGCCGCCGGCCTGCTCGACCAGGAAGGCCATCGGATTGGCCTCGTACATCAGGCGCAGCTTGCCGGCCTTGTTCGGCTCGCGCTTGTCCCACGGGTACATGAAGATCCCGCCGCGCGTCAGGATGCGGTGGACGTCCGCCACCATCGACGCGATCCAGCGCATGTTGAAGTCCTTGCCGCGCGGACCCGTCGTGCCGGCCAGGCACTCGTCGATGTAGCGCTTCACCGGCTCGTCCCAGTGGCGCATGTTGGACATGTTGATCGCGAACTCCTTGGTGTCCGCGGGGATCTTCACGTCGTCGGCGGTCAGCACCCACGAGCCCTGCTCGCGGTCCAGCGTGAACATCGCCACGCCGTCGCCCACCGTCAGCACCAGCGTGGTCTGCGGCCCGTAGACGCAGTAGCCCGCCGCCGCCTGCGACGAGCCGGGCTGCAGGAAGTCGTCCTCGCTGACGCCCTTGCTGCCCTCGGGCTTCTTCAGCACCGAGAAGATGGTGCCGATCGAGACGTTGACGTCGATGTTGCTGGAGCCGTCCAGCGGATCGAACATCAGCAGGTACTCGCCCTGCGGGAAGCGGTTGGGCACCAGGTAGATGCTGTCCATCTCCTCCGAGGCCATCGCGGCCAGATGGCCGCCCCACTCGTTGGCTTCGATCAGGACCTCGTTGGCGATGATGTCCAGCTTCTTCTGCACCTCGCCCTGCACGTTCTCCGATCCCGCCGTGCCGAGCACGTCGCCCAGCGCGCCCTTGTTGACGCTGATGGCGATGCGCTTGCAGGCGCGGGCCACCACCTCGATCAGCAGGCGCAGCTGCTGCGGGATGTGGCCGTGCAGCCGCTGCTGCTCGACGAGGTATTGGGTCAGGCTGACGCGTTGACTCATGACACGACTCCGGATGGTTGGAAAGCCTCTTCCGCCGCGGCCGGCACCGCCGCGGCCACGGGCCGCGGATCAAGGGCCAGCGCGCGCTCGATGATTTCGCGCACGTCGTTGGACAGGTCCGGCTTGGCGGCCACGCGGGCGATGGCCTCGCGCGCGGCGCTGCGGTAGGGCTGCGCCAGCGCGGTCCAGCGGTCCATCACGCGGGCCAGCCGGCCCGCCACCTGCGGATTGATCGCGTCCAGCGCCAGCACCTGCTCGGCCCAGAACACATAGCCCGCCGCGTCCGCGCGGTGGAACGCGGCCGGGTTGAACATCGCCAGCGAGAAGATCAGGCTGCGCGCGCGGTTGGGGTTCTTCAGCGTGAAGTCGGGATGCTTCATCAGCTGCTTCACCCGCGCGAAGGTCTTGCCGTCGGCTTCCGCCGCGCGGCCCTGCAGCGCGAACCACTTGTCGATGACCAGCGCCTCGCCCTTGAACTGGGCATGGAAGCGGGCCAGCGCGCTGTCGGCCAACTCGGCGTGCGCGTTCACGAGCGCGCTCAGCGCGCCCATGCGGTCCGTCATGTTGGTGGCGTCCTTGAAGCGCTGGTAGGCGCGCCCCGGCCAGACGCTGTCGCCATGGCGCGTCGCGTGCAGCACCAGCATCGCCAGCGCCAGGTTCACCAGCGCGCGCTTGCCGCTCTGGACCGGGTCGGGGCGGTAGCCGGTGCTGACCTGGTGCTCCTCGTAGGCCCAGGCCCAGTCGGCCTGCAGCGCCGAGGCCAACTGCGCCTGCGCGGCGTCGACGGCGGCATGGATGGCCTGCGGGTCGACCACATCGAGCTGCTCGGCGATGTAGGCCTCGTCGGGCAATTGCAGCGCCAGCGCCTTGAAGGCGGGATCCAGTTCCGGATGACGCAGCACCGCGCGCATCGCGTCCAGGTAGGCGGCGTCCAGCACCAGCGGCTGGCCCGAGCGCACGGCGCCCAGGATGCGCGCCAGCGCCAGGCGCTGCGAGGCTTCCCAGCGGTTGAACGCGTCGCTGTCGTGCTTGAGCAGCACCAGCAGTTCCGCGTCGCCCAGGCCGTCGTCCAGCACCACCGGCGCGGAGAAGCCGCGCAGCAGCGAGGGCACCGGCTCGGCGGGCACGTTGACGAAGACGAAGGACTGCTCGGCCTGGTCCAGCACCAGCACGCGCTCGGTGCCGGCGTCGCCATCCTCGCCCTGCAGCATCAGCGGCAGCGCCTGGCCGTCGCGCGCGAGCAGGCCCAGCGCCACCGGGATCACCTGCGGCAGCTTGCCGTCCTGGCCCGGCGTCGCGGGCGTGGACTGCTTCAGCGTCAGCGTGAAGGTGCCGGCGGCGTCGTCGTAGATGCCGCGCGCCTGCAGGCGCGGCGTGCCGGCCTGCGCGTACCAGCGCTTGAACGCGTCCAGGCGCGTCGACAGCGCCGAGCCCGGATTCGCGTCCGCGATCGCCTGCGCGAAGTCGTCGCAGGTCACGGCCTGACCGTCATGGCGCTCGAAGTACAGCGCCATGCCCTTGGCGAAGCCCTCGCGGCCGACCAGCGTCTGGTACATGCGCACGACTTCCGCGCCCTTCTCGTAGACGGTGGCGGTGTAGAAGTTGTTGATCTCGACGTACTCGTCGGGGCGCACCGGATGCGCCATCGCGCCGGCGTCCTCGGGGAACTGGCGGGCGCGCAGCGCACGCACGTCCTCGATGCGGCAGACCGCACGCGCGCTCGGGGTGGCGGCCATGTCCTGGCTGAACTCCTGGTCGCGGAAGACGGTCAGGCCTTCCTTGAGCGACAGCTGGAACCAGTCGCGGCAGGTGACGCGGTTGCCGGTCCAGTTGTGGAAGTACTCGTGCGCGACGATGGACTCGATGCGGGCGAAGTCCGCGTCGGTCGCGGTGGCCGGCGAGGCCAGCAGCGCCGAGGTGTTGAAGATGTTCAGGCCCTTGTTCTCCATCGCGCCCATGTTGAAGTCGGACACACCGACGACCATGAAGCGCTCCAGGTCCAGCGGCAGCTGGAAGCGGGCCTCGTCCCACACGACCGAGGCGATCAGCGAGTTCATCGCGTGCTCGGTCTTCTCCAGGTCGCCCTGGCGGACGTAGACCTGCAGCAGGTGGTCCTTGCCGCCGCGGGTGCGGATGCGCTGCTCGCGCGCGACCAGGTCGCCGGCCACCAGCGCGAACAGGTAGCTCGGCTTGGGGAAGGGGTCATGCCACTTCGCCAGGTGGCGGCCGTTGTCCAGCTCGGTGGTCTCGACCAGGTTGCCGTTGGACAGCAGCACCGGGTACTTGGCCTTGTCGGCGCGCAGCGTCACGGTGTAGACCGCCATCACGTCGGGGCGGTCCAGGAAGTAGGTGATGCGGCGGAAGCCCTCGGCCTCGCACTGCGTGAAGAAGCTGCCGCCCGAGGTGTACAGGCCCGACAGCGCGGTGTTCTTCTCCGGCGCGCAGGTGTTGCGGATCTCCAGCGTGAAGTCCGCATCGGGCACGTTGTCGATGATCAGTTCATGGCCTTCCTGGCGGAAGGACACGCTCTCGCCGTCGATCAGCACGCGCAGCAGGTTGAGCTCCTCGCCATGCAGGCGCAGCGGGCCGTGCGGCACCGCGGCGTTGCGTTCCAGGCGCATCTTGCTGGCGACCAGCGTCTTGGCCGGGTCGAGGTCGAAGCACAGGTCGACGGTGCGGATCCAGAAGATCGGCGCGACGTAATCAGCGCGGCGGATCAAGGTGGCAGTGCCTTCACGCATGGCGGGCTTCCTTTATGGGGATGGTGCTCAAGCACCGGTTTGTCTCATGGCTCGGTGAGGACATGGGAGGCCCGTAGCGAGCGGCCCGAGATTGCGTCGAGCACCGGAGCCGTACTCCAGTACGGCGAGGAGCGCAGACGCAAGATCGGGCCGCGCAGTAGGGCGGCCCATGTCCTCAGACGCCCTGCTTGAGGGACGCGGTGATGAATGCGTCGAGGTCGCCATCCAGCACCTTCTGGGTGTTGGAGATCTCGACGTTGGTGCGCAGGTCCTTGATGCGGCTCTGGTCCAGCACGTACGAGCGGATCTGGTGGCCCCAGCCCACGTCGGTCTTGCTGTCCTCGAGCTTCTGCTGCTCGGCCATGCGCTTCTTCATCTCGTGGTCGTACAGGCGCGAGCGCAGGCGGCGCCAGGCGACGTCGCGGTTGCTGTGCTGGCTGCGGCTGTCCTGGCACTGCACCACGATGCCGGTCGGGATGTGGGTCAGGCGCACCGCCGAGTCGGTCTTGTTGATGTGCTGGCCGCCAGCGCCCGAGGCGCGGTAGGTGTCGGTGCGCACGTCGGCGGGGTTGATGTCGATCTCGATCGAGTCGTCGATCTCGGGATAGACGAACAGCGAGGCGAAGCTGGTGTGGCGGCCGCCGGAGGAGTCGAACGGGCTCTTGCGCACCAGGCGGTGCACGCCGGACTCGGTGCGCAGCAGGCCGAAGGCGTACTCGCCTTCCACCTTGATGGTGGCGCTCTTGATGCCGGCGATCTCGTCGGGGGTTTCTTCCTCGACCTCGGCCTTGAAGCCCTTGCGCTCGCAGTACTTCAGGTACTGGCGCAGCAGCATGCCGGCCCAGTCACAGGCTTCGGTGCCGCCAGCGCCGGCCTGGATGTCGATGAAGCAGTTGCTGGGGTCGGCCGGGTTGTTGAACATCCGGCGGAACTCGAGTTCCTCGACCAGCTCGGTGAGCTTGGCGGATTCCGCTTCGATGGTCTGCAGGCCGGTGACGTCGTTGTCCTCCTTGGACATCTCGAACAGCTCGAGGTTGTCGGAGAGATTCGACGTCAGGTGATTGATGGTTTCGACGACCTTGTCGAGGGCGCGCTTTTCCTTGCCGAGTTCCTGGGCCCGCTTGGGTTCGTTCCAGACGTTGGGGTTCTCCAGGGCGGCGTTGACTTCATTCAACCGCAGCGCTTTGCGGTCGTAGTCAAAGGTACCCCCTTAGCGCGTCGGTACGCGCTTGCAGATCGGCCAGCGTGGTGCCGATCGCATTGATTTGCTCGATGTCCATGATTCGTTCGAGTGAAAGAGCCCCCGACAGGGGGCCCGAAGCCGGGTATTTTCTCATGCTGACGCGGGCGGGCTCCCTAAGATGGCGGGATGGTCCCGAAACCCCCTGTCCCCGAAGCAGGTTCCCTGTCCGGCACGATGCGCGCCCGGCGCCGTGGCGTGCGGCGCGGCAATTGGCGGCTGACGCTGGCGCTGCTGGCCGCGTGGGCGGCGGTGAGCTTCGGCGTGGCCTATTTCGCGCGGGCGCTGAGCTTCGATTTCTTCGGCTGGCCGTTCAGCTTCTGGGTCGGGTCGCAGGGGGCGCTGATCGTCTACGTGGCGATCGTGGTGATCTACGCGACCGTGATGAACCGCCGCGAGGCGGCGGCCGGCGTGAAGGACCCCGTCCCGTATGCGGACGAGGCCGAGGCCAGGCGCCCCGAGCGCGATCGCTCGGGGCCCATCACCGGATTCTGAGCCGGCTCAGAACGGCGACGGATCGGCGGATTCCTGCTTCACGGCGGCGAGTTGCGTCTGCAGCTCGGCGACCTGCGCGCGCAGCTTGACGTTCTCGTCCTGGAGCGCGCTGACCTGCGCGCGCAGCAGCGCGACGGCGGGATCGGCCTCGAGCTCGCCGTCCGCGTTGGTGGGCACGTCCAGCAGCGCGACGGCCACTTCGGCGACGGCATCGCCGGCGGCCTTCTTGCCGACGCGGGATTCGCGTACGCGCTTGGCGGCCTGGCGCAGTTCCTTTTTGCCGCCCGCGGCGGCGGCGGCCTGTTCCTCGGGGGGCAGGTCGGCGATGACGGCGGCGGCGCTGATGGAGACCTCGCCCGAGCGGACGGCGGCGACGAGCTCGGGCGCGGCGGCCTTCTGGATCTTCTCGATCTGCGTCACCGTGGCGCTGCTGATGCGCGCGGCGCGGGCGATGGCCTCGCGGCTCTTCAGCGGGGGCGCGTCAGGCACCGGCGCGCCGGTAGCGCCGGCGGGCGCTTCGGCCGCGGCGCTGGAGGCCTCGGGGCTGGGATCGCTGAGCACGGCCAGGCGGCGCGCTTCCATGATCTCCTTCTTGCGCAGCGCGAGCACGCCGCGCTGGAAGTCGGAGACGCTGCGGCGGCCCAGGTGCTGGTCGATCATCCACAGGTGCACGTCTTCCATCGACTTGAAGCGCGTGTTCTGCACCGTCTGAAAGGGGATGCCGTGCTTGGTGCAGATGCTGTGGCGGTTGTGGCCGTCGACGAGGATGTCGCCCCACAGCACCAGCGCGTCGCGGCAGCCCTCGGCGAGGATGCTGCGCTCGAGCGCGGCGTATTCGTCCTCGGTCAGCGGATCGATGTAGGCCTTGAGTTCTTCGGTGACGATGATGTTCATGACGACGGACAGCGGGGAATGCGGGAGCGGGCGGAGGCGGATGTGCGCATCGCGCGCGAGGCCGCGCGGGCGACGGACGGCGCCGGACGGCACCGAAAAGGGCGGCATTCTGCCTAATCCGCGCGGCTAAGCTGTCGCACTCCGAGCACGTGCGTCGGAAATCCCACGGAACCCCTCCATGAGCGAAGCGATCGCGCAAACGGCCAATCCCTTGTCCAGCGGCTGGGACCATCCTTCCCCCCATTGGCTGGAAGTCGTCCCCCAGCCGGCGGACATCGACGGTTTGAACCACACCAATAACGCGGTCTACGTGAAATGGTGTGAGCAGGTGGCGTGGTCGCACTCGGTGGCGCTGGGGCTGGACCTGGAGGATTACCGCAGGCTGGACCGCGCGATGGCGATCCGGCATGGGGGATATGACTATCTGCTGCCGTCCTTCGAAGGGGAGACGCTGGTGCTGGGGACCTGGCTGACGGCAGGGGACGGGAAGCTGGCGATGGAACGCCGCTTCCAGCTGCGCCGGACGAGCGGCGGACAGACGGTGATGCGCGGGCGGTGGGAGCTGGTGTGCATCGACATCAGCAGCGGACGGCCCAAGCGGATGCCGCCGGAGTTCGTCAAGGCGTATCAGGCCGCGGTGGTTGTTCCTCTGTCCGCGCCGTCGGCATGAACTCCCTCGCCCGCTTGCGGGAGAGGGCAGGGGAGAGGGCCAGCGCCTTCACGCAGGCCGCTACCCCAGGAACTCTTCAACGGCGCGTGCGAGCGCTTCGGGCTGGTCGTGATGCATCATGTGCGCCGCCTGCTGCAGCGTGACGCGCCGCAGGTCCTTCACGACGCCGAGTCGCGCCTCGAAGTCTTCGCGCGGATAGCGGTCGCCCCACCACTGCGAGAGCTGCGTCTCGCTGCCCTCGACCCACAGCGTGGGCGCCTCGATGCGCGACCAGCAGGCGAGCGCCTCCGCCTTGCGATACAGCACCGGATTGGTCCGCTTGTGCGCCGGGTCGCCGAGGATGTGCCAGCGCCCATCGTCCTTCTGCCGCGACCAGTGCGGTGCCAGCCAACGCGCCTTCTCCGCGCTGAGCCTCGGATTGGTCTTCATCAACCGCTGCGCCACCCCTTCGACGCTGTCGTAGCTCTTGAGGCTCTGCGGCTCCTTGAGCTCATCGAGCCAGCTCGCCAGCCGCCCAGGCGCCATCTCCGGCGTCGTTTCCGGCAGGCCGAATCCCTCGAGATTGACCAGCTTGCGCAGCCGCTGCGGCCGCACGCCGGCATAGGTCATCGCGATGTTGCCGCCCATGCTGTGCCCGAGCAGGTCCACGGGCGCCTCGGGGCTGAGCGCATCGAGCAGCGCGTCCAGATCGCCGAGGTAGTCCGGGAACCAGTACGCATCGCCGCCATTGCCGTCGGTGAGCCCGAAGCCGCGCCAGTCGATCGCCACGACGCTGCGCTCCTCGCGGAACGCGTCGACCATGAACTGGAACGACGCGCCCACGTCCATCCAGCCATGCACCATCACCAGCAGCGGCCGCTGCCCATCGGGCTCGGGGCCCCATCGCAGCACGTGATGGCGCAGGCCGCGCAGCGTCATGAAGCCGCTGCGATGCGGGCGGCGGAGCTGATAGCCGGTGGACTCGTCGGGGCGCGGGGCGGTGCTCATGGAGCGCGACTGTAGTGCCGCGCGCTCGTGCAGGCTTTCGCCATGGAGACAGCGAGGCCGGGCCTGCGCCGCCCCAGGCCGCCGCCTCCGGCGCCCCGCAAGCGCTCGTCTCAGCCCCGCCTGCGCCGCCGCATCGCGCCAGATAGGCGCCGTAATGGAATCCGGCTCCGCCCAGGCACAGGGCGGCGATCAAGGTCTTCTTCATGACTCCCTTTCGAAGCGTGTTGCGAACCCTCGCGAGTCTTCGCACCGCGCCTGATCGGCGAATCCCTGGTTGTCCACTCCCGCCTCCAAACTTGAGGAGACCGTCCCTCGCGTTGGCGACAATCCGCTGCCGTCACGGCCTGGCCCTCCCGAGCCCACCCCTGCGACAACGCGCAACACCCATGACCGCTTCCGACACCTACACCCTTCGCCCCGCGCGCCCCGACGACCTGGGCGCGATCGTCGGCCTGATCGGCGAGCTCGCCGACTTCGAGCACCTGTCCCACCTGATGGACGTGACGCCGGAGAAGCTGCTCCCGCACCTCTTCGGCGAGCGCCCCGTCTGCGAGGCCCTGGTCGCCGAGCATGACAGCGGCGCGGTCGTCGCCTTCGCGCTGACCTTCACCAACTTCTCGACCTTCCTGGGCAAGCCCGGGATGTACCTCGAGGACCTGTACGTGCAGCCCGCCCATCGCGGCGCGGGCCTGGGCAAGCGCATGCTGACCCATCTGGCGCAGATCGCGATCGCGCGCGGCTACGGCCGCTTCGAATGGTGCGTGCTCGACTGGAACGAGAACGCCATCCGCTTCTACGAAAAGATGGGCGCGACGATCATGCCGGACTGGCGCCTGTGCCGCCTGACCGGCGACGCGCTCGCGAAGTTCAAGGGCTGAGGCCGCAAGGCCTTCTGCGTTCGCGCCGGACGGCCCTGCCGTTCACGCCAGCCAGCCGTTCAGCAGCTCCGGCGGACGGGCGATCAACGCGCGTTCGCCGTCGATGACGATGGGCCGCTGCAGCAGCTTCGGCCGATCGGCCACCGCCTTCAGCAACTGTGTGTCGGTCAGCGCGGGATCGTCGAGCCCGAGTTCACGATAGTCGTCCTCGCCGTCGCGCAGCATCGCGCGGGCCGGCACGCCGAGGCGGCGCTGGAGCGACTCCAGCTCGCCCAGCGGCAGCGGGGTGCCGAGGTACTCGATCACCTCGGGGCGCAGGCCGCGCGACTCGAGCAGCGCGAGCGCCTCGCGGGACTTGGAGCAGCGGGGGTTGTGCAGGATCTGGAGGGACATGCGCGCCAGTGTAGGGCGCGCCTGCGCACCGTCCTGGCGCTACGGGCTTTCCATGAGGACCGTGCGGGACCCGCTCGCTAGCATCCACGCTCTTGTCCGACCAGGAGCATGTGACGCGATGGATGCCTATGCGCTGATCCACGGCGCCTTCCACTGGCAGGTGCCCGAGCGCCTCGCCATCGCCGAACTCTGCTGCGGCCGCTGGGCCCGCGAGACCCCCGATGCGCCCGCCATCCTCTTCGACAGCGACAGCGGATGCCGCGCCCAATATTCCTTCGGCCAGTTGCAGCGCGCCGCGAACCGCCTGTCCAACGCGCTCAGACGTCTGGGCGTCGAGGCGGGCGACCGCGTCGCGCTCGTGCTGCCGCAGCGCTTCGAGACCGCCGTCGCGCACATCGCGATCAACCAGCTCGGCGCCGTCGCCATGCCGCTGTCGATGCTCTTCGGTCCCGACGCGCTCGAGTACCGCCTCAAGGACAGCGCCGCCCGCGTCGCCATCGTCGAAGCGGGTGCGCTCGACGCGCTGCGGCAGGCCCGCGCGCAGTGCCCGGACCTGCGCCAGGTGCTGGTCGTCGGCGAGACCGGTGAGCGCGAGGGCGAGTCCGGCTGGATGGCCGCGCTGCAGGCCGAGGACGCGCGCTTCGCCGCCCGCGACAACGCGGCCGAGGATCCCGCCATCCTGATCTACACCAGCGGCACGACCGGCGCGCCCAAGGGCGCCTTGCTGCCCCAGCGCGCGCTGCTGGGCAACCTCACCGGTTTCATCGCGAGCCAGAACTGGTTCGGCTTCGATCCCGGCGATCCCTCGGTGCGCAGCGAGGCCGTCTTCTGGAGCCCGGCCGACTGGGCCTGGACCGGCGGCCTGATGGACGCGCTGCTGCCGTCGCTGTGCTTCGGCCGGCCCATCCTCGGCTATCAGGGGCGCTTCTCGCCGGAGAAGGCGCTGGAGCTGATGCAGCACTACGGCGTCACCCACACCTTCCTGTTCCCGACCGCGCTGAAGGCGATGATGAAGGCCGTGCCCCATCCCGCCGAGCACTACACGCTGCGCCTGCAGGCCGTGATGAGCGCGGGCGAGGCGGTCGGCGACGCGGTCTTCGAGTGGGTGAAGCGTGAACTCGGCGTGACGGTGAACGAGATGTTCGGGCAGACCGAGATCAACTACGTCGTGGGCAACTGCGCGCGGCTGTGGCCGGCCAAGCCCGGCAGCATGGGCCGGGCCTATCCCGGTCACCGCGTCGCGGTCATCGACGACGAGGGCCAGGTCTGTCCGCCCGGTCAAATCGGCGAGATCGCGGTCCATCGCCGCGACGCGCACGGGGACCTCGATCCGATCTTCTTCCTGGGCTACTGGGGCAACGAGGCGGCGACCGCCGCCAAGTTCACCGGCGATCCGTCGGACAGCTGGTGCCGCACCGGCGACCTGGCGCGCGTCGACGAGGACGGCTACCTCTGGTACCAGGGCCGCGCCGACGACCAGTTCAAGGTCGCTGGCTACCGCATCGGGCCGGGCGAGATCGAGAACTGCCTGGTGCGCCACGACGCCGTCGCCAACGCCGCCGTCGTGCCCAAGCCCGATGCGGAGCGCGGCGCGCTGGTGAAGGCCTTCGTGGTGCTCGCGCCGGGGCGGCAGCCCTCGGCAGCGCTGACGCAGGAGCTGCAGGCGTTTGTCCGCCAGCGCCTCGCGCCCTACGAGTACCCGAAGGAGATCGAGTTCATCGACAGCCTGCCGATGACCACCACCGGCAAGGTGCAGCGCCGCGTGCTGAGGCAGCTCGAAGCCGATCGTGCGGCGGACCGTGCGGCGGCACGCGCCTGACGCCTGGCTCGCGCCCGAGGCCTAGCTCGCGCGCGCGTTGCGCAGCTTCACGTAGAGCTTGGTGTTGGCGCCGGGCGGCGGCTGGAACAGCGCGGCATCGGGCCATTGCTCCTGGCCCGTGAGCACCGTGCAGGCGCGCGAGGGCTTGCCCTTGGGCGTCTCCGGCTCGCGCTGCTGCGCATCGGCCGGCAGCGGCAGACGCCAACGCTGGCCGTCCTCGGTCCAGTCCAGCGTCCATTGCGGCTGGTCGCTGCAGGCGATCACGCCTTCGATCTGCGGGAACATCCAGCGCACGTACCAGGGCAGCAGCTCGGTGCGCAGGCGCTGGCCGACCACCACCACGCGGCGCACCGTGCCCATGTCCAGCATCTCGGGCGAGGTCGCCAGGTCGATGCTCAGGCGCACCCCCAGGTCGCCCTTGGCCGCGTTGGTGCCGAAGTCCATGTCCTTGGCCCGCTCGGCGGGGAAGGTCGGCAGGTCGAAAGTGCCCTTGGCATCCAGCGGAATCGGGATGTAGTCCTCCGCGCTCATCAGCGCGAGCTTGGTGCCGGCGGGCGGCGGCTTGTCGGAATCCTTCGCGTCGGTGAGCACGAAGCGCGACACGAACAGGCCCTCGCCCTCGGTGCGCAGCTTGGACAGCAACTCGTTGAGCCGCTTGTAGGGGAAGGAGGTGCCGCGCTTCATGTCGCTCTGCACTGTCGGCAGCGCGACGGCCTGATCGTGCGCGGAGGCCGCAGGGGCGGGCGGTGTGGCCACGGCGGCGGGCGGTGTGGCCGCGGCGGCGGGCGCCGTTGAGCTCGCCGCTGGATGGGCCACTGAATTGGCCGCTGAGTTGGCTGCCGAGTTGGCCGCCGAGTTGGCCGCCGAGTTGGCTGCCGAGTTGGCTGCCGAGTTGGCCGCATTGGCGGGCTCGCCGCCGGCCATCAGCGCGCCGCCGACGGCAAGCGCGGCGGCCACGGCCGCATGGGTGAAGGGCTGGGGTCTCACTTCTCTCTCTCCCTGGTCGCGAAGGACGGTCCGCGCAGAACGGCGCGGGATGCGAATGCGTTGACGAGGACGGTGGGCAAGCGCGCCAAAAGGCTGCGAGCAGGCCGCGCGAAGGCCGCAAGAAGGCCGCGATGTCCTCGCGATGAGGGTCAGCGGCGGCATTTGCCGCGCGCTTCCGCGAGCAGCCAGAACGGCGCGCTCAGCAGGCCCATGCCGCCGCCCGCGTACTCGCCCTTGAGGCAGTCGCCGGTGGCGCCTTTCATCATTTCCTGGCCCAGCCTGGCGGACGCCTCGACCTTGTCGGGCGCCTGGCTGGCCTGGTCGGCGCGCTCGGCCAGCAGCGGCTGGCCCTGGGCCGACTGGCGGATCGCGTTGCGCGTCGCCGCGCCGTAGAGCAGCTCGCGGCCCGACGGCCCCGACGCCGCCGACGCGGGCATCGGCGCGGCGACGATCACCGTGGCGCGCGGCTCGTCCACTGGCGAAGCGGCCTCCGGCGCCGGCGTCCGGACCCGCGCTGGCGGCGGCACCGGCGCGGTGGACCGGGCGGCGGGGGCAGGCCTTGCGATCCGCTCCGGCGCCGCCTTCGGCTTGCGCACCGAGGCGGCGTCGGCCAGTGGCGGCAGCGTGATGGTGATCATCCGGAGGGTGGCGCTGCGCTGGCCGCGATGGGTCTCCGCCCGGTGCCAGGCCTGCTGCAGCCAGCCCAGCAGCAGCGCGTGCAGCAGCAGGACGGCGCCGATCGCCAGCAGGCGCGCCCGCGTCCATCGGCGCGGTTCAGGCATCGCCATCGGCGCCCCCCGCATCGTCGTCGCCGGGCTCCCACGCGAGCAGCTCGCCGGGCTGGCACTGCAGCGCCGCGCAGATCCGCGACAGCGTGTCGAAGCGCACGCCGCGCACCTTGCCGGACTTCAGCAGCGAGAGGTTGGCCTCGGTGATGCCGATGGCCTCGGCCAGCTCCTTCGAGCGCATCTTGCGCTGCGCGAGCATCACGTCGAGTCGGACGACGATGGGCATGGGGTTCTCGGCGCCGTGCTCAGATGAACTCGGCGTTCTCCTGCGCCATCCGCTGGGCCTCGCGCATGACCATGGCCATCGCGGTCAGCACCAGGCCGAGCAGCAGCACGATGTAGTGCTGGCTGCCCAGATGCACCGACAGCATGCGCTGCCCAGGCGGGTTGCCCGCCGTGAGCGCGAGGAGGGTGGCGGTGTCGGACAGCGGCATGACCAGCGCCATCACCGTCAGCGACTGGCCAATGCGGCGCAGGTGCCGGGTCGAGGCCTCGGTGAAGACCTGGCCGCGCAGGTAGCCGCCAAACAGCCGCCACAGCGCCACCAGCGCATACAGGGTCAGCAGGGTCATCGGCAGGTTCACGGCGAAGCCCCAGGCGCGCGAGACCGCGTCGAGCTGCAGCACGCCCTCGTTGCCGAAGTCCTCGCGCACGGTGCGTTCCACCAACGCCGCATTGGTCCAGAACATCGCGTGGAAGCCGATCAACACCGCCATCGCGATCAAGGCCATCGCGCGCACGCAGTGGGCGATCCAGCGGATGCGCTGGAGGCCGGCGGGGAAGGGGGCGTCGCTCGGAACAGGAACCGTCATGCTCATTACCGTAAACAGGTAAGAAATTACTGTAAAACAATAATTTCCAGCGCGCAATGCGAAGTCGCGTAAAGAAGTCGCCGGGATGCGCGCGCCGGGCGCACGCCTCGGGTCGCCGACGGCGCGGCCGTCATGCACACTGACCGGCCGCCGCGCCGCCCATCCGGACGCGGCCTTGCAAGGAGAAACACATGGAACGCGTCACCCTCGGCCAGTCGGATCTGTCGGTCACCCGCATCGGCCTGGGCACGATGACCTTCGGTGAACAGGTCGGCGAGGCGGACAGCCATGCGCTGCTCGATCGCGCCGTCGCCGCCGGCATCAACCTGCTGGACCTCGCCGAGATGTACCCGGTGCCCGCGCGTGCCGAGACCTTCGGCCGCACCGAGGAGATCGTCGGCCGCTGGCTGAAGGCGCGGCCCGGGATGCGCGAGCGGCTGGTCCTGGCGACCAAGGTCGCCGGGCCCTCGCGCGGCTATGACTGGATCCGCGACGGCAGCGCCGACCTGACTGGCGCGCAGATCGTGCAGGCCTGCGAGGACAGCCTGCGCCGCCTGCAGGTCGAGACCATCGACCTGTTCCAGATCCACTGGCCCGCGCGGCATGTGCCGATGTTCGGCGGCGTCTACTTTGAGCCCGCGAAGGACAAGCCGGTCGCGTCGATGCGCGAGCAGCTCGAGGCGCTCGGCCGGCTCCAGCGCGAGGGCAAGATCCGGCACGTGGGCCTGTCCAACGAGACGGCCTACGGGGTCGGCGAGTTCATTCACCTCGCCGCGCAGCACGGCCTGCCGCGCATCGCGAGCGTGCAAAACCCCTACAGCCTGGTGAACCGCGTCGTCGAGAACGGCCTGGACGAGGCGCTGTACCGGCATCGCGTCGGTCTGCTGGCCTATTCGCCGCTGGGCTTTGGAACGCTGAGCGGCAAGTACGACGCGGCGGGGCTGGCCGATCCGGCCAGGCCGGGGCGGCTGGCGATCTTCGACAGCATGAAGAAGCAGCGCTGGGCGCGGCCGGAGTCGCTCGCGGCCGCCCGCCGTTACAACGCGCTGGCGGCGGAGCTGGGCATGACGCCGGCCACGCTGGCGATCGCCTGGGTCAGCTCGCGCTGGCAGACGGCCAGCACGCTGATCGGCGTCACCACGGCGGCGCAGCTCGACGAGAACGTCGCGGCGCTGGGCCGCGTGCTCGATGCCGACACGCTGGCCCGCATCGACCGGATCCGCTGGGAGATCCGCGACCCGGCGCAGTGAGCGCGGAGACACCGCCGCAAGGGCGCAAGACTCGGCAATGACGTACAAGACGGGCGGCATCCGGCCGCCGACAATCCGCGCCCATGAGCAAGAAATCCGCCCATGTCAGCGAGACGCCCGCGACCCAATGGCTGCGCCAGCACCGGGTCGCCTTCGGCGAGCATGTCTATGACTACGTCGATCACGGCGGCACCAGTGAGTCTTCGAAGCAGCTCGGCGTGCCGGAGCACGAGGTCGTGAAGACACTCGTGATGCAGGACGAGAAAGCGCAGCCGCTGATCGTGCTGATGCATGGCGACTGCACCGTCAGTTTGAAGGAGCTCGCACGCCAGATCCCTTGCAAGAAGGTCGAACCCTGCAAGCCCGACGTCGCGCAGCGCCACAGCGGTTACCTGGTGGGCGGCACCTCGCCGTTCGGGACGCGCAAGGTGATGCCGGTGTTCGTCGAATCGACCGTGCTGGCGCTGCCCCGCATCCTGATCAATGGCGGCCGGCGCGGCTATCTGGTCAGCCTCGAACCGCGGGTTTTGACGGAGCTGCTCGCGGCCCGTCCGGT
>Ga0209257_1002114_pt1 | contig 20749 bp, 22 predicted proteins | sample AraplaCvi_mCL_r2_FD_184277 | JGI IMG/M metagenome (GOLD analysis project Ga0209257, IMG submission 184277) | Arabidopsis root microbial communities from North Carolina, USA - plate scrape MF_Cvi_mCL_r2 (SPAdes) (version 2) | ecosystem: Host-associated > Plants > Roots > Endosphere | place: USA...
GCAGGGAGCTGTCGCCCGTGAAGGTGGCCGCCATGTCGAAGCCGGCCGCCGCTCCCATGATCAGCCGCACGCCCGTCCCGGCGTTGCCGCAGTCGACCACGTCGGCGGGTTCGGAGAAGCCGCCGCGGCCCTCCACGCGCCACTTGCCGTCACCCAGCCGCGCCACGTCGGCGCCGAACGCCGCCATGGCCGCGGCCGTGCGCTTGACGTCGTCGCCCTCGAGCAGGCCTTCGATCTCGGTCACGCCGCTGGCCAGAGCGCCCAGGATGAGCGCGCGGTGGCTGATGGATTTGTCCCCCGGAGCGCGGACCGTCCCTCTCAAGGGACCCGCGCGCCTGGCGGTCAGGTGGGCCGCCGTCATCTGTAGAAAACGCCTCCGGGAAAGGGGAAATGCCGAGCGCGGATGCTTTGACAGCCGCCTTCGCGCGTGGCAAGGGACCCCGCTTTTCCGCGACAACCACAGACAATTTAGAGGGCTGCCGCCTTTGGCCAATCCCGAACTGGGCACCAAGCAAATCTGCCCGAACTGCCAAGCTAAGTTCTACGACCTCGGCAAGCGCCCGGCGCACTGCCCGAAGTGCGCCACCGAGTTCGACCCCGACGAAGCCGTCCGCAACCGCCGCGTCCGCGCCCGCACCATCGTGCCTGAAGACGATCAGGTCGAAGATCAGGTCGTGGAGAAGGAAGCCGACGACGAGGAAGAAGAGGAAGAGGCCGTCACGCCCGAACTCGACGAAGTCGTGGACGAGCCGCCGCTGGTCACCGACGACGACGAGGCCGACGAGCCCGCCGCCGTCTCGGAAGACCTCGGCGAGTTCACCGACGAGGACGAAGTCGAGGAAGACGACGCCGACGTTCCGTTCCTCGAGGACGAGGAAGACGACGACTTCGACGAGTCCGAGATCGAGGGTCTTCCGGACGAGGGCGACGACGACCGGTAAACCCGCGCCAGGGTCAAGCCTGCAAGGCCGGGAGACCGGCTTTGCAGCCCTTGTTTTCCCTCAAGCGGGGCCTGCGACGAAAAAAGCCTGAAAGCGGGCTTGATCGCGGGAACCGGTTTGAATAGGTTCCGCGCCTTCCCGGGGGGCCAGCCTCCTTGGAAGACCCGACCTCGGGGCTATAGCTCAGTTGGTAGAGCGCTTGAATGGCATTCAAGAGGTCAGCGGTTCGACTCCGCTTAGCTCCACCATGGAGGCCCGCCGGTAACGCCGGCGGGCCTTCTCCGTTTCGGGGCCCGCCCACGGCCTTCTCGACGCAGCGGGGCTGTGGCAATCAGGCGTCCCGACCCGGAGGCCACGTGAAATCCGCCCTGCCGCTGTTTGCCGTGCTCTCCCTGACGTTGGCCGCCTGCGACAATCCGAAACCCCGGCCCGCCGCCGCCGCGGCCGCCGCGGCCGCTCAGGCCGGGGAGCCCACGCTGGGCCCGCCGGGGTCCGACGGACTGTCCGCGCGGCCCGAGCCGGCGATGTTCGCCTTGGACCTGATCAACGAGGCGCAGGATCCGCTGCACCGGCCGGCCGCCATCAAGGGCGGCGCGCCGGTGACCTTCGCGGGCTGGGCCTACGATCCGGTCGCCAAGGTGGGCGCGAAGGGGGTCGACCTGGTCATCGACGGCGTCGCCTACGGCGCGACCTACGCGAGGCCGCGGCCCGACGTGGCGGCCTATTTCAGGAACGACGCCCTGGGCGCCACGGGCTTCGCCGCCACCCTGCCCAGCCGGGTCCTGAAGCGCGGCCGGCACAAGCTGGTGGTGCGGGTGATCTCGGCGGACGGAACCTCGTACTTCGATTCCGCCCCGGCCGAGTTCCGCATCCGCTGACACGCGGGCCATCACGCCGCACCCCTGCCTCGACATTGATTGGCGGGTTCCCGATCCCCACATAGCGGTGGTCCGGTCGAACCGAGCCGATACCGGGCGGTTCGATCGGAGAGTCGCTTCTAGCGAGGACTCTGAGGATGAACCGTAGCCTGATCTTCGACAGCCCGTTCCTGCTGGGCTTCGAGCACACACGAAGCCTGATCGAGCGGGCGGCCAAGGCGGCCGCCGAGAGCTATCCCCCCTACAACGTGGAGGACTGCGGCGACGGCGCCCTGCGGATCACGCTGGCCGTTGCGGGCTTTTCGCCCGAGCAGCTGAGCGTGACGGTCGAGGATCGCCAGCTTGTGGTGGCCGGCAAGCGTGACGGCGCGGCGACGGGCAAGTCCGAGGAAGCCTATCTCCACCGTGGCATCGCCGCCCGGGGCTTCGTGCGAAGCTTCGTCCTGGCCGACGGCATGGTGGTGGATGCAGCGACCCTGGAGCACGGCCTGCTCCACATCGATCTGGCTCGGCCGGAGCCGGAAAAACGGGTGCAATCGATCCCGATCCGCACCGCCGGCTGAACTTCGTCGAAGTCTAACCCACTGGGACCGCTGGATGAGCTGGGGTCCTGTCAGAAGAAAGGCGCGCTGAACCCGCGGCCCTTCGAAGCGTTGAGTTTCATGGAGGTGGTCATGATGACACCTGTTCTTTCGATGGAAGCGTTTGCGGCGCTGGGCGCCCCAAATCTGGTCTACGTCCGCCCGATCAAGGCGGCGGAGATCATCGCCAGCACGCCTGCGGCGCAGATCCAGAGCTTCGAGCTCGATCCCGACCAGACCCTTTACGCGGTGCATCGCGCCGACGGCGAGCGTCTGGCCGTGCTGACGGACAAGGACTCCGCCATGGCGGCGGCCCTCGCCCACGAGCTGGCTCCGGTGTCAGTCCACTAGGACCGCCTGCCCTTCAGGTTTTCGGAAAGGCCGGCCGCTGCGCCGGCCTTTTTCGTGGCCGCTCAGGCGGCCGGCCGCGCCGACATGTCCTGCACGAGCAGGGCGTGGACGGCGTCGGCGCTGCGGGCCTTGCGGAGCTGCTCGCGCAGCTCGCCCTGGCGCAGCAGGCGCGAGACGCGGGCGAGCGCGCGCAGGTGCTCGGCGCCGGCGTTCTTGGGCGCGAACAGGGCGAACAGCAGGTCGACCGGCTGATCGTCCACCGATTCGAACTCAACGGGCTGTTCCAGGCGCACGAAGACGCCGCGCATGCGCTGCAGGCCCGCCAGGCGCGCGTGCGGCACGGCCACGCCATGGCCCACGCCGGTCGAACCGGCGGTCTCGCGGTCGGTCAGCGCCTCCAGCACCTCGGCTGGCTCAAGGCCGAAGTTGCGGGCCGCGATCTCGGCGATCACCGCCAGGGCCTTCTTCTTGTTGGCCGCGCTCACACGCGTGGAGATCGCCGTGCGATCCAACAGTTCGCCGATGTTCATGGTCTTGAAGAACTAACCCCAATCGCGCGGGCGGCCTCGGAAGGCCGGCCCGCGTGGTCGCCTGCAACTAGTGGGCCGGAGCGGCCCCATCCCCCTCAGCCCCGTTGCGTCCTTTCGTCCGCTCCGGGTCGATCCACCCGATATTCCCGTCGGGGCGGCGATATACCACCGAAATACCTCCATGCGCGGCGTTTCGGAACACGATTGTTTGAGCTTCGGTCAGGTCCAATTCCATGACCGCCATGGAAACTGTCATCGATCGCACGGGCCGTTCGGTCTCGGCGATGATCATGGGTTCGGCGAAGGTCGGGCCGGGGAGATCGGCCTCGTCCTCCTCGTGCTCCTCCAGGTCGGGGGAGGCGATGACGAAGTACGCGGCGCTCTCGGCCTGTTTGGCCAGCGCCTGGGGATGATGGTCCTTGAGCCGGTTCTTGTAGCGCCGGATCCGCTTTGACATCTTCTCCATGGCGGCGTCGAAGGCCAGGTGGGCGTCGCCGCCGACGCCATGCGTCGTCAGCTGCTGGCCGGACGCGAGCGTGACGGCGCAGTCCACCTTGAAGGCGTTTCCCTCTCGACTGACGACCACGTCGGCGCCGCCGCCGTCACGGTCGAAATACTTCGCAATGCTGGTGGTGATTTCGTCGGAGACTCGCGAGCGCAGAGCCTCGCCGACATCGACGTGCTTGCCGGTGACTTGGACTTGCATGGGATGATCAACGCGCCTCACACCAGAAGGTGTCAAGCCGGTGACACGACCGCGAGCGCGTGGAGGAACATGCTGACGATAATGTGAGCCGCCAGGACCAGCACCGAAGCACTGGTGATGGCGAGCGCGTAGCCCACCATGGCGATGACCCCGTCGCGCTGGATCAGCGCGAACGACAGCGCCGAAACCGCCATGGCCGGCAGGATGTTGCCGCCGGGAATGGGCAGGATCAGCACCAGCGCGAGTGCGGTGCAGATCGCGCCGATCAGCCGTTCGCCGACCCCGCCGAACAGGATCACCAGCCTCGGCCGCGAGATCGCCTCGACCTTCCGCAGGGTGGGGATCAGCCGCGGCAGGCCCTTCTTCAGGTCGGCGGTCGAGAGCGTCCGGCTGCGCACCCCGTCGGGGAGCCAGGGCGCGCTGGCCCCGATCACCAGTTGCGGCGCCAGCAGCAGCAACGGGAAGCCGAAGATCGTCGTGGCGCCGGGCGGCAGCGGCAGCATGCAGGCCAGGCCGAAGACGAACAGCAGCGCGCCGATCGCCCGGCCCCCGAACTTCTGCATCAGTTGCTCCACCGAGATGCGCGGCTCGCCGTGGTCGGCGATTTCCTGCAGCACCGCGGAGAGCGGAAGCTCCTTGTCGTGGGGTTCGGCCGTCTGGGTCGCTTCGGACATGTGGAGTCCATCTGGCGCTTCGCGGGCGCCACGCCAAGAGGACCCAAAGCGAAATGGGCCCTAGGCGGGTTCCTTGAGCATGCGGCGGCGGTCGACCGATGAAGGAATGCGCATGGCTTCCCGATACTTGGCGACCGTGCGGCGGGCGATGTCGACACCGGCTTCCTTGAGGATCTCGACGATCCGGTCGTCCGAGTGGACGTCGGCTTCGCGGACCTCGGCGTCGATCAGCTGCTTGATCTTGTGGCGTACGCTTTCGGCCGAATGCGCCTCGCCGCCCGAGCTGGAGGCGATGGACGAGGTGAAGAAGAACTTCATCTCGAACAGGCCGCGCGGGGTGGAGATGTACTTGTTCGAGGTCACCCGGCTGACGGTCGACTCGTGCATGCCGATGGCGTCGGCGACGGTCTTGAGGTTCAGCGGGCGCAGGTGCTCGACGCCATAGGCCAGGAAGGCGTCCTGCTGGCGCACGATCTCGGACGACACCTTCAGGATGGTGCGGGCCCGCTGGTCCAGGCTCTTCATCAGCCAGTTGGCCTGGGCCAGGCAGTCCGAGACGAAGGTCTTCTCCTGGTCGGTCTTCGACTGGCCGGAGACGCGGGCGTGGTAGCGCTGGTCCAGCAGGAGCCGCGGCAGGGTGTCGGAGTTCAGCTCCACGTGCCACAGGCCGCCGGCGCCCTCGCGCACGAAGACGTCCGGCGCCACCGGCGTGGCGGCTTCACCGCCCGGGAAGGCCGCGCCGGGCCGGGGCGTCAGGCCGCGGATCTCGGCGATCATGTCGCGCAGATCCTCGTCGTCGACGCCGCAGACCTTCTTCAGAGCCGCGAGGTCGCGCTTTGCGAGCAGCGGCAGGTTGTCGAGCAGGGCGCCGATGGCCGGGTCGTAGCGGTTCTGATCCTTGAGCTGGATCATCAGGCATTCGCGCACGTCGCGCGCGGCCACGCCGACCGGATCGAAGCCCTGGACCACGCCCAGCACCTTCTCCACCAGCGAGGGTGCGCAGCCCAGCCGGTCGGCCACCTCCAGCGTATCGGCGCGCAGGTAGCCGCCCTCGTCCACCGCGTCGATCAGCACGCCGGCGATCACGGTCTCCGCGGGCGTCAGGCCCGAGGCGGAGAGCTGTTCCTGCAGGTGCTCGGCGAGGGTCTTTTCCTTGCTGTGCGCGCCTTCGTAGCCTTCGCCGTCGTGGTCGAAGCTGCCGCCGGATCTGGCCTTGGACCAGTCGACGGCGCCGCCGACATCGGCCACTTCCGGCGCGTCGCCGGTGGCCCGCTCGCCCGGCGAGGCCTCGTCGTGGGTGGTGTCCAGGTCGGCGCGGGCCTCGGCGTCGGCGGCGTGCTCGGCCGGGGCCGGGGCCTCGTCGTGAGGGCCGTCGTCGGTCTCGTTGTCGCGCTCGTCTCGCGACAGCAGCGGATTGCGTTCCAGTTCGGTCTCGACGAAGGCCTCGAGCTCGAGATTCGACATCTGCAGCAGCTTGATCGCCTGCTGCAGCTGGGGCGTGATGACCAGCCCCTGACCCTGCCGGATCTCAAGTCGTGCGCTGAGCGCCAAAGAACCGCCTCCTGGCCTGTTTCTTGCTTCACAGGCTAGGCGGCAGTCCCCACTGACTGGTTAACGGCGGCCATTGCGTCGCACCGGTTCCCGACGCCGCGCGGCGGCGCCAGGTTTCCGACCGCGGAAAACGCAGAAAACACAGGATGATGGCCACGCAGCCCTTCGGCGCTTTCGTGTCCTTCGTGGTTCAAAAAAAAGCCTCCGCTTGCGCGGAGGCCCCAGGTTGAGCGCTTGTTCGGCGCTCTTTGCGGTTTCAGCTCACGCGGCCATGGGCGCGTGGATGCTCGATTCCAGGTCCCATTCGAACTCCGGATAGAACTGCGCCATCAGGCGGTCGACATAGGCCACGAGGTTGCCGAAGCCCTCGGCGCGGCGGCGGATCTCACCGGTGAAGAAGGGCGTCAGCGTCCCCGCCAGCATGGCGAACGCGGTGGCGTCCGCCCCGCACGGCCGCGAGCCGAACAGGTAGGGCTTGTCGCCCAGGATCGCCGAGAGCGCCGCCAGCGAGCGCACCGCCAGCGCCACGATCTCCAGTTCGGAGTGGCGGCCGATGCCGACCGCGCGCACGTTCCGCCGCACCTCGTCCAGCACCATCTCGCGCACGCCCTCCGGCGCGCCATCGAAGAAGTGGGCCGGGCCCTTGGCGAAGTTCTCGGGGTCCAGCCAGCGCTCGGTGCAGAGCGTCCACCCGTAGTGATTCTCCAGCATCCGCTCGACCGCCCAGGCCTGGGCGCGCTGGGCGGGATCGAGGCCCTCGTCGAAATCGACGCCGTAGGTCCGCTCCACGTAGCCGCGGATGAAGGTGGAATCGGCGATGCGCACGCCGTTCGCGTCGATGAACGGCACCTGGCCCTTGGGCGATTCGTCGGGGCGCGCCTGCACCTTCACATAGGCAAGGCCGGCCATCTTGAGCTGGACCTCGGTCTTGGTGACATAGGGGCTGATTTCCGGGAGCCCGAAGCCCTCGCCGGCACCGTAGAGCGTGATCATCGTCCGTCTCCCTCGTTGACATGAGCACTCTGACAGGGCCTTGCTGACAGCATTCTGTCAGCAGAACGGTGTGTGAACATGCGTCGGGCCGATCGCCTGTTCCAGATCATCCAGATCCTGCGCCGCGGGACGCGCCCGATCACCGCCGACGCCATCGCCGAGGAGCTGGAGACCTCCAAGCGCACGGTCTACCGCGACATCGCCGACCTGATCGGCCAGCGGGCGCCGATCCGCGGTGAGGCGGGCGTCGGGTACATCCTGGAGGACGGCTTCGACCTGCCGCCGCTGATGCTGACGCCCGAGGAGGTGGAGGCGGCGGTGCTGGGCGCCCAGATGGTGGCGGCGCGCGGCGACCCGGCCCTGCGCCGCGCCGCCGAGGACCTGATCGCCAAGATCGGCGCCGTGATCCCCGAGAACCTGCGGCCGCTGGTGGTGGAGCCCGCGACCCGGGCCGCGCCCAACTGGAACGCCACGCCCGACAACATCGACATGGCGGGCGTGCGCCAGTCGATCCGGGCTGGGCGCAAGATCGTGCTGACCTACCGCGACGAGCAGGAGCGCGAGACCCAGCGGACGGTCTGGCCGTTTGCCGTCGGCTACTACGAGACCAGCCGCCTGGTCATGGCCTGGTGCGAGATGCGCCAGGACTTCCGCAGCTTCCGCACCGACCGCGTCTCGGCCGCCGTCTTCACCGAAGACCGCTACCCCGACCGCCCCGCCTCGCTCCGCGCCCGCTGGCGCCGCCACCAGCAGGAGCAGTGGGCCGCCATGCAGCACCGAATGGCCCGCAAGGCGGCGGAGTAGCGGCGGGGCCCGGTCTTTCTCCCCTTGCGGGAGAAGGTGGGCCGCGCAGCGGCTCCGATGAGGGGTCGCGCAGCCGTCCGGCCGCGAAGGCGCGTCAGCGCCCATAAGACTCAAACAACGCCTACCCCCCCCGGCGCACGAGGCGATCGAGCTCTTGTCGATATGGTCCCCCCCCCACACCTGGATCCGCCGCCACCCCGACACCGCCCAAGCCCTCGCCCTGGCCCGCGACATCGCCGACTGGTCAGCGGCGGAGCGGAGGTGGATCGCGCTGGAGACGGTGTTCGGCCGGGACGCGGGGCCGGCGGGACGCCGCTAGGCTCAGCCCGGCGGAGCTTCTTACCTCCCCCGCGAAGCGGCGGGAGGGGGACCGCTCGCCGAAGCCGGCGCAGGCCGGCCGAAGAGCGAGGGGTGGAGGGGGCGAGCCGCCGGCAGGGCGCTGCAACCGCAGGGATAGGTATCGTGTCCCCGGAATGCCCCTCGGACGAGGTCCGCCAGGCGCCACTTGGAGACATTGGCATCAGGCCGGAGAGCAGACCTTGGACGTCACCGCCCCCCGCCCCGCTTTCCGTCGGGCGCCTCAGTGCGGCTCGAGGTGGCGCTCACCCGTCGGCGTACGCGGCCAACTCTTCAGGGGTTCCCATCGGAAACGCGTCTTTCAAGTGGTCTAGAAACGCGGTTACGCGCGTGCTCAGCAGTCGGCGCGAGGGATAGAGCGCCCAGAGCGCGATCTCTGGTCCCTCGACATCACCCCAATGCACCAAGGTTCCCGCGGCAAGGTCCCCGCCGACCAGGGAAACGGGCAGGCGGGCCGCGCCGACGCCCGCTCGCGCGGCGTCGCGGACCATCACCAGCGACGAGAGGTCGAGCACCGGTCGGACCGATACGCTCGACCTCCCCGCGGCGGTGGTGACCTCCCATGCGGACGCCGGATCCGCAGCGCCACGCACGATGGCAGGCATCGCCTGCTGGTCGGTCGGTCGCCCAAGCGCCGGGCTCGCCACAACGACCATCCGATCGCGGAGGAACACCCGTCCGACCAGGCTTGCATCGGGGGCCGGGTTCACGCGGATCGCCAGATCGAAGCCCTCCTCGATCATATCGACGGCACGGTCTTCCGTCGTCACCTCGAGCCTGACTTCCGGATAGCGCAGGGCGAAGGCGGCCGCGACTTTGCCCATGGCGATCTGCGAGAAGAGCGATGGCGCGCTGACCCTCAACCGGCCACGCGGCGTATGGGCCCCCGATGCGATCGAAAAGGCCGTTTCATCGAGCTCGGTCAGCAACACGCTGGTGCGCTCGTACAGCGCGCGGCCTTCCTGGGTGAGCTTGAGCAGGCGCGCGCCACGCTCGAAGAGGCGCAGGTCGAGGCTGGCTTCGAGCTCGCCGACCCGGCGGGACAGCGTCGCCTTCGGGCGCCCCGCTGCGCGCGCGGCGCGTCCGAAGCCGCCGTGCCGTGCCACGAGATTGAAGTCCGCGAGGGCAAGCAGATCCATGCGTTCCACCTGTGAGACAGTCAGTCCAAATATCACGTCTATTGGATCACCTGTGGACCTCTATTTTTCCGGGTGTCTTCTGAACCTCAACCCGGAGCCACCCCATGACCATCCTCGTTACCGGCGCCACGGGCCGTGTCGGCCGCCTCGTCGTTCAGCAACTCCTCCAGCGCGGCGCCGACGTGCGCGTCCTGGTTCGCGATCCCTCGAAGGCCGACTTCCCGGGCAGCGTGGAGATCGTGCAGGGCGACCTGCTCGACATCGACTCGCTGCGCGCCGCGTTCACCTGCGTCAGCACGCTGTTCCTGCTGAATGCGGTGGCGGCCGACGAATTCACCCAGGCGCTCATCACCCTGAACATCGCCCGCGAGACAGGGGTCGACCGGCTCGTCTATCTGTCGGTGATCCACGCCGATCGCTTCGTGAATGTGCCGCACTTCGCGGTGAAGTCCGGCGCCGAGCGGATGATCGAGCAGACGGGCTTCAGCGCCACGATCCTGCGTCCGGCCTACTTCATCGACAATGAGCTCATGATCAAAGACGTCGTCCTGAACCATGGGGTCTATCCGATGCCGATCGGCGGCAAGGGTATCGCCATGGTCGACGCCCGCGACATCGCCGAGGTCGCCGCGATCGAGCTGATCCGGCGCGCGCGGGCTCCGGGCAAACTGCCGGTCGAGACCCTCAATCTCGTCGGCCCGGACACCCTGACGGGCCCGGACGCGGCCGCGATCTGGTCCGAGGTTCTGGGCCGGCCGATCACCTATGGCGGCGACGATCCCACGGCGTTCGAGCAGAACCTGGCGAGCTTCATGCCGAAGTGGATGGCCTATGAGATGCGCCTGATGGCCGAGCGCTACGTCAGCGAGGGCATGATCCCTGACGTCGGCGACGTCGAGCGCCTGACCCAGATGCTCGGCCGTCCGCTGCACGCCTATCGCGACTTCGCGACCGCCATCGCCTCCGCAGGCTGACGCGGCGGCGATCTGGCGGGTAGCGGACGTCCCAGGCGCTCGGTCTAGTGGGAGCGTTGCAACCCATGACCAGCAAGCGTTAGGAGTGTGCGGCCACTGGAGTGGCTTGCATGGTCAGGTTCACGCTCGCGTTCGTCATCAGCGTCTTGGGTGGAGCCTGCGCGCCGTCGCCCGACGCGGCTGATCCGTTGGACCACACGCCCTACGTATCGATCTCCAGGTCAAGCGAATGCCGGTGCTTGCAGAGAAAGAAGCTTGTCGTCAGCCCTAGCAATCCTGTCGCATGCTACTCTCCAGGGACGGACAACTGCGGCATTCGCATCGACTGCGTCGCTCCTGAAGCCAACGAGCTTACGCGTCGTGAAGCGCTCGCTTGTCGCGACGGGACGAACTGACGTTCGTGCGTGATGCGCCAGGAACGGGCCTTCGCTTCGATCCGGAATCCGGACATTCTGGCCATCTAGCACCAGGATCTGGCTGCGCCGCCGGCCCAGCTAGGCGTCTCTCGGCGGATCCGCAGCGGCGGCGGCGCGGGATCGCACGATCACCTTCACTTCCAGGCGCAGCCGGCTAGCATAATGCTGGTGCATAATGACGCTCAAATCCGCATTTGAAGTGCTGATGCCCCCCATGGTCCGCTCCCTTGCCGGCGACGGGAAGCCCCGCGGCGGCCCACAACAACGAGGGGGTTTGGCATGGGTTCGAGGCGTTCTGCCGCGCGTGCGGCGCTGTTGGCGTCCATCTCGACTGCGGCGGCGAGCGCCGTACTCGGCGCGCCGGGCGCGGCCCTGGCACAGGCGGCCGCGACCGAGCAGATCGACGAGGTGGTGGTCACCGGCACACGGCGGGCCGGCGTCACCCTGACGCAGTCCTCCACGCCGGTGGACGTGGTCTCCGGCGAGACCCTGCAGCGGCAGGGCGCCTCCGACCTCAACGACGCGCTGAAGACCACGGTCGTCTCCCTCAACGTGCAGAAGTTCGTCGCCCAGGACGCCTCGGCCTTCGTGCGGCCCTTCAGCCTGCGCGGCCTGCCGCCGGATCAGACCCTGGTGCTGGTGAACGGCAAGCGGCGGCACCGCTCGGCGGTGGTGCAGATCACCAACCAGCCGCTGGCTGCCGGCGCCCAGGGCTCCGACCTGTCGTCGATCCCCGCGATCGCCGTGGACCGGATCGAGGTGCTGCGGGACGGCGCCGCGGCCCAGTACGGCTCCGACGCGATCGCCGGCGTCATCAACTTCCAGCTCAAGCGCCAGAGCGAGGGCTTCACCGCCATCGCCCGCTACGGCCAGTTCTACGAAGGTGACGGCGAGGACTACAACCTGCAGCTCAACGCGGGCGTGCCGCTCACCGAGGACGGCTTCTTCAACCTCAGCGCCGAGCTCTCGAGTTCCGCCAAGACCTCCCGCGGCCAGCAGCGGCCCGACGCCCAGGCCCTGATCAACGCCGGCAACACGGCCGTGCCCGTCCCGGCCCAGCGCTGGGGCGCGCCCAAGGTCGACGCCGCGCGCCTCTTCTTCAACGCCGAGCTCCCCGCGACGGCTGGGGTCACGGCCTACGCCTTCGGCAACTTCGGACAGGCCTCGGCCGAGTCCGACTTCTTCTACCGGCCGCTGAGCCGCGCCGACGTCTTCGCCAGCGTGCCGCTGACCAACGTCCCCGGCGGCCCCCGCTTCAGCTTCACGAGCCGCTTCCCCGGCGGCTTCGCGCCCATCTTCCGCAGCAACATGCTCGACATGAGCCTGACGAGCGGGGTGAAGGGCGAGGCCTTCGGCGGCCTGCGCTACGACCTCAGCGCCGGGCTCGCGCAGAACGAGATCGAGTTCAAGCTCGACAACACCGTCAACCCTTCGCTGGGCTTGAACTCGCCATCCTCCTTCCGCGCCGGCGAACTGCAGCAGCGCGAGGCGCGCCTCAACGCCGATTTCGTCTATCCGCTCAAGACCGGGATGTTCGCCGAGCCGCTGAACGTGGCCTTCGGCGCGGAGTACCGGCGCGAGACCTTCGAGATCAAGCCGGGCGAGCCGGCGTCCTACCAGGCGGGACGGTTCGCGAGCGTCCTCGATCCCGACACCGGCCGGATCATCGGCCTGGCCGTGGGCTCCAGCGGCTTCCCCGGCTACACGCCGGCCTCGGCCGGGTCGTTCTCACGCAGCAACTGGGCCACCTACCTGGACCTCGAGACCGAGGTGATCGAGAAGCTCACCCTGGGGGCGGCGATCCGTTACGAGGACTTCTCCGACTTCGGGTCCACCTTCAACTGGAAGCTCACCGGCCGCTACGAGCTGTTCGACGGCTTCGCCATCCGCGGCTCGCTCAACACCGGCTTCCGCGCCCCAACGCCCGGCCAGTCCAACATCTCCGACGTGGCCACCAACATCGACCCGCTCACCGGCGGCCTGCTGCTGATCGCCACGCGTCCGCCCACCGACCCGATCGCCCAGTTCTACGGGGCCAAGCCCCTGAAGGAGGAGGAGTCCAGGAACTGGGCCGTGGGCGCCGTCCTCGACGTGGGCGGCTGGGTGCTCACCGCCGACTACTTCAACATCGAGGTCGAGGACCGCGTCGCGCTGACGTCCCGGATCACCATCACGCCCGCCGACCGCGCGGCGCTGGCGGCCCGGGGCACGCCGGCCGGCGACCTCCAGAGCGTGCGCTTCTTCGGCAACTTCTTCGACACTGAAACCGAGGGCCTGGACGTGGTCCTCTCCAGGTCCTGGCCGACGGACATGGGCAAGCTCGGCCTGACGGCGGCGGCCAACTACACCAAGAGCAAGGTCACCGCATTGCGTGACGCCCGCGCCGTCGACCGCGAGCGGCGCATGGAGATCGGCCATTTCAACCCGCGCTGGCGCGGCAACGTCACCGGGACGTGGGAAAGCGGCCGCTGGAACGCGCTGCTGCGCGCCAACTACTACGGCAAGTGGATCGACGCGGTCCCCAACGCGACGCCCACCGCCCTCTCCTTCGACCAGGAGTTCGGGGCCGAGTGGCTGGTGGACGCCGAGGTGAGCTACCAGGCCACCGAGCAGCTCAGCATCGCCGTGGGCGCCGACAACCTGCTGGACGCCTACCCCGACAAGGACCGGCGCCAGGCGCAGATCAACAACGGCATCGTCTACCCGCAGTTCTCGCCCTTCGGCTTCAATGGCGGCTTCTACTACGTCCGCCTGACGGGGAAGTTCTAGGCGCCGCGACCGTCTGCTCCGTCCCTCTCCTCCTCTCCCCTGTATCGGGCCTGCGCCTCGGCGCGGGCCCATCAAGGCTTGCCCCCAATGACCCCCACCGCTCCCGAGGCGCGGCTGATCGCGCTCGGCCTGGTCCTCCCGCCGGCCGGTGCGCCCGTCGCCAACTATGTCCCCGTCGTCATCCATGCCGGCCTGGCCACAGTCTCCGGGCAGCTGCCCCGCGACGGAGAGCGCCTGGTCACCGGCCAGGTGGGCACGGACCTGAGCGTCGCCGATGGCCAGACGGCGGCGCGGCTCTGCGCTCTGGCGATCCTGGCCCAGCTGCGCGATGCCCTGGGCGGCGACCTCGACCGTGTCGTGCGTTGCGTGCAGCTGACCGGCTTCGTCAACGCCGGCCCCGGCTTCATCGACCATCCGCAGGTGATCAACGGCGCCTCCGACCTGATGGTGGCGGTGTTCGGCGACGCCGGCCGCCACGCCCGCGCCGCCGTAGGGGCCGCAAGCCTGCCGCTCCGCGCCGCCGTCGAGGTGGCGGCCACCTTCGCCGTCTCGTCCTAGGCGCCGAAGCGGGCGTCGCAGGCGCGCGACAGCGCGTCCCGGTCCTGCTCCAGCAGCACCACCAGTTCGTCCACCAGCCGGGAGCGCGCCCGATGCGGCGGCAGGATCATCAGCGAGCGGAAGGCGATCGCCGGCTCGAAGCGCTTGGCCACCAGGCCCAGCGGCTCGAAGCGGTCGGAGACATAGGTCAGCGAATTGGTGAGGCCGATCCCAGCGCCCTCCATGGCGAGCTGGCAGATGGTGGCGGCGAACTGGGTCTCCACCACTACCTTCGGCTTGGCCCCTACGGCGGCCAGGGCGGCGTCGAACTGCAGGCGCGCCGTGTCGTCGGGCGCGAGCGAGATGACCGGCTGGCGGTCCAGCATCTGCGGACGGATCACCGCCTCGGCCGCGAGCGGGTGGCCGGCCGGGAGCACGCAGACGCCGCGGGTCTCGATGAACGGCTTCACCACGAGGTTGGCGCGGTCGATCTCCTCGGCGCAGAGGCCGATGTCGTAGGCGCCGGAGGCCACCAGGTTCCGAACGGTCACCGAGTTGCCGATCTCGAAGCGGATCGAGACGTCGGGCCGACGGTCGGCGAAGCGCTTCAGCACCTTCGGCACGAACGAGAGCCCCAGCGCCGCGGAGCTGGCGATGCGCACCGAGCCGGTGCCCACGGCGCGCATCCGCGCCACCGACTGGCGCAGGCGATCCATGCCCACGAAGGTGTCCAGCACCTCCTGATAGAGCAGGTGGGCCTCGGGCGTGGGCGTCAGCCGCGGACCGCTGCGCTCGAAGAGCTTCAGCTTGGTGGTGTCCTCGAGCCGCTTCAGCGAGCGGCTGATCGCCGGCTGCGAGATGTGCATCAGCTCCGCGGCGGCCGTGGTGGAGCCGGTCTTCATCACGGCGCTGAAGGCTTCGATGAGCGTGAGGTTCATGCGCCAAGCATAACCTGCACGCATGCTGACGGCACAACTATGAATTTGAACGTCTTCCAAGGCCGGGCTACGCCTGGTCCCGCAAGGAGCAGTCGAGATGCGTGACCCCACCCTCTGTGTGACGCCCGGACAGGGGCTGGCGGCGCCGTTCGAGAGCCTCGCGACGCCCGTGCATCGCGCCTCCACGGTCGTCTTCCCGACCGTGGCCGCCTACCAGGGGCGGCGCGACGAGATCTACGACGGCTTCTCCTACGGCCTCTACGGCACGCCCACGTCGCGCGAGCTGGAAACGCGGCTCGCCCGGCTGGAGGGCGCCCAGCGCACCCTGGCACTGCCCTCGGGGTTCTCGGCGATCGCGCTCACCACCCTCGCCGCCGTCTCGCCCGGCCAGGAGGTGCTCTTCCCCGACACCACCTACGACACCGTCCGGCCGTTTGCGGACACCTTCCTCGCCGGCCTCGGCATCGGATCGCGCTACTACGACCCCATGCTGGGCGCGCACATCGCCGACCACCTCCGGGACGAGACCGCGCTGGTCTGGGTCGAGTCCCCCGGGTCCATGAGCATGGAAGTCCAGGACGTCCCGGCCATCGCCGCGGCCGCCCACGCCCGCGGCGCAAAGGTGGCCGCCGACAACACCTGGGCCACGCCGCTGCGTTTCAAGGCGCTGGCGCATGGGGTCGACTTCTCGGTCTGTGCGCTCTCGAAATATGTCGCCGGGCACTCGGACGTGATGATGGGCTCCGTCTCGGTGGCCGACGTGGCGCTCTATCGCCGCCTCAAGGACTACAGCCGCTTCCTGGGCCTGGGCGTCTCCGCCGACGAAAGCAGCCTGGTGCTGCGCGGGCTCGAGACCCTCGCCATCCGCATGGACCGGGCCGAGCAGAGCGCGGGGCGCCTCGCCGCCTGGGCCGCAACTCAGCCCGGCGTCGCCGAGGTGCGGTTCCCGGCCCTGCCCTCCAGCCCCGGCCACGCGGTCTTCAAGCGCGACTTCACCGGCGGCGCGGGCCTGTTCTCGGTCTTCCTCGAGCCCTGGACCCGGCCGGTCCTGGCCGAAGCGGTGGAGTCGCTAAAGCTATTCGCGATCGGGGCCAGCTGGGGCGGCACGCGCAGCCTGGTGGCGGTGCTGGACCGCCCGCCCCTGCGCACGGTCGCGCACCTTCCCCACCAGGGGCCGGTGGTCCGGTTCAGCATCGGCCTCGAGGACGCCGACGACCTGCAGGCGGACCTCGCCACCGCCTTCCGCCGGATCGCCGCCGCCCGACCCGACGCCGCCCAGCGCCGGGCCTGAGCGGTGAGGACGCTGGGCCTTGGGAGACTGGCGGCAGCGGGCGCGGTGCTCGCGCTGGCCGCCTGCGCGCCGGCCCCCAAGGCCGAGCGCGGCGCGATCCCGCGCATGGTGAAGCGCGATTATGTCACCTGCGGCGCGAGCCAGGGCATCACCGGCCTCTCCCGGCCCGACGAGAGGGGGACGTGGCGCGGCTTCGACGTGGACGTCTGCCGCGCCTTCGCCGCGGCCCTGCTGGGGGATGCGAAGAAGATCCGCTTCATTCCTCTCAACGCCGCCCAGCGCCTGCCGGCGGTGCAGACGGGCGAGATCGACGTCCTGCAGCGCACCACCACCCTCACCTTCACCCGGGACATGGCGATCCGCTTCGTGGCGGTCACCCAGTTCGACAGCGACGTGCTGATCTTCCGCAAGGCCCTGGGGGCGACGACGCCGGCGGGCCTCGACGGCCGCACAGTCTGCCTGCAGAGCGGCGGCAGCTCCGCCGACAACACGCTCACCCGGGTGGAGGCCGACGAGGGCATCCGCTTCGAGCGCGTCTATTTCGACTCCAGCATCACCGCCCGCGACGCCTATTTCTCCGGTCGCTGCGACGTCTATATCACCGACGGCTTCCTGGGCGCGAGCCAGGTGGCGACGGTGGCCCGCAATCCGTCGGACCACGCGCTCGTCTACCTCGACCACCTGCTGCCGCAGGGCGTGGCCATCGCCCGCGGCGACGACCGCTGGTTCGACGTGGTGCGCTGGACGGTGAACCTGCTGATCTGGGCCGAGCAGAACGGCGTCACCCAGGCCAATGTGGACGAGCAGCTGCGGAGCGGCCCCGCCGAGGTCCGCCGGGTGCTGGGCGCCGACCCGGCCTTCGGCCGCGCCATCGGCCTCGACCAGCGGTGGGCCTACAACGTCATCAAGCAGGTGGGCAACTACGGCGAGATCTGGGAGCGGAATTTGGGCGGGGCCACCCGCATCAAGGCCGACCGCCGGCTGAACCGGCCCTACAAGGACGGCGGCCTGCTCTTCCCCTTCCCCTGGGACGTCTGATGACCGGAGAGGCCCTCGCCCCGCCGCGCGCGCCCCGCACGCCCATCGCCTTCGGAGCCCTGGCCGCCCAGTCGGCGGCGGTGGCCCTGGTCGCGGCCTTCGTCCTGCTGGTGGTGGTCACCACCGTTTCGAACCTTGAGCTCCGGGGCATCCCGGTGGGCTTCGAGTTCCTGGGCGACCGCGCCGGCTTCAAGATCGCCGACACGGTCATCGCCTTCGCACCCGACGACAGCTACCTGCGCGCCATCGCCGTCGGCGTGACCAACACCCTCTTCCTGTCGCTGCTCGTCTGCCTGGCGGCCACAGCAGTCGGCGTCCTCCTCGGCGTGGCCCGACTCAGCCCGAACCCGCTGCTGGCCGCGCTCGCCACGGCCTGGGTGGAGGCCGTCCGCAACATCCCCCCGGTCCTGCTGCTGGTCTTCCTCTACGCCGGCTGGAGCCAGGCCATGCCGGTTGGCGGCGCCCGGGAGCTCCTGCCCGGGGTCCTGGCCTCGGTCCGCGGCGTCGCCGTGCCAAAGCTCTTGTCCACCTGGCCCGCCGGCGGCCTGGTGCTAGGCCTCGTGGCGTCGGGCGCCGTTCTCGGGCTCGCGGCTGTGGTCGCGCACCGCGCCGCGCAACGTGGTGAAAGGGCGCCGCCGTACGGGCGCTTGGTCCTGGCCGTCGTGGCGCTCGCGTGGGTGGCCGCCGTGGCCTTGGGCGGCTGGACGATCGAGCTTCCCCACCCGCGGGGCGACGATCTGGTAGGCGGCGCCCGGCTCACGCCGGAGTTCGCCACCGTCTTCGTCGGCCTGACCGTCTACACGGCCGGCTTCATCGCCGAGATCGTGCGCTCGGGCATTCAGGCCGTGCGCCGCGGCCAGTGGGAGGCGGGCCGCGCCCTCGGCCTGACCGAAGGACAGGTCCTGCGCCGCGTGGTGGCGCCCCAGACGCTGCGGGTAATCACGCCCCCGATGACCAGCCAGTACATCAACACGGTCAAGAACAGCACGCTGGCCATCGCCATCGGCTACTCCGAGTTCATGACCGTCATGGGCACGGTCATCAACCGCACCAACCAGCCGCTCGAGGGCACGCTGGTCATCGTGGCGGTCTACATGACCATCAACCTCACCCTCGCCGCCGGCCTCAACCTCCTGAACCGGCGCGCCCAGCCGGGGCGGCGCTGAGATGACCGACGCCGTCCTCGTCCCGCCCCGGACCCCACCGCGCGCCGCGCGCCTCCTTAGCGGACTGTTCGGCAGCCCCCTCAATGCGCTCCTGACCCTGCTGGTCCTCTGGGCAGTGGGTTCGGCGGCCGCCCCGCTCTTGAAATGGGCCATCCTCGACGCCGTCCTGTTTCCGGCGGAGCCGGCCGCCTGCCGCGACGCGCACGGGGCCTGCTGGAGCTTCGTCGTCGCCAAGGGCAGCCAGATCCTCTTTGGCATCTACCCCATCGAGGAACGCTGGCGGCCCATCCTGGTGTCGGCGGTCCTGCTGGCGCTCCTCGTCCATTCGCTGCGGCCCGCGGCCTGGCGCCCGCCGCTTGCGATCATCTGGGCGCTCGCCCTGCCGGCCACGTTCCTGCTCATGTACGGCGGCGTAGGCGGGCTTTCCTATGTGGCGACCACCATGTGGGGCGGCCTGCCGGTGACCCTGATCCTAACGGTCACCGCCGTCGGCGCGGCCTTCCCACTGGCGATCCTTCTCGCGCTCGGGCGGCGCAGCGACCTGCCGGCGATCCGCATCCTCTGCACGCTCTTCATCGAACTCACCCGGGCGCTGCCCCTGCTCAGCATCCTGTTCATCGCCTCCATCCTGCTGCCGCTGCTGGTCCCCGAGTGGCTGCTGCCCGACAAGTTCTTCCGGGCGATGATCGCGTTGCTGCTGTTCGCGGCCGCCTATCTGGCCGAAGTCGTCCGCGGCGGGCTCCAGGCGCTTCCGCCTGGCCAGGCGGAGGCCGCGCAGGCGCTCGGGCTCGGCTACTGGCAGACCCAGCGTCTCGTCGTGCTGCCCCAGGCGCTCGGCCTGGTCATCCCCAGTCTCACCAACACCATCATCGTCATGATCAAGAACACCAGCCTGGTGCTGGTGGTGGGCCTCTTCGACCTGATCAGCTCCGGCAGAGCCGCGCTCGCCGACCCTGAATGGAGCTCGCCGGCCATGGAGACCTATCTCTTCGTCGCCGCCATCTACTTCACCCTCTGCTTCGGCTTCGGCCGCTTCGCCAGCGGCCTGGAACGTCAGACCCGGACCCCCGCATGACCGCGCCCGCCACGTCCCCCGACCGCCCCGCCGTCACGCTCCACGGCCTGCACAAATGGTACGGCGACTATCACGCCCTGCGCGGCGTCGACCTCTCGGTCGCCGCCGGCGAGCGGATCGTCATCTGCGGACCGTCCGGCTCCGGCAAATCGACGCTGATCCGCTGCATCAACCAGCTGGAGCGCCACCAGGCCGGGACCGTGACCGTGGACGGCGCCGAGGCCACCGCCGAGCCGCGGCGGCTGCAGGCCATCCGCCGCAAGGCGGGCATGGTGTTCCAGGGCTTCAACCTCTTCCCGCACCTGACGGTGCTGCAGAACTGCACGCTCGCGCCGGTGCAGTCCGGCGCCGCCAGCCCCGGCGAGGCGGAGGCGCTGGCGCTCTCGCTGCTCGCCCGCGTGCGGGTGGCGGACCAGGCGCACAAGCATCCAGCCCAGCTTTCGGGCGGCCAGCAACAGCGCGTAGCGATCGCGCGTGCGCTCTGCATGCAGCCGAAGATCATGCTGTTCGACGAGCCGACCTCGGCGCTCGACCCCGAGATGGTCAAGGAGGTGCTCGACACCATGATCGAGCTGGCCCGCGACGGCATGACCATGCTGGCGGTCACCCACGAGATGGGCTTCGCGCGCCAGGTCGCCGACAGGGTCGTGTTCATGGACCAGGGGCGGATCGTCGAGGCCGCGACGCCCGCGGACTTCTTCGACCGCCCGCAGCACGAACGCACCCGCGCCTTCCTAGGTCAGCTCCTGCACTGAGCCCGCTCCGCCGCGCCATCGGCCCGCTGCCCGACAGCGGCCCTCGGATCCGACTACCGGCCGCACCCTCGTACGTCATTGAACAATATTGCCCATCCGACACGCGGATGTCGGGCATGAACGGCGGTGTGAGTCCGAAGCTGGCGAGAGTCGACGTCCGCCATGCGCCATGAGCATGCGTAATCGGGCAGCCCTGCCAGGGGTGAGCTCCCAGTAGTGTCTCGGCGGAGCCGAGGCAGAGGGAGACGAAGATGTTCTACGCCGCGCTGGATGTGTCGCTGCGGT
>Ga0209257_1002115_pt1 | contig 20744 bp, 20 predicted proteins | sample AraplaCvi_mCL_r2_FD_184277 | JGI IMG/M metagenome (GOLD analysis project Ga0209257, IMG submission 184277) | Arabidopsis root microbial communities from North Carolina, USA - plate scrape MF_Cvi_mCL_r2 (SPAdes) (version 2) | ecosystem: Host-associated > Plants > Roots > Endosphere | place: USA...
GTCGAAATGAGATAATCCCTAAAAGCACCGGCAACCCTTGGTTTTCAGCCGAATCTTGAGGATTCGGCTGGCTGGGGCGGCAGGATTCGAACCTGCGCATGGCGGCATCAAAAGCCGCTGCCTTACCACTTGGCGACGCCCCAACGGGCCGGTGCGAGGCGCGCTCTATAGCGCGCCGCCGGTTATTGCAAGGCAGCCTTAGAGGCGGGTGACCCACCCATGCGGATCGGCGGCGCGGCCGCGCTGGATGTCGACGAGCTTGTCCTTGAGCTTGGTCGTCACCTGCCCCGGACCGCCGGCGCCGATGGTGAAGCTCGAATTGCCGCGCGTGACCTTACCGACGGGCGTCACCACCGCGGCCGTGCCGCAGGCGAAGCTTTCGGTGAGCTTGCCGCTCTCGGCATCGGCCTGCCACTGGTCGATCGCATAGGGCTCCTCGCGCACCGTCAGGCCGGCGTCGCGCGCGAGCGTGATGATCGTATCGCGCGTGATGCCGGGCAGGATCGTGCCGGTCAGCGGCGGGGTGACGATGCTGCCGTCGTCGAAGACGAAGAACATGTTCATGCCGCCCAGTTCCTCGATCCAGCGATGCTCGGCGGCATCGAGGAAGACGACCTGGTCGTGGCCCTTGGCGATCGCTTCACGCTGCGCGACGAGGCTGGAGGCATAGTTGCCGCCGCATTTGGCGGCGCCGGTGCCGCCGGGCGCGGCGCGGGTATAATCCTCCGACACCCAGAGCGAGATCGCGGGGGCGCCCGACTTGAAATAATTGCCGACCGGCGAGGTGATGACGAGGAACTGATATTCGGCCGCAGGCTTGACGCCGAGGAAGACCTCGCTCGCGAACATGAAGGGGCGGAGATACAGCGCGCCGCCCTCGACCGGCGGGAACCAGTGCGCATCGGCGGCGACGGCTTCCTTCACCGCGGCGATGAACAATTCCTCGGGCAGCTCGGCCATCGCCATGCGGCGCGCGCTGGCGTTGAAGCGCGCGGCGTTCGCGTCGACGCGGAACAACGCCATCGATCCGTCGTCGAGGCGATAGGCCTTCAGCCCTTCGAAGATTTCCTGCGCATAATGGAGCACCGCCGTCGCGGGATCGAGCGACAGCGGGCCACGCGGCATCACCTGCGCATCGTGCCAGCCCCGCCCCTCGGTATAACGGATCGACACCATATGATCGGTGAAGACGCGCCCGAACAGCGGATCGGCGATCGCCGCCGCCCGTACATCGTCCGCGATCAGATTGGGGTGCGGCAGATGGGTGAAGGCGGGAGCGGACATGCGAAAACACCTGTGTTTGCTGGTTTGTGGAGCGCGCCTCTTGCCAAAGACCGGCGCCGCGCGCAACGGTAGCGACTATGCCGGATGAGAATTTTCTTTCACAAGTACCCGCCGCCTCTGCTCTTTTCTTGCGCGAAGACGAAGTGCGCCGCGGCATCGAATTCCTCTTTTTCGCCCACGCCTCGCTGTGGCGCGCGATCGATGCGCGGCTCGCCGAAAAGGAGCTGGGCCGTGCGCATTACCGCGCGCTCTATTTCATCGCGCGGCAACCGGGGCTGACGATTTCGGACCTGCTCGCCCTGCTCGGCATCACCAAACAGTCGCTCGGCCGGGTGGTGAAGGAACTGGAAGCGCGCGACTATCTGACGACGCGCCCGGGCAATCGCGACCGGCGCGCGAAGGAACTGCGCCTGACCGACGCGGGCCGCGCGGCCGAGAGCGCGATCTTCACGATGCTGCGCGACACGATGAGCCGCGCCTACACCCATGCGGGGCAGCAGGCGGTGACGGGATTCTGGCAGGTCAGCGAAGCGCTTGTCCCGCCGCGCGAGCGCCGCCGGATCGCAATGCTGGGGAAAGAGGCGGGTTAGGTCAGCCCTCGCCGCGCGCGATGTCCGCCAATTCGCGCCCACGGTCGCGCGCCGCGCGTAGCACATTGGTGAGCAGCGCCGCGAGCTGGCCATCGCTGTCGAGGATATCGAGCCCGGCCTGCGTCGTGCCGCCCTTGCTCGCGACCTGCGCGATCAGCACGCCGGGCTTTTCGCCGCTGTCGGCGAGCAAGGCGGTCGCGCCGCCAAAGGTCGCCGTCGCAAGCGCCAACGCGTCTTCGGCCGACAGACCAAGCCGTTCGCCCGCCGCGGCATAGGCCTCGATCAGGCGGAAAACGAAAGCGGGGCCGCTGCCGGTGAAAGCGGTCACGAGATCCATCGTCGAATCGTCGGCGAGTCGAACCGTCTGGCCCAGCGTGTCGAGCAGCGCGTCGATCGCGGCATCGTCGGACCGGCCCAATGTCGCCACCGCCGACACGCCCGCGCCGATGCGCGCGGCGAGGTTGGGCAGGATGCGCACCTGCGCCCTGGCATCGGGAAAGCGCGCCGAAAGATCGGCGATCGACACACCCGCGAGGATCGACAGCAGGTGAACGTCACCCGTCGCGAGTGGTGCGAGCACATCGGCGACGTCGCCGAGTTGCTGCGGCTTCATACCGAGCATGATCCAGTCGGCACCGCCGCCCGCGGCCTGCCATTCACCCAGCGACGCGTGCTGGGCGATGCCCGCGCGCGGCGCCGCATAGGGATCGACGATCGCGACCAGCGCCGGGTCGAGACCCGCCGCCAGCCAGCGATCGAGCATTGCGCCCGCCATATTGCCGCAGCCCACGAGCAGGAACCGGCCGGAGAAATTCCGCAATGCTTTGGTCATAGGTCCTTCTTTTCTTGTCCTTAGCGACAGCTGCTCAGCGACAACTGTTCTCTGGCCCCGACAACAGGTCGAGGCAGCGGCCATCAATCTTGTTCGCATCGACGGGCACACCGATGACCGACGCCAGCGTCGGCATGATATCCACCGTCATCACCGCATTGGGCTGTTCGAAACCGGCCAGCCCCTTGCGCCAGAAGAGGATCGGCACGCGGCGGTCATAATCCCACACCGACCCGTGCGTCGCGACATAGCCGATGCCCGATTCGGGGATCGGCGTGACCCGCGGCTTCAATGCGATGATGAAATCGCCCGACCGCTGCGGATTATAGGAGGCGCGCAGCTTGTCGAGCAGGCTCCACGTATCGGGCGCGCGCTTCGAGATCGGATGCGCGTCGAGCTGGTCGCGCGTCACCACCGCCTCGACCTGCGGATGCGCACGCAGGCGCGGCAGGATTTCGGCGAGCACGGCCTTGCGCTGCGCCGCGGTCAGCGTCTTCGCGAAATAATAATCGTCGCCGTCGCCATAGAGGATGGGCTGCGGCAGGCCGAGCTTTTCAGCGACTTCCTTGCCGATCGCACCGGGGTTCAGCGCCTTGTCGATGCGCTGCGCGTCGGGCCAGGCGTTCTGGCGGTTGCGTTCGGGCAGGTCGTGGCCGCCATGGTCGGCGGTCAAAGCCACGACATAGTCGATCCCCGTCGCATCAAGCCGCGCAAAGAAATCGCCGAGCTCGCGGTCGAGCCCCGCCATCTGGATGCACATTTCGCTGCCTTCGGTGCCGGTGCTGTGCCCGACATAGTCGGTCGCCGAAAGGCCGACGATCAGCAGGTCGGTGCTGTCACCCTCGCCCATCCTGCGAACCTGACGCAGCGCCGCCGCGGTCGCGAGCACCGCGCCATCGGCCTCGGGCGAGGCTTGGAAGCGGCGGAAGTCGCCCGCATCGCGCGCCATCCGGCCGGTACCGACCGAACCGCCCTTTTCGAGCGGGATCGCGATATCGTGCGCCGCGCAATCGGCGGGAAGCGTCAGCGCGGCGCGCGGCTGGTTGATCGCGTTGGCGATCGCCGTGCTCGCCTGCTGCGCGGCCGGCGACAAGGTCGTACCGCGATAGCTGGTGAGGCCGGTAGGCGCGAGCCACATCAGTTCGTCGGCCTGCCGCCCACCCATCATGATCGCCGAGCGGTCCTTGCCCGATACCGAGACGACCTGCGCCTTAGGATCGCGCGCCTTCATCAAATCGCCGAGCGTCGGGACGAGCAGATGGTTTACCGACGGCGCATATTCGCCGCTTTTCGACGTCGTTCCCGCGACCGTCTCATCCTCGGCGCAATAGACGCGCTTGTCGGCGCGCGCGACCGACAGGTCGAAATAATTATTGGCGACGATTCCGGTGTGCGCCGGATGATTGCCGGTCAGGATCGTCGAATGGCCGGGGCAGGTTTCGGTCGCGCCATGCGACTGATAGCCTGACGGGAAGACGATCCCCGAAGCGAGCCGCGCGAGGCCGCCGGTGAAATGGCCGCGATATTCGGCAAAAAGGTCGGCTGAAAACTGATCGACCGCGATCATCACGACGAGCTTCGGCGCGGGGGTTGCGGCCGTAACCTTCTGTACCGGCGGCGCGCTATTCTGCGCAAGACCGGTTCCGGCAGCGGCAACACAAAGCACGGCGGCAAGGGCAGTGGACAGATATTTCAGCTTCACGGACGGCTTCTCCAACCTAAGGGTGTCAGCGCGGGCTGTCCTCTCGTCGAAAGCCGCCTATATGGCAAGCCTTCGAACGATGAACGGGCGCGGGCATAGCCATGAATTTGCAGAGTGAGGCTTTTGTGACACGCGTGGTGCGCACGCTACTGGCATTGCTGACGCTGGTCAGCGTCATGGCCGGCCCCGCGCACGCGCAATCGACGCATATCCAGCCAAAACTGGTCGCCGAGTCGGCGGCGCCAGCCCCCGGCAGCGGCACGACGCTCGCGTTGACGATGGCGCCCGAAAAAACTTGGCACGGCTATTGGGCGAATGGTGGCGACGCAGGCTTCGGACTGTCGGTCGAATGGAACGCGCCCGAGGGCGTGACCGTCGCACCCTTTCGCTACCCGGTGCCCGACGCGCTGATCCTCTTTGGCATGATGAACCATGTCTATGAGCATCCCTATGCGCTGCTCGCCGAGGTGCAGGTCGACAAAAGCGTCACGCCGGGCACCGACCTGACCCTGTCGGGGGTCGCGAACTGGCTCGCCTGCACCGACAAGGTGTGCGTGCCCGAGAAAGCGGTGATTTCGGTCGCGCTGAAGGCTGGCGATGGGAAGATCGTGCCCGCGGAACGCACCCGCTTCGACGGCTGGCGCGCTTTGCTGCCGCAGCCGCTCGATCGCCACGGGACTTGGGAAAAACGCGGCGACATGGTCCGCTTTGCCATTCCCCTCCCCGTCACGACCGCGATCGACGCGCCGCACCTGTTCGTCGAGACGCAGGATGTCGTCGACTATGCCGCGCCGCAAAGTTTCAGCCGCAACGGCGACCACATCATCGTCGAAACGCGCGTGAAGGGCGACAAGGCTGGGCCGGTTTCGGCGTTGCTCAAGCTCGGCGGCGGGCGCGGGCTGTCGTTGACGCTCGACCCCGGCGCGGTCCCCGCCGCCGGCGAGGCGATCGCGGGGAAAGCGGGTGGCATCGACGTGGGGCTGTTCTGGACCGCGCTCGGCGGCGCGATCCTTGGCGGGCTGATCCTCAACCTGATGCCGTGCGTCTTTCCGATCCTGAGCCTCAAGGCATTGAGCCTTGCGCGTTCGGGCGGCGATATCCGTTCGGCAAAAATCGAGGCGCTCGCCTATACCGCCGGCGCCATCGTCACCGCGCTGCTACTCGGCGGTGCACTGCTTGCGCTGCGCGCCGCAGGGGAACAGGTCGGCTGGGCGTTCCAGCTGCAACATCCGCTAAGTGTGCTGGCGCTGCTGATCCTCGCGCTCGCGATCACGATCAATTTGCTTGGCACTTTCGAACTGCCATCCTTCGGCCGCGGACAGGCGCTGGTCGACAAGGGCGGTGCGGCGGGCGGCTTCTGGACCGGCGCGCTCGCGGCCTTTGTCGCGACGCCGTGCAGTGGCCCGCTGCTCGGCGCGGCGCTCGGCGCGACGCTGGTGCTGCCGACATGGGCGGCGCTGCCGATCTTCGGCGGCTTGGGGTTGGGCCTCGCCCTGCCCTTCCTCGCAATCGGCTTTGTCCCTGCGCTGCGCAACCGGTTGCCGAAGCCCGGACCGTGGATGGCGACGTTCCGCAAATGGATGGCCCTTCCGATGGGGCTCACCGCGCTCGCGCTGGCATGGCTGCTGTGGCGGCAGACCGACGGGACGGCCTGGCACTATTGGGTGGGCGCCATTTCCATGATCCTGCTCATCGCGACGCAGCTTGGTGCCCAGCAGCGCGGTGGAGGCGACAGGCGTCTTATCGTTGCCGGCGCTGGACTATTGCTCGCGCTGTTCCTTGTGCAGACGGTCCGGAAGTTCGACGATCATAACGCCACGACCGTTATCACTTCGGCGAAAGGCGACGCATTCTCCGCCGACGCGCTCGCCAAGGCGCGCGCCACCGGCAAGCCCGTCTTCGTTTATTTCACCGCCGACTGGTGCCTGTCGTGCAAGGCGAACGAAGCCGGGGCGATCAACCGCGAGGCGGTGCAGACCGCGTTCGACAAGGCGGGCGTCGTCACGCTTGTCGGCGACTGGACCAATGGCGATCCGGCCATCACGCGCACGCTCGCCGAACATGGCCGCAACAGCGTGCCGCTCTATCTCTGGTATGCGCCGGGCGCCGCGAAAGCGGAAATCCTGCCGCAGATCCTCACTCCCGGTCTGCTGACCGACAAGGCCAAGCCCTGATGGCCAAACAGCGCGCCGACCAGTTGCTCGTCGACCGCGGCCTTGCCGAAAGCCGGACGCGCGCGCAGGCGCTGATCCTTGCGGGGCTCGCCTTCGTCGGCGACCGCAAGATCGACAAGGCGGGGCAGCAGGTCGCCGACGATGCCGAGATCAGCGTCAAGGGCCGCGACCATCCGTGGGTCTCGCGCGGCGGGATCAAGCTCGACCATGCCCTGTCGCATCTCGGCTGGGATGTGACGGGCGCGATCGCGATCGACGTCGGATCGTCGACGGGCGGCTTTACCGATGTGTTGCTCAGCCGCGGCGCGGCGCGCGTCTATGCGGTGGATTCGGGCACCAACCAGCTCGCATGGAAGCTGCGGCAGGACGAGCGCGTCATCGTTCACGAACAGACGAGCGCGCGCATCCTGACACCCGCGCACATCCCCGAACAGATCGACCTGATCGTGTGCGACGCAAGTTTCATCGCGCTGTCAAAGGTGCTTCCGGTGCCGATGTCGTTCGCGAAAGACGGCGCGCGCATCGTCGCGCTGATCAAGCCGCAGTTCGAGGCCGAGCGCCACGAGGTCGGCAAGAAGGGCGTCGTGCGCGATACCTCGGTGCACGCCCGCGTGTGTGCCGAGGTCCGCGACTGGCTGACCCGCGAAGGCTGGGATGTCGCCGATCTCGTCGAAAGCCCGATCACCGGTCCCGAAGGAAATGTGGAATTTCTGATCGCTGCGGTGAAGCGAGCCGCTTGACGCTGCGCCGCACAATCGCGACACCGATGCAACGGATTCGCGTGTGGGGGATAATGCGGACATGACCGAAATCGCAACGCCGGGGCAGCTTCGCATGTCCTACCTGCGCTGGGCGCTCGTTACTGTACCGGCGATCGTGCTTGCGGGCAGCCTGTCGGGACTGCTGTCGAACAGCGGTTACGGCAATCGCTGGTTCGCCTCGCTCGATCTGCCGCCGATCACGCCGCCGGGCTGGGTGTTCGGCACCGTCTGGCCGCTGCTCTACATCTGCCTCGGCCTGTCGCTTGCGATGATCCTGCACGCGCGCGGCGCGAAAGGGCGCGGTTTTGCACTGTTGCTCTTTTTCGTCCAGCTGATCGCCAATTTCGCTTGGTCGCCGCTCTTTTTCGGGCAGCATCAGGTGACGACCGCGCTCTATATCATCATCTTCATCCTGATGGTGACGATCGCGACCGCCTTCGCCTTTGCGCCGATCCGCAAGGCCGCGGCGTGGTTGCTCGTGCCCTATATGATCTGGCTCAGCTTTGCCGCGATCCTCAATTTCCAGATCGATCAGCGCAATCCCGATGCCGAAACCCTTGTCCCCGCCGCCGCGAGCACCCAAATAAGGTGACGGCGCAAGGGACAACCTGGGGGACAGACCCCGACGGAGGAATATAGACATGCAGAGCGAAAACCGCTTTTTTGACGACCTCGCCAAGATGGTGAACGGCATTGCCGGAACCGTCGCGGGCGCGGGCCGCGAAGCCGAGTCCGCGATGCGCGACCGCGCCAAGGAATGGGTTGGCCGCATGGATTTCGTCAGCCGCGAGGAATTCGAGGCGGTGAAGAAAATGGCCGCCACCGCGCGGGCGGAAGCCGAAGCGTTGAAGGCGCGTCTCGACAAACTGGAAGGCGTCGCGAAGCCGGCGGCGGCTCCCAAGGCTGCTGCGGCGCCGAAAGCGGCGGCAAAGCCGGCCGCGAAACCCGCCGCCAAGCCCGCGCCGCGCAAGCCCAACAGCTAAGGCGCGCTGACGCGCTTTTGGCCGTTTGTGCACAATATATTCCCCGGATGGTGCGGGACGCGGACTCGCGTCATCGCACCATCCGGGCTAAGGCGCGCGCATGAGTGACGATATTTACGACGACGATGACGGCCAGGACGCAGCCCCGATGGAGATGCTGGCGTCCTATTTCGCCGCGCACGACTGGCCGCACGAGATGGTCGGTGAGGATGAGATCGTCGCGACCGCGCAGGGCAGCTGGACGACCTATGAGCTGCGCGCGGTGTGGCGCGCCGACGACGGCGTCATCCAGCTCCTCGCCTTCCCCGACATTCGCGTCGTCGAGGACAAGCGCGCCGTTGCGCATGAGGCGCTCGCGCTTATCAACGAGCAATTGTGGCTCGGCCATTTTGAGCTGTGGTCGAACAGCGGCACGATATTGTTCCGCCACGGCATGCTGCTCGGCGCCGACGCGTCGCTGCCGCTCGACATGACCGAAACGCTGATCGAAAGCGCAATCGACGAATGCGAGCGCTTTTACCCGGTGTTCCAGTTCGTGCTGTGGGGCGGCAAATCGCCCGCGGAGGCTCTCGCCGCGTCGCTCATCGAAACGCGCGGCGAAGCGTAACGGTCAACGCTTTTCGAAGCGCGTCAGCCCCGGCCCAATTTCGTTTGCCCCGATCGCCAGCGCCTCGCCGCTCCAGTCGGCGACGAACACCGACTTGCGCCCGATGCCCTGCGGAATGCTCGCGCGATTGCCCTCGATCACCAGTCCGCGCGACGGATTGTCGCGGGCTTCGGCGGCGACCGCGATCAGCGCCGAGTAATTTTCCTTGTCGCGGCCCTGAACCAGTAGATTGTTGACGACGCGGCCGGTCGAACCCGCCGGCAGGTCGATCAGATAATTGGTCGTCTTGCCCTGCGTATCGTCGAAGCTGTTGTCATTGATGTCGACCCGCGCAGCGCGCGTCTTCAGATAATGGCCGCCACTGCCCTTCTCAAATCGCGTACGCGTCACGACGACGCGGCCATAGCTGCCGGTATAGACGCTGTGCGCGCAGCTGAGGCCGCGATCGCAGCGGCCGAGGCGCGAAAAGGTCGAACGGTCGATCGTCAGCGTCGCCGCCGGATCGTCGGCTGTTAGGATGCCCTCCTCGCTGTTGCGGAACAGGCTGTTGACGACGTCGAGGTCGCTCTTCTCGAGGCGGATGCCCGCGCCATTGCCGTCGGGGACGCGCATATTCTGGAACACGATCCCGTCAATTTTCGCGCCGGCACCGCGCAGCACGAGCGCCGCCTTGCCCTCGCACGTCACGCCGTCGAAGATCGCCCGGCCGGGTTCGGCCGCGACAAAGGCGATGCGGCCCGCGGTCTGCACCGCGCAATCGCGGTGATAGCCTGGCGCGACGCGGATCGTGCCCTCGCCATCGCCGATCGCGTCGACGGCATCCTGCAACCGTCCGAACGAACGGCCATCGACGCTGTAGGGCGCACCGCCGGTCTGCGCGGGCAGCGGCACCGGCGCAAGCAGCAGCGGAAGGGCGAGCAGCGGCAGCAGGGGCCGACGAAGAATTGCCTTGAACATGCGCCGCCCATAGCTGTTTTCGCAGGACTAGTCGCTCGCGAAGCTGGTTAATTGCACGCCTGTCCCCTAATCGGACAGGCTTCCCGGCACAGGTTAATCGAGGTTAGGTCGCAGCCAGCGCGTTGCCGTTTCAAGATCGACCCCGCGCCGCTGCGCATAGTCTTCAAGCTGATCGCTCCCGATCCGCGCGACGCCGAAATACTGGCTTTCGGGATGGCCGAAATAAAATCCGCTGACCGCCGCCGTCGGCAGCATCGCGAAACTTTCGGTCAGCACCAGCCCGGCGTTATCGCCCGCCGCGAGCAGATCGAACAGAATCGGCTTCAGGCTGTGATCTGGACAGGCGGGATAGCCAGGCGCCGGACGAATGCCGCGATATTCTTCCTTGATCAGCGCCTCGTTGGTGAGCTGCTCGCCGGGCGCATAACCCCATAGCGTGGTGCGGACATGCTGGTGCAGCCGCTCGGCGAACGCTTCGGCGAAACGATCCGCCAGCGCCTTCAGCAAGATGTCCGAATAATCATCCTTGTCGGCGCGGAAGCGTTCCGAATGCGGCTCGATGCCGTGGATGCCGACCGCGAAGCCGCCCATCCAGTCACCCGCCGGATCGATGAAATCGGCAAGGCACATATTGGCGCGGTCGCGGCTCTTCTTGATCTGCTGGCGCAGGAAGGGGAGCGTCACATGACGTTCCTCTTCGGCAAGGTGAATCGTGACGCTGTCGCCGTCGCGCGCGCAGGGCCAGAAGGCGCAGACACCGCGCGCGGTCAGCCATTTTTCGGCGATCAGCTTGTCGAGCATCGCGTCAGCGTCGGCCTTGAGCGCCTGCGCCGTTTCGCCGACCACATCGTCGTCCATGATCGACGGCCAGGTGCCGTGCAGCTCCCACGCGCGGAAGAAGGGAGTCCAGTCAATACATTCACGCAAATCTTCGAGCGACCAGTCGTCGAAGCGATGCAGCCCGGGCTGCAGCGGCGGCGCGGGCTTGTCGCTCAAATAGGCGTCGTAAAAATTGGCGCGCGCCTCTTCGAGGGTGTGAAGGACGCTCTGCCCCTTGCCCGCGCGAACGTCGCGGACATGAGCGTAGTCATCCTTATAGCCCTGCACATAGGCGTCGCGTCCGGTGTCGCTGACCAGCGACGTTGCGACGCCGACAGCGCGGCTGGCGTCGAGGACGTGGAGCACCGGCCCTTGGTAGGCCGGGTCGATGCGAAGCGCGGTGTGAACCTTCGACGTCGTGGCGCCGCCGATCAGCAGCGGCATGGTCATGCCCGCGCGCTGCATTTCCTCGGCGACCGTCACCATCTCGTCGAGCGAAGGGGTGATCAGCCCCGAAAGGCCGATCATGTCGGCGTCATTCTCGTTCGCCGCTTCGAGGATCTTCGACCAGGGCACCATCACGCCGAGGTCGACGATCTCGAAGCCGTTGCATTGCAGCACGACGCCGACGATATTCTTGCCGATATCGTGGACGTCGCCCTTCACGGTCGCCATCACGACTTTGCCCTTGCCCTTCGCGCCCGGCTCCTTCGCCGCTTCGATGAAGGGCAGCAGGTGCGCGACCGCCTTCTTCATCACGCGCGCCGATTTGACGACCTGCGGCAGGAACATCTTGCCCGATCCGAACAGGTCGCCGACGACGTTCATGCCGTCCATCAGCGGCCCCTCGATTACCTCGATCGGGCGCGGCAACAGCAGGCGCATCTCTTCGGTGTCGTCGACGACATAAGCGTCGATGCCCTTGACCAGCGCATGTTCGAGCCGCTTGGCGACAGGCCAGCCGCGCCATTCCTCTGCGGCCTTTTCCTGCGCCGGGTTGCTGCCCTTATAGCGTTCGGCGAGCGCGATCAGCCGTTCGGTCGGGCTTTCTGCTTCGCCTTCGACCTTGCGGTTGAGCACGACATCCTCGACCGCCTGGCGCAGTTCGGGGTCGATCGTGTCGTACACGTCGAGCTGGCCTGCGTTGACGATCGCCATGTCGAGCCCGGCGGGGATCGCATAATAGAGGAAGACGCTGTGCATCGCGCGGCGCACGACTTCGTTGCCGCGAAAACCGAACGACAGGTTCGACAGGCCGCCCGAAAAATGGACGTGCGGACAGCGAACGCGGATTTCCTTCACCGCCTCGATGAAGTCGACGGCATAATTGTCATGCTCTTCGAGCCCCGTCGCGACCGCGAAGACATTGGGATCGAAAATGATGTCTTCGGGCGGGAAGCCGACCGTCATCAGCAGCTTGTAAGCGCGCTCGCAGATCTCGATCTTGCGCTCCTTGGTGTCGGCCTGCCCGACCTCGTCGAACGCCATCACGACGACCGCGGCACCGTACGCCATGCACTTGCGCGCATGCGCTAGGAAGGGTTCCTCGCCCTCCTTCATGCTGATCGAATTGACGATCGGCTTGCCGGGCACGCATTTGAGGCCAGCCTCGATGACATCCCATTTCGAGCTGTCGATCATCACCGGGATGCGCGCGATATCAGGCTCGGCGGCGATGAGTTTCAGGAAGGTCGTCATCGCATATTCGGCGTCGAGCAGGCCCTCGTCCATATTGACGTCGATGACCTGCGCGCCATTCTCGACCTGCTGGCGCGCGACCTCGACCGCCGCGGTATAGTCGTCGGCAAGGATCAATTTCTTGAACGCCGCGGAGCCCGTGACATTTGTGCGCTCGCCGATGTTGACGAAGCTGGAGGAGGCGGGCGTATTCTCTGTCATCTGATCCTCGTCATCCCGGCGAAAGCCGGGATCGGGTGAAGTCTATTGGCCGGTTTCGGTCGCAAGCGATCCCAGCTTTCGCTGGGATGACGATTACGCCGCCATCGTAAAAGGTTCGAGCCCGGCAAGCCGCGTCCGCACCGGCACTTCGGGAATCTGGCGCGCCGGAAGGCCCTGCACCGCCTTCGCCATGGCCGCGATATGCGCGGGCGTCGAACCGCAGCAGCCGCCGAGGATATTGACCTGACCATGCTCCGCCCATTCGCGGACGAGCTCGGCGGTGGTTTCGGGCAGTTCGTCATATTCGCCGAGTTCGTTGGGCAGCCCGGCGTTCGGATAGACCATCACCAGCGCGTCGGCGATCTCGGACAGCACCTTCACATGCGGCCGCAGTTGCGACGCCCCGAACGAACAATTGAGCCCGATCGTCAGCGGCTTCGCATGACGCACCGCATACCAGAAAGCCTCAACCGTATGTCCCGACAGGTTGCGGCCACTGAGGTCGGTCAGCGTCATCGAAATCATCAGCGGCAGTTCACGCCCGACTTTAGCCTCGGCTTCCAAGGTCGCGGCGATCCCGGCCTTGGCATTAAGCGTGTCGAAGATCGTCTCGATCAGGATGAAGTCCGCCCCGCCCTCGGCGAGCGCGACCACCTGCTCCAGATAAACATCCTTCAATTCGTCGAAATCGATCTCGCGAAAGCCGGGGTTGTTGACGTCGGGCGACAGCGACAGCGTCTTGTTCGTCGGGCCGACCGCGCCCGCAACGAAACGGCGGCGGCCGTCGAGCGCCTGATATTTCTCAGCCGTCTCCCGGCCCAGCCGCGCGCTTTCACGGTTGATGTCGGCGACGAGCGCCTCGGCGCCATAATCAGCCTGGCTGATCCGGTTCGCGCTGAAGGTATTGGTCGAGACGATGTCCGATCCCGCGGCAAGATAGGCCTCGCCGATCGCGGTCACGACGTCGGGACGCGTCAGCGCGAGGATATCGTTATTGCCCTTCTGATCGTGGCCGAGGCCGAGGTTTCCGGCGTAACAGGCCTCGGTCAGTTTGCGCTCCTGAATCTGGGTGCCCCAGCCGCCGTCGGTGAGCAGGATACGTTCCTTGGCGGCGGCTTGCAGGGCTTCGCGAGCGCTCATCATGCTGCCTGATCCTTTGCGGTCAAGACCGGCCGCAAACCCAGCAGATGACAGATCGCATAGCTGAGTTCGGCGCGGTTGAGGGTGTAGAAATGGAACTCGCGCACGCCGCCGGCATAGAGGCGGCGGCACATTTCGGCGGCGATCGTCGCCGCCACCAGCTGACGCGCTGCGGGATGATCGTCGAGCCCATCGAACAGCGACACCATCCACGCCGGGATCGCGGTGCCGCACATGTCGGCCATGCGGCGCGTCTGCGATACGTTCGATACCGGCAGGATGCCGGGGATGATCGGCGCGTCGATGCCCGCCGCAGCAGCCGCGTCACGAAAGCGCAGGAAGCTCTCGGGCGCGAAGAAGAATTGCGTGATCGCCCGCGTCGCGCCGGCGTCGAGCTTGCGCTTGAGGTTGTCGAGGTCCGACTGCGGGCAATCGGCGTCGGGATGCGTTTCGGGATAGGCGGCGACCGAAATGTCAAAGGGCGCGATCGCCTTCAGCCCCGCGACCAGTTCGATCGCATTGGCATAGCCATCGGGGTGTGCGCGATAGGGTTCTCCGCCCGGAACGTCGCCGCGCAGCGCGACGATATGCCGGACCCCGGCTTCCCAATAGGCCTCCGCCACCTCATTGATCTCGGCGCGCGATGCCTCGACGCAGGTCAGGTGGGCGGCGGGCGGCACGCGGCTTTCGGCGGCGATCCGCGCAACCGTTGCATGCGTGCGTTCGCGCGTCGATCCACCCGCGCCATAGGTGACCGACACGAAGCTGGGGGCCAGCGGTTCAAGCGTGCGGAACGTATCCCATAGCTGGGCTTCCATCTTCTCAGTCTTGGGCGGGAAAAATTCGAAGCTGACGCCGATATCGCCTTCGAGATTGGCGAACAGCGGCGAGGCCGCGGCGCGGCGCGCCTCGGCCAGCGAGTTCAAATTCGACGTCATGCCGCAAGCCTTTTACTTGGTCCGTCGCCGGCGACGGGGGATTGATCTTCGTCGCTGCGGCGGCGGCCGAGCCATAGCTTCACGGCCAGGTCGCCACCTTCCAGCGTCTGTGTATTTTCCAGCAGCAGCCCCGCCGAGGCGAACCAGCCGCGAATCTGTGCATCCGAAAAACCGAGACGCGCGTGCGCCGCGAAATTGCGCAACTCCTCATCCTCGTGCGGCGCAAAATCGACGACGAGCAAATGGCCGCCACCGCGCAGCACGCGGCTTGCTTCAGCAATCACGCGGTCAGGCTCGTGCGCGAAATGCAGCGCCTGATGAATGACGATGCTGTCGATACTCGCGTCAGCGACCGGCAGGTTCAGGAAATCACCCTGCAGCAGGTCGACCGGAACGGGTTGCCCCTCCAGCTTGGTGCGCGCGATGCGCAGCATTTCGGGGCTGCGATCGAGCGCAGTGATGCGGCGCGCGGTAGGCGCGAAAATTTCCGCCATCCGGCCGGTGCCCGTGCCGATGTCGAGCAGGTGCCCAAGCCGGCGGTTGTGCATCATCGCCAGCATCGCCGCCTCGACCTCGCTCTCGGCGATATGCCGCGACCTGATGGCATCCCACTCGTCGGCATGTTCGGCGAAATAGCGTTCGGCAGCCGCAGCGCGCTCATCACGCACCGCGGTCAGGCGCCGCGCATCATGCGCAATGACCAGCGCCTCGCGCGCCGAAAAGGGCCATTTTTCGGCCTGCCCGATAATCTCGGCGATCGGACCGCTTTCGGCAATCCGCAGGAAAACCCAGCTTCCCTCGCGCCGCCGTTCGACGATCCCGGCCTCGACGAGAATCCGAACATGACGCGACACGCGCGGCTGACTCTGGTCGAGCACGACAGCCAGTTCGCCGATCGCTAGCTCCATTTCGCGCAAAAGCGCCACGACTCGCAGTCGCGTCGGGTCCGCCAGGGCACGGAAAATGTCGATCAGCTCGCTCATGAACATACATATAAAGCTTTCTTTATATCCGGTCAACCAAGCGCCGTACCACAATTTCCGCCACGCGCCCCCAGACCGAGACCGAATTCGGACGAAACACCGGGGCTCGCACAAAAATGGCGTTGCACGCGATTCCGCGAGGGGGTAATTCTGCGCGCGATTGGCATATTTCGGGATCGATCAGTTCCTGTGCCGGTCGGTCAGTTCAAACCGAGAGGGGTATTCCCAAATGAAGAAATCGATCACTCTGTCGCTCGTCCTCGCCGCCTCGATGGGCCTCGCTGCTTGCGCCGAAAAGGCGGCCGACGACACGGCTGCTGCAACCGAAGACGCAGCTGCGACCGTCGAAGGCGCTGCTGACGGCGCGATGGAAGCGGCCGAAGGCGCTGCCGACGCGACCGCCGCTGCTGCGGGCGAAGCCGGCGCTGCTGCCGACGCCGCTGGCGACGCTGCTGCCTCGGGCGACGCTGCCAAGGCTGCCGACAAGGCAACCGAAGCTGCCGGCGCTGCCAAGGAAGCTGCCGACGCCGCCAAGGGCGCGATGGAAGAAGCCAAGAAGTAAGCATTTTTCGGCTTTTCGGGCCGAAGAAATGTCAAAGACAAGAGGGGGTCGCCGGTTCGCCGGTGGCCCCTTTTTCATTCGGAACAGGTATCAATCGGCGCAGTTGCCAAGCCCCTGATCCACCGTTAACTCTCAGTCCCAATGGCCGGCCGCCCGGCCATTGTTTTCGAAAGGAATATCATGCGCAAAATCATCATCGCCTCGATGGCCGCAGCGGCCTTCAGCCTCGCCGCCTGCTCGGAAAAGACCCAGGACGCCGCTTCGGAAACCGCCACCTCGGCTGCCGATGACGCTGCCGCCGCTGGCGACGCCGCTGCCGATGCCGCTGCCGGCGCTGCCGATGCGACCGCTGCTGCTGCCGACGAAGCCGCCGATGCGACCGCTGCCGCCGCCGACAAGGCCGGCAACGCCGTCGAAGGCACCGTGAATGCCGCTGGCGAAGCAGCCGACAAGGCTGGCGACAAGATCGCCGAAGAAACGAAGAAGGCTGAAGCCAACGACAAGAAGTAAGTCGTGGGTTCGCCTTCGGGCTGATATTGGGGCTCCATCCACCTCGGATGGAGCCCTTTTTCGTGGGAGCGCGTGAATGATCGACCTTCGGATGGCGAGCGCCGCGCTCGCGATGCTGATCCTGACGACGGGGTGCAGCCGCACCGATAACGAGCCCGGCCCCGGCGGCGTGACCGTCAGCGAAGCGAAGGCCCTCGACGATGCCGCCGAGATGCTCGAAAGCCGCGACAGCGCCCCGCCGCCCGAAACGGGCAAGGCTGCGGAGGAACCGGCAAAGGCTGGCAAATAGCGCCTTCCCCTCGCCGCACCGAGGGGCTAGATTGAACGCGCCCCGCGACTGGCGCTGAAGATGGGTTCCCATCGGGAAGCGGGGCTGGCCGGCAGGCCGTCATAAGCCGCGCGCCTGGGTGATCCACTGCCAGCGCAAAGGACATCCGCATGACCGATACGCCCGCCACCTATATCGTCTTCCTGCTGTTTCCAGGCATCACGCAGCTCGACTTCACCGCGCCTGCGCAGGCGCTGTCGCGCATGCCCGGCGCGAAGCTCGCCGGCGCCGCCGCCAACCTCGATCCGATCCTGACCGACAGCGGCTTTGCGATCGTGCCGACGCATGATTTCGCGAGCGCACCGCAGGCTGATATCCTCTGCATCCCCGGCGGGCACGGCGTCGCCAACGCGCTGGGTGACGCCGCGACGATCGATTTCATCGCGCGGCAGGCGGCAGGGGCGCAGTGGGTGACGAGCGTCTGCACCGGCGCCTTCCTGCTCGGCCGCGCCGGGCTGCTCGCGGGGAAGCGCGCAACGACGCATTGGGCCTACACCCATTTGCTGCCGCTCGTCGGCGCCGAGCTCACCAAAGCGCGCGTCGTCGAGGACGGCAATGTCGTGACGAGCGGGGGAGTCACGTCGGGGCTCGACTTCGCGCTGACATTGATCGCGCGGCTGCGCGGCGATGCGATGGCACAGGCGATCCAGCTCGCGATCGAATATGACCCCGCGCCCCCCTTCCGCGGCGGCCACCCCGACCGCGCACCCAAGGCGATCACCGCGGGATTGAAGGAGCATGTCTACAACGCCGCCGCGGCGCGAATGGAGGCGGCGCTGTCGAGCGCCTAGCGGCAGTCCGCCAGCGCGATTTCGTAAAGCTTCGGCCAATATTTGCCGGTCACGAACAGGCGCTTCTTCTTCGCATCCCATGCAATGCCGTTGAGCACGCTGTCGGTCCCGCTGACACCGGCGTCGGCCTTGAGCGTCGACAGATCGACAAGCGAGACGACATTGCCGGTCGCGGGATCGATGCGAACGATGAAGTCGGTCATCCACACATTCGCCCAGATCTGCCCGTCGATCGTTTCGAGTTCGTTGAGCATCGAGATGGGCCGGCCGCCAAAGCGCACCGTGACACGCTTTTGCTCCTTCATCGTCGCCGGATCGAAGAAGCGCAGTTCAGTCGTGCCGTCGCTGAGAACGAGACTGTCCCCAACCATCGTCAGGCCCCAACCCTCACCCTCATATTTGAAGGTACCGACGCGCTTCAGATCCTTGATCGACCAGCGATTGCCGACGCCGCCCTGCCAGGTCACGCCGATGATCTGGTCGCCCCAGCGCGTAATGCCTTCGCCGAACTGGTCGGATGGCAGCTTTGATTGAGCGAGTGCCTTGCCGGTCTTGAGGTCGAGGCGTGCGACGCGCGACTGACCATATTGGCCCGTGGCTTCGTACAGATGCCCCTCGTTCCAGAAGAGCCCCTGCGTGAAGCTGGTCGCATCGTGCGGGAATGTCTCGAGGATCCGGTAGCCGCAGCGCTCGATCGGAGGCGGCGCCGGGGGCGTGGCCACCGCAGGGTCGGCGAACAGCGCAAGGGCAAGAAGAAACATCATCACCGCCCCTAGCTATGCCGCATCGCCTGAACTGGCAATGTCCCGCCGTTCCCCCAAAGAAAAAGGGCCGGAGGATTTCTCCCCCGGCCCTCTTTTTTTGGCTGAGCGCCGAACGGTTTGGACTTAGAAGTCCATGCCGCCCATGCCGCCCATGCCGCCGCCGCCCATGGGCATGGCGGGCTTGTCGTCGGGCGTTTCGGCAATGCCAGCTTCGGTGGTGATCAGCAGACCAGCAACCGAGGCAGCATCCTGAAGCGCGGTGCGAACGACCTTGGTCGGGTCGATGACGCCGGCCTTGACCAGGTCTTCATAGACGTCGGTCGAGGCGTTGAAGCCGAAGTTGCTGTCGTTCTGGTCGAACAGCTTGCCCGCGACGACACCGCCGTCGAAGCCAGCGTTTTCAGCGATCTGGCGAACCGGAGCCTGCAGCGCGCGACGGATGATGTCGATGCCGCGGGTCTGGTCTTCGTTGACACCCGACATGCCGTCGAGAGCCTTCGTCGCGTACAGAAGCGCGGTACCGCCGCCGGGGACGATGCCTTCTTCAACCGCAGCGCGGGTCGCGTGGAGGGCGTCGTCGACGCGATCCTTGCGTTCCTTCACTTCGACTTCCGAAGCGCCGCCGACCTTGATCACGGCAACACCGCCGGCGAGCTTCGCCAGACGTTCCTGCAGCTTTTCCTTGTCGTAGTCGCTGGTCGTCGTCTCGATCTGCGCACGGATCTGTTCGACGCGGCCCTTGATCGCATCATGGTCGCCAGCACCATCGACGATGGTGGTGTTGTCCTTGTCGATCGTGACGCGCTTCGCCTGGCCGAGCATGTTCAGCGTGACCGACTCAAGCTTGATGCCCAGGTCTTCGCTGATCATTTCACCGGCGGTGAGGATCGCGATGTCCTGCAGCATCGCCTTGCGGCGATCGCCGAAGCCCGGCGCCTTGACGGCAGCGACCTTCAGGCCGCCGCGCAGGCGGTTGACCACCAGCGTTGCGAGCGCTTCGCCTTCGATGTCTTCGGCGATGATGAGGAGCGGACGGCCCGACTGCACCACGGCTTCGAGGATCGGAAGCATCGACTGGAGGTTCGACAGCTTCTTTTCGAAGATGAGGATGTAGGGATCCGACAGCTCGACGAGCATCTTTTCGGGGTTGGTGATGAAGTAGGGCGACAGGTAACCGCGGTCGAACTGCATGCCTTCGACGACATCGAGTTCAAAATCGAGGCCCTTGGCTTCCTCGACAGTGATCACGCCTTCCTTGCCGACCTTTTCCATGGCTTCGGCGATCTTGTCACCGACTTCCTTGTCGCCATTGGCCGAGATGATGCCGACCTGGGCAATTTCAGACGTGCCCGAGACGGGCTTCGACTGTGCCTTGATCGTTTCGACAACCCTGGTGACCGCGAGGTCGATGCCGCGCTTCAGGTCCATCGGGTTCATGCCGGCGGCAACCGACTTCATGCCTTCGCGGACGATCGCCTGGGCGAGAACGGTCGCGGTGGTGGTGCCGTCGCCGGCCTTGTCGTTCGCCTTCGATGCGACTTCGCGCAGCATCTGGGCACCCATGTTTTCGAACTTGTCCTTGAGTTCGATTTCCTTGGCGACGGTGACGCCGTCCTTGGTGATGCGGGGCGCGCCGAAGCTCTTGTCGATCACGACGTTACGGCCCTTGGGACCGAGGGTCACCTTCACCGCGTCGGCGAGGGTGTCGACACCGCGCAGGATGCGCTCACGCGCGTCGCGGCTGAATTTTACGTCTTTAGCAGCCATGTGCTTATTCCTTTCAAAGGCGCAGAAAACTGCGCAACTTCATTCGCAATTCGATGGAAACGCTCAGGCGATGACGCCGAGGATGTCCGATTCCTTCATGATCAGCAGCTCTTCGCCGTCGACCTTGACTTCGGTGCCCGACCATTTGCCGAACAGGATACGATCGCCAGCCTTGACGTCGAGCGGGGTCACCTTGCCGTCATCGGCGCGGGTACCGGTGCCGACCGAGACGACTTCGCCTTCCTGCGGCTTTTCCTTGGCGGTGTCGGGAATGATGATGCCGCCAGCCGTCTTTTCTTCGGCTTCGATACGGCGAACAAGCACGCGGTCGTGCAGCGGGCGAAATTGCATGG
>Ga0209257_1002117_pt1 | contig 20734 bp, 23 predicted proteins | sample AraplaCvi_mCL_r2_FD_184277 | JGI IMG/M metagenome (GOLD analysis project Ga0209257, IMG submission 184277) | Arabidopsis root microbial communities from North Carolina, USA - plate scrape MF_Cvi_mCL_r2 (SPAdes) (version 2) | ecosystem: Host-associated > Plants > Roots > Endosphere | place: USA...
GGCCCTTGTTGCCCAGGTTGTCCTGGTGGGTGATCGCGCCGTCGCGGACGTAGGTGATGATCTCCATGTCCGAATGCGGATGCGGCGGGAAGCCGGTGTTCGCGGCGATGGTGTCGTCGTTCCACACGCGCAGCGCGCCCCAGCCCATGCGGGCGGCGTCGTGGTAACTGGCGAAGGAGAAATGGTGCTTGGCATCGAGCCAACCGTGGTTGGCTCCGCCGAGGGAGTTGAACGGGCGACGCTCGATCATGACCTTGCTCCGGTGGGTGATGGAGTCCGTGGTGGATTCCGTGGCGCAAACGATAGGCCCCGGACGGGTCTGTGAGAATGGAACGGATCGAATATGATCGTTTCCATTCCTTGCATGATGACCTCCACCGTGAAAGGCCGCCGCCCATGAAACTGCCCGATCTGGAAGCCTGGGCGATCTTCGCCAAGGTCGCCGAAACCGGCTCCTTCGCCCGCGCGGCGAATGAGCTGACCCTGTCGCAGGCGACTGTCTCCAAGGCCATCACCCGCCTGGAAACGCGCCTGAAAACGGTGCTGTTCCATCGTACGTCGCGGCGGATGTCGCTCACCGAGAGCGGGCGCGGCGCGCTCGAACGTGCCAGCCGCATCCTCGCCGAAGGCGAGGCGGTGGAAGCGGAAATCACCGCGCAGGCCGCCAGTCCGCGCGGCACGGTGCGGATGGCGGTGCCGATGTCGTTCGGCATCGAGCATGTCGCGCCGCTGCTGCCGGAGTTCATGGCGCGCTATCCCGACGTCGCGCTGGACATCGACTTCGACGACGGCCTCGTCGATCTGGTCGGTGGCGGCTTCGATCTCGCGCTGCGCATCTCGGCGCTGGCCGATTCAAGCCTGCTCGCGCGCCGGTTGTGCGGCGTGCGCGTGCTGCTGGTCGCGGCGCCGGCGTATCTCGACGCGCATGGCCGACCGCGCCATCCGCGTGAACTCGCACAGCACAGCGCGCTGTTCTACACGCTCTCGCGATTCGGCGCGGCGTGGCGTTTCCACCACAGGCGGCACGGCGATTTCTCGATCAGCGTGAACGCGCCGCTGCGCGTGAACAACGCCGAAGCGCTCAATCCGGCGCTGCTTGCGGGTATGGGCATCGCGCTGCAGCCGGAGTTCCTCGTGTGGCGCGAACTGAAGGCCGGCAAGCTGGAAACCGTGATGCCCGAATGGTCGCCGCCGCCGATCGCGCTGCACGTGGTCACGCCGCCCGGACGCGTGCGTCCGGCGCGCGTGCAGTTGCTCATCGAACATCTGGTGAAGAAATTCGAGAAGGCGCCGTGGGCGGAGCGGACTGCCTGATGGCCGAGCGAACGCTCCTGGGGTGAGGAGCGTTCGCCGGTGTCGTTCCGGGCCGCGCCGCTGTTACGGCGTGAACGACAGCGCGTTTGACGCAGTGATGATGCCCGACCCCGTTGCATCGGCGCCCCAGCATGTATTCACCGCCGGCCCCGACGGTTGCGAGACGAGCGCGCATCCAGCGCCCCACGGCAGTGCGGCGGTCTCGAGGATGTCTTCGACATCGCCCTGCACCAGGTTCGGATTCTTCTGCATCATCAATGCCGCGATGCCGGCCACGTGCGGCGAGGCCATCGACGTTCCACTGAGGTAGAAGTACGACGTCTTGCCGCTCTGCGTCTGGTACGGACCGACCACCCACGAACCGGGTGCGGCGACATCCAGGTCCTGTCCGGCGAGTTCGCGGCTTGAGAAATCGGCGATGTGGAAGTCGGCCGTGCTGGTCGGATCGGGCACGTCGTCGGCGTTCCACCAGTTGCCGGGATTGCCGTCGGCGCCGGGCTTCCATTGACCGTTCCAGCCGGTGGCCGCGACGGAAATCACCGGCGCATACGCACCCGGATACCCCATGCCGGCTTCGCCTTCATTCCCGGCGGAAGCGACGATGATCACGCCGCGCGCGATCGCGTAATCGATCGCGGCCTTTTCCGATGCGTCCAGCGCCGATCCGCCCAGGCTCATGTTGATCACCACCGGCGACGTGCCGAGCGCGCCACCGGCCTTGAGGTTGGCGACATACACGATGCCGGCGGCCACCACCGACGACCAGCCCGAACCGTTCTGGTTCAGCACTTTCACCGGGATGACCGTCGCACGCGGCGCGGTGCCGTTGATGGGCGTGCCGTTGAGGCTGTAGCCGAGGATCGAACTGGTGACGTGCGTGCCGTGCGAGTTCTGGTCGTGTTCCCATTTGTTCGGCGGTTCGGACACGCTGCCCTGTTCGCCACCGCCGCCGTTGAACGCTTTCGCGAACTGCGTGGCGATGCGTTCCTGCGGGAAATACTGGCGCCACGTATCGAGCAGCCCCGTGTCGAGCACCGCGACGTACACGCCGGCGCCGTCGTAGGCGATGGTGCGGCCCACGCCGAGACTGGTGACGTCCACCGCGTCCTGGTCCCAGGTACTCAGTCCGTTGGCGAAATTCGTCGCGCTCACGGTGTCGAGCGGACTGCCCTTGCGTTCGGCGTCGGGATTGGCGGCGAGGACGAAGGGAAGGGCGCGGATCGCGGCGAGCTGGCCTTCGGTGGTTTTCAGCGTGACCAGATCGATCTCGGCCACGACGTTGCGAACGCTTCCGTAGGTGCCGAGCCTGGCGAGCGTGGAGGGCGTGGCATCGCCGTTGAGCAGCACGTTGACGCCGATCTGGCGCGATGAGGATGCAGCATGTGCTGCAAGCGGAAGGGTGCAGGCCAGGGCGAGGACGCTCAGGGTCTTGTTGATCACGGGTGGATCTCCTCGGAGTGCCCGATCGAACGGGCGCGGGACAGGTTTGCCCGGAGCAAACGCGAAGACGACGGACAACAGGCCGGCCGCATCCCTGTGAGGTTCCTGATAAAACGAGAACGTCCCCTTGCCGAAAGCGTGCGCATCCGGACGGCGGATGGTGCGCGCGCGGTTGTTCGGTACAGGTGAGGCATCCGTCGGAAGAATGTTCGGTCGCTGCGTACCTTCCCGTACTGGGAAGGCTTGCTCGCAGCGCTCGCGCCGCGGTCAGTCGCTGCGGAACTTCGAAAGATCCTGCTTGACCTTCTCGATCCCCGCCCACGGATCCTTCCGCCGCCGTTTCAATCGCGCAGGCACATCGGCGATGGTGAACGCGTCGCCGCGATTGAGCTTCGACAACTCGCTCCACGCCAGCGGCATCGACACCGGCGCGCGTGGCCGCGCCCGCAACGAATACGACGCGACCGCCGTGGCGCCTCGGCCGTTGCGCAGGTAGTCGACGAAGATGCGCTTGTTGCGAAGGCGCTTGGTCGACACCGACAGGAAGCGGTCGGGCTCCGACTGCGACATCACTTCCGCGAAGCTCTGCGCGAAGCGTTTGACCAGCGTCCAGTCCGAACGCGGATTCAGCGGCACCACCACGTGCAGGCCCTTCCCGCCGGTGGTGCGAAGGAACGACTCCAGTTCCAGTTCGACCAGCCGCTTGCGCACATCGACGGCGGCGCGCCGGACCTCGGCGAACGGGACGTCGGGCCCGGGATCGAGATCGAACACGATGCGGTCGGCGTGGTCGGGGTCGTCCGCATGCGAACCCCACGGATGGAATTCCAGCGCGTTGAACTGCACCAGTTCCATCAGACCGGCTTCGTCGTTCACCACGAGGTAGTTGGCGTTGTTGCCGGCTTCTTCCTTCAGGCGAACGAACTCCACCAGTTCAAGCCCCGGTGTGTGGTGTTTCTGGAAGAAGCATGCTTTGTCGGTCCCGGCGGGGCATCGAATGATCGACAGTGGACGCCCGGCGATTTCACGCAGCAGGTGATCGCGCACGGCGGCGTAATAGTTCGCGACGTCGAGCTTGGTGTAACCGTCGTCGGGATAGAGCACCTTCGTCGGGCTGGTGAGCCTGGGCGGCGTGCGCACGCTCTTTGACGCGGCCTTCTTCGCGCTCGCGGACTTCGTCGCCGTGGTCGCCTTCTTCGTCGCCACACCGCGCGAGGCGCGATCGCTGTCGCCCAGGTCCTCGATGTTCTTGTCGTCGCGTATCGCCTTCAACGACGGCTGCCGCAGCAGGCCCTGGCCGCCGACGCCGCGATAGTTCACTTCCACCACGAATCGCGGTTCGAACCACTTCGCGCTGCGCAGGTCGGTGTCGTTCTCGGGCACGAACACCGTCGCCTCCTTCGAGCCCGCGCGCCCGAGGCGCTTGCTGATGTCCTTGATCAGCGTGTCGGAAAATCCGCTGCCGACGCGCCCCACGTAGGCCCAGCCATGGCGCTTGTCCGGCGTGGCGAGCAGGAGCGAACCGAAACCGCTGCGGCTGCCCTTCGGCGCGGTCCAGCCGACCACGGCGTATTCGTTACTGTGCAGCGCCTTCGTCTTGCGCCAGTCGTCGCCGCGGCCGGGATGGTAGGGGCGGTCGATGCGCTTGGAGATGATGCCTTCGAAATCCTGCTCGTTCGCCAGTTCGAACGCCTGTTCGCCATCGCCCACCGCATGCGAGCTGTAGGAAAGATGCCGCGTACCTTCGCCCAGCAGGGTCTCCAGCAGCGCCTTGCGTTCGATGAGCGGCGCGTCGCTGATGTCCACTCCGTCGACGTGCAATAGATCGAACAGTGCGTACGACAGCGTGCCCTGGCGTTCGCCCGACAGCGTCGCCTGTAACAGGTTGAAGTCGTCGCGCGTGCCGCTTCCCGCGATGAGTTCGCCGTCGAGCGCCGCGGATTTCAGGCCCAGCGCTTCGATCGCGCCGGTGATCTCCGGCACCTTGTTCGTCCAGTCCAGCGCGTTGCGCGACCACAGCTTCGCCTTGCCTTTCGCGACGGTCGCGACGATGCGATAGCCGTCCCACTTGATCTCGTGCAGCCATTGATCGCCCTGCGGCGGCGCGTCGCCGAGCTTGGCCAGCTGCGGCGCGACGAACTCGGTCGGCGCCGCGGCCTTGCGTGCGTTCGTCAACTTCATCGCAAGCTTGGCCCAGTCGCGATGGCGCGTCGCACTTTGCACGGGCACTTCGCTGCGACGCTTGCGCTCGGTCTTTCCGCGGCCCGCACGTCTGGCGTCCTCCTCCGGTGGCGGCGTGACATCGGCAAGCAGGTCGTCGGCTTCCAGCGTGCCGGCGTATTCGTCCTTCTCCTTGAACAGCAGCCATTGCGGCTGTCGGGCCGGCTTGCCGGAGCGCACCAGGTGCCAGCCGCCCTTGAGCTTGTCGCCGAACAGTTCGAACTTCAGGTGGCCCTTCGCGAGCTGTTCCTCCGGGTCGTACGGCGTCGCCCACACGCCATGGTCGAACTGCGCGACGTGGCCGCCGCCGTAGTGGCCTTTGGGGATCTCGCCTTCGAATTGCGCGTAATCGACCGGATGGTCTTCCACTTCGACCGCCATGCGCTTGACGTTCGGGTCGTAGCTCGGCCCCTTCGGCACCGCCCAGCTTTTGAGTGCGTCGCCGATCTGCAGGCGGAAGTCGTAATGACGGCGGCTCGCGTGATGCAACTGGACGACGAAGATCGCGCGCTTGCCCTGCGGCAGGCGCTTGCCGGGTTCGGGTTCGCGCGTGCGGGTGAACTGCCGTTTGCGGCGGTATTCCGTCAGGCTCATTGCATTGGACGCGAAACGGGCGGGGCTTCACCTTCCGCCGGCGTGGGTGGACGCAGTGCGAAAGGGGAGGGACGTGCAGGATGGCGTGACCTTTCGCCCACTTCGCTGCATGAACGGCATGCGATCATTCGGGTTCGTTCCGGGGGAATGCCGCATGTACCGTCTTTACTACTCGCCGGGAGCGGCGAGTCTGGTCGTCCATTGGCTGTTGATCGAGCTGGACGTTCCGCACGAGCTGGCGCTGGTCGACACGAAGGCCGGCCAGCAGAAGAGCGCCGACTACCTCGCGCTCAATCCCAACGGCGTGGTGCCGACGCTGGTGGCCGACGGCCAGCCGCTGTACGAAGCCGCGGCGCTGGTGCTGCACCTGGGCGATCGCCATCCGCAGTCGGGCCTGGCGCCGGGGCTGGGCGATCCGCAGCGCGGCGCGTACCTGCAGTGGGTGCTCAACATCGCCAACACGCTGCAGTCGCCGCTGCGGCTGTGGTGGTATCCGCAGGACATCGACGGCGAACGCACCGACCTGGTGCAGGACGGCGCGCGTCGCCGCATCGAAGCGACGTGGGACCGGCTCGACGCGCATCTGGCTGCGAACGGTCCGTACCTGCTGGGCGATCGCCTGAGCGCTGCGGACTTCTACCTGACCATGCTGATGCGCTGGACGCGCAGCATGCCCAAACCCGGCCACGAGTGGCCGCACCTGGCCGCACTGGCGCAGCGCATGAAGGCGCGGCCGTCGTTCGGCACGTTGTACGAACGCGAGGGACTGACCGAATGGGCATGACGATTCGCGTCGCCACGCGCGCGGCGCTGGCGACGATGTGCGTGGCCGGCGCGCTGGTCGCGACCGGTTGCAAGGAAGCGCAGGACATCCGCGAGGAACTGGGCTGGAGCGAGCAGCGCGAAGCGCCGGCGCCGGCGCCGGTGGTGACGCTGGATGATCGCTGGGTGCCCGCCGACGTCGTCGTGGCCGACGCCGCGCAGACGCAGTGGTCGTCGCGCTGGTGGCAGTGGGCCGCGAGCTTCGACGGAAAGGCGCCGTACCAGGACCGGGACGGTAGCCGCTGCGCCCTGCACCAGGACGGTCCGGTGTGGTTCCTCGCCGGCACCGATGGCTCGTTCGACGCCGTGCGCAGTTGCGCGATCCCGGCGGACCGCCATCTGTTCATCCCGTTGATCACGTGGGCCGTCGCCGCAGGAGAGGCGGGCGAGACGGAGCCGCTGACGTGCACGCAGAAGCAACAGCGCGCGGCGAACCTGGCCGACCACGTCTACACCGGGCTGGTGCTGCTCGACGGTCGACCCATCGGCCAGTACCAGCGCATGCGCGCGGCTGGCGAAACGTGTTTCGTGCTGAAGTCGGACGATCCCGCCGTCGCGACCGATGGCTACTGGTTGATGCTCAAGCCGCTTCCGCCGGGCCAGCACACGCTGGCGATCGCCGCGGCGTATCGCGAAGGCCCGCGCCAGTCGATGCAGAACGTCCAGTACACGCTGGAGGTTCAGGGAGCGCAGGGCGTCCAGGCACCGGACGCGGCCGTGGTGGCGCAGGAAGGAGGCGCGGGCGGATTCGACGATGCGGCGGACCTGGCCGAGACGGCGGATACGGCGCAGTAATTGAACTCACCGTCACCGCGGCGACCCACATCGCAGTCATCCCGGCGAAGGCCGGGACCCAGGCCCGTAGCGTGTGAAACGAAGGCGGCAGCGCAGCGCTGTGGGGCATCGGCAGTTAGATTCCATCGCTTCGTTGCCCCTCACCCCAACCCCTCTCCCGGTGGGAGAGGGGCTTAAGGCCCGAAACGTGCGGGCACTCCGTAACCGGCAAACCACCTAACCGTCACCCCGGCGAAGGCCGGGATCCAGGCCCGCAACGCGCGGGCACACCATGTCGGGTAACCCACATCACCGTCATTCCAGCGAAAGCTGGAACCCATTTTGATTTTCGAGCCGGATTCCCGCCTGCGCGGGAATGACGTCACAGGCACACGCCCACCCCGAGCAGGCGTCCCGCCCGCCCCAGCACTTCGCTTGCCGCGGGCCCCTTGCTACTCTCCGGGCACGGCGGAGTTTGAGCTCCGCCTGTTTTTTGCCCGCCGACGAAGCTCGCGATGGGCGCAGTCCCGCCGGGCGAACGGATTCGCGGCGATCACGAGCACAGGCAGAACCGGATGACGATTCCCGCGACCGCAGCCCCGGCCGAAAGCAGCGCCAAGCTTCCGCGCCAGATCCCCTACATCATCGGCAACGAAGGCTGCGAGCGCTTCAGCTTCTACGGGATGCGCAACATCCTGGTGCAGTTCCTGGCCTCGAGCGTGCTCCTGGCCTACCTGCCCGAAGCCGAGCGCGGCGGCATGGCGAAAGAGGTCTTCCACACCTTCGTCATCGGCGTGTACTTCTTCCCGCTGCTGGGCGGCTGGCTGGCCGACCGATTCTTCGGCAAATACCACACGGTGCTGTGGTTCTCGCTGATCTACTGCGCCGGCCACGCGTGCCTGGCGCTGTTCGAAGGCCACCGCAACGGCTTCTACACCGGCCTGTTCCTGATCGCGCTGGGTTCGGGAGGCATCAAACCGCTGGTGGTGTCGTTCGTCGGCGACCAGTTCGACCAGACCAACAAGCACCTCGCGCGCAAGGTGTTTGACGGCTTCTACTGGATCATCAACTTCGGCAGTTTCTTCGCTTCGCTGCTGATGCCGATCTTCCTGCGCGAGTACGGCCCGGCCGTGGCGTTCGGCATCCCGGGCGCGCTGATGTTCATTGCGACCTTCATCTTCTGGCTCGGCCGCAAGCAGTACATCAACGTGCCGCCGGCTTCGTCTGATCCGGACTCCTTCCTGCACGTCGCCCGCACCGCGCTGCTCGCGCCGGGGCAGGGGCGGGCGGGCTTCATGGTTGCGATGGGTGGCTTCGCCCTGGCCGTCGGCCTGCTGCTGGGCTGGGCGCTGCACGCGACGGTGGGACTGTCGTGGTGGCCGGAGTCCTTCGGCTTCGTCATCTCGGCGTGCCTTGCGCTGGGCGCGATCATCGCCTTCGGCGGCATCGGCACCTCGATGCAGCTGGACCGTGCCCGCGGCGCGCATCCGGACGCCGCGGTGGACGGCGTGCGCGCCGTGCTGCGCATCCTGATCGTCTTCGCCCTGACCACGCCGTTCTGGTCGTTGTTTGACCAGAAGGCCTCGACGTGGGTGCTGCAGGGTAACCAGATGGCGATGCCGCACGACGTGTGGTGGTGGCCGAGCTGGCTGGTGCGCGACGCCGCGCAGATGCAGGCGCTGAACCCGGCGCTGGTGATGCTGCTGATCCCGTTCAACAACCTGGTGCTGTATCCGGCGCTGGAACGCATGGGATTCAAGCCGACGGCGCTGCGCCGCATGGGTGCGGGCATCGCCTTCTCGGGCCTGGCCTGGGTGATCGCAGGCCTGATCCAGCTCTACATCGACGGCGGCGACCCGGTCTCGCTGGCGTGGCAGATCCTGCCGTACGCGCTGCTGACCTTCGGCGAAGTGCTGGTGTCGGCGACCGCGCTGGAGTTCGCCTACAGCCAGGCGCCGCAGGCGATGAAGGGCGTGATCATGGCGTTCTGGTACCTCGCCAGCACCTTCGGCAGCCTGTGGGTGCTGCTGACCAACGCCGGCGTGCGCAACGAATACGTGACCTCGCACATCGGCGCCACCGGGCTGAGCGAGAACGCCTTCCTGATGTTCTTCTTCGCCGGATTCGCCTTCGTCGCCGCGGCGGCGTTCGCGCTGTACGCGCGGCGCTATCCGATGCAGGACAACTACCGCCATGCGTGATCGCGCACCGACCACGCAGATCGAGAACCGGAACCCGACCCGATGCTGACCTTCGTCCTGATCGCCGTCACCGTGCTGGTGTCGTGGCTTGCCTTCGAGCGGCCGGCGCTGCTGGATCGCCTGATCCTGTGGCCGCCGGCGATCGACCGGAAGAAGCAGTACGACCGCCTGCTGACGCACGGCTTCATCCACGCCGACTGGTCGCACCTGTTGTTCAACATGATCACGCTGTACTTCTTCGGTCGTCAGATCGAGCGTGAGATGGCGCAGCTGATCGGCCCGCTGGGCTTCGTGCTGTTCTACCTGTCGGCGATAGTCATCGCGATCCTGCCGACGTACCTGCGCCATCGGCACGATGCGCACTACCGCAGCCTGGGTGCGTCCGGCGCGGTGTCGGCGGTGCTGTTCGCCTTCATCCTGTTGGAGCCGTGGGCGATCATCGGAGTGTTCTTCCTGCCGATGCCGGCGATCCTGTACGCCGTGATGTACATCGGTTACTCGATCTACATGAACCGGCGCGGCGGCGACAACATCAACCACAGCGCGCATCTGTCAGGCGCGCTGTATGGCGTGTTGTTCATGCTGGTGATGGAGCCGCGCATTGGCCCGTATTTCCTGCAGCAGCTGATGAGCCCCTCGTTCGGGCGCTGATCGCCGTACATCGCGGCGGGGCGGTGCGCCCCGCGCATCGCGCTTCGCTTATGCGGCGACGCGGGCCGTGTCGGGCTCGGCTTCGCCATAGGTCTGGAGCAGGCGCGAATAGACTTCGGCGTCGATCTGGGCGGTTTCCACCGTGTGGCGATCGGTGCGCGCCAGCTCGTACAGGCGGGACATCAGCGCGTCGTCGGTCAGGTGGTCCAGCGTCAGGTGATGCAGGCTCATGGGTGTTCTCCGCGGCGGTCGAAGCGCTTCCCCCGAAGCGCATTTCCGGTACTAGGTCACGCAGATTCCGTGCCACACGTCCGCATGCGGATTCGCGCGCCGGGATGTGACGCAGCCGGTCAGATCCGGCCGCCATGCGTTCGCCGGCCTGACGCAACGGGTCGGCGCGCTCACCCGGCATGAATGCCGCCCGTGATATGCCAAAACTCCCTGACGAAGGCAGGAGTCCAGGCATGGCGATGAGGAAGGCCGGCAAGAAGACCACGGCCCGCAAGGCGGCCAGCAAGACGGCGAAGAAGACCGCGCGCAAGACCGCCGCGAAGAAGGCGACCGCTCGCAAGGCGGCCGGCAAGACCGCGAAGAAGGCCGTCAGGAAGACGGCGGCGGCGAAGACCGCGGCGCGCAAGGGCGCCACCAAGAAGGTCGCGAAGAAGGCCGCCACGCGCAAGACCACGGCGAAGAAGGCCGCCACGAAGAAGGTGGCTGCGAAGAAGGTCGTGGCAAAGAAGACCGCTGCCCGGAAGGCCGCGACGAAGAAGGTCGCGACCAGGAAGGTCGCCAAGAAAGTCGCAACCAGGAAGGCTGCAGCGAAAAAGGTCGCCACCAAGAAGGTCGTTGCGAAGAAGACCGCAGCCCGCAAGGCGCCCTCGAAGAAGACCGCCAGCGCGCGCAAGTCCGCGCCCCGGCCGGCATCCGGAACCGCTGCAACGGCCCGCAAGACAACCGCGGCCACGACGCCTGCTGCAAAGGCGCCGGCCCGCAAAGCCCCGCGCCGTCGCGCCGAACCCAAGCCGCACATCACGCCCGAACAGGCGTTGGCGAACACGCGCGAACTGCTGGCCGCCAAGCAGGAACGCGACCACCAGCCGCCGCCGTGGCAGCACTTCGAGGCGAACCACGGCCACACGGGCCACCCGGGTCCGATGTCCGATAGCGCGTCCGAAAAGGCGAAAGAGCTGCACGCCGCCGAAATCCGCCTGGAAGGCAACCAGGGCCACGTCAGCAGCCTGGATCGACGCAACCAGGGCAAGCGCGATGCGCGATGAGGCAGGCATGATCGCGAACTCCAATTACCGGACCCTGCCATGACCACGCACGAGATCGAGCACGACCCCGGGTCGGGCGCCTTCACCACCACCGTCGATGGCCAGATCGCGGTGCTCGAATACCAGCGCGAGGGCGACCGCATGTTGATCATGCACACCGGCGTGCCGGACGCGATCGGCGGGCGCGGCATCGCGGGGGAACTCGTGCGTGCCGCGTTCGAATACGCCAAGGCGCAGGGATGGCACGTGCATCCCAAGTGCGCGTATGCGGCCGCGTGGGTCGAGCGGCATCCGGAATACAACCAGTTGCTGGTCTAGCGGTAGACCGCCAGCGACTGGAGAATCAGCGGCCGGAGAAGCGGCCTTCGGGCGGCGGGCGCCAGTACGATACCCGCCCGGGACGCCGCTTACTTCGGCCGCGTTTGTGGGGAGTGCGGCCCAAACCCTCGTCGCCTGCGAAGCCCGGGTAAGCGAAGCGCACCCGGGAGTCCCGCTTGGCCCGACCGATGGCGCAATTCAACATTCCAACGGATTTTCCATGAGCGACGCGACCAGGCCGTGGTTCGGAAAATTCGACGTGGTCGTGTGCGTGATATGCGGTCTGATGACCGGCTGGCTGGGCGGAGTCGAAACGTATCGCTGGCACCTGCTGCGGCAGGAGACGGCCGAAGTGCAAGCCGTGGTTAAGGCCGATCGCCGGAATCCCAGTCACAAGGCCTTTGGTGGCCCGTCGTACCAGTTGCAGTACGAGTTTCGCGCGCCCTCGCGCCTGCGCGCCTTCGGCTACACCGGTCAGATGCTCTTCACTGACAGGTGGGTGCGGGTGGACGAGGGCACGTGGTCATTGGCGCGAGCGACCGGAAAGCTTCCCGTGCGTTATGCGTTGTCTGACCCGCGCGTCAACGCCCCGACTTCCATCGCATTGCCTTCGGCAACCCATCCTGTCGTCTTTTCCGCGATCTCCATTCTCTCCTTCGTCCTGGCGGCCGTGGCATTGCGGAAGGGACGCGCACCCCTCGTTGCAGGTTCGCGCGCCCGGTGGAAGGATGGCGGCTAGCCAGGCATGGCAAAAAGGGGGAAGGGATGAAGCACGTGCTGGGGGTGGCATTGCTGGTGGCGTTCTCCACGGTCGCGGTCGCAGGCGTCGAGAACATCAAACCGTCGCGGACGCTGAAGCCTGACGAGGGCGTCCTCGTGACATCCGTCAAATGCGGATCGTCCGTGAAGTTCCTGCAGATCTACAAATCGGGTACCGCGTCTGCCGGCTACTGGGGGTCGGCCAAGTTCGATACCGTCGTGACGTGCCACAAAGGCATGAAGACCGTCCGCATGAAGGCAGGACGCTACTACATCGGATGGCTGGGCGCGGGCGGCGATGGCATGTCGATTCCCGAAGCCGACGCGGTCAAGTTCAACATCGAAGCGGGCAAGCTGAATTACATCGGCGACATCTATGCGGGCGACGTCGATCCGTTCGACATGGATGCGCAGACGCTGATCCATACGACCGGTCGTCTGGTGAGCATCATCGACCGCGAGAGCGAGACGAAGTCCGAGTTGGCCGCCGACCACGCCTGGCTGCTCGGCCGCCATGCGTTCCTGCGTTCGATGGCCGAAGAGCCGGGGGCGAGTCCGCCGACGGAGCCACAGAAGGCCGATGCGAGCGCTGCTGGCGTCCAGCCTTGAGCTTGCGTAGCCCGGGTGGGCGAAGCGCACCCGGGAGCTCGCCGATCGTCAGCATGCATGCCGTTTGCAGGGGAGGCTCATGGGCAGATCACCTATCGCCGTCAGGGCCATCACGCCGGAAGAGATTGCGGTGCTGCGTCGAGCGGTCCAGGTCGGCTCCATCACCGGGGCGGACGTTCCATCTCTCGAAGGCGTCGAATCACTACAGGTAGTCGGAAGATGCGCATGCGGCTGCGCGTCGGTCGATTTCCAGCATCTGCGTCCCGGCCAGCTCCCAAGTCTGGTGGCGGATGCGTCTGGTGAGACCCCCACGGGCGAATGCGTCGGCGTGCTCGTCTTTGCAAGCGAGGGGGTATTCGCCGGGCTGGAAATCGTGAGCTACTCGGACACCCCGGCGCCTTTGCCGGCTCCGTCGACCATTCGCGCCTGAGCGGGCCAGTGCCAGTAATCGGATGCTAACGTCCGCTTTCGACCCAAAGCGGTCGTGCAATGGCACCTCGCGTCGTAACGCTGAGCTTGGTCCATCCATGGGGGTTTTGGGGCAATGACGCGACTGGCGATTATCTTCTCGTTTGTGGTGGTCTTGTGTGCTTGCGGATCAGGGACGGACGTTCGTTTCAAGAACTCAAGCGAGTACCCGCTCGAAGCGGTGGAACTTTCGGGTAGCGGTTTCAAGGCGAGCCTAGGGACTGTGGCGCCAGGTCGATCGCTGACGGCTGAGATCTATCCATCAGGAGAAACAGGCTTGGCCGTGAGCTTCACTGCCAAGGGGCGTAGATACACCTACGAGCCGCAGGACTACTTCGAAGCAGGTGGCTACAGGGTGTCGGCGAAAGTTGATGGAAGTCTGGCTATTTCAGTCGAAACGGAGACAACGCTGTACTAGCAAGTGAACGTCCGCTTCTGGCCGATAGCGGACGTCCGGACGAGACGGCCGGCGGCCACGCTGCTAATGTCCGCCTTCGACCCATAGCGGCCATTGGTGAGGAATCTCGATGTCGCCACAGGACGTGTTCGAAGGTGTTGCGGTCGCCAGTGTGGTGGGGCCATGCGTCATAGGTACGGCCGCCATGTTCTTCCGCAAGCCGCGCAGCAGTTTCCTTCGGGCCGCGGTTGGAGTAATGGCGGGATGGATTACCGGCATCGTATTTACGATCTATGTGTATAACCCCGCTGGCATTGCGGCAGCTATTGCGGCTGGGGTCGATAGCCCCGAGATGCGGTATGACAACAACACCGTTGCTGTCGCGATCCTGGGCGGGTGGATCTACCCCGCGATAGCAGTCGCGCTGGCGCTTGGTGTCCGGACCCTTTTTCTAAGGCGTCGCGTCGAACCAGGACGCATCTGACGAACGTCCGCCTGGCCGTTAGTGGACATCAAAGCTCTGGTCAGAGACGTTGGGTCCCCGCATCCTGCTCCGCTGTTGGTTGGAGGAGCACCTATGCGCTGGCTCATGATATTGCTGCTGGGGCTTGTCCCGTGCGGACAAGCTGAGGCTTGCTCCTGCGCGGCGGGACTCACATCGGGAAGCGCTCGCGAGGCAAGCAACGTCTTCGTGTTCCGCCTATTGAGTGCGCAGGCGGATGTGAGTCGGAAGCCGGGCGCAGAGTTTCAAGTCACGGGCCGGATACAAGTACTCGCCAACGTGCGCGGTAGAACTACCTCGCGCGACATCGATTTCTCAACATACTGGTGCTGCGGCATTCGCATGGAGGTCGGGAAGGAATACATCGGCTTCCTTCCGTCCGATGCCCGGCACTTTCGCGCCAATGCCGGAAATGTGCTCCCGCTGAGCGAGTCCTACGGGAAAGTTCAAGCTGAGATGCTAGAAGCAGTACTGAGGGGGACGAGGGAGATCGATGAAGCCTTCTCCTATGGCGTCCAGGAGATCATGCAGATACGCCCGCCGCCGGCGCCTTGCCCGCGCTGATTTACATAATGCGGGCAGCGGCGCTATCTGTGGGGTGAGGCAGTGCTAACGTCCGCTTCCGACCCAAAGCGGTCATCAACAAAAGGGGCGCGCCACATTCGGGAGAGTCTGGCGCAGGATGTCTACCGGACCCACGGGTCCGTCTATTAGGTAGTTAGGCCGCTCTGTCCACTTCGTCTGGACACCATTCTTCAAGCTCGTGGGTATCACCATGCAAGTACATCTGTTTCGAGGGCCGGGCCGCGTCTTTGGCTTCACCGGCGATCTGTCCGGCGCCAATCTGCCTCCGCAGTTTGCCCCTTGGTCGCATTTCAAGAGCGTGGAGATGCGGCAGGGCGAGCCCATGGCCGGTGTTGACGTTGATGAGTGCCTCGCGGACATGGAGGCCTTCGGCGTACATGTAACCGATGCTCATGTCCGCATCACCGATCAGGCAGTGCAGCAAGGCGAGCGCGCGTAGGTGCACGTGGCTAGCAGCTCGCGGCCTGACAATTCATTCAAGCCCAAGCCGCTTCGCGACTCTGCCTAGTTCGGGCGTTGGCGAATGGCCGCTTGTGGCCGTTAGCGGACGTCAAGGCGAGGTGGAAGCCGGCGCCGATGCTAATGTGCGCTTCCGACCCGAGGCGGTCGCTCGACCACTGAATCGTCTACCAGGTAGTAGGACATGTCGCGAAAGTCGGTAACTGGCTCTCCAAAAAGTTCACCATTGGCGCAACCAAAGTGCCCAATAGTTCATTGAAGCTGCACTCGCAGCTTCTTTGGTGGGCCTGAGTCACGGGCGTTGAACTTCGGCTTCTGGCCGATAGCGGACGCTCGGCCGCAAGTCATCCGCCCGCTCGCCGGGCCCGACTGAAATTACGGAGTGGGTATGGTCCAAAGCGTGCTGTTTTCCATCGCGGTTGCACTTGCAGTTGTCATGAGCCCTGCCGAGGCCGGTGGCGCAAAGAAGCTGAAGTACGGTGACCGCTCGGCACCGTTGGAAGCGCGCGCCGACCAGCTCGACAAAGAATGCCAAGGCGTGCTGGAACAGACGTCCAGGCTTGAAGGGTTTCCGGATCACATCACGCCGTACAACGAACGTATAGCCATCGCCCGTGATCCGAGCAAGCCGGCCCAGGAGCGGGAAATGGCGCTGGGCAGTGCACTCGTCGTCTGCTTCGCCGCAGGCGGGATGAAATAGCCGTGCGCTGACGCCCCGTAATGGCGACTGCACCGTTACGCGTGAACGTCCGCTCGTGGCCGATAGCGGACATTCGGTCGGGACGTCGCCGAGCGGGCGAGGCTAGTGTCCGCTTTCGACCCGAAGCGGACATTGGAAGAGTTCGAAGGGGCCGGGCGACACCAGGGGAGGGGCATGGGCATCGACGTGTACTGGAAGGATGAGCGTGGCGCGACACTCGGTGGGATCGATGATGACGGCTCTCTCAGCGACATCAGCGATCTCCTGTACCTCCAATCGGACAGCGTTTGTCTGCGCTTTATCGACCCCGCAGGAGACGCCTGCTTCAACCAGCTACAGCTGCCGATCCTGTTGACGGAGCTTCGCCAGCTGCTTCCGAACGTTCCCGAGCCGGCCAGCGCGCATCTCCTGGCGATCGTGAGGCTACTAGAGGGCGCATCAAGGACACACACGTACATTTGGTTTCTTGGTGATTAGACCTCCGCTCCTGGCCAATGTCCGCTATCTGGCCGATAGCGGACACCGAGCCCGTAGGACGGGTTGAGCGAAGCGAAACCCGTCAGATGGCGCCAAAAGATGGGTTTCGCTTGGCTCAACCCATCCTAGGCACTTCTGGCCGCTGGCGAACGTTCGGCCGTGGCATAGCGTCGAAGCGGCCAAATTCCTCGCCAAACGGCTGCTCGCACCCTCCGACAAAAGCAGAATCCGCTCGTGCGTCCGTTCAAAGCGCTACAGTTGCACTACGCGAATGTCGATTGTTGAATCGACTTGGTTCGAGCGCATCTGACCGGGGAGGGTCGATGGTCGCAATCTTGGTTCCGCTGTTGGCATTGGCAGCAATAGGCTTCCTCTGCAGCGCGCTGGTGCATATCGCCGCGCTCGTCGGCTTCGTGCCCCCCGGTGGCAATGCGGTGTTCGCATTGCACGTCGGGATCTTCGTCGTCTGGTTTCCGGTTGTGTTCCTTGCGATGCGCATCAGCCAAGGGAAGCGCGGCTTCAAGAGCTGGGTGCCGCTGCTGTCCGGCTGCCCCGTCTGGTTCCGCGGGCTCCTGCTAGCCTTGTTCGCCTACACGTTTCTGAACTTCTTCCTCGCATTCAACGGTGAGGTCGGACACCAGCAGCAAAGCGACGCACTTGCGCCGGCCACCCTCCGCGGTTTCTCCGGTCACTGGATGCTCTTCTATGCCGCCGGGTTCGGCGTCCTGCTGACGGCGTATCGCCGACCGTGGATGCTGCGAGCCGCGAAGTGTCCGGCCGGCCACAAAGTACTCCACGATGCCAAGTTCTGCCCCACCTGCGGAGCCGCTCTTCCGGAGCCGTCGGCTCGCACCTAGCCGCTCGTGTGAACAGGGGCAACCAATCCGTCACTCGATAGCTAGCGAGCGAAACGTCTGCTCTTGGCCGATAGCGGACGTCCGTGCGGGACGGCCGGCGAATGGGCTGCTAATGTCCGCTTTCGACCCGAAGGGGACATTCGCATTGGCGTCTTTGGCGCGAAGGGGTTTCACGTGTCCGAACCGGACCTGGAAAAGAGATTGATGGCGGCAGCCATCTTCGAACTTCGCGTCATGCTTGCCTCGCACATAGGCGGGGAACAAACGCCAGTTGGAGTCGCGGCAGATTTTGCCTACGCGCTCCACAATCAGGCACTGGCGATCCTTGAAGGCCGGCCCGTCGATGTTCCGGCGGCTCTCAACTCGCTGGAACGATTGGAGCCCGCATTGGGTGAGAAGTACCTGCGCCAGTTCCGTCGGGTTGTGCTCGAAGACGGCGGAAGCACCTAACGTCCCCTTCTGGCCGTTAGCGGACGTTGAGGCAGGGCTGAGGCTTCCGCGGATGCTAATGTCCGCTTTCGACCCAAAGCGGACATCAAGCGCCGCGTGTAACTCAGGATCAGGGATATTGAATGAACTGGACGGTTTGGTCGATTCGCCTGCCTGCGTCGCTATTACTTGCCCTGGTGGGAATCGCGCCAGTTTGGGCATGTTCGATTTCGACGGACTTCGTCGGCTTCCAGCCTGCTGCACGCGGGACGAAGGAATGGGAGGTTTCGCCGCCCTATATGCTCATTCCTCAACCGAAGGTTCGAGTCGTGAGCGTCAGACCTCCCGAGTCGAGCATTTCCGGTCGCTGTAGCTCCTACACATGGGCCGTCGTGGAAGTCTCGGTTCCGTCAGGGGCGGAGTTCGCCGCCAGGGATCTCGGATTCGTATTTCGCTCGCCAGTCTCACAGGACCCATTTCTCTCTTTCCCCAACTTCCCGATTACGTCCAAGGCGATCAGCGACGACGGCACGACGCTCCGCTTCACGTTTGGATTCGAAGGGCGAGGCAAAGTCGTGCCTATCGAAGTCTTCGCCATGAACAAGGCTTTACAGGTGGGACCCTCGTCCACGGTGATCATCCAATTGCCGGCTGCCGATGACGGGACGTCCGCTCCTGGCCGATAGCGGACCTTGGGGCAATGCGTAGGTCGGGTCAGATGCTAATGTCCGCCTCGACCCAAAGCGCACGTCGCGAGGCGTATGAGAAGGATTGCCTGGTGGTTTGTTCCGGTGGCGGTTCTTGCCGCCACGTTCTGTGTTGCGGCGACCTTGCTGCACCACATCGAAGCGCATCGACTCGGCATTCCCGGTGGCTACTTGCCAACAGTCCTGGGATCCATGGGCGTTGGCCTGTGCGCTGCGGCCGGAAGTTTCATCTCGGCTGCCCCGGATAGGCGATCAATTCCGCTGGCGGCGGCAGTCGCCGGCGGTGTCTCGCTCGTAACTGCTGCGCTCTTGCTCGTCATTTTGATCCGGGCACTTGGCACGTAGGGCCGAGCCGGAAGCGTCCGCTTCTGGCCGATAGCGAAATTGGGCGGGCGGGGCGGCCAGCGGTGCTAATGTCCGCTTTCGACCCGAAGCGGACCATCGGGCCGCCGGGGCTCACCCTCATCAGCCGGGCTGTATCCATGGTCCCATCGCTCATCGAGATCAACCAAGTTGAGCAAGGCTACGTTGGCCCAGGGAGCACCCCTGCTCTCGGATGCTCATTCAACATGCTGATGGCCCGGTGGGTCGCTGGAGAGCGGGACAGGGAAACGGCGCTGCGTTTGCTCTTCCTTGGCTGGTACGCCCACTGTGAGCCTCCCTTCCTCACGGGTCTTCCTGAGGTCGAGCGAACGATCTGCGCGGAAGCCTTCGCGACGCCCGGTGATGTCGGCACGTCAGACCCGGAAGTCTGCTTCGTCGTGAGCCTGATGGCGGATACCTGTGCCTGGGCGCTCGGCGACGACACGTATTGGGCGCAGGTTGCCCAAGTCCTGAGGGTTCGTTGCGAGGAGCTACAGCCCGGTGGCGTTCCGCCATCCGTCTTCTCCGGGCGCGGAGCCTACGGTGCGTACTTCACCCATGCGCTGGCTGTGCGAACAGACCGCTAGAGCGCTTCAAGGGCATCTGCAATGCGCATCCGTGGATGTAGGCTCCTGGCCGATAGCGGACGTATCGCCGAGTGCAGGCAAGGTGCGGATGCTGATGTCTTACAGGGGCGGCCATTCAAATGACTCAGGACGATCTTGACGGGATGGATGTGGCGTGGATGGCGGTCGAAGGTTGTATTTCATTGGCGATAGCCGCGAACCAAAGCGCGGGCTGCTGATTGAGTCTGGCTTGACCGGAGAGGGCACATGATCGAACTCCCCATACGAGATCCGTGCGACCTGTGCGAAACGGCAGTTCGCGAAGAACGATGGGCGGTCATCGAGGAAAGCGAACACACGTTGACGGTGATCAATCCGTGGCAATTTGAAGCGGGGCAATGCTGCGTCATCACGCGCCGGCACGTCGCGCTGCTCCTCGATCTTTCGGATGCGGAATGCTCCGAGGTCATGCGCTCGGCCAAAAGAGTCGCGCAGGCGCTCGTCAAAAGCTATCGGCCCCTCGGGATCCTCACCTTCCAGAACAACGGGGTGTATAGCGGGCAGGAAACACCGCACTTCCATTTCCATGTCGTGCCTCGGCAGAAGGGCAGCGACTGGGGTATCGGTCCACCTCAACTCGCGACATTCGATGGCGCCGGGCGCATGAGGGGCACCGCACACGATTCGAGCGGGGACGCGCAGCGTCGGGAGCGGGTTCAAGTTTCTGCCAGGCAACTTGCTGAAACCGTGGAGCTGATTCGTTCGAATCTGCCGCGGTAGCGAAATCCTGGTCACGGGTGACCTGCAACCTTGCCTGGGCCACCCCGACCCCCGGGCCGCCGTCAGACGTACAATGCCGACCCCAGTCCCCCTGCGCGTACGGCCGGGCCGCTCACGCGGCGAAGGCGCGTGCCATGTAACTGATTTCCCATGGAAACGAACCCCACCGGCAGCCGCAGGCTGAACAAGCACATCAGCGACACCGGCTTCTGCTCGCGGCGTGAGGCCGACGGCCTCATCGCCGAAGGCCGGGTCACCGTCAACGGCGTGCGGGCGCGCGTGGGCGCCGAAGTGGGCGAGGGCGATGAAATCCTGGTCGACGGCCAGCCTCTCAAAGTCCGCACCGTCGCCAAGAACAAGCGCCAGCACGTCTACATCGCGCTCAACAAGCCGGTGGGCGTGACCTGCACGACCGAATCGACCGTGAAGGGCAACATCGTCGATTTCGTCAGCCACGAGCGCCGC
>Ga0209257_1002123_pt1 | contig 20708 bp, 27 predicted proteins | sample AraplaCvi_mCL_r2_FD_184277 | JGI IMG/M metagenome (GOLD analysis project Ga0209257, IMG submission 184277) | Arabidopsis root microbial communities from North Carolina, USA - plate scrape MF_Cvi_mCL_r2 (SPAdes) (version 2) | ecosystem: Host-associated > Plants > Roots > Endosphere | place: USA...
CGGAGTTCACCACCAGGTCGCGCACCAGGCGCTCGTGGGTAGGGAAGTCGCCCAGTACCCAGCCGCCGCCGTGGAAGAACATGAAGACCGGCAGCGTGCCCTTGGCGCCGGCAGGGCGCACGATGTGCAGCTTGATTTTCTCGCCATCGACGTCAATCACCTTGTCGGATACGTCGGCGGCAGGCAGCTTGGCGCCTTTCTGGGCGCCGACCAGCACCTGGCGCGCATCGGCTGGGTTCAGCGATTCCAGCGGCGCGCCGCCTTCCAGCGCTTTCAGGAATTGCGCGGTTTGCGGTTCAACGCCTGGCAGGCTGGCGGCGAGGGTGGAACCGGCGAGGAGGGCGAGGGCAGAAGCGGCGATAACGGTTTTCATGGCAAATCTCCTTTTTTAGCTAACGATTAAATAGTGTGCTACTTAATTGATCTTAAAAAATGCCCACACTGGCGACATCAAAGTGGGCATCTGTCTGTTACGCGTTGTTCATCAGGCTGGTGCGCAGGACCGACAGCTCGCGCTGCAAACGAATCACCTGATCCAGGTCGCAGCCGCTGGCGCCCAGCACGCAAGCCGGCAGCTTGGCACCCTCGTTCCGCAGTTCGCTGCCGTGCGGGGTGAGGGCAATGATCACCTGGCGCTCGTCTTGCGGGCAACGGGTGCGGGTGATCAGTTCGGCCTGCTCCATTCGTTTCAGCAGTGGCGTCAACGTGGCCGAATCAAGGAAGAGGCGGTCGCCCAGGGCGGACACCGTTTGCTCGTCCTGTTCCCACAACACCATCATCACCAGGTATTGCGAGTAGGTCAGGCCCAGCTTGCGCAGCAGCTTGCGGTACAGCTTGTTCATCGCCAGGGAAGTTGAGTACAAGGCGAAGCACAGTTGCTGGTCGAGCTTGGGAACCTGTTCCAGGTCAAATGATTTCGTATCCATGGAATGAAGTATAGATAGTGCACGATCTAATTGCAAGCAATTTTTCCGCTGGCCTTGCTTCAGGGGCAAACTTTGACTATTGTTAAAGTGCCCGTAACCTGCGCTGGGCAAAGGGGATGACAATGAATCAAATGAATCACTATCATTCAAGCGCCTACCCAGTGCCCGACCAGCGCGGCCCGGAGCCTGTGCTTTTCCTGGTCGAGCTCGACCCGCAGCGCGTCGTTGACGGTGTACGTTACGACGAAAACTACCTGGCGGACGACGTCCTGGCCTGCGGCACCATGCGCGAAACCTGCCCGATCTGCGAGGAAGGTCACTTGCAACTGGTACTGCGCCAGAAGAATGTGCGGGTGGCGCACCTGTTCTGCATTGAATGCACCCGCTGTTTCGGCGCTTTCCTGCCGGATGGCACTCCCGCGCTTTCGGATTGAACATTCCCTGCGCGAAGTTCCCGTGCGGTATCATGCCGCAATGAAGAGCCCAAAGACCAAGCCGCTGCTGCTGATCGTTGATGGATCGGCCGACCACCTGCAACAACTCAGCCACCTGCTGGAAGACAAGTACGCAGTGCGTGCAGTCGACCATGGCGACAGTGCGCTGGCGGCGGCACAACAGCTGCCGCGCCCCGACCTGATCCTGGTCGACGTGGTGCGCGATGGCTTTGCGGTTTGCCAACGCTTGCGCGGCAATCCCGACACCGCCAGCATTCCCCTGATCGCCATGATCGAACGCGGCCAGCCGGACCTGGAGCACGGCGCGCTCGCCGAAGGGGCCTCCGACGTGGTGGCGCGTCCCCTGGTACCGGAACTGCTGCGTGCGCGCATCGCTACCCATTTGCAGTTGCGCGAGGCGCGCGCCAAGGTACAGCGCCAGCGCGCCCAGCTCAATGAACTGGGCCAGATCGCCGATGCCGCAGCCTGGGCCATCGCCAGCCTGGCCGAATGGCGCGATGAGGAAGACCCGTCGCACCTGCGCCGTATCCAGCATATCGTGCTGGCGCTGGCTCGCCAGCTGCAGGGCAATCCACGCTTTGCCGACGAACTGCTCGAAGCGCACATCCCGCTCCTGTTCAAGGCGGCGCCGCTGCACGACATCGGCAAAGTGCGCATTCCGGATGCAATCCTGCTCAAGCCCGGCCGCCTGACGCCGGAAGAATTCGAGGTCATGAAGCAGCACACCGTGCATGGCCGCGATGCGATCGCCGGGGTGGAGCGTGAACTGGGCTTCTCCAACGCCTTCCTGCGCTTTGCGCGCGAAATCACCTACAGCCACCAGGAGCGCTACGACGGTTCGGGTTATCCGCAAGGACTGGCGGGCGATGCCATTCCGGTATCGGCGCGCCTGGTGGCGGTGGCCGACGTGTATGACGCGCTGGTGTCCAGGCGCGTCTATCGGCCGGCCTTCACCCATGAGACCGCCATCGAGCTGATCCGCCAGGGCAGCGGCGAACAATTCGATCCGGATGTGGTCGATGCGCTGTTGGCCGCCGAGGAGCAGGTGATGGAGATTGCGGCTCGCTACCAGGATGCGACCGGCTAGCAACGGCTGACCGTTTCCCTGGCGTATTACGGGTTTCCCTATGCTATAGTCGTCTCCACAGTCCCGTCGGAGCAAGCATGCGCATACACGGATACCTGGCCTTTATTGTCGGTATTTGCGTTACCGTGTGGGTCTGCATGTTCGTGGTGAATGTGCAGGACCGCCAGACCAATGAAGCCTTCCAGCGCGATACGCAAAAGATTGCGCGCGATACCCAGCTTCGCTTGCAGACTTACTTCGACATGCTGCTTAGCATTAAGGGCGTGTTCGCGGTCAAGGACGATGTCTCGCGGGTGGAATTCAGCCGTTATGTGCGCGAGCTGGACCTCAAGCGCCGCTATCCCGGCTTCCAGGCCATCCAGTTCGTGCGGCGCGTGCCATCCAGCCAACTTGATGCTTATTCGGCACGCATTCGCGCCGACGACAGCCTGCAAAGCGGCGGCTATCCCGACTACAAGGTGCACCCTGCATCGGTGCGGCCGGAACACTTCCTGATCGAATACAACGAGCCGATGCGCGGCAATGAAAATGCCTTCGGCCTCGACCTCGCCGCTTTGCCGCCGCATTACAAGGCCCTGCAACTGGGCAAAGCCACGGGCCGCGTGGTTGCCACCGAACGCATAACGCTGGTGCAGGATGTCAGCGGCCAGCCGGGCTTCGTGGCGCGCGCCCCCATTTACCGGCGCGGCGCATCGCTGCTGACTGAACAGGAGCGCGATGCCGCGCTGGTGGGATTTGTTGCCATTGTGTTCCGCGTGAACGACCTGATGTCCGAAACGATCGACAGTCCGATGCTGCAGCATCTCTACGTCAGCATCAACGATGCGGGCTATCTCAACGATGGCGGCAACATGGCGCCTACCGTCGACAACCTGATGTTCGACAGCTTTGGCAAGCTTGGCTCGGGCAAGCGCATGTCACCGCTACCGGGGCTGGTTGGCAGGATTCCGCTCGATGTCGGCGAACGGCGCTGGGTCATGAATTTCGAAGGCCATGCGAGCGAGCGCTATAGCCGCGACCTACGGCTGATTTCCGTGATCGGCCTGGCTGGCTTTATCATCAGTGCCTTGATCGGCGCACAGATCATGACACTGCAGCGGCGCCGCGCCCTGGCGCAAAAGCTGCGCGTCACGGCCGACGAACTGCGCGCGCTGCAGGACAGCGCCATCGTCGGCATCGGCCTGTTCGCCAACGGCCTGATCGTGCGCTGCAATCGCGGGCTGGAGGAGATGATGGGCTACCAGCCTGGCCAATTGGCGGGACGTTCCTGCAATATGCTGACCGGTGGCCTGAGCGATCCTTTTGCCTGCGTGGCCGACGGCACTTCCATGCACTTCGAGCTGGAACTGGCCAATGCAAATGGCCGGCGCCTGTGGTGCATGGTGAATGGACGCATGCTGGACCAGAACGAGCCGCGCAAGGGCTGCGTGTGGGTGATCATCGATATCACGGAGCGCAAGCAGACCGAGGCCGCGCTGGTCGATACCAAGCATGGCCTGGAACGCAGCCTGAACGAGCTGGCACTGCAAAAGGCCAATGTCGAACTGGCCCACAAGGATTTGTCGGCGGTGCTGCTGACCCTGAAGCAAGCGCAGGCCAACCTGATCACCTCAGAAAAAATGGCATCGCTGGGCGCACTGGTGGCCGGCATTGCGCATGAGCTGAACACGCCGATCGGGAACAGCCTGTTGACTGCGACGGCCCTGAGCGATATGTGCAAGGAGTTCGAGCGCCAGTTAAGCGAGGGCGGCATCAAGCGTTCCGCGCTCGACACGCATCTGAAGGATGCACGCATGGCCTGCTCGATCATTACCAATTCCCTGACGCGCGCTGCGGACCTGATCCACTCCTTCAAGCAAGTGGCAGTCGACCAGACTTCCGACAAACGCCGCTCCTTCAACCTGCATGGGGTGATCCACGACACGCTCGCCACCTACTCGACCCAGCTGCGCCGCGCCAACTGCGAAGTGAAGGTGTGGATGCCTGAGACACTGACCTTCATATCCTACCCAGGCAGCATTGGTCAGGTGTTGAGCAACCTGATCCAGAACGCCATCATGCACGCCTTCGAGGGACGCGAGTCGGGCCATATCACCATCAGCGCGGTTGAAATGGACGAGGAAAATGTCGAGCTGCGCTTCGCCGATGACGGCAATGGCATGAGTGCCCGCACGCTGCGCCAGGTCTACGACCCCTTCTTCACTACCAAAATGGGGCAGGGCGGTTCGGGGCTTGGCATGAATATCGTCTACAACCTCGTGACCGGCGTTTTGCGCGGCACCATCCATGTTGAATCGGAGGTGGGGAAAGGTACCACCGTGATCATGACCTTGCCCCGCAAGGCCCCGGCGAAAGACGAACTCGCGGAGAGTGACCTGCTGCACGCGCAGTAGAGTTGCCTTAGCTGCGGTCAGGAGCGCAAGTCGTCGATGATTTTCAACGCGGCCCGTTCCGCTTCGGCCTCGGCGGCATGCTGGTCCATTAAAGTGAGGTCGGCCGACACACGTCGCTTGGGATAGATGTGGGTCATATGCATCGGGTTCGAGGAGGGGGCGAAGATGGAAACGTATGCACCCCACTGCTTCGTTCCTTCCAGCAGTTCACCGGTGAACTCGATCTCGTAGCCATCAACGCTTTTGGTTGGCATCGTCATTCTCCATGTGACGTGAATCGCCAGGTCAGGATTGGCGCAGGAACTTGCCGGCCTTGGTTTCCAGGAGCCGGACCAGCTCGGGCTGCATGTATTCGTAATCGTCAGGTATATCGAGGCAGATCACGCGCTTGCCGTTCAGGTGCGACCTGAACTTCGTGGAGAGGCGGTTACGGTGGGTTTTCTCCATCACAAAAATGATGTTGGCCCAGGCGATTTGCTCGGTCGATAGCGCCACGTCGGCGTCCGCGCCCAATCCCGCGGAATCGGTCTCCACGTCCGGCCAACTCGCAAATACGTGCTCTGCCGTGGGACTGCGCAAACGGTTCTGCGTACAAATGAAAAGTGCTCGTTTCATGGGATCCGGGTTACATGGCTTACTACAATCGTCCAGTTGCCTTTCACTCGGACGAGGGTGTCGGTGAACCGGACGTCCAGCGCAAAAGGTTTGCCGCCAGAGCGGCCTTTGAGCGAGGTGATTCCCTGCACAACGGCTGCGTCGCCATACACCCGCGCTGTCATGCTGTGATTCTCAAAGCGATCATACTGCGGATCGCCATCGCGAACCTCCTGGATCGCCTGCTCTCGGCTTTGGACTTCCGAATTTGAGCTCACGAGATTGAACTCGGGAGCCAGCAGGCGTTCCAGCGCGGGGATATCCCTTGTCCGAAACGCCTCGCAGGCTGCCTGCGTAACGGCCATTACTTCCTGCTCCGGCGTCGGCATTGCTCGCGCTGAATTCAGAGCGAGGAACAGGAACAGGCAAAGCGCGCGAACGAGAATCATGGCTGCTCTCCGAAGAAGTTTGCACGAATCTTAGCAAATTTAAACCAGGTCAAGGAAATCAAAAAACGGCGGCGTGAGCAATGTTGCGCACTAGATTTAGTGTGTAGTATTCGCCTCAACACAACATGTAGTTTCTAAAAGCCATGAGCCAGCCCCGTAAGAGCAGCGTGGACGTCGAGTCCTCGATCAACGAATATCTCCAGCAGCTTGATTGGCGCGTAAACGCCAACGCCAACCAGGGCTACTCCCTGGGCGGCATGATCCTCAATATCTCCGGCAAGATGGTGGCCAATTACTGGCTCGATCACGTCTATCCGCGCGAAGTCGGCGAGGCGCACCGCAATGCCGATATCCACATCCACGACCTCGACATGCTGGCCGGCTACTGCGCCGGCTGGTCGTTGCGCACCTTGCTGAACGAAGGACTGAACGGCGTGCCGGGCAAAGTGGAATCGGCCCCGCCGAAACATTTCTCCAGCGCAGCCGGCCAGATCGTGAACTTCCTCGGCACGCTGCAGAACGAATGGGCCGGCGCCCAGGCCTTCAGTTCCTTCGATACATGCATGGCGCCCTACGTTCGCAAGGACAAATTGGAATATGAGCAGGTACTGCAAACCATGCAGGAGCTGGTCTACAACCTGAACGTCCCGTCACGCTGGGGCACGCAGACGCCGTTCACCAATCTCACTTTCGACTGGACCTGCCCGGAAGATCTGCAAGAACAGGTGCCGGTGATCGCAGGCGAAGAAATGCCCTTCACCTACGGTGACCTGCAAGCCGAGATGGACATGATCAATCGCGCCTACATCGAAGTAATGATGCGTGGCGACGCCAAAGGCCGCGCCTTCACCTTCCCGATCCCAACCTACAACATCACTCCGGACTTCGACTGGCATAGCCCGAACGCCGAATTGCTGTTCGAGATGACGGCCCGCTACGGCCTGCCGTACTTCCAGAACTTCGTGAACTCGGAACTGAAGCCAAACATGATCCGCTCCATGTGCTGCCGCCTGCAGCTTGACCTGCGCGAATTGCTCAAGCGGGGCAACGGCCTGTTTGGATCCGCGGAACAAACCGGCTCGCTCGGCGTGGTCACGCTGAATTGCGCCCGCCTTGGCTACCTGTATGCGGGCGATGAGGCGGCGCTGCTTGCTCGCGTGGATGAACTGCTTGAACTTGGCAAGAACAGCCTCGAAATCAAGCGTCAGGTCATCCAGCGCCTGATGGACGGCGGCTTGTTCCCTTACACCAAACGATACCTCGGCACGCTGCGCAACCACTTCTCGACGCTTGGCGTGAACGGCATCAACGAGATGGTCCGCAATTTCAGCGGCGACACGGAAGACATTACCACCGATGCCGGCGCGGCCCTGGCGATACGCCTGCTCGATCATATCCGCGCCCGTATGCTGGAATTCCAGGAACAGACGGGGCATATGTACAACCTGGAGGCGACGCCGGCCGAGGGTACGACGTACCGCTTCGCCAAGGAAGACCGCGTGCGCATGCCGTCGATCATCCAGGCTGGCACAAAGGAGATGCCGTACTACACCAACTCCTCGCAGCTGCCGGTCGGCTTTACCGATGATCCGTTCGAGGCGCTGGAGCGGCAGGACGAGCTGCAAAGGAAGTACACCGGCGGCACCGTGCTGCACCTGTACATGACCGAGCAGGTGTCCAGCGCGGATGCCTGCCGGCGTCTGGTGCAGCGCGCGCTGACGCGCTTCCGGCTGCCCTATATCACTGTCACACCGACGTTCTCGATTTGCCCCAAGCACGGCTACCTGAGCGGCAAGCACGAATTCTGTCCGAAATGCGATGAGGACATCATTGCGCGCAAGGCGCGCGAACTTTCACTTAACTGAGGAGATATGCATGACCGCCAACCAACCTGCCCAGGAAATCACACTGACCAACGCAGAGCGCCAGCCTTGCGAAATCTGGACACGCGTGATGGGCTACCATCGCCCATACTCGTCCTTCAACGTTGGCAAAAAGGGTGAATTCAACGAACGCACCTATTTCGTTGAGCGCCCGAACAATGGCTGAGAGGAAGCTCAAGGTCGGGGGCTATGCCAAGTTCACGGCAACCGACTATCCCGGCGAACTGGCAGCCGTGGTATTCGTCCAGGGCTGTCCATGGCGCTGCGGCTACTGCCACAATCCCCACCTGCAGCCTCGTGACGGCGCGCCGGCGATCGCATGGCGCGATTTGCTTGCCTTCCTCGCCGGCAGGGCAGGACTACTGGACGCGGTGGTCTTCTCGGGCGGCGAGCCAACCCTCGACCCTGCGCTGGAAGAGGCGATGCGCAGTGTGAGGGCCTTAGGCTTCAAGGTAGGCCTGCACACTGCAGGAATCTACCCGGAGCGCTTGAAACAGGTCTTGCCGCTGGTGGATTGGGTCGGCCTGGACATCAAGACGTCATTCGAAGCCTACGACGAGCTCACAGGCGCCAGCGGGAGCGCCCAGGCAGCCCAAGCCGCTGCCCGCCTGGTAATCGACAGCGGCGTGCCATACGAATTCAGGACGACGGTCCATCCCAAGCTGACCACGCGCCAGCACGTTGCCGCGTTGGTACAGCAAGTTGCCGACATGGGCTGCGAGACTTATGCGTTGCAGGATTTCCGGTCGGTTGGCTGTCGAGCCAAGGAGCTGATTCATTCCTCGGGCGATGGAGCGCTGGACGGCGAATTCATTGGCCAGGTTAAATCAAGGTTCCGCCGGTTTGCGCTGCGGCGAGCGGATGGCTAGGCAGTCAATTGGGCATCGCTTCACGCAAGATGGCCCCTGCGATGCTCACGGCCAGTCGGCCTTCGGCGAGTTCCTGGTAGTAGTTGGGCCAGAAGTGGAACATCTTTGGCCATATTTCCAGTCGCACGCGAACGTCGGCTAGCGTGGCGGCTCGGGCAAGAGCGATCGAGTCATCCAGCAGCGACTCGGTTGCGCCGACGAAGATATTGAGGGGCGCTATACCGTGCAGGTCGGCGAACACAGGGGAGGCCAGGGCAGTGTCCCTTGGCCGGTCGCCGAGGTATTGCGCGGCCAGGAATAGCATCAGCTCCCGGTTAAGCACCGGATCGCGCTCGGCATTGCGCGCGTAGCTGCCTGCCGAAATGGTCATGTCGGTCCACGGCGAGAAAAGGACTGCGCTTGCAGGCTGAGGCAAGCCCAGTTCGCGCAATCGAACCAGAGTGGCGACCGCAAGCCCGGCGCCAGCGCTGTCGCCTGCGATGACAACCTGCCGGCCGGAATCCAGCAAGTGCCTGTATCCATTCACGGCATCTTCGAGCGCATGGGGGAAGGGGAATTCCGGGGCGCGCCGATAATCGACGGCGAACGTCCTCATCTCCGCTGCCCGACCCAGTTCGCTCACTAAATGCCGGTGGCTAGTTAAAGACCCCCAGACGAAGCCACCGCCGTGCAGGTAGAGAATGACGCCATCATCGCGTGCCGAGGACGTGGAGGTCCATTCGGCGGGAACGCCATTCGCTACTACGGGTGTGACCAGAACGTCCGGCGCCGTTGGATAGCGTCTGGCAAGCGCATCGCACATTGAACGGCGCTCCTCAATGGTGAGGCCTGCCGGCCGCGCGCGAAACATGGCTTCCAGTTGCTCAATCTCGCGCATTGGTCAAGGCGCCCAATGTTTATATGGATTTTCAGCTGGGCTGCCTGAAAAGTCGGTCCAGAGATCTTCAGGCTGCGAGCGGTCCCGGTGCAGTACCCGGTCATGATCGGGATAAGTAATGCGGTCAGTCTGCGACCGCGTTCCGATGACCATGCACTGAGCCGGGGACTGGCCCTTGTTCCAAAGGTAGTGGCCGACAGGACTCCCTAGCGGGAATGCCGCCGCGTCACCCGGGCCGAGAATGGATTCGGTCTCGCCTTCGACGACAGTGACCTCGCCGGAGAGAACATACACAAGTTCGTCTTCCGATTGATGCCAATGCTTGATCGACGATCGTGTGCCCGGCATGAGGGTATGGATAAACGCGCCAAACTGGGTTAGTCCCCCGGGCTCGGCGATCCATTCTTCGCGATTCAACACGTCGGCGGCTGAAGTCTCAACGATCTCGACCTGCCGCTGAGAGGCTCGAATTATTGGCATGTGTGCTCCTGAAGGCGGTGCGGCAGCCAGTCTATCGCAGTTTTCGCAAAAGCAGTATTCCGACGCCGATCGCCCCGGCGATCACCCATGGCCAATGCAAGGTATCGAGAGGAATTGCCCTCAGGAGTGGGTTGGATTCGCTGAATGGCGCGAAAGGCCTGGTGTCCGGATGCATGACAGGGTCATGGGGAGCCTGACCAGAGAAGCGCAGCGGCGGCGAAAAATACTATCCAGGACAGATGCCGGCCGCGCGTGAAGTAGAGCGGGAAAAAACCGGAAACGAGGGCGATGATGCTGAAAGCATGGAGAAGCGTTTTGGTATCGACCTGTTTTCCCGAAGCCATGAGAACGATGACTGCGATACCCCACCAGACCAGCGTGAGAAGGTGCCAGACAAATCTCAACGTACCTGTCGTGAAATCGGTCCCGCCTAAGACCTTGGGCAGGTTGTCGCGCTTGAAAAGGCGGATAAGGATGTAGCGCTCGCCAAGGTATGAGTGGGCTGCGCCAGTGAGAAAGAATAATAGTGCGGCGATTGTCAGCATTTTTGGATTTCAAACGATTCGAAGGCGTAGTAGTAATCGCTTCCATCATCTTCGTCCGGAGTGCCGCGCTCCGGGTGACACCATACCCGGTACTCCAGGACAGCAGGATAGGTCATTGTCGCACGTCGGATAAAAGGGCTGGTTGAAAAGCCCGCTTCCTGCGGGCGGCAAAGAATATAAGCACGGCGCCGAACATGAACGTCCAGAACTTTGGTTCGAACAGTACCTGGATTAGCGCGGCAAGTCCATCAATGTAAACGCCTGTGAAAAGCACGAATACTACGCTCGCCAGCAGGTGGATGTACGGTGCTACGGGCAGGCGGCGTCCCGCCAGCACCGTCAGTAAAGCACCGGCGGCGCCGAAGAGAGCGGAAAAGAGAAGGACTGTGAGTCCCAGGTTCAGCACAGGACCGTCGTTGGTATAAAGGGCTGCGTCAAGGTAGAACGCTGGCAGTACAGATCCAAACAGCCACGCCGCACCGGACAGGAAGCCGATGACGAAGACGAGCCCCATTTTCAGTTTTTCGTTTTTCATCGTTAGCCAAGCGAAGGAATGGGGCCTACAACCTGAAATAGGATGTATGGCGCTGCAACCGCTACGGTCATGATCGCTGCCGCGATGAAAAGGAGTGTTCGTCCAGGGTGTTTGTTCAATTCGTGTCTCCGGGTCACGGTTGGCCTTAACTCGTCGCACCCATGCTAAAGCCTGTCAAGGATCTCTTCAACCTTGTTGAAGTGGAGATCATCGATGCCGAAGAACTGTTTCATTTCTTTTCGCGGCAGTTCGAATGCAACTTGGAATTGTCTTGGTGGAAGAGGTTCAAGGTAGCGCCCTCCATCCCTGTAAAAACCGCTCTTGCCTTCCGCCGTCGTGCCATCAATTCCAACTGCCAGGTATTCGCGGCTGAAGGTCGCACGAACTCTGAACTGCGTCATCGTCCAGGTATCGTATTCACCATCGCCAGGATGGCCGAGCGGGCCGTTACTCAAAGAGCCAACCCTGGTACCGGAGATGGCGTATTCGGCGCTGAACTTCGGCTGGTTCCACAGGCCCGATCGCAACATTGTCCTGCTCAACGGATGAAGGAACAAGGTAGGCCCCCTCCTTCCCGGTATAGTGCGATTTGCATCGTTCAGTTCGATAGTCTGCTCGTCGTCGTAGAAATGCAGCGACAGCTTTTCGGTGATCAGGGAACCATCAATTTCGAATCGTCCTTGAAGGTGCCCTGGCTGCTCCGCGCCCATCAGCCGAACCTTTTGGCCAGTTTGGGAAACCTGTCATCCAGGTCGTCTTCATCCCATGGAGTCCCTTCAACGTCCCGCTCAACATGCAGGTCGTGTTGGGGGAATTCATCGAGTGATTTGCCGGTCTTCTCTTCCCAGGCCTGCGATGCGACGTACTGGTAGCCCTCAACCTGGCAATCGTCGTCATGATCCTCCACAAAGTCTACGAGCGAATCGGCGTTGGCCAATGCTGCTTCGTAGACTTTCTCTCCTCGGGATATCAGCCAGCCCCTGAAATCCATGAAGCCGTCGTCCGAGCATCCTCCGCCGATGATGTAGGCAGCGCCCCAGAGGTCCCAGTGGTAGGCACGAGCATGGCATTTGCTCAGGTGGTAGTCGAAGGAAACGATTTCATCAGGCGATAGCTCGCTCAGGAGTTCTCCAAGAGCCTCGAGTTGCTCGTATGGGTCGCCGCCAGCAGTCTGTCGCGATTTGTCGATGATGTTCCAGAATCCCGCTTTATCCATTTGGTCTTTCCTTGCTGTCCTGGTTTCGTCCGCGCCAATAGACGCCAAAAGAAATGTTGCTAATACACAATTGAAATTATGGCGCTAAATGAGAAATTCTCCAATCCCGCCGCTGAAAGAAATAAGGGCATGAATCATCATGCCCTTTTCGCGTGTCGCGTAGCTGTGAATTACATGCAGTAGCGCTTGCGCAGCAGGTCCAGCATGGCGACGTTCTGGTCCCACGCGTTGCTGACCGGCTGGCCGGTGTAAGGCAGGGTGAAGGTGTATGGCGCAGGGCCGAATTCCGGCGTGAGTGTCATGCGTTCGGCGCCGTCGTTGCGGCGCAGTTCGATGATGCGATCCCACCAGGACAGGTGTGCCTTCAGCGCTTCGGCATTTTCCGGCGCGCGGAAGTCGGCGACCTGCGGGCCTTGCTGGTGGCCGATGCGGGCGTGGATGTGGCGCACGCGCGGCAGCACCTTGGCCAGCGTCAGCTCCTGGTCTTCCAGCAGCGATTCGCAAGCCACGCACCAGTGCGAGAGGTCGGCGTTCAGGTGCAGTTGCGGCAGGCGGTCCAGGTAGGGCAGCAGTAGCATTGGGTGGCCGCTGAAGCGGCTGCGGTGGATTTCATGCACCACAGGCACGCCATACTCCTGCGAGATGCCTGCTGCGAGCGCGATCAGTTCTTCGTTTTGCTTTGGCGTGTACCAGTCCTTGCCGGTGTGCGAGTTGACCAGTACCGGTTGTACCTCGCAGGCGTTGCGCAGCAATTCTTCGAGCGCCTGTTTGTGTGCGTCGAAGTCGCTGTGGAACACTGTCTCCCATTGGGCGACAATCAAATCCAGTCCGGCATTTGCGACCTTGTAGGCCCAGTTGTCGCGCTGCGCGCGGTCCAGCGGCAGCGACATTTCGATGCCGTCGAAGCCGGCCTCCTTTACCTTGGCGATGAAGACGTCCGGCGGCAGGTCGTTGCTGCCCCAGTGTGGCGCGAAGATGCTGATTTTCACAGGAAGCCTCGCACAGGGAAGGAGGCGTCGCGCTGGATCCAGTTACGCTTGGAGTATTCGGTGCGGCCGTCGGTCACGTGCAGCGTATATGCGTGGCGCGAAACCGGTGAGCGGTTCGGGGCGCTGTAGTGCGGCAGCAGGCCGTGGAAGCAGACCAGCGAGCCGGCTTTGCATTCGAGCGGCACGGCGGTGGCGTCGGTTGGCCAAGGCGTGTTGTCGAGCTTTTCAACGCTCACATGGTCGCCTTCGCGGATGAAGCGTTCGCGCAGCGGCGAACGGTGGCCGCCCGGCTCGGCCCACATGCAGCCGTTTTCCAGCGTGGCGTCTTCCAGCGCGAACCAGAAGGTGGTGACGCTGATAGGCGTGGTGTCGAAGTAGGTGGCGTCCTGGTGCCAGCGCACTTCGCCGCCGATGCCGGGTTGCTTGAAGATGTACATGGATTGCCAGACCTGAGGTTCGGCCAGGCCGATATCGCGGGCGACCTGCTCCAGGCGAGCGTCGGCGGTGAAGGCGCGGAAGGCCGGGTCCAGGTCGTGCATGGCATGGCCGATCTTGTTGATCGACAGTTCCTTGGCCTGTTTCAACTGGCCGTCCGGGCCGAAGGCTTCTTCTTCAAAGAAGCAGCGCATGGTGTTGTCCGAGCCCAGGAAGTAGTCGTCGGCTTTCTTTTCCTGTTCCTTGGTGGTGAAGATGCCTTGCGCAATCGCCGGATCGAAGTCGTTCACGACTTGGGCGGCACGGGCGCGCAGGGCTGCGATTTCTTCCGCGGTCTTGAAGCCGGGGATGACGATGAAGCCATCCTTGGCGTATTGGGCTTTTTGGGCGTCGGTCAGCATGTGGTGCTCCTTTTCTTAATGCAGGTCATTGTAGGGAAGCCATTGGATACGAACAATGCGCAAACGGTTGACACATTGTCTCCAAAATAGAGACAATCGGCTTCATGGACCAGCTCAAGGCAATGGAAATCTTCGTGGAGGTGGCGCGGCAGCGCAGCTTCAGCGGCGCTGCGCGCCGCTTGGGCATGACGCGCGCCATGGTGAGCAAGCATGTGATCGCGTTGGAGGAGAGGCTCAATGCGCGCTTGCTGCACCGCTCCACGCGCGATGTGAGCCTGACCGATGCGGGGCAGGCTTACCTGGAGCCTTGCGCGCTGGCAGTGCTGCAGGCGCAGGAAGCCGCGCGGGTGGTGACGCATGCCGGCATCGAGCTGGCGGGGCCGCTGAGGATCCAGGCGCCCTCCAGCTTCGGCAGCGAATGGCTGGCCGATGCGGTGGCGCGATTCAGCCTGCCCCACCCGCAATTGTCGCCGCTGTTGCATGTGGACGATGCCTTGCTCGATCCGATCGAGCATGGCTTCGACCTGACGATCAGGGTGGGCGGGATTCCGGACAGCCGCGCCCTGGCCATCAGGCCCCTGGCTCCTTGCCGTGGCGTGCTGTGCGCATCGCCGGCCTACCTGGCGCGGGCAGGACGGCCGGAGGTACCTGAGGATCTGCATCGCCACCAGTGCCTGCACTTCAGCCACCTGACCGGCGGCATTGCATGGCACTTTGCGCGCAACGAGGAACAGGCCACGGTACGCGTGGCGCCGGCCTTCACTGCCAACAATGGGATGGTGCTGCAGCATGCAGCCTTGCGCGGGCTGGGCGTCGTTTATACGACGACCTTCCTTGCCTGGCGCGACATCATCGAAGGGCGGCTGGTGCCGGTGCTGGCCGACTGGGAACTGCCTTTGAACCATTTGAGCGCCCTGTACCCGGCCACGCGCCAGCTATCGCCAAAAGTGAGGGCGCTGATCGATTTCCTGGTGGCGGAATACCAGCCGGTGCCACCGTGGGATAAGGCGCTGGCGGATGCGGGGTTGCTTATTTTGTAACTTCGGTGCGACAATCGGATGATGAAAGATTCACGACATGAGCGCGCAATGGAAGTGTTGGAGGCTGCAGGCTTCCCCAGCAGGGATTTGCTGCCGTTGTTCCACCGGGTGTTGTGGCGTATTGGTATCCGGGTTCCGCCACCCCTGTTTGCTCCTTTCCACATCAATCTGCTGATGTTCTGGCTGGCTTACGGCGCTGTCGCGACCCTGAGCATGGCGTTTGGACCGGCGCAAAGACTGGTCGTGAAAGATTTGGTCCTGTTGTCCGGCGCTGCATTCGGCCTTGCGTTGGCCTTGCTGATGGCAGCATTTTTCCTGCGTACGAGACTGGTCAATAAGCTGCCGACGTGGCGGGAGCTGGGGACGCAGTGAGGGGAAGCAAGGAGCGCCTGCTCAATGTCGACGCCCTGCGCGGCTTCGCACTGCTGGGGATCTTGACCGTCAATATCTGGTTGTTTGCCGATCCCTATTTCGCATCCGGCATGAACAATCCGCGTTATGCCGGTGTGCTGGACGTCGCCGTGCGCTTTGTCGTCGCGCTGCTGTTCGAAACCAAGTTCTACCTGCTGTTCTCCTTCCTGTTTGGCTACAGCTTTACCTTGCAGATGGCTGCGGCCGACCGCGCCGGTGCGGCTTTCCGCCCGCGCATGCTGCGCCGCTCGGCGGGGCTGGTGATGCTTGGCGTGCTGCACGGCTGCCTGCTGTTCTATGGCGACATCCTGCACCTCTATGGCTTGCTGTGCTTCCTGCTCCTGGCCCTGTACGGCAGGCAGCGGCGCATGGTGGAAACCGCGGCAGTGCTGTTGCTCTTGGCCGCCTTGCTGTTGGCGGCGCTGGGCGTAGTCGTCCTGCTCGGGGGGGAGGGAACTCCGGAACTGAAGCCCGTGTTTGCCAAACTGGCGGCCTTCCATGGCGATGCCCGCAGCACGCAGGCATATGTAACGGGCGAATTCCCGTCGACGGTGGCGTTGCTGCTGTTTGGCCAGGGGCCAAGCGCATTTGCCATGTTCCTGCTCGGGATGGCAGCGGGCCGCGAGCAATTGTTTGCCAAAGTAGATGCGCTGCGCGCCTCGCTTCCGCGCATCCTGCGGCTTGGCGTACTGGGCGGCGCCGGCGCGCTGTTTTACGCCTTGGCGTCGGAGATTGCGCCCGGCGGCGCAATGATCATCTTCGCCACCGCACTCAGCGTGGTGACCGCGCCATTCCTGACCGCAGCCTACGTCGCTGGATTGCTGATGCTGTTCGACAGCCGCCATGGGGCGCGCGTGATTGCGGCCCTGGCCCCAATGGGCAAGCTCGCGTTAAGCAATTACCTGATACAGTCGCTGGTCATGGCCTCGCTGTTTACCGGCTACGGCCTGCGCCTGTGCGACGAGCTGCCTCCAATTGCCGTTCTTGCGCTGGTGCCGGCAATCTACCTCACGCAAATGGCGTTGAGCGCATGGTGGCTCAAGCGCCACACCTACGGCCCCGCCGAATGGCTTCTGCGCGCGATCACCAACTGGCAGTTGCTGCCTCAGGAGGCGGGAGCCCAGCCGCCGTCGCGGTAGACCTGGTCGTTGTCGAGGTAGACCGCATCGGTCTGGACGAAGACGTCGACGTGGAAACGGGCGTCCTTGCGCTTGAACTGGGGCTTCTGGTATTGGCCGTGCTTGGCGCCGAGCGAGAGGTGGATGCCGCACATGCGCTCATAGGTGCCGATGTCGTCCACCGTGCGTTCGCGCGAGAAGGCGCGATTCATGCCGAAACCGAGCTCGCGCACCCACACTTCGCCCTCATGCGCGCGAATGATGGCCAGCATGTTGTCGAACTCCGGCGTGCTGTTTTCAGCGCCGACCACGCGGCCTTTCTCCACGATCATGGTGATCGGCGTGGCCGGGCGGTTGACGTGGAAGGTGGTATCGCCGAACACGAATACTTTGGCGCGGCCGTTGACCGATTCCAGGTCCTGGGCCTCGGTGAACACTTCGCCAATCGGGAACAGGCCGCCGACATTCTTCATGGCGCTGTAGTCGCCGATATTCAGCTTGGCTTCTTCAAAAGGCGATGCGAATACCAGCCGCTCGCCGCCGCTCTCCACCACGCCCGACTGCGCGCGTTCGATGCGCGCCTTCAAAGCATGTCCCACGCCGCGGTAGTAGGCCGGGTCGTAGGCAAGTGCGTCAATATAGACAAGACCTTGTCCGCCCGGCATGCGTGACAAATGCATATGCTCCATCACCTTGAGCCCGCGCTTGAACAGCTCCATGCGGATGCGATATTCGTTCAGGCGGAAGCTGGTGGTCTGCACCAGCACCACCAGGTCGCCCGCCTGTAGTTGCTCGAAAGCCGCAAGCACGTCGTCCGGCTGCACGGTATCGAAGTCAATGAAACGGCCTTCCGGCAGGGCTGTGCGGTACGCTTCGGCCAGCACCTGGGACAGCGGGCTGCGCTGGTCAAATACCACTAAAGCCTGCTGTGGCGGGGCGTATTCGATGGCGTGGGTCAGCAGGTCGCGAACATTGCGGGCTGCCGAATCGCGGGCGGCAGGTGGAAAAGCTGTCATTATCAGGCTATAAAGAGGATGAGGCATGCGCATTATACGGCGTGCCGCTGCTTGAACCGGGAAGGGGTGCGAGGTAGAATCGGACGAATATAGCCGGGGAGAAACATTGATGGGTGTACAGTTTGGCCAGGACTTGCCGCTGCAGCGGCCCGATGAAACGGATAGCCGTGCGGCCATTTTCGTCCCGACTTCCAATATCAAGGAAGATATCCTGAGCGCGGTCCGCAAGGGCGCGGCGGTAGTCGGCTTCGGCAACCACGACCATACATTGACCATCTATTACGAAAGCAACCGTTTCAACGAGCCAACCCTGGCCAAGTGGGAGCAGAAGGCGCGCAAGGCTTACGACCGCCTGCGCGACAACCTGCCCACCACCTCGAAGATGGTCTGCAAGCTGGATAACTTCGAACAGATTGGTTACATCAGCAACAAGGGCATTACCATCCGCCGCCGTGCCAGCCTGGATCGCTGGCTCGAGTTTTCGGATGCCCAGGATTCAGCCCCGGAAGGCGATACCGTCGCCTTTGCCCCGCCGCCTCCGCCCAAAAAGATCGTCGCCGATTAGGACACGGTGCTACCATCTGCCCAAAGCCAAAAATTGGAGGGCAGATGCAGGCAAGCCTTTTAGCTGCAGGTGGCGTATTCCTCTTGGTGTTGTTGGCGTCCAACGTCGTCCGGCGCGCCTTCATGCGTCATGTCCAGGCGCGCGGAGCCGATATGTCGGCCGCGGACACGGCCGGCTGGCTGCTGTTTTTCGGGCTCGCATTCCTGGCCGCCGCCGTGCTGGGGGTGTTGAACCTGTCCAAATTCCTCAACCTGGCTTTCTGCAGCACCTTGCTGGTGTTTGGCGTGGCCGCACTGGTCGGCGCTTTCGTCATCGGTCGCCGTTAGCATCTTCCTGCCATGCGACGGGAATACTGCGGATCTCGTTGCCATTCCAGGCCGTGACCAGCCCTTCCACCCGCTTGCCGTCCACCTTCAGCGCTGCCACGTGGTAGCGGTAGTCCGGCCCGAATTGGCGTTCGGCGGCGCGGCGCGCCCGGTCTGCCGCGTCGCCATGCAGCAGCAGCGACAACATAACGCAAATCATCAGTGACAATGCGGCACCGCTGGCGGCGGCCAGGCCCATATGGCGCGGCTTGTGGCCGGCGGCGCGGCGCGCGGCCAGCACGGCGGGGGCGCCGAGGGTGCGATACAGCCAGTGCAGCAACAGCAGCCAGGTTGCGCTGGTAACAAGGGATGGCAGGATGCGCGGTTGCAGCTTGAGCTGGGTCAGGGTCAGGTCGACCGGTTGCATCAGGGGCCAGGCCAGCATCATCACGCCCAGGGCGCACAGGGCGAAGGCGGCGATCCAGCGCACCAGCGAGGCCATATGCAGGCTGCCGAACAGCAAGCCGATGCCGGCTGCTGCGCCGAGCAGTAAAAGGCCGGACCGGATGGCCAGCAGGTCGCAGGTGCCCAGCACCACCAGCACCATGCCCGCCCGCTTAAGGATGGGAATGTGCGCGTCCATTGGAGTATTCTAGCGTAACATTTTCACTATGCCGGAAGGAAAGGAGACACCATGAAAAGCATGATTGCAGTAGCGTTGGCGGCAATGGCCATGGCATTGGCCAGCGGTTGCCAGAAACCGGAAGACAAACGTATCGGCCCGGCGGAGCAGGCCGGCCGTGAAATCGACAGGGCGGCCAGCGTGGCTGGCGAGAAGCTGGACCAGGCAGCCAGCAAGGCGGGCGAAAAGCTGGACCAGGCCGGCCAGAAGCTGGACCAGGCGGCCCAGCAGGCGGGTGAAAAGCTGAACACTGCCACCGAAAAGCTCGGCGAGAAAGTCGAGCAGGCCGGCAAGGAAATGCAGGACTCGGCTCGCGAAGCGCGCAAGGAAAAGAACTAGTTCCCGGACTTGCTCTTTAGCGGTACCACATTGGAAGGCGGTGGCGGCTCGTCGGGCAGGCCGCCCAACACCAGCGTCAGGTCGACGAAACCGGCGCGCCAGGCCTGTTCCAGGTTCTGCTCGATGGCTTCCATCGAGGTCTGTTCGAAGTTGGAGAAGCCACGCACGCCATAGGCGCGGTTGCGGCCGTGCGCCTTGGCCAGGTACAGCGCCATGTCCACCAGGTTGACGGCGCGTTCCCAAGGCAATGGCAAGCCGCCCGGCGCCAGCGGGAACGGTGCAAAGCCGACCGATACGTTCACGTGGATCGTATGGTCCTGGAACGGCACCGGCTGCGACGACACGCAGCTCAGGATGCGGCGGGCAATCTCGTCGACGCCGTTGCGCGGAATGGCCGGCAGGAAGGCCAGGAACTCTTCGCCGCCCCAGCGCACGATCATGTCGGTCTCGCGCAGTGCGATGCGCAGGCTTTCCGCTATCATCTTCAGCACCGCATCGCCGGCAGCGTGGCCGTAAGTGTCGTTGACGTGCTTGAAGTGGTCGACGTCCAGCAGGAACAGGGCGCCCACAATGTCTTCGCCGTTGGCGCCGCGCCGCTCCACCTGGTTGTGCGTGCGCATGTATTCCTGGAAGTGGCGGCGGTTGTACAGCGCAGTGAGCGGGTCGAGCGAGCTTTGCGCCTTCAGTTCCAGGTTCTTCACTTCCAGCTGTGCATTGGCCTGGCGTACCTTGCGATACAGCAGGCCGACAATCACCGCGGCCAGCGCGAACACGACCGCCAGCAGCCACCAGATGCGTTGCTGCAGGCGGCGGGCATTCAACTCCGCGCCCTTGGCCTGGTTTTCATGCGACAGCTGTTCGATCTGGCGCTTCTTCTTTTCGGTGTCGTATTTTTCCTGCAGTTCCCACATGGTCTTCTTGCGCTGCGACTCGAACAGCTCGTTCGAAATCTGGCGCTCGCGGTGGTAGGCCTCGACCGCGCCCTGGTAGTCGCCCACGCGTTCCAGCGCTTCGCCGTACTCGGTCAGCAGGGCTTGCAGCTCAGGCTTGTCGCCGGTCTTTTCGTAGTAGGCCATGCCCAGTGCAAAAGACTTCTTG
>Ga0209257_1002126_pt1 | contig 20685 bp, 15 predicted proteins | sample AraplaCvi_mCL_r2_FD_184277 | JGI IMG/M metagenome (GOLD analysis project Ga0209257, IMG submission 184277) | Arabidopsis root microbial communities from North Carolina, USA - plate scrape MF_Cvi_mCL_r2 (SPAdes) (version 2) | ecosystem: Host-associated > Plants > Roots > Endosphere | place: USA...
GCCCGACCTTGAACAGGTGCGGGAAATCGTTCTGGATCTCCACGAGCGGCCGCCGTGCGGCAACCTCCAGCACCAGGGTCGCATTTCGGAATAGCGCACGATCGCGGATCGGCGATACGAACGCATTCTGCGCGCGCTCGATGATCTCCAGACGGATCGCCCGCCGGCCCAGCCGCGCGCTCAAGAAGTCCTGGATGTCGCTCACCAATGGTGTGAAGACGTTCTCGAGATCGTCGTGATCGTACGCCGGATAGTTGCGCGCGCGCCGTTCCGCCGTGGAAAAAGTCGCAAGTTCACCCGCGAACCTCAGCAATTCCTCGTACAGGCGCTCGGGGTGCACGCTGCCGGAGCGTTGGAAATGAGTCAGCACGGGAATGGTACGGTTCAGCACTTGCAGGACCAGATAGTCGACGCTCTGCAACCCACCGCCGGATGACGGATCGACCGCGTAGCGCGCTAGCTCGTCGAGTTTGGTCTCAACCCAGCCGATGATGCGGTTGAGCCAACCATCGATGATCGGATGCGCGGCGCAGACCAGCATCGGCGGCACGAACTTGTCGTCGAACAGGATGTTCTTGTCGCGCACTTCCAGAATGCGCGCGATGCCGAGGCCCATGTATCCGGGCTTGCTGGTCTTGCGCAGTTCGAACGACAAGCGCGGATAAGCGATGTCGATCTCTTCCTCGATGCGTAGCGCCGAGGTCGAGTCAATGAAGGTTTCCGAAGTACGAACATAACGACTGGCGCTGTCGGTGCGGTCCTCGTCGACCTCGCGGGTGTTTGGTGCCGCTACCGGCATCATCAGCCAGACGATCTGGCCTGCGGCCGTCTCCGGCACATCGATCGCTTCGGGAATTGGGCTGTCCGCAGGGATATCGAACGGCGTACCGTCCGGCATGACGCCGGACGCATTGCGCACCGCGAACTTGCTTTGTTCGGTAAGATCCTTATCGATCTCCAGCTGGGCAAAGCCCCAGGGGTATGGTGTCGTGTAGCGAACGCGCTTTTCCAGCAAGTGTTCGATGTAGCGGTCGTTCTGCTGCAGATGATGCGGCCGCAGAAACAGACCTTCCGACCAGAAAACCTTGCTGTACCAAGACATTCCTACATCCACTTAGAAAATGTCGGCGACCGCATGGTCGCCGATAGCTTACTTTGAACCGGGCTTGTCGCCGCGGTCGTAATAGTCCGAGAAGTGCAACATAAAGGTTTCGATCGGCGCGCTGTTGTCGCGGCCAAGATGCGCCTTCCAGCGCGTCAAGAACTCGTCCCAGAGTTTGCCCTTGTTCGTGCCGAGCCAGGAGCTTGCGCCACGCTGAAGCTCGAGCTCGCGCGCCATCAGCGTCGGATCTATGTCCGCAATCAACTCATGGACAGCGTGCTGCATCGCCATGTAGGTCTTCAACTGATGTGATTTGAGATCACTGAAGCCCTGTGCAAAGGCGCGCTGTGCGTCGAGGTAGCTACGCGTCGGCGGCCCAAAGAGAATGCGCATCGCCTCTTCCGCGGTCGGCGAGAATTTCAGCGGATTATTTTCGAGAGCTTGGACGGTGGTCTGGCTGGTGCTGCGGGTCAGCTGTTTGGCTTGGGTTCGCGCTTGCAGCAGCGCCATGAGATTATCCACGGTCATACGCAAGATGATGCCAAGCTGTTCGGCGAGTTCGGCGTCGGACTTGTTGGCAAAGAAATTGTCCGGCAATCCTGCAGCGCGCGCCACCAGTCGCGCGAACTCGGTACCGCCGACTGGCTTGGACGTGACAGGCCCCTCGCCTGCTGCTTGTGTCTGGCGCGGCGTCGCAACCTCTTGGTGTGATAGCGATGCCGGCGGCTGTGCACCGGCTGGTTCATCATCGATCCACACCGACGGCCGGCGTGGGGTCGGCTTGACTGGGGGGCGCTCGACTTGCGGTTTCGGCGCGGTGACCGGACCCGCTGCCCAGTTCATGTCGTCGTCCTGCACGGACGGTTGGTACGGAGACGTCGGCGATGACGGTCGAAATGGGTCTACACCCGGCGCCGGGACGCTCGCCGCCCAATCCAGGAACCCCGGATTAACGGGCCGCGCAGCCTCGCGTGGCTTCTTCAACAGGTGCGGATCGATCGGCGGCGGAACGTCACGATCGGCCGTCCAAAGCTCTCCGTAATCGGCATGCTGCTGGACCGAGGGTTCGTGCGGTTGCGCCTCATGGTTTGGACTGCGCCCGCCAGCCTCATCCTCCAGCGAAACTCCGATGATGTAGTGGCCGATCGTCAGTCGGTCGCCGTCGCGCAAGCGGTGCGGCCCCCGCATGCGCTGGTCGGCACCATTGAGAAAGGTGCCGTTGGTCGAGACGTCGTGCAGCCAATAGCCGCCGTCGCGAAAGTGCACTTCGCAGTGCTTTCCGGAAATCGTCCGCGCCGGATCCGGCAGCGTCCAGTCGAGGTGACGATCCCGGCCAATATCGACCGAGCGCCTGCCGGTGACCGTAAACGACACAGGTCCGCCGTCCGGAAGGTTCGGTTCGTTCTCGATATTAAAGCGAAGCACCATCACATCGTCTCGTTAGCGCGGAGGGCGCGGTTCGCCGCGTGCCAATTGAATACCATCCTCCAGGCATGACGTCATTATCTGGTCCCGGGAGTCACGGGGGAGCCGGCAGAGGCCAATCAGCAGTGCGGCACGCACCGCCCGTGCGGCCTGATCTGGCTTGGCTTCCACAGGCGCAAATTCCGGAGGAACCACGCTTCCGCCGGACCAGCCGGCCGCCAGCGCCAGCCATGTCGCTGGCTGCTCGGGATCGTTGGCATTGCCGACGGCCAGCGCCTTGTTCCGGGACTGCTCGTCCGGTTGCCGGACCCAGGTCTCCACAACATTCAGCGACCTGCTGTCGTAGGCGTCGAAATGGTCGAACATCCGTCGCAGGGAGCGGCATCCCCAGGCGATCGCCACGCGCCTGGGAAGCAGATAGGCACAGTAAGACACGGCCTGGTGCCAATTCCGCGTGTCGGCGGCCTCCTGAAGGAAGTCCAGCGAAGGCTTGTCGGCATCGGCTTTGCCGACATCATAACGCGCCAAGGGGTAGGCCTGAAACAGATCCTGTACCGTGCCGAACCGAACTTGTCCCATGATCGTCAACCGACAAGGGTTGGAGTGCCGTGGGCGACCAGCGGACCACCGGCCGCGAGCGCCATGCCGGCCTGCGCCGTCATGGCGATCGTCGGCGCGTTGATGACGATGCCCGCCGGGGTCAGGATGATCTGGCTTGGACCCACCTGCAGGGTGATGTTGGCATTGGCCGTGAGCGTGATGCTGATGCCTGCGTTGACAGACTGGTCCATGGCCAAAGTGACGTGCTGACCACCCAACTGGATATCGAGCTTGTCATTGCCGTTCTTGAGCGTGGTGTTGCGCGTGTCGCCGCCAAATGCAGCTTCGCCGATGGTCCGCGTCTCGGTGTCGCGGACCGTTACGTCGTGGTCCTTCTCGGCATGCACTGTGATCTTCTCGGATCCCTTCTTGTCCTCGAAGCTCCACTCGTTGAAGCCGCCGCCACCTTTGGTGGAGTCCGACTTCAATCCCCCAATCGTCTTCTTCGAGGGCAGATCGTAGGGCAGCTTGTATTCATCATTATACACAGTGCCGATCACCAGGGGCCGGTCCGGATCCCCCTCCAGGAATTCGATAACAACTTCCTGTCCGACGCGCGGGATGATCTGACCGCCCCAGCGCTTGCCAGACCAAACCTGAGCCACGCGCAACCGGCACGACCGCTTCTTCTTCCGATCCCAGAAAAATCGGACATAGATTTCGCCCAGCGATTCAACGTCAATTTCCTCGTTCGAATTGTCGTCTTTGGTCACCACCTTGGCGGTCTGGATGCCATTGATCCTTGGCTTCGGCGTCATCATCAGCGCTCGAAACGGCCGATCGCTCGGCAGAAACTCATAGCTGCCGAAATAGACATGTTGCCCGGCGTCGCTGGGACCGCCTGTGCGGTAAGATTCAATCGAGAACGAGTGCGTGGCTCGCACCACGAGATATTCCACGTTCTGCGAGTCCTTGGAGTGCTTTTCGAGCTTCGTCAGCCCACCGGGGAACAGGTTGACCGCGTCACCATTGCCGCGACGCCGCCGGTCCATCGCCTGCTCCGCCTCGAGCTGGATCTTCGCGTAGCGCTCGCCGTCGGACTTTTCCTTGAACTTCCCGGGATAGTCGTAATACTCCATCTCCGACCGAGTGTAATGCTCGGAGCCCTTGGCATCGCTGATCAACTGAGCGTTTGGCTTCTGGTAGTTGTAGTCGTTGAGTTCGATCTTGCCGGTACGAAACCGGCGCTCCGACACCCATTCATAGATGTGCTGCTCGCCTCGACGATCGGCACCCGTCAGCGGGATGTAGGGAATCGTAGCAAGACCTTTGATCGGGCTGTGCGACGATTTGGAGTCCGCCAACACCAGCGTGTGTTTGCCGCCCTCATGCTTGAAGAAGTAGGAGATGCCGTGCTGCTCCATCAGCCGGCACACGAAGTTCATGTCGGTCTCGCGGTACTGAACGCAATATTCGAGCTTCGGACAGGAACCCTCTTCGGTCAGTTTGGATTCATAGTCGGTGAAGCCACGTTCGTTGAATACCTCCTTGATGATGTCGGGCGCCTTCTTGTCCTGAAAGATCCGGCAATCAGTTGTCCGCGACAACAGCCATAACCAGGGCCTCAGCACGATCCGGTAGCTGAAATAGTCGTTCTTCACCCCGAGCCATTGGGCCTCGGTCAGAATGCCACTGAACTCGCGCTCCTTTTCATGCAGCTTTATGGTCAGCGTACACTGCTGACCGATGGCACGATCGAAGTCGAGGTCGGCATCCTCACTGAGACACTCGATGCGATACTCGAACAGTTCGCTGAGACCTTCCGAGCCTTCGAACCCGGCAAAAACCAGAACGTCCTTGCCAAGAGGCGTCTTGAGTTCGCAGAGGCGGGTATCCTGAGTAAGCTGGCCCATGTGGGCTTAAACTCCCTCCTTCGATCGAATGACCCGCTGCGAAGAGCTGATCAGACGTTATGCGAGAACCACGGAAATCCTGCCCGCCACCGGCAGTGCCGGCAGGTCCGCCCCAGGGCTGGTCCGGACGCTCCACAACAGCGGTCCAAAGAACCGCCCCGGTCATCAAGTAGTCGGCTCCAAGAGCTTGCCGGTTCACGCGAAAATGGCATGATCTTCGGGAATGAACCAACACCAGCAGGCATCTGACCCATGGATATAGACTAGGATCATGGATGCCCCGCGATCCGGCAGTCGCCACGGGCTCGGCAGCGGGGCCGTGGCCGAGCAGATGGACGATCGTCGTATGCTTGATGTCGCCTCCCTGACGCACCCCGTTGCCGCTGACGATCCCTGCGGGCCGGATCTCGACGCCATCGGAGACGTCCAGTATCTGAATTTCTTCGCAGGTGCGGAATCCCTGCTGCCAATGTCGTTCTTCGAGGTCGTCAATGCCAATGGGGAACGTGGACGCTTTGATCCAAAGGCAGTCGATTTTGCCGGCCAATTTGCCGCCGCACAGCCCCTTCTTGCTCGCACCCGCGATCTGCGCCTAAACCTGCTGCTGGCCAAGTTTTCAATTCTCAACCGCGATCTCGACGGCTTTCTCTGCTGCCTGAAGGCGACCAACTTGCTGCTGCGCGAGCGGTGGGAAGCGGTGCATCCGAGAGGCGAGGACGGCGACTACGCGCTTCGGGCTGTCACGGTCGAAGCAATCGACGTGTTTCCGACCGTGATCAACCCGCTCCAGTTCCTTCCCCTGATCGAGAACCGCAGACACGGCAACCTCAACTACCGCGCCTATCAAATCGCCCAGGGCGAAATTCCCGCCGGTGAGGCTGACGCCGACGGGCTCGATCTCGCGACCATCGAGCGCATCGTCAGCGAGACGGATCTCGACACTCTCAAGACAGCCAGCGCGCGGTGCTCCGCGGTCGCGGCTGAAATCGCGGGCATCAAGGCGACCTGGCGTGAGAAGTTGAACTCGGGGCAACCGATCAGCCTCGACAGGCTCTCGGGCTTGGTTAACGGGATGGCTGCCTGGCTTGCGGGTCTTGTTGCGTTGCGGGATCCTACGGCAATCGCGGAAACTGCGGAAGATGTCGGTCCTGTCGATACACAGGTGCCGTCAGACACGATCGGGGTGGTGGCTTCATCCGCACAGGCATCTGCAGCGCTTGCAGCGGCGGCCGATTATTTCGCCCGAATGGAACCATCCAACCCGGCACTGTTGTTGGTGCGTCAAGCGCAGGAGATGGTCGGCAAATCATTCATTGAAGTGATGCGGATGCTGGTGCCGTCCCACGTGGAGAGCGCCGCGATCAACATCGGACGCGACAAGGTCTTCGACCTGCCGATCGAACGGATGGCCGAGCTCGCAACCTCGCTCTCATCGACGACCGATGACAGCGCTCAAGATATTGTGTTTTCAGTGGAAAATAGAGCACAGGCCTTGGGCTTGCTGACCAAGGTGGCGTCGTTTTTCCGAACCGCGGAGCCGTCCAGCCCCATCCCCTTTTTGGTCGATCGCGCGCGCGACCTCGCACAACGAGATTTCCTCAGCCTTTTGAATGATGTTCTTCCTGAGGGAGCCCTTAAAACAATCGACAGATCGCATTGAACCCAGCTTTCGCTCGAGGGCACTAACTGGACACAAGGATGTTTGCCGACCGCAGCAACTTGAAGCGCCCTAGCCACTCTGCGTCGCGCAAATTCGATGTCTTTTTCGATGTCTAATGCGATTTCGTAGTGAGGGAACCATGGCTACAGACAGCGGTCAAAAATTCATTCGGCGAAACCGCGCACCACGCGTGCACATCACATACGAAGATCCTTACGACGCCGAGCGGCTGATCGAACTGCCGTTCGTCATGGGCGTCCTTTCCGACCTCTCCGGCAATAACCCTGGCGTCGAGAAGACGAAGGTCGAGGAGCGCAAGTTCCTCGAGTTCGACATGGACAATTTCGACAACCGCATGGCGGCAATCCAGCCCGGCGTGACGGCGCGTGTCGCCAATCGCCTCAGCGATGGATCCGACGAAAAGATCTCGGTCAACCTGCGCTTCAACAAGATGGCAGACTTCACGCCGGTGGCCGTCGCCCGCCAGGTACCGGCTACTGCCAAGCTGCTCGAGGCGCGCGAACAACTCGCCAACCTGCTGCGCTACATGGATGGCAAGGTGGCCGCCGAGGACCAGCTCAAAAAACTTCTCGCCGATCCTCAACTGATGGCGGCGCTTCGGGAACGCGCGACAAGCCAGTCGACCGAACCTGGCACCGAGAGCTAAGGAAGGAATGGGGACCATGGCAAAAGAAGCTGTTCACAAAGAGAGCACCACCCAGGTCAAGACCGTCGAAGCTGACGAGTTTGCCACTCTGCTGAAGCAAAGCTTCAAACCGCGCACTGAACGCGCAGCGACCGAAGTCGAAAACGCGGTATCCACGCTCGTTCAAGAGGCGTTGAAGGACACGAGCGTCATCAAGTCGGACGTCCTCGACACCATCGAGGAGATGATCGCGCGGATCGACCAGAAGCTGACCGCGCAAATGAACGAGATTCTTCATACACCTGAGTTCCAGGCAATCGAAAGTGCTTGGCGCGGCCTCCACTACCTCGTCTTCAATTCCGAGACCGACGCCAACCTCAAGATCCGGGTGATGAACGTCTCCAAGAACGAGTTGTATCGGAATCTGCGGCTTTACCCCGATGCGCGCTGGGACCAGAGTCCCCTGTTCAAGCAGATCTACGAGTATGAATTCGGCCAGCTGGGCGGCGAGCCGTTCGGCTGCCTGATCGGCGACTACTATTTCAGCCACCTCCCAACCGACGTACAGTTGCTCCGCGATCTCAGCAAGATCGCCGGCGCCGCGCACGCTCCCTTCTTCAGCGGCGCCGAGCCGACGCTGATGGGAATGGACTCTTGGACCGAACTGTCCAACCCTCGCGACATCGGTAAGGTGTTCGACACGCCGGAATATGCCGCATGGAAGGGGCTGCGCGATCAGGACGACTCACGCTATCTCGGCCTGTGCATGCCCCGCGCGCTCGGCCGCCTCCCCTACGGCGCGAAATCGGAGCCCGTGGAAGAGTTCGCCTTCGAAGAGGAGACGGACGGACACACCGGCGACAAATACGGCTGGATCAACGCCGCCTACGCAATGGCGGTCAACATCAACCGCGCCTTCAAGGAATTTGGCTGGTGCACGCGCATCCGCGGTGTGCAGTCCGGTGGCGAAGTCATCAACCTGCCGACGCACACATTCCCGACCGATGACGGCGGCGTCGACCTGAAATGCCCGACCGAGATCGCCATCAGCGATCGCCGCGAGCACGAACTTGCAAGGGCGGGCCTCATCCCGCTGATCCATCGCAAGAACACCGACAAGGCCGCCTTCATCGGCGCCCAGTCACTCTACAAGCCGAAGAAGTACTTCGGCGAAAAGGGCGTGGATGCCACCGCGTCCGACAACTTGTCGTCACGACTACCTTACATGTTCGCAGTGTCCCGCTTTGCCCACTATCTGAAGTGCATGGTTCGCGACAAGATCGGATCCATGAAGGAGAAGGATGAGCTGACGATCTGGCTGCAAACCTGGATCAACGAATACGTTGATGCCAACCCAGCCCTCTCGTCAGAAGCTCAGAAAGCGCGCAAGCCACTGGCCGCTGCGAAGGTTGAAGTCATCGCAAACGAGGAGAACCCGGGATATTACAACGCGCGCTTCTTTCTTCGTCCACACTTTCAGTTGGAGGCGATGGACGTCGGCCTCAGCCTGGTTTCACGCCTACCCGGCCCCGCTTCCTGATGCCGCAACATCGCATCCGTAACCACGCAGAAATTTGAGAGGACTACGCTATGGCTGTCGACATCTTCTTGAAACTCGATCCGATCAAGGGCGAGTCGCTGGACGACAAGCACAAGGACGAAATCGATATTTTGAGCTGGTCTTTCGGCGAGAGCCAGTCAGGCACTTTCCACAGCGGTTCGGGCGGCGGCGCCGGCAAGGTCAGCGTCCAGGATCTCCACTTTACGCACTTCGTCGACAAGGCCACGCCGGAGCTTTTCAAGGTCTGCGCGAACGGCAAGCACATTGATACGGCGATCCTCACCGTCCGCAAGGCGGGTGAAAATCCGCTGGAGTATCTCAAGATCGAGATGAAGCACATCCTAGTCACCAGCGTATCGACGGGCGGATCGCACGGTGAAGATCGCCTCACCGAAAACGTGAGTCTGAACTTCGCGAAGGTCAAGATGACCTACAAGACCCAGACGGAAAAAGGCGGTGCTGGAGCTGCGCCGGTGTTTGGCTGGGACGTTCCCGCCAACAAGGAATGGGCCTGATTGTCGGCCCTACCTGGCGCCGGTTGCGATAAGCGCGAGCCGGCGCCAGGCGAAGCAATTGCGTCGCACGTCTTTGTGGGCCCGACCGCCTGTCGAGGCGACATCATCTTGGAGACCAGCTGATGCGCCGCGGAATAGAATAGCGAGTCGGGCGGCCATCTTGGGGACCGTAAATGACTATTGCTCCAAAGAGGGACCGGCTTTCTCCTCCATTGATGCTGGCCTTTCGCTCGGCTCATGAAGCACGCGATGCGCGCAAGAAGCTCAATCTGCGCGATGAGTTCGGTGAGCGGATCATTGCCGGGCGGCGCAGCGCAGGCCGCTTTCCGATCTCGGAAACGTTGTTGCGGCGGGAGGTCTCCCATGACCTTGAAACGCTCCTCAATACCATTGCCCTGGAATCGACCTTGGATCTGAGCGGGCGGGATAGCGTTCGAACCTCGATCCTGAACTACGGCTTCCCCGATATCGCCCACCGTTCGATCGACGAGGTCACGGACGACGAACTCACCGACGCCCTGCGCGAGACTCTGACGACGTACGAGCCAAGACTCGATCGCAAGACGATCCGGGTCCGTCGCGACGGCTCGGTCGGTCCTGAGCAGCTGAAGCTGCGCTTCATCGTTCACGCCGACCTCAAGGCCGAGCCGCTCAACGTCCCCGTGGAATTTGTCGCCGACGTCGATCTCGACAGCGGCGACATCCAAATCAATCGACTTTAGCATGAATCGCGAATTCCTCGATTTCTACAATCGTGAACTGTCATTGCTGTACGAGCAGGCGGGAGATTTCGCCGAAGAATATCCTGGCATCGCAGAGCGCCTCGGCGGCCTCATCCGGGACCGCTCGGACCCGATGATCACGGGACTGTTGGAAGGCGCCGCGTTTCTTGCCGCCCGCGTTCAGCTCAAGCTCAAGCACGAATTCCCGGAATTCACTGCAAACCTGCTTGAGCAGCTGGTACCGAACTATCTTGCGCCCACACCATCGGCGATGCTCGTCACGGCGCGGCCACCCTACGCCGACCCGGCGCTGCGCGACGGCAAGAAGATTGTACGCGGCGCCTATTTCGACGCGACCTACCGCGAGAGAGAACGAAGTCTTTCCTGCCGATTTCGACTTTGCCGCGACATCGTGCTCTGGCCGTTCGACGTCACCAGCGCAGAGTATTTCTCGACAGCGGGCACTCTGCAGGCGCTCGGGATCCCGGTCGGTGGCGACGTTATCGCGGGGCTGAAGTTGTCGCTGACCCATCGTACCGCAGCCCGGCTCGACGAGGAACTACCGGATGCAGAGGCCCGAGCCAAGCCGGAAACCTGGTTCGCAGGCTGCCGCGTGAGCGAACTTCCGATCTACCTCTCAGGCGCGGAATCCGACGCCATCGCGCTCTACGAGCAATTGATCTCGAATTGCAAGGGAGTCTACTTCCGGCATCTCGACGACTTCGGCGATCCGGTGGTGACTCGTGCGCCCCATGATTGCGTGCAGCAAATTGGCTTCGACGAAAACGAGTCTCTGTTCCCTAACGACAATCGGATCTTTCGCGGCTCGGAGCTGCTGCGAGAATATTTCATGTTTCCACGCAAGTTCCTCGGCATAAACCTGACGGGACTACGCAGCGTGATGTCGCGACTGCGCAGCAAATCGATCGATATTGTCTTCGCTTTCGATGAACACAATTCGCGGCTGGCTGCCTCGGTGCGCGCCGAGACCTTCAGGCTCTATACTGCACCGGCGATTAATCTGTTCGAGAAAACGAGCGATCGCATTCCTGTCAAGTCGAATACTTACGAGTACCATGTGGTGCCAGATCGCAGCCGCTATCTGGAATATGAGCCGCACCAGGTGCTCGAGGTCTACGCGCACCTGCCGGCAGAGAAGGATAAACGGCCCGTGCGCCCGCTATATTCGGCCGCCGTCGACCGGACCAGCGGATCGGTCGACGGGCTTTATTTTACCGTCCGGCGCTTACCTCGGCGCCGCACAGTGGAAGAGAAGACATACGGTTCTTCCTCCGACTACACCGGAACGGACATGTTCCTCTCACTGCTCGAGCCCGGTGAATTGAGCGGCCAAGGCTCCGTCGCCGAACTGAGCGTCCGGGCTCTCTGCTCCAATCGCCATCTCACCGAGCACCTACCGGTCGGCCAAGGCGGCGCCGACTTTCGTCTGCTTGACGATACCTCCCTTGATCTGATGTGCGTCGCTGGTCCCACGCCACCACGCGAGCCGGTGGTCGCCCAACTGCGCAGCCGCAGCGAAATCGCCAACAGTGGGATTGTCAGCTGGCGGCTGATCAATATGCTCAGCCTCAACTATCTTGGCCTCGTCGAACGCGGTGGCGGCAAGAACGCCGGAGCGCTGCGCGAGATGCTGGCCTTGTTCGCCGATCAGTTCGACGACGCCACGGAGCGCAAGATCCGCGGCGTACGCAGCATAGAAAGCCGACCTGTCGTGCGGCGCGTGCGCGAGCGCACGGGTAGCGGCGCAGCACGGGGCCTGGAGATTACCGTTACGCTCGACGAGAAGGCATTTGAGGGCAGCGGCGTGTTCTTGCTCGGGGCAGTGCTGGAGCGCTTCTTCGCCGACTATTCGGGCTTCAACACCTTCACTCAGACGGTCATCTCGACGCCGGAGCGCGGCGAGATCATGCGGTGGCCACCGCGCATGGGCACGCGGAGACCGCTATGACGCTGATCGACCAGATGAAGGCCGAGCCCTGGCGCTTCGATTTCTTCCATACGTTGCGCCAGTTCGAGCGCGCCAACCCGGATCGACCGCGGATCGGCGACAGTGCCGCGCGTCGCGACGAATATGTCGACCTCGGCCAGGTGCCTTATCTGGAGTTCCCCGCCTCGAACCTCGCGGCGGTGGACGACCAGGGTGGCCGGCTCAGGATACTCGTCAAATTTCTCGGCCTCCTCGGCCCGCAGGGCGCCCTGCCCCTTGCCACCACCGATGAAAGCCTCAGCTGGTGGCTGATGCGGGATGACGCCTTCCCCCGCTTTCTCGACCTCCTCAACGGACGCTTCCTGCAACTCTTCTTTCGTGCCTGGGCCGACGCGCGCCCGATCGCGCAGCATGACCGCCCGGCGGACGATCGCTTCATTGCCTATGTCGGCTCCTTCGCCGGCTTGGGCTCCGATGTTTTCGCCGATCGCGATGCGGTTCCGGACATGGCGAAGCTCAGCTTCGCTGGACTGGTCGCGCCCAGGGCGAAGTGTGCATCACGGTTGACTCGGTTCCTGCAAGGACTGTTCGACGTCAAAGTCGAGATCGACGAATTCGTCGGCACCTGGCTCTCATTCGACCCAAGTCACTGCAGCCGGCTCGGCGGAACGCATGCGAGGCTCGGCCAGGACGCCCTTCTCGGCTCGCGTGTATTCAGCGTCGAGGACAAGATCAGAGTTCGGGTCTTTGTCAGAACTTTTGCTCAGTACGAACAATTCCTGCCGACCGAAACGCCAAACCTGTCGGCGCCATTGGCCGACGCCGTTTTCTTCTATGTTGGCGACGAACTGGAATGGGAGGTGGAGCTCGCCATTCCTGCTGGCGAGGTCGTACCGGTCAGGCTGGGACAGAGTGGACGACTTGGATGGACCACCTGGGTCTCGCCGAACTGGACTTCGACGGAAGAATATCGCCGCGATGCCCGCTTTCAGCTCGGCGAACGATTGAGAGCCCGCCGGAGTGCCGCAGCCAATGCCGCGGCGGTTTGAACCTATCCATCGCGCTGATCGCCTAATGCTATGGAATTTGAAGCGATTTCCGCATGATGGCAAGCATCCGCGGAGGAATTGAGCAGGAGGAGCCGCCGTGACCGACATCAGCATTGAAGCTGTAACGGGCAAGCTGAACCGGGCCGGCTATGATGCCTTCATACAGGCCCTGCGCCACGCAAAGAGCGCCGGCAATCGCAACGTCGAGCTTGCGCACTGGCTGTTTCATATCCTGCAGCAGGAACGCAACGATCTCAGCCTCTCGGTCGATCATTACAAGCTCGACCGGGCACGCTTGTTGTCGGACCTTGCCGGCGTGATCAATGGCTTTCGTAAGAACGAAACCGACATGCCGGGCGTCGCCAATTCGGTCATCGATCTGCTCGATCGGGGCTGGCATTATGCCACGCTCTTCTTTGGCGAGACCCAGATCCGCACCGGTCATCTGCTCGTGGCGGGCCTGAAATCGAACGATATTCGTCGCACGCTGAACAACCTCTCGCAGGAGTTTGCCAAGGTCAACGTCGACGCACTGGCCGCGGAGCGCCGCGCCGTCTGGGCCGGCTCCGACGAGGAGACCATGCGGCCGATGGACGGTTCGGGCCTGGTCGGCGCCGGCACGGAAGGCGCGGCCCAAGCGGGTCCCAAGGGGACGACGCCGCTCGACCGGTTCTCCCAGGATCTCACCGCCAAGGCCAAATCGGGCGAGATGGATCCGATCCTTGGTCGGGACGAAGAAATCCGCCAACTGATCGACGTGTTGATGCGTCGGCGGCAGAACAATCCAATCCTCACCGGCGAGGCTGGCGTCGGCAAGACCGCAGTTGTCGAGGGCTTCGCGCAGCGTATCGCCGCCGGCGACGTGCCGCCACCGCTCCGCGGTGTAAGGCTTTGTGCGCTCGACATCGGCCTGATGCAGGCCGGTGCCTCCATGAAGGGTGAGTTTGAGCAGCGCTTGAGGTCGGTGATCGACGAGGTCCAGAGCTCACCCACCCCCATCATCCTGTTCATCGATGAAGCCCACACACTGATCGGCGCCGGCGGCGCGGCCGGCACCGGTGATGCGGCCAATCTCCTGAAACCTCCCCTCGCCCGTGGCACGCTGCGCACGATCGCCGCCACCACGTGGGCAGAATATCGCCAGTATATCGAGAAAGATCCCGCGCTGACACGACGCTTCCAGCCGATCCAGATCGATGAGCCGGACGTGGAGACCTGCTGTATCATGCTGCGCGGACTTCTCGGTCCGATGGAAAAGCACCACGGCGTTCGCATCTCGGATGCAGCGATCGTCGCAGCGGTCAACTTGTCCCACCGCTACATTCCTTCACGGCAGTTGCCGGACAAGGCGGTCAGCCTGCTTGACACCGCCTCGGCACGCGTGGCCATCAGCCAGAGCGCGACGCCGGCCCTGATCGAGGATGCACGCGTTGCGATTGCCGCTCATGAAGCTGAGAGATCAGCGCTCGTCAGCGACGGCGATCTTGGGATTGAGGAGAGCGACCGCATCACGGCGATCGACAACGACATCGCAGCACTGAAGGACAAGCTGACGAACCTCGAAGCCGATTGGGCCGCAGAGCAGGAGCTCGTCAAGGACATCCGCAGCATTCGGGAGATCCTGTCCGAACCCAAGGAAGGCGACGATCCGGCTGCCAAGCGCGCGGAGCTGCGCGGCAAGTTCGACACGCTTGAGAGCATCAATCCGGAAAAGCGGATGGTCTACGCCCATGTAGACCAGCAGTCGGTGGCGTCCGTTGTCTCTGACTGGACCGGCATCCCGGTCGGCCGGATGATGCGCGACGAGATCGAAACCGTGCTGAAGCTACCGGAGATCCTCAACCGCCGCGTCGTCGGCCAGTCCCATGGGCTGACGATGATCGCCAAGCGAATTGAGACCAGCCGCGCCAAGCTTGACAACCCGTCGAAACCGATCGGCGTGTTCATGCTGGCTGGTCCGTCCGGAGTGGGAAAGACCGAAACCGCCCTGGCGCTTGCCGAGACTCTTTACGGTGGCGAGCAGAACATGATCACGATTAACATGTCGGAGTTCCAGGAGGCGCACACCGTCTCGACCTTGAAGGGAGCGCCTCCCGGCTATGTGGGCTATGGAGAAGGTGGACGCCTCACCGAGGCTGTCCGGCGCAAGCCCTATAGCGTCATTCTGCTCGACGAGGTGGAGAAAGCTCATCCCGACGTCCACGAGATCTTCTTTCAAGTGTTCGACAAGGGAACCATGGAGGACGGCAACGGGCGGCGGATCGACTTCAAGAACACGTTGATCATCCTGACCACCAACGTCGGCACCGATCTGATCATGGGCCTCTCGCGAGATCCAAAGTATCGCAGCGAGCCGGAAGAGCTCGCCAAGATGCTGAGGCCGGAATTGCTGAAGGTGTTTCCTGCAGCGCTGCTCGGACGCATCGTCTCGATACCGTACTTCCCGCTATCCGACGAAATGCTCGCCGGGATCGCTCGGTTGCAGCTCGACCGGATCGGACGACGCCTCCGTGACAACCATAACGCGGCCTTCAGCTACGATGACGCCGTCGTGGAGCACATTGTGTCACGTTGCAACGACCCCGACTCCGGCGGGCGAATGATTGACAACATCATCACCAACACCCTGCTCCCGGAGCTGTCGCGCGAATTCCTCAGCAAGTCGCTTGCCAAGGAAGAAGTCAAGCAAGCGCGGGTCTCGATCGAGAACGACAAGTTCGCATATTCGTGGAATTGAGGACGGTGAACATTCAAACCGAGCATCGCCACCCGAGCACCGGTCCCACGCCATACGACGAGGTCTACTACCCCGGCCACGTCTACGGGCTCACTCATCCGAACCATCTCGCTACCATTGCTGCCGTCTACGGCATGCAGGCGGCTCCGGTCGAGCGTTGCCGGGTGCTCGAGCTTGGCTGCGGCGTTGGCGGCAACCTGTTGCCGATGGCCTTTCAATATCCAAACAGCGAATTCGTCGGTGTCGACCTGAGCGGCGTGACGATCGAGCGCGGCCAGCGAAATATCGCCACATTGGGCCTGAGCAATATCAAGCTCCTCCATTGCGACATCATGAACGTCGACGCTAGATTCGGGCAGTTCGACTACATCATCGCACACGGCGTGTATTCCTGGGTGCCGCCGGCGGTGCGTGAGAAGATGATGATGATCTTCAAGCATAACCTGGCTCCGCGCGGGGTCTGCTACGTCAGCTACAACGCGCACCCGTTCTCGCATCTTCGCGACATGGTCCGCGACATGATGCGGTATCACACCCGCCGTCTCACCGACATGAAGGAGAAGGTAGGACAGGCCCGCGCGATCTTGAAGTTCCTGAGCGACGGCTCGAAGGCCAACTCGGTGCACGGCGCAGTTATGCGCGACCAGTACAACCGCGTCCTCAAGTCACCCGACGAACTTCTATTTCACGACGATCTCGATGATGGTGCCGAGGCATTTCTCCTGCATGAGGTCGCCGAAGACGCAAACCGCCATGGCCTGCAATATCTGGGCGACGCTGATTTCTCACGACGCTATCTTGCCGGCTATTCCGAGGAGGTTCGCGCAACGCTGCAGCGCTTCCCGGAAAGCGAGTTCATGGCGCGCGATCAATATCAGGACTTCATCGACGGCAACGGCTTTCGGCGCACCTTGCTCTGCCACGACAGCATTTCGCTATCCCGGCAGATCGACCTCGATTTCGTCACCAGGTTCCATTTGCTGAGCACGACCAACCCGGTCCATCCCGACGCCTGCGTGACTGACGATTCCACGGTAGAGTTCGAGAACCAGGACGGCAGCAGGGTCACGGTAACCAACCCGGTCTTGAAGGCTGCGTATCTATGTCTCGGCCGGGCCTGGCCGCGAGCATTATCGTTTGGCGAGCTGCTCGATGGCGCCCGCGCGCTGCTGGGCGGCCGACACGCGGATGATGACGAAAAAGTGCTGACGGAGGCAATGTTCATCCTGGCTTGCAGCGGCGAGGTTTCGTTCCTGCTCTCGCGCCCATTTCTGTTGAAGGAAGCTTCCGAGCATCCGCAGGCGAGCCTGCTCGCACGAAGACAAGCGCAAACAGGTCCGCTCGTCACCAACCTCCTCCACCAGACGGTACAGTTGGAGGACGACCGGACCAGGGATTTCCTGCAATTGCTCGACGGTGCGCGGACTATCGATCAGATCACGGCCGAAATGACCGAAAGATTCGGCCCAACCATCCAGGTAGACCAGAAGGATAGTGCCGGGAAGCCTGCCGATCCGTTGTTGCTGTCAACGCGAGAAAGCGTTCAACGCTCGCTTGCGATGGTCGGCAAGCTGGGCCTGCTGGTCGCATGACGCGCTCAAGTGCGTCGGCTCCGTTGGCGATGAACGGCAGGAGTTGGAAGCTCCTGCCATTTCCTGAAACGGATGCGGCCCCGGCACTCTAGCCGTCGTGGGTATATTGCTGGCCGAGGAGCCATCCCGTGAGAATACCGCCTGGTCCGCGCGTATAGACCGGATCAAAGCCAACACCTGCGCGCAGCATCTTCCATTCATGCTCGCCGACCCAGGGAATCCCGGGATCGCCCTTCTGATACTGGGACAGGAGCGTTCGGGCGACCTCTGCGGCATTGGCGTAGATCGGCCCGTTGGCCCAGCGAGGGCGGGGCAGGCCTGTCATGCGGCAATAGAGCGCCGTGCAGACGTAGGCAGACGCCTCTTCCGCATTGGCATCAAGGCCGGTACGCAACAGATCGTATGCCGCATGCAGGCTCTCGTGGACGATATAGGCCTCATCCAGCCGCCCCGTCGCCGACACGACCTCCAGCGTATTGGCGGCGACCGCTGTGCCGTCGGCTCGGGTTCGCGCGACATCGTTATATTGCGCAGCAACACCCGCTGCGAGATCGGTCGGAGCCGCGACGGTGACCTGCCCTAACCGGATCGCCCGGGCAACGTGATGGAACGTTTGCGGCGCAATCGTCACATGGCTGCCGCGGATCGGAAACCGGAACCGCATGCGTGCGACCGCCGGGCCATTGAGTACGTCTAACACCCTGCTCCGCAGTGACATTTGATCGTCCTCGTTGTTCACACTACCCCACGGATGGTGGTCGCCGTGTCCGATCGGCAGGTTCAAACAGTCACTGCGCTGGCGCGACAGGAATTCGAATGACCTGGGCCGGGCGGTAGCTTGATCGAACGAGCCGGCATTGAACCCGAGCCCGTTCGGGTGAGACCAATCTGAGGGGAGGATTGCTCGGAGGGCGTTCCATGACGACGACTGATCCGACGACGACCGACACTTACCGGAAGATCGCGGCGCGACTGACCATGCTTCGGCCGCAGATCGATTTGAAGAATTACTTTGCCGGCCCCAACCCGGATGTGCGCCTTTATGACGAGAAGCCCTACATCCGACACCAACTCGAGAAGTATGGTGTCGCTGCCGCGACGACCACGCTCGACGGCGTCACCTTCTTGCCCAAGGACTGGGAAGAGCTGATCAAGAAGCTGCGCATTGCCAAGACGACGGACGGATTCGACGCCTTCGCAGAAGGGCAAAGCCCGGAGAAAGCGTCGCATTGGGCCCTCGATCTGTCGATGGCGGCAACGATCGGCAAGGGGTTTCGGGAGATCTGGCGCCAAAAGCTGTCGGACAGGCCGCTCTCAACGCGGGATCTCCCGGGCCGCCACGGCTTCGGGCTCGGGCGCGACCGCGGACAATGGAGCGACGCCTACAGCTCGCAATTCGGCAAGGACCCGCAGCCCCAGGACATCACCTCGCTGCATTTCGCCGTAGCACCTGATCGGGTGAACGTGCACATCGACGAAACGGGCTTCGTGTTCGAGGGCGTGGACGGTGCGCTTACGGTCGGGCCGAACTTCGTGCATCACGCCGGCAATGAACTGTTCTGGAAGAGCAACAAGCATATACCGCAATGGGCCGCAGAGCACATCGATCTGATCCTGCCGAACAGCGCGAACGACTTTTCGCGCGTGGGCATTTCGGTCGACATGTACCAGCGCAAAGACTTGCGCGTTACGGTCACCGGCTCCTGCGGAATTTTCGGCGGCTTCGAGTGCTCGGGAACGGTGAGCATCAGCGGGACGCATGATCTGCTGGGTTCGAAGTCAAAAGGCCGGCGCTAAAGCGGACATTGCTCGTTCGACATTGCTCCGTGTCTACGCCTCCAAGCTACGAATGAGGCTCCTCGATTTGCCACTGCCAGTTCGTGGCCCGAATGAATGGAACTATCGAGCCGCCTCGAGGTAGCGGCGGCCAAGATATTGGTGGCGAGAACGCGTAGTTCCGCAGGAACCAGCAGGGGAGGCCTCAAATTGCCGAACCAGGAAAGGCCCTTGAAGCCTGTCGTCGAAAGCTATGTACCGCCAGCAGGAATCCGGCATGCGGTGACGGCAGGCGAGACCTGGATATCCCTCGCCAAGCGGATCGGCATCGACCCCTGGGACCTCATCGAGTTCAATTTTCCGGGCGTCAAGCTGGTCAAACAGCGCGATTTCCAACAAGCCACACGGCAGGTGAACTGGTACCTGGCCGAGTATGTAGGCTGCCGCGCGATGTCGCCCGACCGCCAGAATTTTGCGTTTTCTTCCGGTACGACCGGCGGAAAAGGTGGATGGCGAGGGGGATTCATCTATCTGCCGCCAGGTACGCCGCCTCCCCCGCCGATTGCGCCCACTCCACCGGTTGCGCCCACCCCAGCGGCTCCGACCCCGCCGGAATGTGCAGGAAGCCGACCCGACTTCGCGCGCGTGCTGGACGTCAGCGAACGGGATTTCGCGCGCAACGTCTTTGGCCCGACGTTGCCGCCGTGGGAGACAATCGCGATTACCAATGGCCTGGGAGCAGGCGGACGACCGTGGACGAACGATGGACCGTTCTTTAGAGGAAGCAATCCCATGGTGCCGAGCATGCGGTATGCCATCAATCTTGGCAATGTCGCGTTCAGTAACCTGGCATCGCCTAGCCCCACCTTCGGCCTGTTGTGCGACGACTTCGGTCGCATTTGCGACCTCTTCGTGCACGAAATGACCCACGTGTGGCAGGCGTTCAACGATTCAAACTGGACGATGGCGCGCTCCTTCTGGGCGCAGACGGTCGGTGCCGGCTACGACTACACCCCCGGAGATAGCTGGGGCTCATACAACGTCGAACAACAGGCACACATCGTCGAAGACTGGCACAAGTACAAGATCAGTTCTCCGATGCTTGCCGAAGAACGGTATCCGTATGTCCGGCTCGTGATCCGCTCTGGACGCCTCACTTTTCCTCGCGGGCTGGATCTGGTGGCATTGAAAAAGGACCTTCAAGATCTGCGCGCAAGGCACCTGGACTAGACTCCGCTGCAAAGGAGTGGTCGGGACTCTACTTAATGATGCACCAACACGCCGAGAATTCGACGCGGTGCGGTAGCGCATTCTTCCTCTCGAGAGCACTTTTCCGACTTGTCCAGCGTGCTGGTCCGCTTCGCAGCGCAAGCACACGGAGAAGAATTGCGCGGCCGCCATGCGACAGGCGCTCGTGAAACAGTTCGGAGAGCTGGTCGCCACGCTTTTGGGACAGCAAGCTTCATGCAGCGATTGCACCAAGCGCACACAACGCTTTT
>Ga0209257_1002127_pt1 | contig 20664 bp, 17 predicted proteins | sample AraplaCvi_mCL_r2_FD_184277 | JGI IMG/M metagenome (GOLD analysis project Ga0209257, IMG submission 184277) | Arabidopsis root microbial communities from North Carolina, USA - plate scrape MF_Cvi_mCL_r2 (SPAdes) (version 2) | ecosystem: Host-associated > Plants > Roots > Endosphere | place: USA...
ATGGCGGCAGCGTGTGGCTGCTCGCCGACGAAAACCTCAACACCCTGGTCGACTTCCGCCACCAGCGCCAGTTCCGCGCCAAGCGCGGCGAGAACGGCATGGGCCGGCAGATGTACGGCAAGGCCGGTGACGATCTGGTCATCACCGTGCCGGTCGGCACCGTGGTGATGAACGTCGAGACCGATGAAGTCATCGGCGACCTCACGCGCCACGGCGAACGCCTGCTGGTCGCGAAGGGAGGCAAGGGCGGCCTGGGCAACATGCATTTCAAGAGCTCGGTGAACCGCTCGCCGCGCAAGGCGCTGCCGGGCCTGCCGGGCGAGGAGCGCGTGCTCAAGCTCGAGCTGAAGCTGCTGGCCGACGTCGGCCTGCTGGGCTTCCCGAACGCCGGCAAGAGCACGCTGATCCGCGCGGTGTCGGCGGCAACGCCGAAGGTCGCGGACTATCCGTTCACCACGCTCTATCCGAACCTCGGCGTGGTCAGCGTCGAGCCGCATCGCAGCTTCGTCATCGCGGACATTCCCGGCCTGATCGAAGGCGCGGCGGAAGGCGCGGGCCTGGGCACGCAGTTCCTCAAGCACCTGCAACGCACGCGCCTGCTGCTGCACCTGGTGGACATCGCGCCGGCGGGCGGCGTCTACGACGAAGGTGCGGAAGAGGGCGTCAGTCCGGCCGACCAGATCCGCGCGATCGAACGCGAGCTGGAAAAGCACGACCCCGAACTGCTCGACAAGCCGCGCTGGCTCGTGCTCAACAAGGCCGACCTGCTGCTGGAAGAAGAGCAGCAGGCCGCGGTGAAGGCGATCCTGGAAGAGCTGCAGTGGAAGGATCGCTGGTACCTGGTGTCGGCCATCGGCCGCGAAGGCACCTGGCCGATCATGCTCGATGTAATGACCTTCTTCGACCGCCAGCGCGAAGCGGCGCTGGAAGCCGAGCGCGCAGGCGAGGGCCATGCAGCACTCTGAAGCCTACGCGCAGGCAACAAAAAACCCGGCATCGGCCGGGTTTTTGTTTGCTGCCTGGAGTTCACCGACCGAAGCCGTGAACTCCCGTCCCCATTCCGCCGGATCAGGCGGCCTTGAGCGCCTTGATGCGGGCGTTCAGGCGGGCCTTGTGGCGGGCAGCCTTGTTCTTGTGGATCAGGCCGCGCGAGCTGAAGCGATCGAGGATCGGCTGCGCGACGGCGAAGGCGGTCTCGGCGCCGGCGGCGTCGTTCTCGCCCAGGGCCTTCAGCACCTTCTTGACGGCGGTACGCAGCATCGAACGCTGGCTGGCGTTGCGGGCATTGCGGACCACGGTCTGCTTGGCGCGCTTCTTGGCGGACTTGATGTTGGCCACGGCGAATTCCTGGAAACTGTAAGTGAAATGGGTCTGGGGACAATCAGACCAGAAAGTATGGAGGATTCAGTGGGTTGGGTCAAGAACACGGGCGATTGCCAAGTGAACAACGCAATGCGGGGAGTGCGGGCTTGAGCGCGCCGAAGATGCTGAAAGGGCTGCTGTCGTTCAGCAGCATGACCATGGTCTCCCGCGTGCTGGGGCTGGTCCGCGACATCGCCATCAACCAGGCCTTCGGCGCCAATGCGGGCACCGACGCGTTCTGGGTGGCGTTCCGCATCCCGAATTTCATGCGGCGCCTGTTCGCGGAAGGGTCGTTTTCGACGGCGTTCGTGCCGGTTTTCACGGAGATCAAGGAAACCCGACCGCACGCGGACCTCAAGGAACTGGTCGCGCGCGTGTCCGGCACGCTGGGCGGGATCCTGATGGTGCTGACCGCGCTGGGGCTGATCTTCACCCCGCAGATCGCCGCCGTGTTCAGCCCCGGCTCGCTCGACAACGCCCACAAGTTCGGCCTGACCGTCGAGCTGCTGCGGCTGACCTTTCCCTTCATCCTGTTCGTCTCGCTCACCGCGCTGGCGGGCGGGGCGCTCAACAGCTTCCACCGGTTCGGGCTTCCGGCCTTCACGCCGGTGATCCTCAACCTTTTCATGATCGCCGGCGCCCTATGGCTCGCGCCGCACCTGGAAGTGCCCATCCTCGCGCTGGGCTGGGCCGTGCTGGCCGGCGGCATCGCGCAGCTGGTGTTCCAGCTGCCGGCGCTGCGCAAGCTCGACCTGCTCACGCTGCCGAAGTGGGGCTGGAAGCATCCCGACGTGCGCAAGGTGATGCGCCTGATGGTGCCGACACTGTTCGGTTCGTCGGTCGCGCAGATCAACCTGCTGCTGGATACGGTGATCGCCTCGCTGCTGTTCGTCGGTTCGCAGACGTGGCTTTCGCAGGCCGACCGTTTCCTCGAACTGCCGCTGGGCGTGTTCGGCGTGGCGCTGGGCACGGTGATCCTGCCGGCGCTGTCGCGGCACCATGTCAAGACCGACACGGAAGGGTTCTCGAAGGCGCTGGACTGGGGTTTGCGCACGACGCTGCTGATCGCGATGCCGGCGATGCTCGGCCTGATGTTTCTGTCCGAACCGCTGGTGGCGACGTTGTTCCAGCGCGGCAAGTTCACCGCGTTCGACACGCAGATGGCGGCGATGTCGGTGTTCGGCCTGAGCTTCGGCCTGCCGGCTTTCGCGCTGGTGAAGATCGTGCTGCCCGCGTTTTACGCGCGGCAGGACACGCGCACGCCGGTGCGCGCGGGCGTGGCCTCATTGATCGCGAACATGGTGCTCAACGTCGCGTTCCTGTGGGTGCTGTACATGCTGTGGACCACGCCGGAAGTGCGCGCGAAGGGCGTGCTCACCGCCCTGGAACAGACGCCCGGCCTGCATCTGGCGCTGGGTTTCGCGAGCGCCGCGGCGAGCTACCTCAACCTCGCGCTGCTGTGGCACTGGCTGCGCAAGGCCGGCGTGTACGAACGCCAGCCCGGTTGGCTTCGCTACCTGATGCGCCTTCTCGTGGCCTGCGTGGCGATGTCCGCGGCGCTGTGGGCGGGCCTGTCGTGGGCGCCGGACTTCACGAAGATCGGGCAGCTGGCGCGCTTCGGGTACCTGGCGGTGCTGGTCGGTGGCGGCGGCGCGGTGTACGTGGCCGCGCTGCTCGCGCTGGGCTTCCGTCCGCGCGACCTTCGTGAGCACTGACCGCCTCGTGGACCATACGGTGAGCCTTGGAGAACGGTCGGGCCGGCTATACTTCGGAACGATGAGCAGGCTGTTTCGTGACGTCGAAGGCGGGCCCCGATGCCCGCACGGCAGTGTGGTCTGCATCGGCGCATTCGACGGCCTGCACCTGGGCCACCAGGCGCTGGTGCGCCACGCGCTCGCCCGCGCTCGCGCGCTCGACGTGCCCTGCATCGTGCTGAGTTTCGAACCGTTGCCGCGCGAGTTCTTCGCGCCGGACGATCCGCCGCCACGCCTGATGCTTCCGCGAACGAAAGCCAGCCGCCTGTTTGCGATGGGCGTCGACCAGCTCGGCCTGCTGCGTTTCGATCGCCGCCTGTGCTCGCTCACCGCAGAGGAATTCGCGATACAGGTGCTGGTGCATCGCCTGTCCGCGCGCGAAGTCTGGGTCGGCCCGGAATTCCGCTTCGGCAAGGCGCGCGGTGGCGACATCAACGTGCTGCGGGCGGTGGGGCAGACGCACGGCTTCGTCGCCGGCGAGATCGAGCCGGTGCAGGTCGATGGCGAACGCGTGTCCGCCACGCGCATCCGCCAGGCACTGCGCGAAGGCGATTTCGCCACGGCGGACCGTTTCCTCGGTCGTCCCTATGCCATCGGCGGACACGTTGTGCCGGGCAAGCAGCTCGGCCGCACGCTCGGCTTTCCCACGGCCAATCTGCGCTTCGGCGGTCGCACGCCGGCGTTGTCGGGCATCTACGCCACGTGGGTGCACGGCGTCGGCGACACGCCGCGTGCGTCGGTGTCGAGCCTGGGCACGCGTCCCACCGTGGACGGCGTGGAGCCGCTGCTGGAAGCGCATCTTTTCGATTTCGATGGCGACCTCTACGGGCGCCGCATCGAAGTCGAGTTCGTCGCGAAGCTGCGCGATGAACTCAAATTTTCCGATCTGCCGGCATTGACCGCGCAGATGCATCGCGACGCCGAGCAGGCGCGTGAGATCCTTTCGAAAGAACAACACCACGCCTTCGCCTGAGCGCCGCTTGTGACCGCCCAAGACCCCAACCAGTACAAAGCCACCCTGCACCTGCCCGCGACGGAATTCCCGATGCGCGGCGACCTGCCCAAGCGCGAGCCCGAAACGTTGGCGCGTTGGGAAAGCGACGGCCTGTACGCGCAGATCCGCGAGAAGGTCGGCAAGCGCGAGCGCAGCTTCGTGCTGCACGACGGCCCGCCGTATGCGAACGGCGCGATCCACATCGGTCATGCGGTCAACAAGGTCCTCAAGGACCTGGTGGTGAAGTCCAAGCTGATGGCCGGCTACGACGCACCGTACGTCCCGGGCTGGGACTGCCACGGTTTGCCGATCGAACACCAGGTCGAGAAGAAGTTCGGCAAGGTCGGCGAGAAGCTCGACGCCGCTGCGTTCCGCCAGAAGTGCCGCGAATACGCGAGCGAGCAGATCGACCTGCAGCGCCGCGACTTCAAGCGCCTGGGCGTGATCGGCGACTGGGAAAACCCGTATCGCACGATGGATTTCCGCTACGAGGCGGACATCATGCGGTCGCTGGCGAAGATCGTGGAGCGCGGCCACCTGGTGCGCGGCGCCAAGCCGGTGCACTGGTGTTTCGATTGCGGTTCGGCGCTGGCCGAGGCGGAGATCGAATACGCCGACAAGCAATCCTGGGCGATCGACGTCGCCTACGACGCGCGCGATCCGAAGGCGCTCGCGCGCGCGTTTGGCGCGAGCGTCGACGACGGCGTGCGCGTGGCGATGCCGATCTGGACCACCACGCCATGGACGCTGCCGGCGAGCCTGGCGATCAGCGTCGGCCCCGAACTCGACTACGTGCTGGTCGAAGGCCCGCGCACGCCCGACGGCGGCCGTCGCCTGCTGGTACTGGCCGAAGCGCTGGTCGGCAAGGCGCTGTCGCGTTACGGCGTGGAGGACGCGACGATCCTCGGCCGCGCGCTGGGCCGCGATCTCGAAAACCTGTTGATGCAGCATCCGTTCTACGCCGAACGCGACATCCCCGTGCTCGTCGGCGACCACGTGTCGGCCGAAGACGGTACCGGCATGGTGCATACCGCGCCGGGCCACGGTCCGGACGACTACACGATCGGCCTGAAGTACGGCCTGACCGATCGCTACACCGCCGCGCAGATCAATCCGGTCGATGCGAAGGGCGTGTACCTGCCGACCACGCCGCCGGCCGACGGCGTCGTGCTCGCCGGCCTGCACCTGTGGAAGGCGAACGACATCCTCGTCGATGTCGTCCGCGCCAGCGGCCACCTGCTGGCCGCGCACAAGCTCACGCACAGCTACCCGCATTGCTGGCGCCACAAGACGCCGGTGATCTTCCGCGCGACGCCGCAGTGGTTCATCTCGATGGAGCAGGCCAACCTGCGCCGCGATGCGCTCAGCGAGATCGGCAAGGTCGCGTGGGTCCCCGAGTGGGGCGAGGCGCGCATCTACAACATGATCGAAGGCCGCCCGGACTGGACGATCTCGCGCCAGCGTTACTGGGGCGTGCCGATCGCGCTGTTCTTCCACCGCGAAACCGGCGAGGTGCATCCGCGCTCGGCCGAACTCATGCGCCAGGTCGCGGCGAAGGTCGAAACCGCCGGCGCCGACGCGTGGTACGCGATGACCGCCGAGGAACTGCTGGGCGATGAAGCCTCGCAGTACGAGAAGGTCACCGACATCCTCGACGTCTGGTTCGATTCGGGCGTGAGCCACGAATGCGTGCTCGCGCAGCGTCCGCAGGATGGCCTGTACAAGCCGGCCGATCTCTACCTGGAAGGCTCCGACCAGCATCGCGGCTGGTTCCACAGCTCGCTGCTCACCGGCGTGGCGATGGACGGCGTTGCGCCGTACCGCCAGGTGCTCACGCACGGTTTCACCGTGGACGAGCAGGGCAAGAAGATGTCCAAGTCGCTCGGCAACACGGTCGAGCCGCAGAAGGTCATCAATGCGATGGGCGCCGACGTGTTGCGCCTGTGGATCGCCTCCACCGACTACCGCAACGAGATGTCGGTGTCGGACAACATCCTCAAGCGCACCTCCGACGTCTATCGCCGCATCCGCAACACGGCGCGCTTCCTGCTGGCCAACCTCAACGGTTTCGAGCCGGCGACGCACCTGCGTCCGCTGGAGGACATGGTCGCGCTGGACCGCTGGATCGTGCATCGCGCCGCCGAGCTGCAGGACCGCATCGCCAGCGCGTACGAGCGCTACGACTTCGCCGAGATCGTGCAGGCGCTGTCGAACTTCTGCTCGGTCGACCTGGGTTCGCTGTACCTGGACGTGACGAAGGACCGCCTCTACACGATGCCGGAAGACTCGCGCGGCCGTCGTTCGGCGCAGAGCGCGATGTACCGCATCGCCGAGGCGTTCGTGCGCTGGGTCGCGCCGATCCTGGCCTTCACCGCCGACGAAATGTGGCGCCACCTCCCGGCGGTCACCGAGAAGGGCCCGCGCGAGGAGAACGTGCTGTTCGCCACGTGGTACGACGGCCTCGCGCTGCTGCCGGAAGACGCGCCGCTGTCGGCGGAGGATTTCGACCGCCTGCTCGCGTTGCGCGAACAGGTCAGCGCGACGCTGGAACCGATGCGCGCCGCGGGCGAAATCGGTGCCGCGCTGGAAGCGGAGATCAGCCTGAAGGCCGGCGTCGCCGACCAGAACTGGCTGGCGCCGTTCGCCGATGAACTGCGTTTCCTGTTCATCAGCGGCGATGTCGAAGTCGTTGCCGATGACGCCATCAAGGACGTCGCCGTGCTCGCCACGCCGACCACCAAGACCAAGTGTGTTCGCTGCTGGCAGTACCGCGGCGATGTCGGCAGCGATGCCGCGCATCCGCAGCTGTGCGGCCGCTGCGTGACGAACGTGGCCGGCGAAGGCGAACACCGGGAGTGGTTCTGATGGCGCCGGTCCGTCCCAACGCGTTGTCGTGGCTGCTCGTCTCGGTCGCGGTGATCGTGCTCGACCAGCTCACCAAGATGTGGGTGTTGAGCTCGTTGCCCGAGTACACCGCGATCCCGGTGATCGACGGTTTCTGGAACTGGTACCGCACCTACAACACCGGCGCGGCCTTCAGCTTCCTCAGCGATGCCGGCGGCTGGCAGAAGTATTTCTTCGTCGTGCTGGCCGTGGCGATCAGCGGATTGCTGGGCTGGTGGCTGAGCCGCACGCCGCGTCGCGACTGGAAGAGCGCGCTGCCGTACGCGCTGGTGATCGGCGGTGCACTGGGCAACGTGATCGACCGGCTGATGCACGGCCACGTCGTCGATTTCATCCAGTGGTACTGGAAGGACCATTACTGGCCCGCATTCAACGTGGCCGACTCGGCGATCGTCGCCGGCGCCATCGGCATCGCGCTGTTCGGGCTGTTCAGCAAACCCGCCACGGCCGTCGCCGGGCGCCGGTAGAATAAGTCTCATGGATGTCCTTCTCGCCAATCCCCGCGGTTTCTGCGCCGGCGTCGACCGCGCCATCGAGATCGTCAAGCGCGCCATCGAGACGCTCGGCGCGCCGATCTACGTGCGCCACGAAGTCGTGCACAACCGCTTCGTCGTCGACGACCTGAAGCATCGCGGCGCGATCTTCGTCGAGGAACTCGACGAGGTGCCCGACAACGCCACGGTGATCTTCAGCGCCCACGGCGTCGCGCAGTCGGTGCGCGCTGAAGCCGAGCGTCGCGGGCTGAAGGTGTTCGACGCGACCTGCCCGCTGGTGACCAAGGTCCACCTGGAAGTCGCCCGGCAGTGCCGCGCCGGCCGGGACGTGATCCTGATCGGCCACGAAGGCCATCCGGAAGTGGAGGGCACGATGGGCCAGTGGCGCCGCGAGGCGGGCGCCGGTCGCATCTACCTGGTCGAGGACAGCGAGGATGTGGCCGCGCTGCAGATCGACCAGCCGGACAACGTCGCCTACACCACGCAGACGACGCTGTCGGTGGACGACACCCGTACCGTCATCGACGCCCTGCGCGCGAAATTCCCGGCCATCCAGGGCCCGAAGAACGACGACATCTGCTACGCCACGCAGAACCGCCAGGACGCCGTGCGCGAACTCGCCGCTCGCTGCGACCTGGTGCTGGTGGTGGGTTCGGTCAACAGCTCCAACTCGAACCGCCTGCGCGAGCTGGCCGAGCGCGAGGGCGTGGAGGCCTACCTGATCGACGGCGCGATCGAGATCGATCCGCGCTGGGTCGCCGGCCGCCAGCACATCGGCGTCACCGCCGGCGCGTCCGCCCCGGAAGTGCTGGTGCGCGGCGTGATCGACCGCCTGCGCGAGCTGGGAGCGGACCATGTCGCCGACCTGGATGGCGAGCCGGAGAACATGGTGTTCGCGCTGCCGAAGGAACTGCGGCTGCAGCTGGTCGATTGATCCAGGCCCGACGACCGGGACCGGATTGACCGACAACCGGCCCAGCCCCTAGAATTCCCATTCTTCGCGGAGAGCGCTCCGCGGCACGGCCCAAGCGGCCCCGCCCACGCGCTTCGCAGCACCATCCGCCGGAATAGCTCAGTTGGTAGAGCGGCGCATTCGTAATGCGTAGGTCGTAGGTTCGATTCCTATTTCCGGCACCAGTTTCGTTATTTTGAGCCCCGCTTCGGCGGGGCTTCTTTTTTGCGCGGCTTTCTTCGAGCGACTTCATCGGGGCGTGAACTGAGCGTCCTTCACGCCTGCTCGGCGCGTGCGATGGAACAGTTCCCACTTTCCTCATGGGAGTGGAACGATGGCGGGCATCGACAGGAACGTGAAGCGCATCGGCGAACTGTTGAAGAAGATCGACATCGCGATGCTGACCACCACCGGCGCGGGCGGCTTCCTCATGAGCCGGCCGCTGTCCACGCAGGACGCGCGTTTCGATGGTCGCCGCGTGTGGTTCTTCACCGAGACCGACAGCCCGAAGGTGGCGGAGATCCGTCGCAATCCGAAGGTCAATCTCGCCTACGCGAGCAAGGGCAAGAACGTCTACATCTCGATGACCGGCACGGCGCGCCCGAACCGCGACCCGGAGATGATCGAGGAATTGTGGAACGACGCGATGAAGGCCTTTTTCCCAAAGGGAAAGAGCGACCCGAACCTGACCTTGCTCGAAGTCGACGTGCATTCGGTCGAATACTGGGACGGCCCGGGTTCGTGGATCGGCAAGGCCGTGAGTTTCATCATCGCGCGCGTCACGAAGAACGAAGAGGTGATGGGCGAGAACCGCATCGTCGATCTCGGCGCGAAGCGACCGCGCAAGCGCCTGCCGCCATCGCATGCGAATGCGCGCTCCGGCGCGAAGACCGCGGCGGCGAAGGCGCCGGGGAAGGCGGCCAAGAAAACCGCGGCAAAGCGCGCCGGCACCGCGAAGAAGGCCGCCACCAAACGCACGGGAGCCGCGAAGAAAACCGCGACCAAACGAACGCGCGCATCGCGCTGACGCGCCGCATTCGCCAGCACATCGCACCTGAATCTTCCCGTCACGCGAGGCGGACTGAACGTTTCATCAATCGGAAATCTGGCGTTCACCGTTCTTTAGCGTCGCCATCGCCAACATGCCGCGAGTTTTTTCGACAGGGGCATGAAAGGTGTCGAACATGCAGGTCAATGTCTTCGTGGTGGGACAGAACGAAGGTTTCGTGGTGGCGCCCCATGGCGCGCCGCTGCCCAACGATGAAATGGACGCGCTGGGCGAAGTGCGGTTCGGGTGGTCGGTGGACAGCGACCACGTCGTGCCGAAGCTGGACTGGATGGGTATCGTCAAGGACATCGACGCGCGCGGTTACAGCATCGTGCCGCACGGCGACGTCGGCGGCCTGCTGGGCCTCCCGCAGCACGAGCTGGGCGCGGTCTATCCCGAGCGCCATCTCCGCCACGCCGCGTAGCCGCACGATCGCCCGCGTCTCGCCTTGCGCGACGCGGGCCGGGTAGAGTGCGGGCAGTCCCGTCCGTTCCCGCATTCCATCCATGTCGAAAATCGCCAAGTCCGCGTCCAAGGCCCGCACCGCCTATGTGTGTTCCGAATGCGGCGCCGACCACAGCAAGTGGCAGGGGCAATGCGGCGAATGCGGCGGCTGGAATACGCTGAGCCAGTTCGTCGTCGAACCGGCGAAGGCCGGCGCCAGCGTCGCGGCCAGCCGTCGCGGCAGCTGGGCCGGCAAGACCGACGCGCCAGCTGTCACCGCACTGAGCGAGGTACGCCACACCGAGGAAGACCGCGTCAGCACCGGCATCGGCGAATTCGACCGCGTGCTGGGCGGCGGCCTGGTGCACGGCTCGGTCGTGCTGGTGGGCGGCGATCCGGGCATCGGCAAATCCACATTGCTGCTGCAGGCCATCAGCAAGATGGCCGGCACGCTGCCCGGCCTGTACGTCACCGGCGAGGAATCGCTGTCGCAGGTCGCCGGTCGCGCCGCGCGCCTGGGCGTGCCCGTCGAAGGCGTGCACGCGCTGGCCGAAACCGGCGTCGAACGCGTGCTCGAACATGCATCGAAGATGCGCCCGGGCCTGATCGTCGCCGACTCCGTGCAGACGCTGTGGACCGAGGAACTCAGCGCCGCGCCCGGTTCGGTGAGCCAGGTGCGCGAAAGCGCCGCGCGCCTGGTGCGCTACGCGAAGGAAACCGGCACGGCCGTGTTCCTCGTCGGTCACGTCACCAAGGAAGGCGGCATCGCCGGTCCGCGCGTGCTCGAACACATGGTCGATGCGGTGCTGTATTTCGAAGGCGAAAGCGGCAGCCGCTTCCGCGTCCTGCGCGCGTTCAAGAACCGCTTCGGCGCGGTGAACGAACTGGGCGTGTTCGCGATGGGCGAGAAGGGCCTGCGCGAAGTGCCGAACCCGTCGGCGATCTTCCTCTCCGGCAGCGAGCGCCCGCAGCCGGGCAGCTGCGTCATGGTCACGCGCGAAGGCACGCGCCCGCTGCTCGTCGAAGTGCAGGCGCTGGTCGATGCCTCGCCGCTGTCGAACCCGCGTCGCGTCGCGGTGGGCATGGAAGGCAACCGCCTCGCGATGCTGCTGGCGGTGCTGCATCGCCATGGCGGCATCGGCGTGGGCGACCAGGACGTGTTCGTGAACGTTGTCGGCGGCATCCGCGTGCAGGAGACGGCGGCCGATCTTCCGGTGCTGCTCGCCGTGCTGTCGTCGCTGCGCGACCGGCCATTGGCCGAGCAGACGATCGCGTTCGGCGAAGTCGGCCTCTCCGGCGAAATCCGCCCGGTGCCCAACGGCGAGGAGCGCCTGAAGGAAGCCGCCACGCACGGCTTCAAGCGCGCGATCGTGCCGAAATCCAATGCGCCCCGCAGCGGACGCGTGGGCGAGATGGAAGTGATCGCGGTGGAGCGATTGGCCGACGCGTTGGAACGTGCCTGACGAGAGCACCGGCGTTCCCGCAAGTTTTTATCGTTGTAGCCCGGGTAAGCGAAGCGCACCCGGGATGGGCGTGACAGCTCCCGGCTGCGCTTCGCTTACCCGGGCTACAACCTACTCGTCGTTGTCGGGTGCGACGACCGGCCGGCGATGGCGCCGCAGCACCGCTTCGTCGCCGGCGCTGAACGCAGCGAATCCGCCTTCCACGCCCAGCGACAAAGCCGCGCCTGCCAGCAGTATCAGCAGCAGGTTCTCGCCCCTCGCGACGAGAAGCGGCAGGCCCGCGAACAGCAGGCACGCCAGGTGCAGCAGGATGCGCGAGTTCAGGCCCGACCAGTCCCAATCGCGCCGGCGCCGGTAGCCACCGTGATCGAAGCCGTGCCGGGCCACGCCGCGCGCCAGCTTGCGGTTGATGACAGTGTCCCTTCCGGCGCCGCTCGTCATGCCGGGCAGGCTGGTGACCCACAGCAAACCTGCGCCGAAGAGGTACAGCAGCACCGGCGGCCAGAACCCGACGCCGTTCTTCGCGAACACCGCGCAGATCACGGCCAGCGCGATCGCATGCAGGCAGGCGACGAGCCTGCCGGAAAGCCTGAAACCCATCCGTTCCCCCGGATCGCGTCCTGCGATGTCGGCCGATGTTAGGGCGCGACACCGCGCGATGCACGCATCAGGCTTCGATCGCCTCCCCGAACGCGAGCATCCGAGCCCGCGCGTCGTCGCAGGTCGCCGCGCGCATGCGGGCTTCGTCGATGCACCGCACGGCCCAGCGCGGCGCCATGTCGCGCGCGTCGAACGTGCAGATCGCGAGGAAGAAACGCGGGCCGGGCCCGGCGGCGTACCACAGCGAATCGAAGTGGGCGGGGCCCGCTCGCGCGCGGATTTCCGGGTCGTCCTGGTCCAGCTGGTAGGCGATCTTCACCACCGTCAGCGATTCGCCCATGACCGGGCCGGCCGACGTCGGGAACGACAACGCATCGAACGCCGCCTGCAGGCGCATCGCATCGCGTTGCGCGGACAAACGGTGCCACAACACGACCCAGCCCGCGAGCGCCGTCGAAACCAGGACGGCTCCCAACCAGATCACGATGATCCAACGCGCGGCACCCATGGGCGCAGGCTTGCGCACCGCGTGTGTGCGCGGGGCGAATACGCGTTCAGTTACACGGCGAACACGACCGTGCGATGCCCGTTGAGCAGGATGCGGTCGTCGAGCCAGTAACGCAGCGCCTGAGCGAGCACGCGCCGTTCGATGTCGCGGCCGATGCGGACCAGGTCGTCGGGCGTGTCGTGGTGGCTCACGCGCTGCGTGTCCTGTTCGATGATCGGGCCTTCGTCCAGGTCGGCGGTGACGAAATGCGCCGTCGCGCCGATCAGCTTCACCCCGCGCGCGTGCGCCTGGTGGTACGGGCGCGCGCCCTTGAAGCCCGGCAGGAACGAGTGGTGGATGTTGATGCAGCGACCGGCCAGCGTGCGCGCCAGTTCCGCCGACAGCACCTGCATGTAGCGCGCGAGCACCACCAGTTCGGTGCCGGTGCTTTCGATCAACGCGCCGAGCTGCGCTTCCTGCTCGTGCTTGCGGCCTTTATCGACGGGCAGGTGGTGGAACGGGATGCCGTCGAAATCCAGGTGGCGATATGTTTCGCGCGGATGGTTGGCGACGACGGCGGTGATCGCCATCGGCAACTCGCCGATGCGCCAGCGATACAGCACGTCGGCGAGGCAGTGGTCGAACTTGGATGCGAGCAGCATCACGCGTCGCGGCTGGTTGCGATCGCGCAGCGACCATTCCATGCGGAACGCCCGCGCGAGCGCGCCGAAGCCTGCGTGCACCTGCGTTAACGATTCTGGCGCGAGCGCGAACACGGTGCGCATGAAGAAGCGATCGGTTTCGCGATCGTTGTACTGCTGGGCTTCGAGGATGTTGCCCTCGAAACGCAGCAGGTGGCCGGTGACGGCGTTGACGATGCCCGGGCGGTCCGGGCAGGAGAGGGTGAGGACGTAATGGGGCATCGTGGCGGGGGCGCGATCCGATGCCCGTTACAACGCACTGCGCGCGCGGGGCCGGCCCCGGATGCAGGAAGGGCCGGCATTCTGGCCGGCCCTTCCGGACATCGCTGCGATCAGTGCCCGCCGGCCGCCGCGGCCCCGCCGCCGCCGGTCTTCGCCGCGAACGGCGGCTTGGCGAACCAGACGAAGGCGATCACCACCAGGAACAGGATGCCCAGCAGGTGGAAGATCTCGTTGAACCCGATCTGCACCGCCTGCTGCGAGATCATCTGGTTCATCACCACGGCGCCGCGCTGCAGGTCGCCCTGGCCGAGCGCCGTCACGGTCTGCAGCATCGAGGGGTCGTGCGCGCTGATGTTTTCCGTCAGGCGTGCATGGTGGATCGTGGCGCGCTGGTTCCAGGCCCACGTCGTCAGCGACGCGGCGAAACTGCCGCCCAGCGTTCGCACGAACGTCGCAAGGCCCGAGCCCGCGGCGATTTCATGCGGCTCCAGATCCGACAGCAGGATCGTCAGCACCGGCATGAAGAACAGCGCGACGCCCAGTCCCTGCCACAACTGCACTTCGGCCACGCGTGCGAAGTCCACGTCGAGGTTGAAGCCGGATCGGTAGAAGCTGGTGGCCGCCATCACGATGAAGGCGAACGACGCCAGCATGCGCAGGTCGAACTTCGATGCGTACTTGCCCACCAGCGGCGTCAGCAACACCGGCAGGATGCCGATCGGCGCGCTGGCGAAACCGGCCCAGATCGGCGTGTAGCCCAGGTTGCGCTGCAGCCACAGCGGCACCAGCAGGCCGACGCTGAAGAACGCCGCGTACGCCATCACCATCGCCGCCGTGCCCGCCGCGAAATTGCGGTGGCGGAACAGGCGCAGGTTGACGATGGGATCCTTCTCGGTCAGTTCCCAGATCACGAACACCGCCAGCGCGATCACCGCCACGATGGTCAGCCATACGATCTTGGTCGAGTTGAACCAGTCCTCGTCGTTGCCGAGGTCGAGCATGATCTGCAGCGCGCCCACGCCCAGCACCAGCGTCGCCAGGCCGATGTAGTCCATCTTCGGCTTCTCAAGACGCTCCGGACGATCCTTGAGCTGCCGTCCGACCACGATGCTGGAGAAGATGCCGATGGGCACGTTGATGAAGAAGATCCACTCCCAGCTGTAGTTGTCGGTGATCCAGCCGCCGAGGATCGGGCCCGCGATGGGCGCCACGACCGTCACCATCGCCAGCAGCGCGATGGCTTGCCCGCGTTTGTGCGCGGGATAGATCGAGATCAGCAGCGCCTGCGTGACCGGATACATCGGGCCGGCGACGAAACCCTGCAACGCGCGCGCGGCGACCAGCAGGCCCATCGAATTGGCCAGGCCGCACAGCAGCGAGGCGATCACGAAGGCGAGCGTCGCCCAGGTGAACAGCTTGCGTTCGCCGAAGCGGCGCGTCATGAAGCCGGTAAGCGGCAGCGCGATGGCGTTGCTCACCGCGAAGGACGTGATGACCCACGTCGCCTGGTTCGTGCTCGCACCCAGGTTGCCCGAGATGGTCGGCAGCGAGACGTTGGCGATGGTGGTGTCGAGCACCTGCATGAACGACGCCAGCGCGAGGCCGACGGTCGTCAACGCGAAATTGGGCGGACGGAATGCGGCCTTGGGCGGTTCCGGCGTGACCGGCAAGCCCATTTCCTCTTCCTGTTGCGCGATGGTGGACATGGCGTCGTCTGGGAGGTGTGCGACACGCTGCGATGCAACGCGTCGTGGGAAGAAGGGCCGTCATTCCCGCATGGCGGGAATCCTGCGACGTTCGGGGGAGGGATCGGTCGGCAGGCCCCCGCTTTCGCGGGGATGACGGCAAAGACGGTGGAGCGGTGAAGCGTGTGCCGGGCGGCGCGCCATCGACGGCGCGCCTGCATCGGCACCTGCATCAGCCGTGGCGCGTGCCCGGCAGGTTTTCGCGGATGACCTTGTCGATCAGCTCGTTCGCATCGTTGAGCTGCTTCTCGTACGCGGTCGTGGTGAACAGCGGCTTGTCGTCCTTGCGCGCCGCGGCGAGCACGGCACCGTCCTGGTCGCGCACGGTGACGTCGACCGAGGTGCTCAGGCCCAGGCGAAGCGGATGTTCGGCGAGCTGCCTGGGTTCGACTTCAATGCGCACCGGAACGCGCTGCACGATCTTGATCCAGTTGCCGCTGGCGTTCTGCGCCGGCAGCAGCGAGAACGCGCTGCCCGTGCCCATGCCGAGCGCGACGACCTTGCCGTCGTACTCGACGTCGCCGCCGTACAGGTCGGCATGCACCTTCACCGGCTGGCCGATGCGCATCTTCGACAGCTGCGTTTCCTTGAAGTTCGCCTCGATCCACAGCTGTTCCAGCGGAACGATGGTCATCAGGTTCACGCCCGGCTGCACGCGCTGGCCCAGCTGAACCTGGCGCTTTGCGACGTAGCCCGATACCGGCGCGACGATCGCGGTGCGCTGCAGGTTCAGGTACGCCTGGCGCACCTGCGATGCGGCGGCGGCGACCTGCGGCTGCGTGCCGACTTCGGTGGCGTCCACCAGCGCACGGTTGCGCGAGAGGTTGCCGCTGGATGCGCGCAGGCCGGCTTCGAGCACCGCCAGTTCGTTGCGCGAATGCGCCAGCTCTTCGGCAGACACCGCGCCGTTGCCGACGAGGCCTTCGCGACGCTTCAGGTCGGCGCGCGCACGCGCGACCTGCGCTTCGCGCGCGGCGAGATCGGCCGCACCCGCATCGACGGCGCTGTACAGGCCGCGCACCTGGCGCACGGTGTTGGCGAGGTTCGCGATGGCCTGGTCGTAGGCGACCTGCGCATCGTTCGGATCCAGGTGCACCAGCGGCTGGCCGGCTTCGACCTTCATGCCGTCGTCGGCGTCGATGCTCACCACCGTGCCCATCGTCTGCGGGACGATGCTGACGACGTTGCCCTGCACGTACGCGTCGTCGGTGTCTTCGTGGTAGCGCGCGACCAGCAGGTGCCACGCCAGCCAGCCCATGCCGGCCACGCCCGCGACGGCGGCCAGGGTCAGCAATGCCTTCTTGCGCTTGCCGTTGGATTGCGGCGCGGTCGTCGCTGCGCCCTTGGCGTTCGGATTGGGTTCGGTGGTCATGGCGTGGAGGCCTTGGCGATGTCGGAATCAGAAGTCGGAGAAGTCAGGACCAGGCCGCCGCCGAGCGCGCGGTCGAGGTCGATGGAAGCGGCCAGCCGCTGCGCGCGAAGCACGGTCAGCTGGCGGTCGCTGTCGAGCAGCGGACGCTGTGCGGCGAGCACGTCGAGCTGCGTGCCCAGGCCCGCCTTGTAGCGCTGCGTCGCGATGTCCCACGCACTGCGTGCGGCATCGCGCGCCTGCGTGGCCGAGGCGATCTGTCCGTCGAGCGAGCGCGCCGAATGCACGGCATCGGCGACTTCGCGCAGCGACGCGATCAGCGACTGGTTGTAGTTCGCCACCGCGAGGTCGTAGCTCGCATCGCTGTTGGCGAGGTTGTTGCGCAGGCGACCGCCGTCGAAGATCGGCAGGTTGAGCGCCGCGCCACCCAGCAGCTGCAATGCGTCGCCGCTGAAGATGTCGCCAAGGTTGCCGGCGCCCACGGCCAGCGCGGGCAGCGCGACGAGATTGACGCTCGGATAGAACGCGGCCTTGCTCGCCTTGATGCCGTGCTGCGCGGCTTCCACGCGCCAGCGCGCGGCGACCACGTCGGGACGACGGCCGAGCAGTTCGCTCGGCACCACCGAGGGCACCGTCGGCGTGGAGGCCTGCAGGATCGACGGGCGCGCGATGTCGCGACCACGGTCCGGGCCCTTGCCCAGCAGCGCGGCGATCGCGTTGCGCGTGACTTCGATCTCGTGCTCGCTGGCCTGCATCTGCAGCTGCGCGCTCGCGACTGCGCTTTCGGCGTTGCGGATCTGCAACTGGTTGTCGAGGCCGGCGGCGACGCGCTGGCGACCGAGCGAGAGCAGGCTGCTGGCGCGCTCGAAGTCCGCCTTCGCCACGTCGTTCGCATCGAATGCCTGCGCAAGGGCGACGTAGGTGCGCGCGATGTTGGACGAAAGCGTCAGCCGGGCGGCCTGCGCCTCGATTTCCGCCGCGTGGGTCTGCCCGACGGCAGCCAGCCACTTGGCTTTCTCACCACCCCAGAGGTCGAACGTGTACTTGAACGTCAACCCGAGCATGGCGATGTCCTGGTAGGAACCGCCAAGCGGAGGAGCCGCAAGGGTTTCGGGAAGCTGGATGCCTACGTACTGCGCGCTGCCACTGAGCGTGGGCTTGCGGGCCGCATCGGCCAGGCCGGCCTGCGCGACGGCCTGGCGCACGCGTGCGTCGGCGGCGTCGAGGCTCGGCGTGCCCTGCAGCGCTTCGCCGATCAGCGCGTTGAGCTGCGCATCGCCGAGCGTCGTCCACCAGTCCTGCCTGGGGAAGGCCGCATCGGACACTGCGACGCCGGAGAGCGAACGCTGCGTCTGCAGGCTGTCGGCGTCCAGCGGATGACCTTCCGGCGCGAGGCCGCGCGAACTCGCGCAACCGGCGAGGATCAGCGCACTCGCGAGCGTGACCGCGAGCGTCGACGTGGCCTTCAAGGGCACGGGCTTCAGCCCGCGGAGCGGGCGAGGGTAGGAATGGGCCATGGTCAGGTGTCGGAAAGGGAAAGGTTGTCGCGGACCTGTTCGAGCATCCGCGTGAGCTGCTCGCGTTCTGTATCGGACATGCCCTGCATCGCGCGCTCGCGCACGCGCTGGCCGCACTGGTTCACGTCCAGCCACATCGCGCTGCCGGCGTCGGTGAGGTGGATGTTCACGGCGCGACGGTCGGCCGGATCGGCTTCGCGCGCCACGAGCCCGCGCGCTTCGAGCTTGTCGAGCAGGCGGGTCATCGCACCCGGGTTCAGCTCGGCGGCGCGGGCCAGGTCGGTCACGCCGTGCGGCCCGTCGGACAGCTTCTTCAGCGCGATGTACTGGCTGAAGGTCAGCTCATGCCCGGCGGCGGCCAGTTCGTGCTCCATGCGCGACCACATAGCGTCGCGTACCTGCCGGAAAAGCAGGCCGAGCGTGGAACCGCTGCACGGATGAAGGGGGCGGGGTGTGGACATGGGGACGAATCTTGTTCGCCCGGGCAATATTTGTCAATGCAAATATTGTTTCAGCAAGTGAAACGCGCCGTTCCGGATACAACGCTGTGCTGGATGGGGAAAAGAGCGTGTCAGGGCCCCGCCGCAGGCCGAATGGTGGGGCCGCTCAAAGCCCCTCTCCCTCCGGGAGAGGGGTTGGGGTGGGGCAACGAAGCGATCCGGGTGAACGGTGATACGGGAACGGCGCTACTGGTTTTCCCTTCCGCCGTGGGCGGAAACCCTCAAGCCTGCCGGCGCAGCACCAGCTCCAGCACGAACTTGCTTCCGAAGAACGCCAGGATCAGCAGCGCCATCGCCGCCAGGGTCCAGCGAACGGCGACCGCGCCACGCCAGCCATAACGCCAGCGACCGGCCAGCAGCCCGCCGAACAGCAGCCACGACAGCACGCTCAGCACCGTCTTGTGCACCAGGTGCTGGGCAAACAGGTTCTCGACGAACAGCACGCCAGTCAGCAGCGTCGCCGTCAGCAGCACGAAACCGACCGCGATCGTCCGGAACAGCAGCGTTTCCAGTTCCACCAGCGGGGGCAGGGCGCGCAGCCAGCGGTGGAATTCGCGTCGGCGCAGGGCGCGCTCCTGCGCCCAGGACATCACCGCCAGCAGCGCGGCGATCGCCAGCGTGGCGTAGGCCAGCAGCGCCAGCCAGGCGTGCAGTTGCAGGCGCCAGTCGAGCCGTTCGCCCAACACATGCCCGTGATGGTGGTACCCGAACAGCGCCAGTGCGGCGATCGGGAACACGATCACCCCCAGAGCCGCCATTCGCCCGCCCGCGCCGACCAGCGCCGTGAGCGCCGCCATGCCCAGCCCGACCAGCGACAGCGCCGCGTAGAAATGCATGTCCGCCCCGCCGCTAGCGTGCCAGGCGAGCAGGTGCGCGAGCGCGTGCAACGCCACGCCGCCGACCGCCGGCACCAGCCACAGGCGCGACGGACGGGTCGGTTCCTGCCGCACGCCGCCGATGAGCAGGGCGGTCGCGATCAGGTACAGGACGATGGCGATGAGAACGATTGTCATCGCCGCAGTGTCGCACAGCGGCGAGACGAACCGCATGCGGCTGGTTGCGCACCGGGTCGCACGTGTCGAAGGGCTATACTTCGCGACCCGTTTTCTGCTTCCGGCCAGGTCGCATCCGCATGTTCGAATCACTGACCCAGCGTCTTTCCGGCACCATCGAGCGCCTGCGCGGCCGCGGCCGCCTGACCGAGGAGAACATCCGCGAGTCGCTGCGCGAGGTGCGCATCGCCCTGCTCGAGGCCGACGTCGCGCTGCCAGTGGTGCAGGCGCTGATCGAGCGCATCAAGGTCCGCGCGGTCGGCCAGGAAGTGCTCAAGTCGCTCACCCCGGGCCAGGCGCTGATCAAGGTCGTGCGCGACGAAATGACGGCTGTCATGGGTTCGCAGGCCGCCGACCTGAACCTCAACGTGCCGGCGCCGGCGGTCATCCTGATGGCCGGCCTGCAGGGCGCGGGCAAGACGACCACCGTCGGCAAGCTCGCCAAGCACCTGAAGGAAAAGCGCAAGAAGAAGGTGATGGTGGTGTCCGCCGACGTGTACCGTCCGGCGGCGATCGAGCAGCTCAAGACGCTCGCCCAGCAGGTCGACGTGCTGTTCTTCCCGTCCTCCGCGGACCAGAAGCCCGAAGCGATCGTGCGAGCGGCGATCGACGACGCGAAGAAGTCCTTCGTCGACGTGCTGCTGGTCGACACCGCCGGCCGCACCAGCATCGACGACGCGATGATGGCCGAGATCAAGGCGCTGCACGCCGCGGTCAATCCGGTGGAAACGCTGTTCGTCGTCGATTCGATGACCGGCCAGGACGCGGCCGTCACCGCCAAGCATTTCGGAGAAGCGCTGCCGCTGACCGGCGTGGTGCTGACCAAGACCGACGGCGACGCCCGCGGCGGCGCCGCGCTGAGCGTTCGCTACATCACCCAGCGCCCGATCAAGTTCATCGGCGTGGGCGAGAAGCCCGACGGCCTGGACGTCTTCCATCCGGACCGCATCGCCAGCCGCATCCTCGACATGGGCGACGTGCTGTCGCTGGTCGAGCAGGTCGAGCAGCAGGTCGACAAGGACAAGGCGCAGAAGCTCGCCGAGAAGGTCGCCAAGG
>Ga0209257_1002129_pt1 | contig 20651 bp, 20 predicted proteins | sample AraplaCvi_mCL_r2_FD_184277 | JGI IMG/M metagenome (GOLD analysis project Ga0209257, IMG submission 184277) | Arabidopsis root microbial communities from North Carolina, USA - plate scrape MF_Cvi_mCL_r2 (SPAdes) (version 2) | ecosystem: Host-associated > Plants > Roots > Endosphere | place: USA...
TGGCGACGATGATCGGCAACCAGCCCTTTCACGCGGTGACCTTCGACGGCGCGCGTTACGACTGCGGATCGAAGGCCGGCTATATCCAGGCCAATCTCGCGATCGCGCTCGAGCGGCCCGACATGGCCGACGAAGTCCGCGCCTTCGCGCATGATTTGCTGAACCATCGCGAGCCTCCCCTACCGCGGGTCAGAGAGTGATTAAGCGCCGCCGCCTCGGCGATCGTCCCAAGCCCGCAACGTCTCAGTATCAAAACGGCTATCGCTGATCTCTCAGGCGACGATTCCGGTCCTGCAATCACAGCTGGCAGCGACCGGGTTTTAGTGCCAGTATTGGCCGCCTGAAATCTTTCGGATCTTGTCCGACGTGGAATTGAGCAATGGCCTTGCGCGCCTTTTTCGACCTTGCGACTTCCTGCTTGTGGGTCCAGCTCACTACCCGTTCCAAATCGCCAAATGCTTCGATTATTCATTACTCCCGGAAGGGCTTTTTGCTCGAGTCCCATGATGCGGACGGGCTGACGATCGGTATGGCCGTGGATGTGATGTTCTCCGACATCAACAGGCAATCGGCAAGGGTCAGTTGGGCGGGCCCCGGAATTGTGGGATGCCTTTTTACCGCTTCCGAACCCGATCCTCTTTGGGAGCAGGGCACAGTGGCAATTCCGGCGAGCGGCGATGCCATATCGGGGCCGGTACCTGACAGAAGATCGCACGATAAAAGCCTGGGTGCACGATTGCGCCGTCTGCGGCGGCAAAGGGGGTTCCGACAGGAAGCAGTAGCAACTGCATTAGGTGTGAGCACGGCGTCAGTCAGTCACTGGGAAGCCGACCGCACGATTCCCAAGCCTGCAAGGCTCGCCGAAATCGCCAGTCTTCTGGGTGTTCCAGTGGACGAGCTGGCAGTCGTCTCGCCCCAGGCCGAGGTCCTCGCCAACATCCCCGTCGACGTCCTGCGCTCCCAGCTTGCGCTAACGCTCGGCGTAGAGGAGGCGCATCTTCGTATCATGGTGGAGGTGGCACACCGGGAGCTTCCGAACGAGGAAGTCCAATATCGAGACTCCGGCATCAAAGCCAAGCCGTAACAAAACTTTACCTTTCTTAACATCGGCGCTAATCTCGGCCCTTAGGGTCACGATTCGTAGATCGCGCCTTTGCGCGCCGTTGAAATTAGGGGATATTTTATGCGCAAAGGTTTTGCGGTGCTAATATTGGCGAGCGCTTCGCTTGCATCGATGCAGGCACATGCCGCTGCAATTGTCGGACTTGACAACACCGGGCAGCCCGGCGTCGATCGCGCTGATATGAATTGGACGCTTAGCGATGGCGGGCCAGCCTATGTGAGCATCGACGGCGTATATCCGGTGGGCTCGGCATGGCTTGCGAACGATGCGACATCGGCTTGGCTCACGCCGACGCGCAACCAAGGCGATTCGCTCGATCCTTCGGTCAATGGATCCTATGTATACAGCCTGGCTTTCGACCTGACGGGCTTTCATGCTGACACGGCAAGCTTCACGGGTCGCTTTCTGGTCGACAATCAGGTCTCGTCGATCACCCTAAATGGCAACACGATTTTCACCGGCCCGGCCGGCGGATTCACCGCTTCGAACTGGACCAATTTTGGAAGCAGCAACGGCTTCGTTAAGGGGCTGAACGTTCTGCAGATCAATGCCGTTAACCTCGCACAGAACAGCGGGAATCCGGCGGGACTTCGCGTCGAATTCATCGATTCGTCGGTTGCCGCGGTGCCGGAACCGGCGACTTGGGCTCTCATGATGGCAGGGTTCGGATTGACCGGCTTTGCGATGCGCCGCCGCACCAGGCCTCAGGTCAAGACCAACGTCTCATACGCCGCAGCCTGAAACATCTGATTTATTCAACCGTCTGCTTTCGCCGCCTTGTTCATAGTTGGCAGAAGGCCTTGTCAAAAAAGGGGCATTTGATCATGCGTAGCCTAATCGCAGCCGCCGCCTTGGTTCTGCTGCCTGCCACCGCGAATGCGGCCGGTATTGTCAACGGCAGCTTCGAAGCAGGGACGGCTCCCGGGAGCTTTTCTACGGTCGGTGGCGGCAATTCGTCCACTATCACGGGATGGACCGTGACGGGTAACAGCGTCGACTATATCGGGAGTTATTGGGCGGCCCAGGATCTCGGCCGTAGCGTCGATCTCAATGGCAACGGCCAAGGCGGAATTCAGCAGACCTTCGACACGATCGCCGGTCTTTTCTATAACGTTGATTTCTGGCTTGCAGGCAATCCTGACGGAGCTCCGATCACCAAGACGGTGCGCGTCAGCGCAACCGGAGCGGACGATGGCGACTTCACCTTCGATTCGACGGGTATCAGCCGCGCTAACATGGGCTGGAAGAAATATACCTACAGCTTCCTGGCTGCCGGACCTTCGACGACGCTTTCCTTTGCATCGCAGGATCCCGGCTTTTATGGCGCGGCGCTCGACAATGTTTCGGTCGCGGCCGTGCCCGAGCCCGGGACTTGGGCACTGATGCTTGCCGGCTTCGGGCTCGCAGGCTTCGCGATGCGGCGTCAGCGCAAGCCTGGTCTCGCTGTGCGCTATAGCTGAAGCACCCCTCATTCGAGAAGCAATCGGGCCGCCGGCATCGCCGGCGGCCCTTTCTTGTCTATTGGCCGCGTGGAATATTTTGGTTGAAGTCCGGGTCGCGGAGCTTCGACCCGGGGCCGAGACACGAGGGCATGAAAATCGGGGAGCATCGTATGACGGCTCGCGGCGCGAACGACTCTCTCTCCCTCAGGACTGCCGCAGCAGCTGCATATCCCTATTTGGGGCGATGATCATCATGAGAACCGGGAGCGCATCGGGGAGGCGCACTAACTGCTAGATCCGGTCCGGCGGCCGCAATCTGTTCGGCAATGGATAGCGAAGGATAAAAAAAGGCGGCCATTCCGGCCGCCTTTTCATCTCGGGGATATACCGCGCTCAGGCGAACCGGGGTGCAGTAAATCCGCTCCTGCGGCGCATACCAAAGCCAACCATCCCGAAGCCCAGGAGCATCAGCGCCCAGGTCGCCGGCTCCGGAACAGCATTGACGGCGAAATTATCGGTCTCGAACGCGTTGCTAGTCGAGCTCAGGCGAACACCTTTCACCTTCGTTTGGTCGACGCCCGTAATATTGAAGCGAACAACGGGATTGAGATTAGGATCGGTCTGATTGCCATTCGCGGGATTGAAGATTTGCGAGCCGGTGAACGCTGCGAGAGCAGCGCCGTTCTCATCGATGAACTCCAACGTATTATAGGCGTCGATCGAGCCCCAGATAAAGCTGAGGTTGGAAATGGTGCCGAATGCGCTGAGATCGAGCGTCCCCGGCGAACCATCGGTCGGCCCGACCGTCCAGAAGTTTCCGGCGCTGCCGAAAGGCTGTGCGCTCACACCGGGAACAGAGATGCTCGTGACCAACCCGCCATCAACGGGAGCAGGCGTGAGCGAATCAAAATCGAATGTCGCTGGCGGGCCCGAGTAGGTGCTTGTGCCAGGTGTCACAGAGCCCAGCGTAATCGCCGCGCCGGCGCTTACCGGCAGGGCAGCCAATACCGCCGCCGTGGCAACAATTTTAAACATAAAGCTTCGCATCGTCCAATACCTCCCTGAAGGCGACCTAATCCGCGCGACTCGCTATGTTGTTACGGAATTAACGGATTTTAAACCAAAGCAGGGAAAAGGCGAATCTAAATTCAATTTTGCGACAGGCAGAATAAGCTTTTGTAACTTATGCTCATTTTTCGCCGACCCTGAGTCGAGTCTCTCTGTGAGACAAGCAAAACTGCCGTTTTGACGATATCTCCGCGCGGGCGCGGGAGCCGAGTCGCAGCCTCATGCTGCGCACCAACTAAAGCGGCCCCCGCCCGGCAGGCGAAGGCCGCTGAAACCATTTCGAGAGATTTAGCCGAAACGAACTGTGGTTCGCACGGTGGAGCGGTTGCGGCGACGCAATGCGAAACCCGCCATTGCAAAGCCACCGAGCATCAGCGCCCATGTTGCGGGTTCGGGAACAGCGGCGACCGTTACATCGACGGATCCGCTGTTGTCACCGTTGTTGCTGTCCCAGTAAAACAGAACAAGATTGCCGCTGTCCCATGCAGGACCGCTGAAGGAGGTCCCGAGCAGCTTGTATGTGTTGCCGATCTTTCCGACTAAGGCTCCGTATGGCGCGGTGAAACCACTTTGCGTATACAGGCCAAAATCAGTGCCTATGAGCGTTCCTGCCGGAAGCCCCGACTCATCGCTGCCGGTCGCAGCAAGGTTGCCGGTGAGGCCGTTGGCATTCGACCAGCGCGGCAGGCCGCCCGCGCTCCACAGGTCGGAAAAGGAAACCGTGGTGGTAAGAAAGTCGCCGAGCGTCAGCGCGATGCCGGTGTCGAGACCCGCCCCGCCCGAAGAGCTGTTCCCCATCGCACTAACAGTGACAACCTTGGCAGCATTTGCAGCCGACGAAACACCCATCGTTGCGAGCGCGATGCCCGCCAGTATCAAGCCACGTCTCATGAATGGTACCCCTTCTACCAGTCCGGTCAGTGCGGCCGATAACAAACTCTTAACCATACGCCAAGCAAGCTTTACATTTGTTAAGAGATATTAGTGGCAGGACCGCTTCGATCCGGCTCTGGAATCCATGTCAAAATTCACGACCGCAGGATCAAAGGGCGGGACCAGAGGAAACTCAGTCTAAAGCTTGAGCGTTCGGGCCACCTGACGGATGTCATCGCAACGCTCACGCGGAAGAGCAAAATAATTCGTAGTGCGCCTCGGATATTCATGGCTGTCGAGATAGGCTGCGAGATCCATTCCTCCGCCAGTGCCCGCGAGCCGGTTGGGTGCAAAGATCACATAATCCCGGGCGCTAAACCAAGCATACATCGCTTCTTTCGTAAATCCGAGCGCGTCCGCAGGTCCACTTTCATACATGACAACCGGGCGACAACGTTCGAAGAGTTCAGTGGCCCCACGCAAGACGCCCAGTTCGGCACCTTCCACATCGAGTTTGATGATGTCTACATCGCTTCGTTTCACGATTGAATCGAGGCGCCGGCATTGAACCCGAATTTCACTCGCCTTCTCACGCCATGATGCAAGCGAGCTATATCCTGAATGTACGGGATCCACGAAGAAGCTTATCTCGCCATCCTCATCGAAGAGAGCGACCTCGTGAATTTCCACCGTCGGAAACTTGCGGCGCAACCACGCTGCCTTTTCGGGAATGGCCTCAAAGCTGATGACTTGGGCGGCCTGGGAAAGACGGAGAGCCTCGGCCGTCACGCTGCCGATATGCGCCCCTATATCAAGAAAGACACGACCGGGACGGCAAAGACGAACAACAAGGGCCGCTGCCAGTTGATCATTGACTGTCGTGCCAAGCGCAACGCGAGGGGTCCTAATCAACAGGACGAAATCTTTCATCCCGGCCGCAAACCGGCCGAACGGCGTCCCGATTAATATCCTCTTTAGCTTGAGCGCCATGTTTTTCACACTGAACTCCTCCGGCACACAAAATTGATTGTCAATAAGGGGGCATTTTTCCTATCGGCACGTTTATGAGATGATGTCGAGTTTGGCTCGCGTTGCGTTCGCGGGAGCAAGAGACGTTGAGGGGGCCTGAGGATGACGGCGCTAGCAGCTTCGGCCGGCACAATGCCGATGACATGCCGGCGTTGCGTCGAATCAGGTAGGCAGGAGCTTCCTTTCGCCAGCCGCCCGGTTGGATTATTCCGGGACGCCAAGTGGTCCAGGTAATGTTTTACGCCATATTCCTCGGGTTTTCTTTGCTTCCGGCGGTACTTTACAGGTATCTGCGCTATCATCGTATAATTCCGAACAGGCACTCGGAGAATATCGCGGTGTCCTGGATAAAATTGCTGTTTGTGGCTGCCGTGACAGCGCTGATCATGATGACGGTCATGATATTGGTTGCGGATTTTCCGGATTAGGTCTTTTCGTCCGCCTTCAGTCGGATTAGCTTGCCGAAATTGGGGTGAGCGCTGGCCTAGGAGTAACAAGCCCCATTTGGCCCCTATCTTCAGGACCGAACGCGCTTACCTGCATCGAGCAGGGTTGCGCGGTGCGAGCCGCCTTCCCTGTCCGCCACCGATGCACGCGGGAAGGTCATCGGCCATGTCCAGGAACTAGGCCAGACGAGCCGCGGCGTCGTCAAAGCGGTCACGGTCGTGTCGGCAACCGCGTCGCAACACCTGCTACCGACAGCTTTGCCGGCTCGGCGATGTACTCGTCACCAGCATGACCCGAGGCCAGCTCAAGGATACGGCCAAGCAGCAGGAAGCGATGGGAAGCCCGCTGACAGGAAGCGCCGCTCCGCAGTGGGCGCAGCAGGGGAAATCGGGCCGAACGCGGCAACACCCGCGCCGATTGACGATCAAGGTACCGAAAGAGGGAATGCGCGGGCAACCTGCTGGCCCATTTTGCTCTGTTGCGACCAGCCACAGGCCCTCTGCTTACCGTGCCGCTCCAGCTAGCAGGCCTTCTCTGTCAAATGCCAAAGCTGGCAAAGATTGAAGAGCCCACCCAGTTCTCTATCCGGATTTGTAGTTCAGCGGCGGCTTGGGTCGCGGGCTTCCCAATGCTAAATGAAGCGGTTCGCGCAGCGGGCCTACCCCGGCCAAGCTCCCCCTAATCGGGCCGAAGAGGAAGTCGATTATGGCATGTGCATCATCGGCGGATTACCGCCTCGCACTTGGTCCGTTTCGGATAAGATTACCACGCACTAGAGCGCGTTCCGCCAGCGGAACCTGCGCGATTCCGCTCTTCAACTCGCCTCTTCCGCTGGAGAGCGGGCGGACCGGAGTTGCTCCAAAGCGGGGCAATATGCTGAGAAAATCAGCTTATGGTTAAGAGCACATCCCTAGTCTGAGGTTCTGCCGGAAGCGTCCCCGCAAGGACGCCGACGGCCCGGCAAAGACAGGATGAGACCCATGCGATATTCCAATCCACCGGCGACCCGGCGAAACGCACTTGCCGCGATCGGCATCGGCACCGCGCTGCTCACCGCTTGGCCCGCCCACGCGGATATCACAGGCACAATCGACGCGACGATTACGCTCGAGGCCGGGTGCATCATCAATGGCACCAACTATTCGAACGGCGCCGCGAGCGCCGACTTCGGCACCCTCGACTTCGGCGTCCAGAACACGTTGTTCACGCAAGCGGACGGACAGGTGTTGAGCGGCGGCGGAGCATTCACCGTCCAATGCAGTCCGGGGATCACCCCGATCCTTTCGTTCGACGCCGGCGACAATGACGGCTCAGGAGCCGGAGCGGGTCTGCGCGCGATGGAAAATGCGAATGCGCCGGGTGCGTTCGTTACTTACAATCTCTATTCCGATGCCGGACGCACGGCGATCATTCCGATCGGTGGCGACATTGTGCTTTCCAGTTCCGGCAACCCTCAGACGGTCAACGTCTACGGCCGCGCGTTCGGCGAGGCGGCGCTGACACCCGGCAGCTACGCGGACACCATTACGGTCGTCCTCGAGCTCTGACATCAGACCCTCCGCGACGCACGGCCATGGCCCTACCCATGCTGGAACCCCGGAACGCTCTGGAACCTGCAAACGCCGCGCGCCGTGTGACTGCCGCCCTCCTCGCTGTGGTCGCGAGCGGGGGCGGCCTTTCATCGACGGCCCGGGCGGAAACGAGCGCCGACTTCGGAGTTGCGGCAACCGTCGCCCCAGGATGCCTCGTCGACGGTCTCGGCAACTCGGGCAATGCCGGCGCTATCGGCACATTCGATTTCGGCCGCGATTCGAGCCTTTCAACGGCTTCCCACAGCGCGTCGATCGCCACGAGCCAGGCAATCCGTCTCCGCTGCACGCCGGGCGTCACCCTCATGATGAGCATCGACGGCGGCGCCCATGCGGCGCTTGGCGCGCGCCATTTGCAGCGCGGTTCCGATATCGGCTCGCGGATCGCCTATCGTGTCTGCCGCGACGCGGGCTGTGCCCAGCAGGTGGCAATAGGCGCTAGCACATCGGTCGCTGTTACGGCGGCGAACAGCGAAGATGTCCGCCTACCGCTCTTTGCGTCGCTAACCCTTCCCGGCTCGCTGCAAGCGGGCACCTACAGCGACACGCTTACGGTGACGCTGTCATGGTGATGCGCCCGCCAAGTTACGGACCGCTCTGCAAAGCCGGCGACGTCGCGGCCTGCTCCCCATCAAATGATCGGACGCACATGAAGCCAGCTTCCCTCCTCAAACGCTTTGCGGTCCCGTTGTTGCTCCTGCTCGCAGCGGTTGCACTGCTGCTCGGATTGCCGCATCCGGCCAATGCGCAGACACCCGGCGGTTCGATACTGATCTGGCCGGTCGATCCTATCATCGAGGCAGACGAACGCGCCGCGGCGCTCTGGCTCGAAAATCCGGGCAAGGGTCCGATCACCTTGCAGATCCGCATTTATGCCTGGACGCAGGCCGATGGCAAAAATGGCTATGCTGAACAGGATGTGGTTCTGGGCACGCCGCCGATCGTCACCATCGCGCCCGGCGCGAAGCAACTCGTCCGCCTGACCCGCACCGTCCCGACGCCGGCCGCCGCCGAAAGCGCCTATCGTGTGGTGATCGACGAGATCCCGGCTTCAAACGGCGAGAGGGCACCCGGCGCCGCGGTCAGCTTTCGGATGCGCTATTCTATCCCTCTCTTCACATATGGCGCGGGCACCGAGCCGCCAGCGACCGCGACCCGCCCCGCCGCTCCGAAGCATACGCCCCCCGCGCCCGTGCTAAGTTGGACGATCGTACGCGATCTGAACGGCGTTTCGCTCGAAATTTCGAACAGCGGACCGGTTCATGCCCGCATCACCCAGGCCTCGCTCCTTGCCGGCACGACGCGTCAACCGCTCGCAGAAGGGTTGCTCGGCTATGTCCTTCCCGGTCAGGCGATGCGCTGGCCGCTGGCCGCTGGCCAGGCTGAGGATGCCAGTCTCGTCGCCGCGGTGAACGGCGCCGCACCCGCCGCTATCGAGCGTCGGACGCACTGAAATCATCATGTCCTGCGCCCATTCCCTTCGCAGCCGCGCGCTTCCCTGCGCTGCAGCTTTGGGCGTCGCCTGCCTCGTCCCCTCCGCGCCGGCCCTCGCCGGCACGGAGGACGCTCCCGCCGCCTCACAGCTGGTCCCTGTGGCGGCGGGGGGGGCAACCACTATGTTCGCAGACTTGCCACCGCCGCCCCGCGCCGGCGGGTTCGACCCGAACCGGACGCAGCAGCTGGAACTCGAGCTTGTCGTCAACGGCCTTCCGACAGGACAGGTCGTGCGAGCACGCCTCGAAGCAAACCGCTTTGCGCTTCGCCCTGCCGACCTCCGCAAGGCGGGCCTCGCCTTGCCCGGCAGCGGCGGCGCAGACGGGGCCGCGACGGACTGGCTGTTCCTCGATCGCCTCGCCGGGGTGGCTGCGGATTATGACGCTCCACGTCAGCGTCTCTATCTGACCGTCGCGCCCGAATATCTGCCTAGTCAGCGGATAGGCGCCGCCGAACGGCCCTACGCCCCTGCCCGCTACGATATGGGCGCACTTCTCAACTATGACGTTTATGTGAGCGGGGGCGGCAAGATGTCGCCGACACGCGCGTCGCTGTTCCACGAGGCGCGGATGTTCAGCCGCGCCGGCGTCATTTCGTCTACAGGGGTTTTGCGCAGCGGGGCGGGAAAGGCCTATGTTCGCTTCGATACGGGATTCAGGCGCTCCGATGAAGCGACGATGACCACGATCGAGGTCGGAGATCTCATTACGCGCTCCCTTCCCTACGCCGGCGCCGTCCGGCTCGGCGGCATCCAGGTCAGTCGGGATTTTTCCGTACGCCCCGACATCGTCACCTATCCCTTGCCCGCGTTTGCCGGCACAGCAGCGCTTCCCTCGACGGTCGACCTCGTCGTGGACGGTCAACGGATCGCGAGCGGCGCGGTCAACCCCGGCCCATTCGCGATCGCCGCGCTGCCGCCGATTAACGGTCGCGGTGAAGCGAACCTCATCGTGACTGACATGCACGGCCGCGCCGTTCAGGAGACCTTGCCCTTCTACGTGGCAAGCGATCTGCTAAAGCCCGGTCTCACCGATTTCGCGGTCGCCTTCGGGACCTTTCGCGAGAATTACGGGCAGCGAAACTTTGACTATGGCGGCGTCGCAGCGACCGCGTCGGCGCGGCGCGGCATGACTGATACGCTGACGCTCGAAATCCGCGCCGAAATTGCCGACGACATGAGCCTCGCGGGTGGCGGCGCGACCGTTCGGCTTGGCCGCTGGGGCACGCTCAGCGGTTCATACAGCCGCAGCTTCCGGAGCGTCGACGACGGCGGGGACGGCGACCAGATTACGCTCGGCTATGATTATCAGATGCGCGGCTTGTCGATCGGCCTGCGCCACAGCAGGCGGAGCGGCGGCTATGTCGATCTTGGGCTCCTCGGTCAGCGCAGCCGGGGCTGGCAGCGTGTTACCGCCGCAACGGTTGCACTCTCGCTCGGACGAATGGGAACGCTCGGGGTCGCCTGGTTCGATATTCGCGAGGAACTGGGAGCCGACACGCGCCTTGCCAACGCTAGCTGGTCGCTGCCGCTCTGGCGCGGCGCGCGCATCCATGCCAGCGCCTCGCGAGAATTCGAGGAGGAGAGCTGGTCGGGAGCGCTGACGCTGTCGCTGCCGCTCGGCGGGCGTGCCGGTACGCTGTCCGCCAGCCTGATCGAAAACGGCGGCGACACTGGCTGGCGTGCGGACTACAGCCGCCCCCTCCCTGTGGCCGGTGGCTGGGGCCTCAGTGCAAGTGCTTTCGACACGGAAGGCGGCGATTTGGGATATCGCGGCGATGCCGCCTGGCGTACCGATCCGGTGGAACTGCGTGCCGGCGCTTATGGAACGGACGATGTCACCGGCTGGTTCGGGGCGAGCGGGTCGATTGTCTATCTCGATGGCTCGCTCTTCGCGGCCAACCGTGTCGCCGATGCATTTGCGGTGGTGAGCACCGGCTCGGCCGATATTCCGGTCCGCTACGAGAACCAGCTCGTGGGAACGACCAACGGCGACGGCAAGCTCCTTATCCCGGCCGCCAGCCCCTGGTATGCCGCGAAATACGAGATCGACCCGCTCGGTCTCCCTGCCAATTTCGATGTACCGGTGGTCGAGCAGCGCGCAGCGGTTCCGAGCGGTGGAGGGCATGTCGTGCGTTTTGCAGTCACCGCCAAAAACCCGGCCCGCGCGATTCTCAAGAACACGGACGGCCTCGTCATTCCGGCGGGAACGCGCGTCGATATCTCCGCTGCGCCGGACATGGTGGATGCGATCGTCGGATGGGACGGGCTATTGTTCATCGACGCGCTCGACGCTGATTCCGAAACCGTCTCGATACGCCTCGACGACGGCCGCCATTGCGGCCTTCCAGCCAACGCATCGGTACCGGCAGTGGTGACGAAAGCGCGAGCCGCTTCGCGCGACGAGGCCTCCATTCTCGATCTTGGAGAACTGACATGCGTTTGATGTCGAGGCCCTGCCTTGCCGCGCTGGGACTGGTCGTGGCGGCAGGGGCTGCCCCCACGGCGCATGCTTGCACGACCGGCACGTCCAGCGTCGATCTCGGCAGTCAAAGCAGCTATGCTGCGGCGACGAATGTTACTCAGGCCAGCGGATCAGCTGGTCTACAGTGCGACATTCTTCTCGCGGCGCTGACCGCGCATTATGTCGGTCTCCGCGTCGACGCCTCGACGTTCACACTGTCTGGTCCGGGCGGCAGCCAGATCGCCTATACGGCCTCGCTGACGCCGAACGGGAGCGCACTGACCGTCGGTAATTTCCAAAATCTCTCATCGATCAGCATTCTCAGTCTCTTCGCGGGTACAAACAACAGCATCCCGATTTATATAAGGACGAGTTCGGCGGCAGCGCTCCGTGCCGGAACATACAGCGGATATCTCGATCTGCGCTGGTATTATTCGGTCTGTTCGCTCGGCGTCGCTGCCTGCCTCAGTTACTCGGCGAGCCCGGGCTTCGTGCGCCCTGTGCCCCTCGTGACACCGATTAACTGGGGCACGGGAACCGCTGTACGCGTTAACGTCCAGATGCGCGTCGAAAACGACTGCGTGATCACGGCACCCGACCTCGATTTCGGATCGGCACCTCTCGTCGGAAGCTTCAATGCCGTGACCCGCACGATTCTGATCCGGTGCAGCGCTGGTGCCGCCTATACCGTCGGGCTCGGCGACGGCGACCATGCCGCGGGTGCGCAGCGACGAATGGCGGGTGGCGGGAAATATCTGGCTTATGAAATCTATAAGTCGGCGAGCTCTCCGGATCGGTGGGGATCGGTGGGCTCGGCCCGGCGCAGCAGCGCCGGCGCCGAAACCAATCCCGGCGTCTATGATAGTGTGACGACGCAAGGCTTCACCTATCGCGCTGCGGTCCTCCCCGGCCAAGCCACCCCGGCGGCAGGCGATTATAGCGACCGGATAAGGCTCGACGTCGAATTCTGAGGGCGCAGCACGAGCTCGCCCCCATCATTGACGCCATTTCGGCTGCAGTTTGGGCCATCCACCCCGCAGAAGCGAAGGCCCGTCGCCGCCACTTTGGCAGCATTGCGCCCATGTGCAAAACGACGGTGCCGACCGGCACATCCACAGCGGAACTTGGTCCGGAGCGGACCAAAATCTGCGCCTTTTTGGCTTTAATCGGCGGCATAATCACGCCGTCACTTTTCTCACGACGGAGAGCCACCGGTTAGAGATTGAAGATGCAGAAGCGCGAGGGCAGGAAGATGAAACATCATGCACCGGCAGGGGGCCACGACAATGCGCGCATCTCCGATCTCGAACGCGAGGTCGCCTATCTTCGCTTCCGGATCGGCGAGCTTGGCCCGGACCGCAAGGTCACTCCGCCCTCTCTCAAGTCGGAAATGATCGGCTTTGCGGCGTCGTCAGGCAGCGAGCGCGACTTTCCCGAACTTCGGGTGTCCGGCATGAGCGACCGCACAAGTCCCGAGGCTCGCGCGCGCTTCGTCCGCGAGCTCATTCGTCGTCGCCGCGCGCGCGATCATTTCTTCCCCGGCGACTACTTCGCGGACCCGGTCTGGGACATGATGCTCGATCTTTACGCCGCTTATTACGACGGCCAGCCGGTCTCGGTCTCGAGCCTCTGTATTGCCGCTGCAGTGCCCGCAACTACGGCCTTGCGGTCGATCAAGTCGATGACTGACAGCGGCGTTTTCGTCCGCACGCGCGACGCGAGCGACGGACGGCGAGTCTATATCGACCTGAGCGACGAGACGCGCCTCAAGCTGGACGTCTACTTCGATACGCTGGGCGAATAAACGGAGCTGGCGAAGGCCCGGGTATTTAGAGGACCGCTCGGGCTGCGGGCGTTCAGTTCGAAAAATATTGCCGCGACAGCGCCGCAATCTCGTCCTCGCTTGGAGGTTCGCCGAGCCGCGAACTGAGAATTTCGATTGCAGAATTGACCTCGATCGCGGCGTCGCCTTCTCCGAGCTCGTCTAGCAGGGCAAGCTGCGCGCGAAGCGTGTCGCGCACTTCGCGTAGCGAAGCTTCTCTCGAAATCTCGTCGGCCATCGAACCCCGCGTCAGGGCCTCGCGTCCAAGGTGGCAAAATGCCGCAGGCCCGGGGAGGCAATTCGGTCGATAGCAAATGCTCCGGCCGCGCGAAATGTTAAATGACTCCGCAGCGGACCTGGTTGAGTCGGGTCCTTATGGACTTTGCAGCTAGACGAGCGAGCGAGGCGCGAGCGGAACGAATTCGGGCTCGTCGATACAGCTCACCGCGATCTGTCCGAGGTCGCGAAGCAGCGCGGCAACGCGGATGACGGTCGTCGGCGCCAATTGTGTCGCGGCCGCGATCGCGCCGATCCGGCGATGACCCGTACAAATGGCCCGGAAGACTAAATCGGCTTTCTGGTCGACGCCGCTCGGTGGCGCCGGAAAATTGAACTGGTCCATGAAGAATTCCTGGCTAGCGTGCCAGCTCGCTCATCATCTGTGTCGTTTCGCGTGCCTTCCGGTCGGCCCGGGCCCACAAAGCTGCGCCAAGGATCAGGAACAACATCGGATAGGTCCAGAAACCTTGCCCGGCCGAGTAGACGCGCGGCAGCAGCTCCGGTGCGACATATTTGACGATGTGGGTGAGGCAGGTGATCGATTGCAGCGCGGGAAGACAGAGAGTCCAGTAGCGCCTGCTCAGCATGGCGTGCGTCAGCTGGACGGCGAACGCTGCAAAGTCGACCGATGCGACGAGGATAGAGAAGATGTCGTACCGCGATCCCGAGACGATCAGGCTGAGGACCGTGAGCGCCGTGCCGGCAAACACCGTGAGAATTGCGATGACCGACTCGCGCTCTCCGATGCGCAGCACGATGGCCGTGATCGCGAGAAGCAGGACGACATAAAGAATCCCCCAGATCATGGATGCATGGCTTTCACGACAGCCTCGATCCGGGGGCTTCCGATCAGGCCGCCTTCGGCAGACGCACCGCCGCGACAGCGACCGGGACGTCGGCTTCGACGAGGCCGCTCGGTTCGGGAAGCAGCTTGCCCGCATCGCCCATGCCGACCACGACATTGCGAAGGCCGACCTTGTCCTTGATGCTGGCAAGCTCGTTGTGCAATGCGACGATGTTGGTCCGGCCGCCAAGCATCCCCGCCACCGCGGCACTCAAATGTCCGAACGCGACATCGCTCGCAACTGACGAAAGCCGGGCCTTGGCCTGCGCTTCGGGCATCGAGGCCATGAGCGCGCCGACCTTTGCGATTGCGACATCGATCGCGGCTTCGGCTTCATGTACTTCAGAGGCAAGCTTCTTGGCGATTTCGAGACGTTCCTTGAGCATATTCAACCCCCCACCCGTCCGGATCGACGGGCTCAATTGGAAGAGGCGAGCAGGCGGGACACGGCAAGAAGACTGTTCATTACCGCGGTGAAGGCAATGCTTGCACCGATCGCGATAGCGATGATGCGGAGTAGGCGCTGCCCCCACGAAAGCCTGTTCTCTCCCCCGAAGAATCTGGCAATCGGATGTGAAGGCTCGAGCCACGATGTCCCGTCTCCGGAATCGCGGGATTCTGGATGATAGATCTTGCCGTGTCCGAGATCGTCGGGTCCGTTGCCTTCCCCCGCCGACGGCTCCCTGTCACTCGGATTGGCGTCGGCGGGAATGTGCGAATATTGAGGTCTCAATAATGGTACGGGGGTAACATCGCCTGTGGCCGCATCCTTCGCCCTGCTTTCCATTAGCATTTGTGCGGCGAGGAAGCGATTTCGGGTCCCGAGTTTGCGAACCGCCGAACGCAACCAGGTATCCACCGTATTGGGCTTGAGTTCGAGCGCCCGCGCGATCTCCTTAGTCTGCAGCCCCTTTGCAACCTGTTCGAGGCAGCGGATTTCGCCTGCTGTCAGGCGCGCAAGCAGCGCTTCACGGTGCGCGCCCTGGTTATCCCCATCCTCAATCATTGTTCGACTGCTTTTGCGAGTGCCCTTCCCGCAAAATCATAACATGACGTCATGGCGTTACAATACTGCCAAGGATTTCGTAGCGTAAACTGTATCTTGCCTCACCCATTTCGCCCCCCGCGCGCCTGACCTCGCGCAATTCGCCAAAATATAGACGCCTCCTGGACCAGACTCCGCAATCGGTGGCAGCTTTTCTTGCCCGCACAAGCGCCTTCAGATTCTCGCAATAGGGTATCCGGGTGGGCGCGCTACAACTTTAGTCAAGTAATCGACGCCAATCAGGCAGCTTCCATGGCGGGCGATTGGCTGCCTCGGCGCCTCACGCCCGAAAGGTCCGATGCGGACCAGTCTGCGCCGATTTATAAGACGGCATTTACCCCCATCCGGCGAACGTCTCAGCCCTTCGAGGGGGGATAGAATGTTTAGGGTAATGGAGTGCATAGTCGTTCAGCATGACCTGCGGCTCATCCTGCTGGCCGTGTTGGTGTGGACGCTCGGCAGCACCGCAATGTTCCTTCTGTTGAAGCGCTCGGCCGACTGCGTCGAGACGCGGCGCCGTCAGTGGATTGCCGTTGCAGCGATCGCAGCCGGCGTCGGGGTCTGGGCGACGCATTTCATCGCAATGCTTGCCTATAACGGCTCCGTACCGCTTCGCTTCGATCCCCGGATCACGATTCTATCGGTGATCTTCGCCATCCTTTGCTTCTGGCTCGCTTTCCTCGCTGCTGGGCGCGATTTTGGCGCGCGGGCGTCGCTCGGTGCGGGCCTCGTCGCCGCCATCGGCGTTGCCGCCATGCACCTTACCGGCATGGCTGCCGTCATCGGGCCGGTAGCGGTCCGTTACGAATGGAGTGAGGTGCTGACGGCATTCCTCATCGTCGCGGCCTGTCTGTCGTCGGCCTTCTTCGTGTTCGGACGCTCGACGGGCTGGAAGCAGATTGCAGCTTCTGCGGCACTCGCCTTCGCCGGGGTTCTGGCGCTCCACTTTACCGCGATGTCGGCGACCACGCTCGTTCCGGATCCGACGCAGCCCATACCCGAGGCCGCGAGCAATTCGACCTGGCTCGTCGTCGCGATTGCGGCAGCGGCCTTCGGGCTGATTGCTTTCGTCCTCGTCGGAGCGTTTCTCGACCGCTTGCTCACCGACCTTCGCGGCCTTGCTGACGCAAGCTTCGAAGGGCTCGCGATTCTGCACGACGGCCGCATCATCGAAGCCAATGATCAGTTTGCCGAGCTGTTTGGCGTCGAGACGGTGGCATTGATGGGCACGATCGCTTCTGATTGGCTCGAGCCTTCTGCTGACCGCCTCGCCGAAGCGATCATCCGCCGGCCCGATGGCGAGGAATTGCTCGTTGAAACGGCGACCCGTTCGATTGAATATCGTGGCCGGCGCTGCGAGGTAATCGCGATCCACGACCTCACCGCACGACGCCGCGCAGAGCTCCAGGTCGAACATCTGGCCGCGCATGACACTCTGACCGGGCTACCCAACCGCGCCCGCCTCGAGGCCGTCATCGAAGGCCTGGTCCGCAGCGGCGAGGCTTTTGCGCTTCATGCGCTTGACCTCGATCGTTTCAAGGCTGTGAACGACCTCTTCGGGCACGCGGCCGGCGATGCGATCCTTTGCCGCGTTGCGACACTTCTTCGCAGCTTCACGCATGAGAGAGATCTCGTGGCCCGCATCGGGGGTGACGAATTCATCATCGTCCAGCGCGGCGTTGGCACGCTCGCAGAAGCCCAAAATCTTGCCCATTGGCTGCTTGCGGGTTTTCAGGAGGAAATGGACATCACCCGCGATCCGATGGCGGTAGGCGTAAGCATCGGCGTCGCGCTTTTTCCAGTCGATGCCTCCGACGCCGAGACGCTCCGACACAACGCGGACGTCGCGCTCTATCGGGCCAAGGAACGTGGCCGCGGCCTAGCCTGCTTCTTCGACCTTGAGATGGATCAGCTCGTCCGCGAGCGGCGCGAACTCGAGCATGATCTTCGTCACGCAATCACGCGCGGCCAACTCAGCCTGATGTTCCAGCCGCTCGTCGCGACCGCGGGGGGCAAGATCGTCGGCTACGAGGCCTTGCTGCGCTGGGCACATCCCACCCGCGGGAGTGTGCCGCCCGAAACTTTCGTTCCGATCGCCGAAGATGTTGGCGCGATCATCCCGATCGGCGAATGGGTGCTGCGGCAAGCCTGCGCCGCGGCGATGCAATGGCCTGATTATATCAACATTGCGGTCAATGTTTCGGCGGTACAGTTTCAGCTCCCCAATCTTGCCGCGATTGTCGAAGACGCGCTGGCGACGAGCGGGCTCGCAGCGCAAAGGCTCGAGCTCGAGGTGACCGAGAGCGTGATGCTTCGTGATCGTGAGAGCGCTCTGACAACTCTCCACAAGCTCAAATCGCTTGGTGTCCGCATCGTTATGGACGACTTCGGGACCGGCTATTCCTCGCTGTCCAACCTTCAGGCGTTCCCGTTCGACAAGATCAAGATTGATCGGAGCTTCGTAAGCCATGTCACTGACGATCAGTCGGCGCGCTCTATCATTCGGGCGATCGTCGGGCTCGGCAAGAGCCTCGACCTTCCCGTCGTCGCTGAAGGCGTCGAAACCGAGGAACAGCGGCTGATGGTTCTGGAGGAGGGCTGCCCCCAGGCACAGGGCTTCTATTTTGGGAGTCCGGCCGAGGCGGTGGTAGGAGTTCCCGGCCTTTTACGCCTTGCGTCGCCCGAGCCCCGGCGCGTCAAGAAGCTTGAAGCGCCCATTGCCCGCTCGGCTTGAGCCCGACCATATGACGGATGTTGACTACAGATCCCGTCGGCATGGCCTGCAAGTGCGGGCGCCCCGGTCGGCTTTGCAAGAAGCGGAGCGGAGGCGTCGTGGGCTCTTTGGGGCAGGAAGCGCGCACGCCCAAATCTACTGCTCGTCCGTTACAACCGGTTCACCTGCGATAATCGAGCGGATGCTTGGCGAAGGCCAAGATGTAGGAACCCCGCCACGATGGCGGTCGCGTCTGTTGCCGCCGGTTCGGCGATGCCGTGGCCCATTATGGCAGTGCATGCTACCCGCTCAGTGCCAGGCCGTCGGGCCTGCGGGTTACTGAGCATGCCCGCTAGCCTAGGCACCCGCGGGAGGGAAGAGAAGCGCGCGCCTGATCGAGATGGATCAACGGCCTAGCTGGCGAAAGTCGTACATCTCCGATGGCGGCGGACCTTCGAGCTTCCATGCGCCACCGCTCTGCACCAATGTTCCATGATCCTCCTTCGCGCCCGAAACAAATTTCTCGAAGGAAGGATAGCGTGCTGCGATGGCCGCTGACCGCGCCCAGGCAGGAATTGCGCCAAGCCGATACCGATAGGTAACGCTGACGCGCGTGCCGAGGATGTCGAGTTGACCGACTTCGACGTCGTCAACCTTGCGCGTTCCATAGCAGATCACCGTCTTCTGCTGCGCCAGCTCCCCCGTGCCCGGCCTGAATGTCTTGAGACCTTGTTGGGTCGCGCGATAGCGGACCACGGCGCGATGCCCCGCACCGGCCGCGGGGTCGGTGACGGTTGTCTCGCCTTCCGCAACGAGCAGGCCGGCATCGACGAAAGCCTGCAACTGCAGGCGGTCGTATGAAGCGTCGGGTGCGACATCGTGGGGCAGATCGAAAAAGGGCGCGCATTCCGGATTGGCGTCAAACGTCGCCTGCAGGATGTCGCGGGCTGCTGACGCGGACGGCGCGTCAATCTCCCCGTGGAGGCCAGCTTCGCTCTCGCCTGCTTTCGAACAGCCCGCGGCTGTAGCGAGGAGAATTGCCAAGGACATGGACATAAGCAGAGACGGGTTTCGGGGGCGCCGCATAAGACCTCTTTTCGGCCAGCAGAGTGTCGAGACGGGAAGCTTATGTCAAATATTTCAATCGCCTCGGCGTATCTGCGGCAATGAATGCGCCTGCTGAATCAGCCGCGCAGCGCCGCCCCAACGGCCCGTGGATGCCTTTTGGCTTTCCTCCGTCAGAGCTGTGTCAGCGCCCCTCCCTAATTTAGTGCGCGCACCATTTTACAGCCGTCCGCGCAGCAACGCGGCCCGGACGGCTGCCCCCTTTTTGCTAAAAGTTCACCCGAACGCGAAGGCCATAGCTGCGCGCGTCATTGAGGAAGCGGATGTTGAGCGACGATCCGACAAGCGCCTTTTGCGAAACCTCCTCGTTGAGGAAGTTGCTCGCCCAAGCCTCGAGGCGGAAATTGTCGATCGTATAGCCAATGCCGAGGTTGAGCGTCGCATAGCCCTTCTGACGATCGGGAAAGCCTGCAGCGAGCGCGCTCTGGCGGGTGCCATCGAGGAACACGATATCGTCCTCGTTGAACTGGCTTAAGAAATAGGAGGAGCGGTAGTTCAGCAGCGCCTGCCAGTCGAGACGCCCGGGACCCGCGTCAAACCATTGCGACAAACGCGCGCTGATGTTCATTTTCGACGCGAGCGGCAGCCGATTGCCGACAAGACTGATCAGCGGAGAATTGCCGCCGGCACCAAAGTCCTGCGCGCGCGCGTCGGCGACGGTGCCGCGGGTGACCTTGGTGTCGAGATAGGCGGCGTTGATATCGAGCCCGAAATTGCCCGGCAGTTTGAACCGCATTTCGGCCTCGGCACCATAGATCCGCGATGCACCGATATTGCGATTCACCAGTGAATAGCCATTGCAGACCGGCGGCGTCTGGGTGTTGTCGAGGTTGATGCAGGTGAGGTCCTGGAAGACCTGGTTCGAATAGTCGTAATAGAAGCCGGTCAGGTTGAAGACCGCGCGCCGCCCGAAGAAATCGAAGCTGTTACGCGTACCGATTTCATAAACGAGCAGCTTTTCCGGGCTGAAGGTCTCCGGGATCGGCGAGCCATTAAAACTGTCATTGAAGCCACCCGACTTGTGACCCGTTGAAACCTTTGCGTAGAGCATATTGTCGTCGCTGAGGTCATATTCGAGGCCGAGCCGCCAATCGATGAAGTCGAACTTCGAGCTGCCACTCTGCTGACCGGGAATCGTCAGGTTTGCATAACTGAAGCCGCCGTTGCGGTCGGACGGATTGAGGGCCGGGCAGTTGACGAAGCCATTGTCGATATCTGGCCGGTCGATGCAGGTGCCGTTGGGATTGGTGCCGTTGGCGATCGCGCCGATCTGATCGATCAGCGTGTCGCGAAGCC